>OQVS01001539.1_pt1 | contig 15548 bp, 23 predicted proteins | sample 1691601 | NCBI WGS metagenome assembly OQVS01 (sample SAMN03418268, study PRJEB22391) | human gut metagenome | biome: human-gut; feature: organic feature; material: feces | host: Homo sapiens | place: Tanzania | collected 2013-01
CGAAAAGGGCGTTTTCGGCGCCAGAAATCGGGACTGTGGATGGTCCGCCGGTTCCCCCACATGGCTTTCCGCGTTGGTGGAGCGCCACGTCAAGGCCGTCACCGGCGTCCCCAATATCCGCACCCACGACCTGCGCCACGTCGGCGCACGTCTCGACCTCAATGGCGGTATGGCGCAGGAGGAACTGCAGGCAAAACTGGGTCACGCCTCCCCCGCCATCACCCAGGTCTATTCCGGAAAGCTCATGGGCAAAGCGGGTAAGCGCTCCGCCATTCTGGTACTGGCAAGGTAGATGCGGACGGCGGACTGGGCAATGTCGGGGAAGTCCACACGGCGGAACTTGTTGCCCTTGCCGTATTCTACGAAAATCTCGCCATCGTCCCAGTGGAGGTCGGCGGGGGTGAGGTGCAGCAGCTCCGCGTTGCGCAGTTCCGTGGTGAGGAGAAGGATGACGATGGCGTAGTTGCGGGGGTAAGTGGCGGCCTTGGCACGCGGAGGACGGTCATTTCGCCAGAGCTTCATGACCTGCTGGTCGGTGAGGAGCGGGTCATAGGGACGCAGTTCCTCCCGCCGCGTGTTGGGCAGCAGGCGCTTGGAGACAGGGTTCGTCTGATACCAGCCGCCGCATTGAGGGTCGCAGGCGAACTCGAAAAAGGCGTGGAGGCGGATGAGATACTGCCGGACGGTGGAAGGAGAGCACTGCCGCTCAATGAGGGAGTTTCGCCACAGAAGGATGGTAGCGTAGTTGGGGTCGGCGTAATTCTCCTTGGACTCGATGAAAAAATTCATGAAGTCCTCCAGCGTGTAGGTGTAGTTTTTGAGGGTGCGGGGGGAAAAGTCGGTGGCGGCGCAGTTTTTGAGGTATGCGTCGGTGGCGGCGCAGAGTCTGCGCTCGGCGGCAGATGTGCGGGGCATATATCAGACCCCCTCCTTGCCGCGCTTGGGCGTCTCCACCAGTTCCACGGTGTCGGGGAGGAGGAGACGGGCGGCGGATTCGGATTCGGCGGTGATAAGCATGGTGAAAATTTCGCCGTCGCGCTTGCGGCGGACGGTGAGGGGGTATTCCCGCTTGACAACGTTGGTGACGAGCATGGTGCTATTCCTCCTTCTGCATATTCTCCACGCCGAAGGTAAAGCGGAGAGTGGTTTCGCCGGCGGCCATGTAGATGCTGTCCGCGAAGGAACACAGCGCGGCAAATACCGATTTCGCCGTACCGTCCAGCGCGGCGGGGTGGGGCAGTTCCAGCGCCACGGAGGCGTGATCGCTGTCGCTCTGAGGATCGGCGGCGGAAACGGAGGCGGCGAAGCCCTTGGCCAGGGCGGCGGTGTCCTTGAGGGAGAGGTACTGCTTCAGTTTTGCGGAATTCATAGACATGTGGATGTCCTCCTTCTAAAGATTTATCATAGTATAGTCTACCGACAGGGGGCAATTTTGCAACCGGCGCGGGGAATTTTTTTCAATTTTTGCCGCTTTTGCCGCGGCGGAGCGAAGGGAGAAGCCTGGAGATGGTGCGGGCGGCTTCGGCGGCCTCGGCGGGGGTGTTGTACCAATCGAAGGAAAAACGGATGGTTTCCAATGCTTCCTGCTCGGTAAGTCCGCTGGCCATGAGGTTGATGGAGGCGGCGTTATCGCCGGAGGAACAGGCGGAGCCCGTGGAGACCATGATGCCGTTTTCGCTTAGGGCTGCGGCCAGGGAGGCACCGTAGACGCTGGGGAAACGGATGGAAAGAATGTGGTCGGCAAGCTGGCGGTGTCCATCGTTGAAGTTGATGATAAAGTCGACTCCCAGCTGGGCGAGGTCGAAGATCAGTTGGTCGCGGACGCGGCGTGTTTTCTCAGCATTGTCGGCCATGTGCTGGGTGTGCCACGACAGGGCAGCGGCCATGGCGCTGGCGAGAGGTACGGAGGTCGTGCCGCCGCGCATACCGCGCTCCTGTGCGCCGCCGAGGATCATGGGGGCGATGGGGCATCCCTCACGGACGATGAGTGCACCGATGCCCTTGGGAGCGCCGAATTTGTGGCCGCCGAAGGCCATGCAGTCCGCGCCCAAGGCGTGAAAGTCGATGGGAAGGTGTCCTACGGCGGCGGTGGCGTCGATGCCGATGCGGTGGGGGCGGAATCGCCGGCAGAAGGCATCCACGTCGTTGATCTCGCCGGTCTCGTTGTTGACGAGAGAGAGGACGGCGGATGGCCAGCCGCGGGGCGCATTTGGCCATGAGTAGGCGCGAATGGCCTCGCTGACGGCGTGGTGAACGGTGCTGTTATACATGATGCCGTCGGAACCCCTGCGGAGACATCTGACCATCCAGTTGCAGGCTTCGGTGGCACCGCTGGTGAAGTAGACCTCGCTGGGACGGCAGCCGAGACAGGCGGCGATGACGCACCGCCCAGCCTCCAGTGCTTCTTTCGCCTTGCGGCCTTCCGCGTGGGAACTGGACGGGTTGGCAAATGGCGCTGTCTGCATGGCCTCCCGCGCACAGTCGAGGATAGGGGTGGTGGCGGCATTATCGAAGTAGATCATGGGGATTCTCCTTTTTTATAAGAAGTTTCATAAGTGGTGTCTTAGGTTGTTGGGATATTTTCGCAAACACTTGTGAAAATTTGGCTGAATGTGTTTGGTTATTTGCTGACTTATATACAAAACGAAACGTAAATTTCGCTTCCAAAACGAGCCGGAGGGCGCTTGGCCGTCCGGCTCATGATGGGGGATATTCTGCGCAAGCGCGCATTAGTTCAGAGCGTCTTTCAGCTGCTTAGCGGGCTTGAACACCGCCACGCGCTTAGCGGGGATGGTGATGGTCTCGCCGGTAGCGGGATTTTTGCCGGGGTGCGCGTTGCGCATCCTGCTGGTGAAGATGCCGAAGCCGGGGATACTCACGTTGTCGCCGCTGCACATGGCACCGGTGAGGGTGTTGGCGGCGGCGGCGATCACGCGGTCGGCTTCTGCCTTGGAAACGTTGGCGCCCGCCGCCACAGCGGCGATGAATTCGCTCTTGGTCATGATATAGGTCCTCCTTTCCGTAAAAAAATGGGGATTTCGCTGACTTTGTTTTTTCGCCTTGCGGCTGGTGGGATGTAGGGGGATCGAACCCGTGACCGGACGGTTATGAGCCGTCTGCTCTGCCTGCTGAGCTAACATCCCAAAGGTGGGCGGCGGGTCGGTCCAAACCTCGCCGCCCAGATGGGGGTGAAATGGCCTGCCTGCATTCCAGCAGGAACTGGGGGAACAACACCCAGAGCTGTTTCTTACGGCCACAGCTTTTCAAGGAGGTCCATGATGGACCGTGGAGCGGAAGGCGGGATTCGAACCCGCAGAAACGACAACACCAACGAACGAACAGAAAGGATGAGGGAGGTCATGTGTGCGATTTGTATGCGGTAGAAAAAATGTCGTTTGCCCCTGACGGCGCTTCCGCGTATAAAACGGAGAGGGGGCGCAGAGGGCGCTGCCTCTCCGTTTTTCGTTTCGACTTTGTATACCCCGCTGAGTGTGGACACTAAGTGAATCCGGCTGTGAACCATCTGCCCGTCCGCCTGATCTTCGTGCGTCGGCGCACACGCACAGGGATTTCGCGGGCGCCTGCGGCGGGGGCGCAGGCGGGGATCGCAAGGAACGGCACCGCGCCGGATACCCAGAACAGGTAATTGATAAAAAACACGATTATAGCACCGTCCCTTTCTTTAGATTTGCCGCATAGCTCTCCGGTGCGGCTGCCGATGGGGCGTTCCTTCGTTCGCTGTCACGCCCAAATCTTGCTACCGGCTGATTCCACCCGGCGACACCGCTGCCAGATGCGGAGGTTTCATTCCTGATGGGGGAAGTCGCCCACCAGGCGGGCATGGAGCAGCGTAGCGGATTCGAACCGCCACTCTCGGTTTGGAAGACCGATGTGCTGACCGTTAAACACTAACGCTGCGGAGGGAGTGCTCGTCTTTCCGAGCCGCCAGCTATTCGTTCCGACCTCGCTTTTGCCAGCATAGCACAGGCGCAATTACAACATCGAGGCTTGAGGGGCTTACTTCAGGACTTCGCATCGCCCATACGGCTATCCCGCTTGCGCGGTGTCCACGTAGAATTGGTGCAGACGGTTGGACTTGAACCAACGACCAGCGAAGATACCCCTACGCCGCTCTACCCCCTGAGCTACATCTGCGGATGGCCCCTGCCAGAATCGCACTGGGGACGCTGGGCGCGGCTACCGCCACGTTGACCGGCGCAGCTCCTGCTTACGGGGCGGAGCTTATCTTACACTCGAAGGAGAGCCAAAGAGCCTGTCTCCCTTTGGCAAAAGGATGATACCATACCGTGTAAACACCTTTCGGGGGATTTTTTTGAAAAATTTTTCAGAGCATAAAGCACTCGCGGAACTTGCCGAAACGGAAGGAAAATTCCGCCATGTAGTAGCGGCGCAGAGGATGAATGTAGATCACCTTGCCGGTGGCCTTGCGGTTGGTGGCTTCGATGTACTGGGTGACGGGATCACCGATCTGGATGGTTGCTGGAATCATGCTGCCCCCCCTTATGCGTTCCAGTTCTTCTTGCAGAACTGCTGCTTGAGGACGAGGTTGACGCCGCCCTCCCAGACGTGGCAGGTTTCGATGAGGAAGTCGCCGTAGGCCATCATCTCAAGGCTGTTTTTGGGGTTAAAGGGAACTCCACTGGAGCCGAAGGTAAGTTCGATGTTGGGTTTGATGCCGTCGCCAAGCTCCAGCATGGCGCACGCTTCAAGAACTGTCATGATAAATTTCCTCCTATGTATAAATAGTGTATGTGGTGAATGGGGGTATACTGGAAGTAATCATGCGGCAACGCGACGAATTTCGTCGGTCTGGTTGCAGCCGTCCGAAATGCGGACGTTTGGGATCGCCCGACGAAATTCGGCGGACGTTATATCGCTGTCCGAAATTCGGACGGCGTTTTTGAGATGGAGGGGACGAATTTCGCCCCCACTTACAGTGCAAAAGGGGGATCTCCCCAAAATTGGGGGGATCTCGTGCGTCCGAAATGCGGACGCGCAGGTTCAACGCATACGGGAGGCGGCAAGCTGGGCGGCCTTCTCGCGGACGATGGCCTCGTAGATGTAACGCAGTTTGGCGTCCTGTGAAATGACCACCAGTTTGCTTACGGCTTCCCGCTGGGCGTACTTCGCGCCGCCGAGGCGCATACGCTCACGGAGATTTTTCTGCCGGGTGGCGAGATTGACATGGGCGCGACGCTCCAGCTCGGCGTACATCTCGCCGATGGTGGTGTGGTAGTTCAGGCCGTACTCTTCGCACATGGCGCGAACGCGGCGGTTCATTTCGTCGCGCCAGCGTTCCTCGTCGGTGGGAGGGGCGGCAAAGGTGTTGAGAGTGTTCATGACCACGCTCTTTGTGGCCTGCTGTTCGGCTTCCAGTTTATTTTGGCGGAGCTCCATGTTGATGAGAGCCTGTGTCTGAGGGGAGAGACCGGGGATCATGGTGGGAGAGGTGACGGCCTCTCGCATTTTCTCAAAGGCGGTGACGTAAGCGGCGGTAAACAGAACGCCCTTTTCGCCAGTCATTTTGTTAGCTACCATGTCGCAGCCTTTCTTGGTAAGAAGGTAGCAGGGACGCTGCTCTCCCTTGCTGTCGGTGTAGGTGTTGGGAATGAAAAAATCAACGGAGGAAAAATCTCCCGCGTTAAGAGTATCTGTATAATTGCGGATAGATTTCATCAGATCGCTATGGGGTTTCTCGACCATAGCGGCGACTTCGCGGCTGTCGATCACGTCAACGCCGTTCTTGTGGATAATGGATAACTCATTCATGGTGTTATCTCCTTTCAGCGTAGTCTTTGGTAGTCGGTATACTACACGCCGTGTCAAGGGATTCCGAAGGTGGATTTCCAAAAATGAGCGCAAAAATCCCCTGCGGAAAGCTGTTGACTTTCGCAGGGGCAGCGTCTATAATGAGATTTAGACGAAGCCCATGCGGCTTTGGCGGAAAGCAGGGCGCTGATCTTTGGTCGGATGGAGCGCTCTGCTTTTTATTTACCCGGAAGCAGCATGATACCGTCGCGGATGCCCTCCGTGCGTTTCTTGCCGGTACGCTTGCAATATTCGTCCAGAATTGCCAGCGTTTTATCGTCAAGGCGGACGTGGAGGGGATTGGACTTCGGATTTTCGGCTTTCGGGCGTCCTGTGCGCGGACTCAAATTATTCACCTCGCTTTATGTAGCCCATAAACTCATTATAATTTATGTAGCCCAAAATGTCAAGAACAATTTTATGTGGAAAAGACCCCCGCACGGCTGATGAACAGGACCAGTAAAAACGGACAATAGACAAAACACCCCCTGATGTAGGAAAATAGAACTACATCAGGGGGTGCTGTTATGTCAAAAAGAGATTATACCCATGTACGGTTGCTGTATCCGGAGATTAAAGCAATGGTAGAAGCAGGGAAAACGCAGCGGGAGATCGCCGAATACTACGGATTTAAGGACAAGTATGTAGTAAAGGGACTGTTGAAAAGAGAACGTAGGCGAAATGCAGAAGGTATTCCTGAGCAGCGAGGCCGTAAGCCTGCAAAAACATTAGCCGAGTACAAGTACGAAAACAAGCGGCTGAAAATGGAGAATGAACTGTTGCGGGATTTTCTGCAATCCATAGAAAGGAAGTGAGGCCACGGGCAAAGTACGCTGTTATCCATCGTCATCGGTCGGAATATTCAGTATCCACGATGTGTCGATTTTTTGGTGTATCACGAAGCGGGTACTATGATTTTGCCCGCAGGATAGGAAAGCCGGAAAAGGATGCGGAACTGGCGGCAGCGATCCGCCAGCAGCAGGAAAAAAGCTTCAACACATACGGATATCGCAGGATGTGTCTTGCGTTGAAATCCAAAGGCATACATTGCAACCCCAAAACCATTCTGCGTGTGATGAAAAAATACGATCTGTTGTCTGAAATCCGCCGTCGAAGGAAGTGGGTCAACATGGGACAGCAGATGCATCGCTATGAGAACCTGCTCAACAGGCAGTTTCATGCTGACAAGCCTAACAGAAAATGGGCCACAGACATTTCGTATATCCACACAAAGCATGGCATTCTGTATCTGTCAATGATCCGGGATCTATACGATAACAGCATTGTCGCTTATAAGACCGGCACAGAACAAACGGTTAACCTTGTGCTGGACACGATCCGCCTTGCTATGCGCAAAGAGAAAAAGAGGGCCGCTGCGGAGTTGCAGCTCCACAGCGACCAGGGCTTTCAATATACATCCCAAGCATATTTCAAGCTAACTCAAAAATACGGTATAACCCCGTCCATGTCAAGACGCGGGAACTGCTATGACAATGCGATGGCAGAAAATTTTTTCTCCATTCTCAAAACCGAGTGTATTTACAGACACAAACCGGCGTCCTTCAATGAAGCCAATGAAATGATTGATCGTTATATTCACTTCTACAACCACGAGCGCATCCAGACAAAGACCGGAGTGGCGCCGCTGACGCTGCGCCACTCCGCTTAAACTTCATATCGCCTACATGGGGGCTTTTTGTGCTGTCCGCACAAACTGGTCCTGTTCACTGATGCCGTGCGGGGGTTGTGTTAATCAAAGTACATTTGATCACCAATAGTAACCATAACAAGAGACACTTTGTCCCCATTTACTTCGGCCATAATGCTCCATTGCTCCTGCAGCATAGCTCCGAAACTGTTTTCCGAGTCCACATATCCCGTCATCATGTATATATTGTCGTCGCCCTTGGAAAAACCGCAGTTCCACATTTCTGTGAACTCCGCTGTTGACGGAGATTTAAGGTGATTTTTGACGCATTTTTGGGCGAGGACATAGACGGAGGCTTTAATTTCATTTTCGCTGGAAGTGTCATCGCTGTTTTCGTAAAACGGATTCTGGAAATCATCCTCATCTTTGGATTGGTAGACCAAGTGTCCGTCCCGGAAAGCCTCCTGCCTTTTGAATGTGTAGGTACAGTCCCGGAAAACAAGCGTCGGGAAGCCTGCTTTGATATTTCCATTGCCCCAACCGACTGCGGCAACATTTACGGCGATACCATAAAGGTCGGCCGCACTGGCAGGAGCCGAGGATTTGGAAGCCACGGATACGGAGTATTTTTTTTCGCCTCCGGAATAAGAAGAGGATAATGTGACGGATTCCACATTGATGCCGCAGGCTGTGCAGATTTTTTCAACCTCGTCTTTATAGTCCTTTTCCTCCTGGGGTTCCCGTGAAAGCCAGAGAACGAAAACGACGGGCAGCAGTACCAGCAGTGCCACGGCGACAATCACGCCGGATTTTCGTTTTTTTCTTACGGGCGGCACAGTCTGCTTATAGGCGCGTGGTTCTGTTTCGATAGGTGCAGTAGGTACGCAAGGTTCAATTTTTGCTGAATCCGTCTGGTGGGAAGGTAGCGGATAGCCGCAATGCGGGCAGGCGGCGGCCTTGTCGCTGACTTGGGCCCCGCACTCTGGGCAGGTGATCAATGCCATGATGGTATTCCCCCTTAGTTTTATTCTTCGTACTGTTTTGGCTGGGATCGGTACATAACGCGGAGGCGGATAGAGATGTCTAAGGCGTGCAGATCGTGGGCGGTGAAATCCACCTTGTCGGAAGATGCCTGCGCGGCGCGGTACAATCCCTCCGTGATGTCATTTTCGCTGTAGGGCAGCGTTTTGTATGCGGCGGTGGCGTATTCATTCCATGTCATGCAGGCTGCGGCCTCCTTGCTGTTCTTACCGTCAGAATAGCACATTCAAGCGGTGATAGCAAGGGCGTTTTGTGGGTAAAATGACAAAACAGGAGCGCTTTTGGCGCTCCTGTTCGTGTGTTACGGTTCCTGTTCAGGGGCGAGGTCGAAGCCATCGTAGGGGGCGTCGAGGAAGTCGGCGCAGCACTTGATACAGTCCTTGCCGATGCAGAGGTCGGGGTCGATGGAGTAGGGGCACATGATCCACTCCGCCAGTTGTTCGGTGGTCATCTCACGGAAATGGTCGAGGTTTGTTTTGGGACGCTGTTCCAGATGGAAGCCATGCTGGCTCTCGGTGTAGATGGCGGCACAATCGCCGTAGGCGGGGCACTGAGGGGCGGCACAGGGCAGTGCGGCCTCCAGTCCGGTCATTTTGCAGATGTGGCTCATACGTTGTGTTCCTCCTGTTCCAGCCGCGCCTTCAGCGCGGCGTTTTCGGCGCGTAGTGATTCTATGCAGACAGTCTTGAGGTCGATCTTGCAGGCGAGGCCGTCAAATGCTTTGGCAAAGGCACAGGGATTTTCGCCGTAGCAGATGTCGCGGCAGGTCTTCTTGTAGGGGCACAGTTTGTTTTTCATTCCTGTTCCTCCTGTTCGTCGGAATCCTCTTCGCTGCGGGTTATGTACTTGCGGACGGGCATGATGATGGCGTCGCCGTCCGGACTGTGGAAATAGACGCAGGACAGCTCATCGGGGCGGCATGAGGCGGTGCATCCAGGGAGCGCCTCCAGAATATCCAGCAGGTAGATGGAATTGACCATGGGCAGGCCGTCTCCCCAGTTAAAGCAGGTGGAGACGCTTTCGTACCTGGGACGGGAGGAGGCTTTGAATTTCGCCTTGTCGCTGGCGATCTTAGCGCGGACTTCTGCCGCCGTCGGGAGCGTCAGCGTGACAGTGGCCGCGGCGCTGTTCAGGAGTTCGGGGATGTGATCGTATACGTGGGGATCGTTGGGCGTGGGTGCCCATTCCAGCACGTTGGATGGTGTGTTCAGACGGATGAGCAGGAAGCCGTCTGTGATGCACTGGCGGCCTTGCTCGTCCAGAAACGCGCCTGCGAAGTGGGGACGGATTTTGCCTTGCTTTGATGCGGATGCCCTGCCGATACGGCGAAGGGCGGCATCACGGGTGCGGCGCTGATCGTCTCTCCGGTATTGCTGGGCCATATCGGTGCGGATGGCGCGGACCAGGAGCGCCAGTTGGTGGCCGGCGTTGATCGTGTCGCCGCCGCATGGGTCGATGGCAGGTTCCAGCGCGCAGAAAAAGCGGCGTTCCTGTTCAGGGAGAGCGTAGGCGATGGCGTAGAGGTTCTCCAGAAGTTTTTCGGGTGTCATGGCGTGGTGCTCCTTTCGATGTGTGGCGGCTCACATTCCGGGCAGCGCCATGAGGGCGCTGCCGGAAGAAATGAGCATGGAGGGGTCGGCGATGGTCTTTTCAGACTCCGCGCCCTGAAAATCGTCAATGACGGCTTTTTCTTCGGCGGTCATGTCGGCGTAGTGCTTTTTGCCGTAGGTGGGCGGCAGCCAGTTCTTTTTCTGCCCGGCAAAGATGTTCAGACGGTCGATGATGCGGGACGCCTCCGGCTTAAACTTGATGTGGCAGGTGCCCTTTTTGTAGAAAGTGCAGGTGAAATAGGTGAAATCCGCCTTGTTCATATCGTTCATGTTGGCGATGCGGACGGCAATATCTACTGGTGTGTGGAAGGCAGTTTCGCCGCGGTCCAAGTAGTTCATGGCGTGCTCCAGATCGGAGATAAGACTGTTCACGCGGTAGCTGTCCAGCTTTTCACGGCCCCAGCTGGCGCAGCAGCCGTTGGAGGGGATGATGACCTTCATGCCCACCTTGTGAGCCTTGTTGGTAGCCCAGCCGTTGTAATAGTGGATATTGTTGGCGCTCTCCGGATACCAGGAATGCTTGGCGGAGAATGTCTCGAACAGCTCAAGGATGGAATCCTCGACGCCGCGGGAAAGCTGGTGGGCGATCTCCCGCATGACGGTTTCGATGTTGTAGTGGGAAAAGTCGTACTCGGAAAGGGAATTGACCTTGCCGTTGTAGTCCTGCTGCATGGCGGAGGTCATTTTGCTGGTAAGTTCGGGACGCTGGAGGAGGTTTCCCCAATATTTGGCGCGCAGGCCGCATAGGTAGGCGTTCAGCAGAGTTGCGTTGTTGCCGGTGTTCCTGTCGCCCACTTTGAGGGACAATAGGGGCTCGCCGTGCTGGTTGCCTGGGTCCATGTAGGGACGGAGGGCGGCGAACTCGTTGATGAGTTTTTCGCCCAGGGCGGCCTCGAAGTTGTAGCCGTTGATCATGTTCTGAAGCCAGTCGGCGGAGGCGAGGCCGGTGGCCTGTTCGGCGCTGGGGGCGCTCTTTTCGCTGGCGCGGCGGAGGGAGGACAGAATATTGCTGTGGATTTCCTTTTTCGGTATGTTCACATAGACCAGCGCAATCTCCACGTCGGTGGGGCGCTGGGCATGGCGGAAGGCGTTTTCGATGAACTCAATGCGGGCGTTGTGTTCGTGCAGCTGATGCAAGAGAATTTTGCGGCGGTTGGTGTAGGGATTGCGTATGGTTTCCGCGTTCAGCAGGCAGACGATCTGGCCGCCGCGCTCCATGATGGACAGGGCGTGTAAAAGGTGTTCGTCGCCGTTGTCGAAGGGCGGATTCATGATGCAGAGGTCGTACTGCTTGCAACTGCGGAAGGTGAGAAAATCATCGTGGACCACGTGCAGCCCCTTGCCGCGCAGGAGGGCAGCAAGGTCGCTGTCGCGCTCGATACAGTCTATGTAGGTGTCGTTCTCGTTGAAGGAGATACGGCGGCTGTTCCTGTAGTTGCGGGCGAAAGCGGAAACGGCTTCGGCAAGGTCGCCCTTGCCGGCGGAGGGCTCAAGGATAGCAAAAACATTTTTCCAGTCCACGCAGGAGAGCATTTTCCCCGCCAGCTTGGAGGGCGTGGGGTAAAAGCCACTGTTGTCGAAAGACGGCAGGCGGCGGAGATCGTCGGGGCGGCTGTTCGCTGCGGCGGTGGTCACGGCAGCGCTGTGCTCGCTGTACCAGTCGCGGATCTTCTTTTTCGCTCCGGCAATGGTGGAGGCGCGGCCCAGGTAGTCGCCGCGGTCGTCATCTCCGATGGTGGCGCTGACAATATATTCCGTGTTGCCGTAGTAAGAACTGGCCTTGATGGTGGCGATCTCGGCGCCGTGGGCGGAAACGGCGATGTGTTCATCTCCATAACGGTTTTTCTTGGTGGCGTAGGTAAACATGGGCGGTGGCCTCCTTGTAGATTTTTGGTTTGGTGTTCAGGCGGTGAGGGCGTCGCGCTGGGCGATGAGCGCGGCCAACTCGGCGGTGTGGGTGGTGCGGCGGTGGTGTTCGATGCAGCGATCCGCCGTCTGGCAGAGGTGCTGGCGCTGTTCACGGCTCAGATACGGCGCGGCGGTGCGCAGGGCGGCGGCGACGGCCAGAAGGTGCTGGCGCTCCTGTTCGTTGGTATCGGTGCGGATGGCGGGTCGTGTGGGCATGGCGTGGTTCCTTTCTTGTCAGGTGCGCCGCTGGGGTGCGGTGCGGTAGGCGGGGCCGTGTTTGGTCTCGCCCTTGTCGATCCTGCCGGTGTTCACAAGGGCGGTGAACATTTCGCGGATGACCTGCTCGGTGATGTCGCCGGTGCAATGGCCGTTCTGCCCGTCCAGGCGCTGGACGTGGAATTTGCTGATGACCACGGGCAGGGCGTTGTAGTCGAATTTATAGAGGTTGCGCCGGGGCGTTTTGAAGGCTTCCAGCAGGGCGGCGTTGATGTCGCCGCGCTTGCTGTGCAGATAGTCCCGGTACTGCCGGGCCGTCCAGTTATAGGCGGTATCGTAGATGTCGGTGGCGTAGTGCTGGAAGGTGCAGCCGTGTTCCAGCGCGGCGGAAACGGCGGGGATCAAATCCTCGGTGACGTAGCCGCTGACCGCCTGGGGGTGGATATAAAGGGAGCTGTTCCCATTGGCGACGGCGGCGCCGTTGCCGTTCCGGTACGGCTGGGTGATCGTCCAGCCTTCGGCGGCGAACAGGGCCAGAATGTCGCTGTAGAAATTCTCGGTTTTGCCCTGGTCCATGCCGCTGCCCCATTTATAGCCGGAGTTCAGGCGGAAATAGACGTGTTGATAGGGGGTATCGTCGCGCTTCTCGCTCTTTTCCTGCCGGCGCTGTTCGGCGTAGGCTTCCAGCTCGTCCAAACTGTGGCGGATGGCGTCGCAGTGGGTGCGGGCGGCGGCCGCCTCCGGGATAGGATTCTTGATGGTGGGCATGGTGATTTCTCCTTTCGTTGCTCAAATGATGGCGGAAACGTCAACGCCTATGAGTCGGCCTAATGCCTGGGCGGCATCCGTATAGGTGGAAAATTCTGCGTCGGTGTCGTACTTGGGGGCGGACGTCTCGAAAACCGTCTCGGCCAAAATCGCGTTGAAGTCGGGGCTGTTGATGGTCTCCGCGTCCCAGTCGTACAGCTCGCACAGCGAGTCGCGCTCGCGCCCGTCCAAGTCGTTGTCGAGATAGACAAAACCGTGGGCGACGCGGAACAGACCGGCGCCGTATTGGTTTACCTGTGCCAGCTCAAAGACGTTGTGGCCGTGTTCCGGCGCCTGGCGGCGGTATTGGGCACAGTCGGGATCGGTGCAAATCCAGTTTTTGCGTTCGGTGTTCATGCGGTTTCCTCCTTGCTGTAGTGGTTTAGTCGGGCTGTTCGGTCACGTGGTGTTCCCATGTGCTGTCGTGGTGAAAGACGAAATACAGGTGTTCGCCGTAGTTCTGGATGGTGTCCGGGGTGCGGGTCAGGCCGTGGTGGGCGGCGGTGTCGATCACGCCCTGGCGCAGGGCGCGAAGGTCGCGGAAATAGTCCCTGTTCGCGGCGGGAATGTCGAATTTCACCAGCAGGATCACCTGCTGCAGGTGGTCATAGAATCCATCAAGATCAAATTCCACCTCGACGGCGCAGGGGATGTCCAGCAGGTCGCGCTCCAGCGCGGCGCACTGTTCCGTAATGCCAAAGCGGGCGGCGGTGGCGGCGGTGCGGCTGTTCATTTCGCTTTTTCCTTCTGCCCTCGTGACCTCCGGGGCGGGCTGTTCGTGGTGTGGGGGTGGATTTTTTTACTCGGGCTGTTCGGGGGTGTCGCCGTTCTTCCAGCGGCGGAACACCGCCAGGGCGTTTGCCTCGTCGCGGCGGCTGAGCTCCTGCAGGAAGAAGCGGGCCACGTCCAGCTTTTCCGCGTCGGTGGGGCTGATGGCGAAAACAGCACGTTCAAGCTGTTCATCCGTCAACATTTGCACCGATTCCAGAATGTCGGCGAAGTCCTGGCGGGCCTGTTCCTGCTCCTGCTGTGCCTGTTCGGTCTTGCGGCGCTGGTATTCTTCCAGCCAGGGCGCAGGCATGACGGAGACCACGCGCCCACCCTCGGTATACTGTTCCAGCAGGTCGGCCACGGCAACGATGGCCGCGCCGGTCTCCTTGTCCTCGTCGGTAGGCTTGCCGTTGCCAAAATTGCCCTTGTCGCGCAGGAACGCGCCGAAGCTGCGAATGTGGGCGATGAGTCCGCCGTCGTTGTCGCCCAGGTCATAGCGGCCTTTATATGTGTCCTGCTCGCCGTCGGCGTTGGTGTACTCTATGGAAAATTTGGTTTTGTCATAGCCGCGTTCCTGGTCGTTATGGTTTTGTTCGTCCAGCGTCTTGAAAATGATCTCGGCGGCGGCGACGGAGAATTTCATACCATCATCAAAAGCACCGTTTTCGCTCCATTCCACGGTGACGACCGGGGCGCCGTCCTTGATGGGGTGTGCGGCGGCGGTCTGTTCAATGAAAGCGCGGTTTTCGTTGCGGGTACGGATGGCCTTTTCCCAGCGTTCCAGCTGTTCGGCGTGTTCACGCGCCAGCCGCGCCGACTCGGCGGCGGTGTTCATCTCGTGGACGGCTTCCACGTCGGCGGCGGTGGGGTGGCCTTTGGGCAGGGTGGCCAGCTCGGCGGCGTTGCGTTCAAACTGTGCCTGCCGCCGGTCGATCTCGGCGCGGATGTCCTCCGGCTTGCGCCAGTGGTAGCGGCCCGGCTGCTGGGCGTCCCGGGCGTCCTGTTCCAGTTTGGCGATATACTCAGGCTCGCCGCGCATGGCAGATTTGAGCGCGGCGGCGCGGGCGTACTTATAGAGGGGGTGCGACGGGGTCAGAGTGGCGCTGTCGCTGTCGAAATAGTCGGTGTAAAGATCTGTTTCGTTCTTGACGGTGAACAGGTCGCGGGGGAGGTGGTCATAATCGCGGGTGCTGATGGTCACGCTGTCGCTTTTGCTGTCGGCGAAGTAGAAACAGCGGGTCAGCTTTCCGCCGTTGATCTTGATCCCGTTCCAATAGAAACGGATGGACTCGGTTTTGATGGTGTTCATGTGGTGTTCCTCCTGTTTTCAGTATGCGCCGCCGTGTAAACACGGGCGGCAAAATTTACTTTTCTCGCTGGGGTGGAGCTGGTGCGCCCAACTCCCCAGAGGCGGCGGAGCGGCTGTTCAGCGCTTGCCGGGGCGGTCGATGCGATCCAGCAGGCGAACAAAAAACGCCGCCAGAGTGGCGGCTCCGGTGGCGGTGACGATGTATGAAATTAGAGTCATTTTTTTAGCGCTCCTTTCGCTTGATGCTGTTCGTGATGTTGTCCCAATAGAATTTATACCCCGTGCCGATCTGCTCGAAGATGACGGAGGGTGCAAAGGTGGAAAGCGGGGCGAACACCTCGCCGCGGCTGGTGTAGGGGCTGCGCTCGGTGTTCCAGTCGATGCCCAGCCGCCCGGATTCCCGCCGGAC
>OQVS01001544.1_pt1 | contig 15517 bp, 19 predicted proteins | sample 1691601 | NCBI WGS metagenome assembly OQVS01 (sample SAMN03418268, study PRJEB22391) | human gut metagenome | biome: human-gut; feature: organic feature; material: feces | host: Homo sapiens | place: Tanzania | collected 2013-01
CGCACCGTCGAGCAGCGCACGGCCTTCATGCTTGACAACAGGGGCAACGAAGGGCATCGAGGAAGAAGCACGCACAGGAATAAAATCTTGGCCCAAGGCTTTTTGGTCGTACCAGACGCTTTCGCCGTTGACGATATCGGTAGCAGCTACCTGCAGCGTGCCGGGATAGGCGCGGTAGGCTGCATAGTCAAAGGGAAGCAGCTGCTTGGGAAGCTCATTGAAGATAAAGTCAAAGCCGAAGATACTGCCGCTTTTAATCCAGTTGCGCACGCTGAAGTAACGCTTATCGGTGACGTAGTGTTCGATAATCTGACGTGTGCGCAGCGGCTGGGCAGACATATATGATAAGATGTTGCAGGCTCCGGCGGAAACGGCGGTGATGTAGGGAAAGGAGAGCTGATGCGCCAAAAAGGCTTCAAACACACCGGCGGAAAACATTCCCCGCATGCCGCCACCCTCCAGAACGAGAGCTGTTTTTTGTAAATGCATAGTAAAGTCCTCCTAATTGCTATTATACACTAGCGGTGGAGAAATACCAATAAAAGTTACAGAGGATGATGAGAGAAAAACAGGAAGTACTCTCTTGCATAGCACAGAAGAATTCAGCCTTTATCAGACACTGACGAAGCTTATGAAAGCGCATGGAGCAAGGTTTTGCTAGCATTGGGGTATATCAAAGACAGTTTGCTAAACGCGAGCAAATACCATTAAAGTGGCGTTAGGAATAATTTTTTTGTGAAATTGTTGACAAAAGCGTGAAAGTGATATAAAATATAGGCATCGAGAGACTATGAGAGAAAAACCAAATTTCGTGTGTGCTTATAAAACAGAATAACGGAGACTGAGTGATTATGAGAAATTTTCATTCAGTCTCTTTTTGCTTTTTTGAGGGTAAACATGAAATTGGTTAAAATGAGATAGTATTTTTGAGAGAACAACTAAAAAAACTGATTGAGGTGCCTGCCTGGTGCAGGGTAAATTAGGGAAAGCAGTGAAAATCTGCTACGGTCACGCCACTGTAATGCTTCTTGAAGCCAGCTTTAAGAAGCTAAGTCAGATCGCAGCCTTAATTATGTTATATATTTCTGCGAGAGACGGAGTGTATACGAGATATCTGTGCCTAGATGTATTGTATCCTTTTCCGCCGCAAGCAGAAAAGGATATTTTTATTTGCTGTGATGTCCGGAAATTACCGCAGTAAAGATGTCCAAAATTATAAAAATTATTAAATTTTCTTATATGACGAAAGGAGACTAATTAATTATGAGCGTTGAACTTTATGCGTTGTTTTCTTACGCATTTACCGCAGCAATTGCTCTGGTTATGATTGGTGCTGTAGTACTGCTCAACAAGATTATGGGCGGTAGTAATGATGAAGGAGGTATGGAATAACAATGGACGGAAATATCGTTGCACAATTATTCCCTGGCATTGCATCTTTGATGGTTCAAGATACAACCATTGCTATTGCCAGAATCGCACTTATTGCATTTGGTTTTGTTTTAGCTTACTTAGGTTTTAAACGTACCCTCGAGCCGTTGATTATGGTTCCGATGGGTGTTGGTATGATTTGTATTAACTGCGGCGTGCTGTTCTTGGATGGCGGCAAGCTTGGTACCCTGTTCCTGGATCCGTTGATTTCCGATCCTGCGCAATTGGTTGATATTATGCAGATTAACTTCCTGCAGCCGATTTACAACCTGACCTTCAGCAACAGCCTGGTTGCTTGCGTAGTATTCATGGGCGTTGGCGCAATGTGCGAAATCGGTTTCATCCTTGGCAATCCCTGGACTTCCATTATCATCGCAATCTTCGCTGAATGCGGTACCTTCGTAACTTTGGTTTTGGGCGTACATCTTGGCCTGACACCTCCGGAAGCTGCAGCAGTTGCTTCCATCGGCGGTGCTGACGGACCGATGGTTCTGTTCACCTCCCTGATGCTTGCTCCGCACCTGTTCGTTCCGATTTCCGTAATCGCTTACCTGTATCTGTCTCTGACTTATGCAGGCTATCCTTGGCTGCTGAAAATGCTGGTTCCGAAAGCTCTGCGCGGCAAAGACATTCTGTTCTATGCTCCGGAAGTTCCGAAATCCAAAAAATTCATCTTCATTCTGGTATGCTGCGCACTGCTCTGCCTGCTGCTGCCGATGGCTGCTCCGCTGATTATGTCCTTCTTCCTGGGCATGGCTATTAAAGAAGCAGAAATCGTACCTTACCAGGATCTGATTGAAAACACCCTGCTGTACACCGGTACTCTGATGCTCGGCCTGCTGCTTGGCACCCTGTGCGAAGCTTCCACCCTGCTGAACCCGAAAGTTGCTCCGTTGATTGTTCTGGGCGTTCTTGCTCTGGCAGTTTCCGGTGCAGTTGGTATCCTTGGCGGCTACGTTGTTTACTGGTTCAAGAAAGGCGACTTCAACCCGGTTGTTGGTATTGCCGGCGTATCCTGCGTACCGACCACTGCTAAAATTGCTCAGCATGCTGCTGAGGATGAAGATCCGTTTGCAATCGTTCTGCCTGTTGCTATGGGCGCTAACATCGGCGGTGTTATCGTATCCGCTATCGCTTGCGGCGTATTCATTGCAACCATTGGCATGGTTAAATAATTAACCTGATAAATTATTATGAAAATACAGCTTCGAGAATTTGATGTATTGAAATCAACAAATGAAACTGCTGTAGCTATGGCCCAAGAGGGCGCTCCCGAAGGAACTGTCATTGTTGCTGCCAGGCAGGAGGGCGGACATGGCCGTATGCAACGTGTCTGGAACTCTCCACTTGGCGGCCTATGGTTTACTGTTATCCTTCGACCGCAAATCGATCCCCAATTTGCTGCTCAAATTACCTTGCTTGCAGGTGTTGCTGTGGCTAAGGCCGTACGCAGACTGTATGATACGGAAAGCGTGACAATAAAGTGGCCTAATGACCTGTTGTTAGACGGTAAAAAAATCTGCGGCATTCTTTCTGAGCTACAGCTTGATGAAAACGGCGTAATAGATTATGCTATAGTTGGTATTGGTGTAAACGTGGCGCTGTCAGCTGCAGACTTCCCTGCGGAAGTAGCTGCAACTGCAGCTTCCCTCAATGCCAGCCTGCATAAGGACTTTACCTGCGATCAGGTGCTGGCTGCTATTATGGAAGATTTCGGTATCTTGTATGATAAGTGGCTGGTGCAGGGTGCAGATGTCGTGATGAAAGAATGGCAAAAGCTTAATTGCACAGTAGGCAGACATGTATTGGTGAAAGATAACGACCAGGTTATTTTTGCCGGTACAGTAACAGCCGTAGATGAAGAAGGTGCAATTATAGTGCGCAACGAGCAAGGGATAATCCAAAGCTTTAACTTTGGTGAAATAAGTATCCGCTAAATGCTTTGAAGATTTTTTGAGAAGAGAAGGAGTGATTGAGATGACGGCTAGTACTGCTCCAGGTTTCCTGGAAAATAGTATTGCGAGCCCTGGAATTGCAGCAATGATGCTGGCTTTGACTCAGACTATTTATGATGAGGACCTGGCCAAACAGATGGTGGCGAAGAAAGGGCTAAAAGCTGTAGTCACTGAGGTGGGAGGCAAAACCAGTTTTTATGATTTCAATGAGAGAATTAACCGGGCTGTTATTGGGGCTTGTTTAAATTCAGGACTTATTGAAAAAACGAGCAATGATATTCATGCAGTTATTCATGCTACAGAAGAGGCTAAAAAGGGTTTATTAGTGAGTGTTAGCACAAGTGCAAGCCTGGCAATGAAAATTGCTGTAGTAAGAAATGAGCATTGGATAGCAGTTGCCCTGTTTGGTAAATCTGCACTGCATTACATGACTAATCATGAACGTGCAGGGTTAGGTGTAATGCACATATAGTGCATATATTATCGGACCGATTCACAATAAAAATTAAATAGTGGTGATAGAGAGAGCGAGAGCAGACAGCCAGTTTAAGTGGCTGTTACCCCTACTCTCTCTTTTTTTGTCCGATTTATTATATGAAGCTTTTCTTAATTCAGAAAGGAGAGACCGTAATGGAGTTCAAAAAAGTTACCCGTGAGTGGGACACTCTGAAAAAGGACGCAATGGAGCGCGCAAAAAATGCTGCTCCGCTGGTCAAGGAAGGGAAAATTGTTGATGCTAAAGATACAGTTGCTTTGCTGGAAGCTGTAATCAGACCTTACGATAAAGTTAACATCGAAGGCAACAACCAAAAGCAAGCTGACTTCCTGGCTAAATGCCTGTGCCAAGTTGATCCCGCTAAGATTCATGATCTGCACATGGTTCAATCCGTGTTGACTCTTCCTGAACATCTGGATGTATTCGAAAAAGGTATTGCTAAAAAGCTGGATATGTCTTTCTCCGGTCCGCAGGCTGGCCGTATTGCCCAATTCCTGCAGGAAGGCAAACTGGAGTTAGGTGCTATCCATACTTATTTGGAATTATATGGCCGTTATTTCCTGGACCTGACCCCGCGTGTTGCTCTCGTTGCAGCTACTATGGCTGACAGAGAAGGCAATCTGTTCACCGGCTTCAGCACCGAGGATACTCCGGCAATCGTTGAAGCAACTAAATTCCGTCAAGGCATTGTTATCGCTCAGGTAAACCAAATCGTTGACAAGCTGCCTCGCGTTGATATTCCGGCTGACTGGGTTGACTATGTAATCCAATCTCCGAAACCGTTCTACATTGAGCCTCTGTTCACCCGTGACCCGGCACTGATTACCGATGCACAGGTACTCAAAGGCATGATGGCAATTAAAGGTATTTATGGTGAATACCAGGTTGAATCCATGAACCATGGTATCGGCTTTGATACCGCTGCTATCGAACTCTTGCTGCCGACCTACGGCGAAGAGCTTGGCCTGAAAGGCAAGATCTGCAAGAACTTCATCCTGAATCCGCATCCGACTCTGATTCCTGCAATCGAAACCGGTTGGGTAGAATCCGTTCACTGCTTCGGCGGCGAGTTGGGCATGGAAGATTATGTAGCTGCCCGCAGCGATATCTTCTTCGTTGGTCCGGATGGTTCCATGCGTTCCAACCGTGCATTCTCTCAAACTGCAGGCCACTATGCAATTGATATGTTCATCGGCGGCACTCTGCAGATTGACCCGTACGGCAACAGCTCCACTGCAACCGCTAACCGTGTTGCAGGCTTCGGTGGCGCACCGAACATGGGCTGCGATCCTAAAGGCCGTCGTCATTCCTCCGGCGCATGGCTCAAATGCGGCGAAGAATACGCACTCAACAAAGAGCTGTGGGGACCTGTACGTCGCGGTAAACGCCTTGTTGTACAACTGGCAGAAACCTTCCGCGAAAAACTGGCTCCTGGCTTCGTAGAAGAGCTGGATGCTTTCAAGCTGGCTAAAAACGCTAACCTGTCTATTGAACCTGTTATGATTTACGGCGATGACCTGACTCATATCATTACTGAAGAAGGTATCGCATACCTGCCGAAGTGCCGCAACATGGAAGAGCGTACCGCTGCTATCCGTGGTATTGCAGGCTTCACCGAAGTTGGCATGAAAGCAGATCCGAAAGAAACCAAACGTCTGCGTGAGCTGGGTGTTATCAAAACTCCGCAAGACCTGGGTATCGATATGAGCAGAGCTAACCGCTCCATGCTGGCAGCTAAGAACGTACACGACCTGGTTGAATGGTCCGGTGGTCTGTACAATCCGCCTGCTAAATTCAGAAACTGGTAATAGGAGGAGCTTAAAATGGCATTACAAAATCTGGAATTTGAGTTTGAATCTGAAAATACCCAAACCATTAACCCGGAATGGTCCCATATGGGCGTAACCGGCTCTGGTGACCTGGAAGTTATGTTTACCAAAAAAGACCTTGGCGGCAAAGTTCAGGCTAAAGTTTGCACTCCTGTAGTTGGCTTTGATGCTGTTTGGGAAAAAATGCTGGGTAAATTCGTTAATGATACCGGCGTAGGCAACATTGTTATTGAAATCAATGACGATAATGCTACTCCTATCGTAGTATACATGAGATTGCGCCAGGCTCTGGCAGAAGCAACCGCAAAGGAGGCTGAATAAGATGAAAAACTGGAATGAATTGGAAAAAAGCAGCTTCTTTGATGCTAATGCCCGTGAACGTGCTGTAGGCCTGTGCGACAAAGGCACCTTTACCGAACTGCTCGGACCTCAAGATCGTTTTGAAAGCCCGCATCTGCCGGTACTCGGTACTGCAGTAGAGTTTGATGACGGCACCGTAACCGGTGTTGGTCTGATTGGCAAGCATCCTGTATTCGTAGTTTCTATGGAAGGCAAATTCATCGGCGGTGCTATTGGCGAAGTTAACGGTGCGAAAATGGTTAACACTCTGCGCCTGGCTCTGAAAGCAGCTAAAGACATCAAAGCTGCTCATGCTGATGACTATGACGCTCGTCGTCCTCTGGTTGCTATCTCCTTTGAAACCGGCGGTGTTCGTCTGCACGAAGCAAATGCCGGCCTGCTGGCTCATGCTGAGGTTATGGACGCAATCCAGGATTGCCGCCGCATTCTGCCGATTGTTGCAGTTGTAGGCTCCAAGGTTGGCTGCTTCGGCGGCATGGGCTTCGTAGCTGCTGCTACCGACGTTATCGTTATGAACGAAGAAGGCCGTATCGGTCTGACCGGTCCTGAAGTAATTGAGCAGGAAATGGGCAAGGACGAATTCGACGCTTCCAACAAAGCTCTGGTATATCGTACTACCGGTGCTAAGCACAAATACATCATTGGCGACTGCAACTATCTGGTTGAAGACACTGTTGGCGATTTCAAAGCTGCTCTGGCTGAGGTTGCTGACCTCTCCATGGAAGCTATTGAAAAAATGCGCCGCATCGGCTCCCTGGAGCTGGTTCAGGAACAACAAGGTCTGGTTAAGCTGGTAGCTGAAATGCAGCCTAAGGATTCCATGGACCTGTGGAAATACTATGGTAACGAAAACCCTGCTGAACTTCCGGAAATGACTACCGAAGAATTCCTGAAAGTTGCTAAACGCAGACCGCGTGCATAAGAGAAGGAGGTAAAGAAACATGGATGAAATGGAAAACACTATGATTGGCCGTGGCCGTGACGCAATTGAAATGATTGTTGACGCAGGCTCCTTCGATGAAAACAAAATCGGCACTGCTGAGTTCGATCCTGACTATGGCCCGGGCGCTGTAGTTGGTACCGCTAAGCTGAAAGATGAAACTGTAACTGTTATCGCAAACGATGCATATGCTTTCAATGACCGCTTCCCGGTTGTATTCGGCGGCGTAATCGGTCTGGAGGAAGGCTACAAGATGGCTACCGCAGTATACCGTACTATGGAAGCTGATAAAGATAAACCGGAAGCTGAAAAACGCCCGATCGTTCTGATCGTAGACACCCCGGGCAACGGCCCTGGCAAAATGGAAGAAATTGCCGGCATGAACAAATCTACCGGCGGTTACCAGCTGGCATTGGCTGAAGCACGTAAATCCGGTCATCCTATCGTAGCAATGGTAATCGGCCGTGCAATCTCCGGCGCATTCCTGTGCCATGGCCTGCAGGCTGACGAAATCCTGGCACTTTCTCCGGAATTCGGCACTATGATTCACGTAATGCCTCTGACCTCTATCTCCCGTATCACTAAGATGGATATTGAGCGTTTGGAAGAGCTGGCTAAGGTTAACCCGGTATTCGCACCTGGCGTTAACTTCTTCTACAACCTGGGCGGCGTAAAAGAAATCGTCAACAAGGTTGAAGACATGCGCGACGTTGTTGCAAAGCATGTTAAAGAAGTACAGGAACTGAAAGCTGCCGGCAAATACGAGCAGCTCGGTCCTTGGGGCCGTGGCCTGGACGGCAACGAGCGCGGTGGCCGTGTAAATCGTCTGAAAGCTATGGCTAAAATGAACGAAGAGTTCGCTGCTGTTGCTGATAAATATATCAACGCATAATTATAGGAAGAAAGAAGGGGTAGTATGAAAGGGATTCTGGCTGAAATAGCATCGATGGTTAAGGACTTTGGTTCTGCGCCTACATTTGCAGAGATGCCGCGCAAGACATTAGCTGACAAAGGTATTGCGGGACCGACCGCTGCCCATACGATAGAAGAGGTTCATACTCCCCTTAATCTTGCTTATCTTACTTTTACTACAGGTTCATCTGCTTTTCAAAATATTGTCGGCATTACTTTTGCTGAACTGCCTGCACGCGTGAAGGCTTCCTTTACGGTTCTGGAGCGGGCAGGTCTTAAAGCAGGGGATAAGGTTCTTGTTACTTATCCTCCTCTGGTAAATGTTTTCAGTGGTGAAGCCTTTAAAAAATATGGCCTGCAATGGGAATTTTTGGTGCGGTCCAGCAGAGATGCTTTTTTGGCAGCGCTTTATGAATTCCAGCCGAAGGCTGTTGTGGGTGAATCCTCTTTTATCAGAGCTTCCTTGGAAGATGCTAAGCATATGGGTGTTGCAGATGAGCTGCCAAAAGATATTGTTTTGCTTACTGCTGGTACGCCTTTGGATTTGGAACTGCTGCCGATAGCGCAGGAGGTTCTGAATGCGGAGGTCCATGACTTGTATGGCTGCCAGGAATTTGGCTGGCTGTGCATGGATGGCGTGCCGGTGCGTGATGATGTAGAGCTTGTAAAGCTGCCTGATAACGGTGGGCAGGATATGTATGAACTGGTTGTAGGCGGTTTGCCTATGGGTGACAGCTTCCCGGTTTCCGAAAGCGGTCACGTATGTAACCGTAATGGTAAGGTAATTACCTATCGCCGTGAACGTACTTATCCTGAATATGAAGTGATTGTAAAGGCTACAACACTTACTTCTACTGTTACCTTAGGCCGTGTAGCAAGATCGATATTGCGCATTAAGGGCCGTGTAGTCAAGATTAGTCCGGATGTAGTTACAGGTGCCGAGCACACTGTACTGGAACTGATACCAGATTACATTACAGCCGGCAAGCAGCAAGGCATTATAATCGAGGGGCCGGCAAAGACCAGATTCTTTGATGATTTGGTACAGGCACAGCTCGATTATCAACAGAAAGCGAAGGCGGACCCGACATGGACGAAACGCAATTAAAAAGACATAATCTTGTATTTATATCAAAGCAGGGAAAAGACAAAATCTGGAGCGATATTTCCCCGCGCTATGATGGCGAAAGCAAGCATCTTGCAGAAGAGGTTTTACAGGGCAATGTGGACATTCCCGGTTTTGTGCGTCGTAATGATGCGGAAAATACCGAGGGAATTGCCATTGGCTTTGTCCATCATAAACGTATAGACGGAAACCGTATCCGTATAGGTGCTTTTACTGCTGCTGATGATGTAGTAACGATTATGACACCTTATGAGGTCCTGACACGCAGGGCGTTTGCCTTTACAACGCGCAACCGTTGCATGCAGATAGTGCGGCAGCTATATGAATTGGCTGATGTATTCGATTTGCAGATTGGCGTGCTTGGCTCTGCTGCCCTAGAGCTGATAACAGGACTGCCGTATACAGATGAAAACTCGGATATCGATTTAATAGTCAAACCGGCCGGTTATAACCGTCTGCTGCAGTTTTACCGCGCAGCACAGGCCTGCTGCAATGACATTAATATGGATTTTGAGCTTGATTTGCCCAACGGCTACGGTGTCAAGCTTGCTGAAATATTTATGGAAACTCAGACTGTACTTGGTAAAAGTTTAGAAGATGTCACCCTGCTTAACCGTAAGGATGTCATGCAATATTTGAAATCTGAAAGTCTTTGCAGCTGTCAGGCTGAGTAAGACTAAAATAAGCTTTTTAATAAAGTTAAAATGGGAAATTAAATCCCAAATTTTTAAAGATTAAAGGAGTAAGAAAATCATGGAAATTAAATCTCGCGTACCCGGTAAAATCGTTCGTTTTGAAAAACAAGTTGGTGACACTGTTGCAGTTCGTGACGTACTGATCGTTATGGAAGCAATGAAAATGAAACAACTGGTACCTTCTCCGGTAGCAGGCGTAGTAAAAGAGTACAAAGTACAACCCGGCGACCGCGTAAGTGCTGGTCAAGTTGTTGCTATCGTTGAATAATTTTTAACGATTTAACCTTTAGTTGTTTCGTCGCCCTCGGTCGTATGAGGGCGGCGATAATAAAAAATTGTACTATGAGGTGAAAAAATAATGGCAATTTATGGTGTAGCTTTATTGGCTGCCTGCTATATTGTAGGCATTTTCCTCGGTGACGTATTCGGTGGCTTGGTTGGTGTAAAAGCTAACGTTGGCGGTGTAGGCTTTGCAATGCTGTTCTTGATTTTAATCACTAACAAGGGCATTGACGAAGGCTGGTTGGATGCCAAAGCTCAGAGTGGTATTGCTTTCTGGTCTGCAATGTACATTCCTATCGTTGTTGCTATGAGCTCTATTCAGAACGTTGTAGCAGCTCTGAAGGGTGGCCCGCTGGCTATTTGTTCTGGTATTGGCGGCGTAGTTGTTGGTTTTGCTCTGCTTCCTATTATTAACAAGATCTTTGGCAAGAAAGAGGTGAAATAAGATGGATTTTGCTGCAATGTTTATGAAGGTATGTACCAAAAACGGTCTGGTATTCTCCTTTATGCTGATCGGTATCATTACTTTAATTACTTATAAGCTTTCCGGCCTGACCAAAGGTAAGGTTCATGGCAGTGCTATCGCAATCTTCGCCGGTCTGGTACTTGCTTATATCGGCGGTATTACTACCGGTGGTTCTAAAGGCCTGGCTTCTATACCGATGTTTGCCGGTGTTGGTATGATGGGTGGCGGCATGTTCCGTGACTTCGCTATCGTTTCTACCGCTTTTGGTGCTGACCTGCGCGAAATCAAAAAATGCGGCATGGTTGGCGTTGTTTCCCTGCTGATGGGCGTAATTAGTTCCTTCTTTGTTGGTGCTATTTTGGCATACTTCATGGGCTATCCTGATGTGGTTTCCATGGTAACTATTGGTGGTGGCGTATGTACCTTCGTTGTCGGCCCTGTAACCGGTGCTGCTCTTGGTGCTTCTTCCGAAGTTATTGCGATTTCTATCGCAGCAGGCGTTGTAAAATCCGTACTTGTTATGATTGTTACTCCGTTTGTTAAAAACATGGTTGGTCTGGACAACCCGCAATCCGCTATGATTTATGGTGGCCTGATGGGTACTTCCTCCGGTGTTGCTGCAGGTCTGGCTGCTGTTGATGCTAAGCTGGTTCCGTATGGTGCAATGACTGCAACCTTCTTTACCGGTACCGGTTGTCTGCTGTGCCCGTCTATCCTGTACTTAGGCTTGAAAGCCATTATGGGTTAGGCTATAGCTTAAATATTTTTTTCAAGGCATATGATACGGAGAAAGTAGGTAGGAATAATGAGTGAGCTTAAATTTTTACTTCAGAGAGTAGACAAAGACGAAATAAAAATGGACTTAAATAATTACACCTGCAAGCTTTCTCCTTTCGATGCTGATTTGCAAAAGGTCGGTCAATATCTGACGCAGGCAATTTTGCTGGAAGTATCTACACATCCTAAACCGGGTCTGGTAACCAGATTATCCAATGGTGCACATAAGGATATGAGTATCTTTACCTTTATGATGAGCTCCGCTGTTCTGAGCAAAGCGTTCAACGATTTGCAGGATATCGGACAGGCATATAGAGGAACCTTGGCAGAGCTTTTCTGCAAGCTACGCAGCTACGGCATTGGCGCAGAGGCAGAGCTTTTAAGAGTGACTAAGGGAGTCAATACACAGCGGGGAATTTTATTCGCCGGCGGCATAGTGAGCGCTGTAAGCGGCTATGCTATGAATATGGGGCTGAGCAGAGATGCTTTGCTGCCTCTGATCAAGGAAATGGCTGCAGGTTTGGTAGCCAGGGAATTGAAGAATCTTGATCATGCTGCAATGACAGCAGGCGAAAAGCTATATTATAAATATGGCATTACAGGCATTCGCGGAGAGGTTGAAAATGGTTTCCCAAGTGTGGTAAACTATGGACTGCCGGCTTTGGAAGATGCCTTTGACAAAGGTGCGACGATTAATGATGCTTTAGTGCATGCACTGATATCTTTAATGACTGTTGTTGAGGACAGCAACGTTATTTGGCGCACTGATTACGATACTTTGCTGGAAGTGCAGAGAATTGCTAAAAACATTCTGAGCCTTGGTAGTGTCTTTACCGAAAAAGGCAGAATGGCTATAGCTGAGACTGAGAGGTACTTCTTGCAAAGGCGCATTAGTCCGGGAGGCAGCGCAGATTTGCTTTCCGTTACTATTACTTTATATTTACTCGAACATAAGGAATTTCCCAATGATATATTTTAGGGACATGGTATATCGGGCAATTCCTTGACATATACAAATGCATAGCACAATGATGCTAATACTCCTCCATTTAGCATAGCAAGGTACGGTAGGGACAGCCGTACCTTGTTGTGCGTTGAAAAAAAGGTGATTGACAATGATAAATTTTGTTTTACAGGCTTTGGATGGTATTTTTACAATTGTTTTTGTAGTCGGTATCGGTTATGTGCTCAGTAAAAAAGGCTGGTTTGATGATAAAAGCAGTGCTTTGATTGCTAAGCTGGTTACAACGGTATCATTGCCGCTGTATATGATTACCAGTCTGACGAAAAATTTTACGGCAGAAAAGCTGGTCGAGCTGGCACCTGATATGCTGCTGCCCGTATGCTCTATGCTTTTAGCACTGGTTGTCGGCAAAATAGCAGCTAAGCTGCTGCATGTGCGTCAGGGAAGACGCGGCGTTTTTGTTACCAACTTTTTTATAGCTAATACCATGTTTATCGGCCTGCCGGTAAACCTTGCGCTGTTCGGTGATGAAAGCATTCCTTCTGTTATGCTGTATTATATGGTTAACCTGACCTTTTTCTGGACGTTAGGTGTGCAGAATATAGTAGCGGATATTGAAGGCAAGTCCGGCGGGATTTTTTCTATGCAGGTGCTGAAAAAGCTGTGGTCACCGCCGCTGATGGGTTTCGTAGCAGCCATTCTGCTTATAGTGCTGAATATTCCGCTTCCGAGGTTTCTGGCACGTGGCTTTCAGTATGTAGGTAATCTGACCACACCGCTGTCTTTGGTGTTTATCGGTATTGAGATCAGCAAAATCAATTTGCGTGATTTTAATTTTGAAAGAGATATCTGGGGCGGTTTGTTCGGCCGTTTCGTTGTCTGCCCGCTGTGCGTGTTGTGCCTGGTGCCGCTGATTAATGTAGCGCCGATTTCCGTCAAGGTTTTTGCTATGCAGGCTGCTATGCCGGCAATGACACAGATGGCTATAGTCTGCAAGCAGTATGGCGGTGACAGCCGGTATGCGGCGGCACTTTCGTTTATCACTATTATCGGCGGACTTTTGGTAATCCCTGTTTACATGACGGTGGTTAATATGTATTTTTAAGCTTTAGCATAAAAAATGAAAGGTGGCGTTTTTATGAGTCCGGAAGAAATTATCCGCAAAATGTGGAGTAGCAATGCATTTATGAATGTCCTGAAAATCGAAATCAAAGAGGTGCATTGCGGCGGTGCAACCTTGGTGATGCCTATTGATTTTGATATTCATACTAATCATTGGCTGGGCGTGCATGGCGGTGCCATGGCGGCGCTGGCAGATTGCGTAACAGGTATTACCTGTGCTTCTGTCGGCAAAATTTGTACAACGCTGAATATGAATATTGATTATATCAGTAATGTACGCGGACTGGGCGCACTGAGCGTTACAAGCAGAATTGTACATAAAGGCCAGTCTACTATTAATATTGTTTCGGAAATTAAGGATGATGCAGGCAACCTGATCTGTAATGTTACTTATATTATGTTCGTTATGGATAAGCTGCAGGAAGTACCGGAAAAATGGTAATAAAATAAAAAACTGCCCTGAGGCAGCCACGATAAATATCGTAAGCTGCTTCAGGGCAGTTTTGCTTTTGCGCCTTAGCTTATCTGTACTTGTTGGTATGCTTCTTTTTGGTGTGCTGCTCGCGGTAATCTGCCTGCACCTGATATACCTGATAGATATACAGAGCGCACAGGGGAATAGCGACAATCAGGCCTAACCAGCGGTTGTTGAAGAAGTAGCTGCCGGCCATGCCGCCGAGTAAGCTGATGATGAGTACAATCAGCATATTAACCTTGATTTTCATTAAATATTTTTTCATTATATATTCCTCCCAGGTTTTATAATCAGTGAAATGTGTTATTGTCTGCGCAATTCAAGCAACTGCGGTACAACGATATTGTCATGGGGAACCGCTTGCGGACGGAAAAGCGGCAGCAGCTCTGCTGCGGTGAGCGGTTCCGGCTTGGGCAGCTGGCCGGCAAGATAGGCCAGGAGGCCGATAATAGGCTCCGGGCTGCCGTAGTGCTGCCTGAGTGCGGCAATTTCCAGATCACCGTCGCGTTTGGACAGCCTGCGTTCTGCAGCATCCGTAAGCAGCGGAATGTGACAGAAGGACGGTGGCGTCAGGTTCAACAGGCGGTAAAGATAAAGCTGTACCGGTGTAGAGCTGAGCAAATCGCAGCCACGCACTACCTGATTTACGCCCATGAGCGCATCGTCGATGACAACAGCCAACTGGTAGGCGTACACTCCGTCGCTGCGGCGCAGGATAAAGTCACCGCATTCGTGCGCCAAATTGGCCTGCTGCCTGCCGTAGTGCATATCCGTAAAGGCGATAAGCTCGTCGTCAACCTTGATGCGCCAGGCGGGACGGCGCTGCTGCATTTTGGCGCTGCGCTGTGCTGCCGTCAGCTCGCGGCAGGTGCCGGCGTAAATAATACGTCCGTCGCTGGCGTGGGGCGCTTCGGCGGCGTGTAGCTCACTGCGGCTGCAAAAGCAGGGATAGACAAGCTCCTGCTGCTGTAAAAGGTCGAAGTAGTGAGCGTAGATATCGCTGCGGCGGCTCTGGAAAAAGCTGTCGCTGTCAGCGCTGCAATACGCACCCTCGTCCCACGTCAGTCCCAGCCATGCCAGCTCGCGGGCCAGTGCGTCAGCCTTGGCGAGGGAACAGCGCTGCGGGTCCAGGTCTTCAATGCGCAGAACTATTTTGCCGCCGCTGCTTTTGGCATAGAGCCAGGCCAGCAGGCTGCAGAAAACGTTGCCCAGATGCAGAAAGCCGCTGGGCGTAGGCGCAAAGCGTCCTACGACAGGCGTATTGTCCGCTGTCACTATCTTTCACCACCTTGACCGAATATCAATATATACTCTAATATTTTACCATAAACTCTCCTGCTTTGCTCAGGAGATTAGTCCGTATGAAGGAAAAAGTTTGCGGCAGCGGCGATTTCACTATAATCTCACTTTTTTGCCCGTCTGCTTTGCTGTATAATGTAATTATAAAAAGTAAATCGCTTTGGATGCTGCATAAATGAGGTGAGAAAATGACAGAGCGTTTGGAAGAACACAAAATGAAATATGCCGTTGATACGGATAAAGAGGCAGAGGATATCTGCCGTTGGGCCGCTGCCCGTGCCGGTGTAATCGTCGTTGCTCCGGTAGTAGGTACGATGACGCTGATGGCGAACGAGGTTTATATGATTACCCGTTTGGCCAAGCTGCGCGGCATTAAGCTTTCCGAAAG
>OQVS01001549.1_pt1 | contig 15494 bp, 12 predicted proteins | sample 1691601 | NCBI WGS metagenome assembly OQVS01 (sample SAMN03418268, study PRJEB22391) | human gut metagenome | biome: human-gut; feature: organic feature; material: feces | host: Homo sapiens | place: Tanzania | collected 2013-01
CAGCGCTTGCCTTATCGCTCATGGAATATTCAAGAATGGCGCGGGCGTTCGTGCCAATATTCTTCGTGTACGGCGTGTTGTATTCGACCGTGAGCGCTATCTCATTCGCACTTGTAGTCGCTATGATGAGTGCAATTCTCGACAAAAAGTACGCTATGAGCGGAGTTTACTTTATTTTGGCGCTAGCGTTCAACAACTACGTTTTGTTGTTGCTCCCAATCATCTTGGTGTTCCAAATCTTTGGCATCGTGCAAGACTCTAAACAAAGGCTATCTATTTGTTTGACAATGGTAATTTCGCTCTTGGTATTCTTTGCACTCTCTATCGCACCTTGTTATGACGAAATCGCTAAGGGCAACGTGATTTACATTTTCAAGAAAATGTTTACATTCTTCAAGACCCAAACTTTGCTCTCAGACAACAGCTACAGCTTGTACGCAATCTTTGGCGTGGGCAACGTGATGACTCGCAACACTGTCTTCGAAGTGTTCAACTGGTTGTTCGTGTTCGCTATGGCAGGACTTGTGGCAATCGCTTACGTATTGAAACACAACAGACTAAGTTTGGTGCTTATGTCCTCAGCTTTGGTAGGAGCGTATGCGCTACTTGGAGCTGGCTCTGTGATTGATATTTTGCCACTTGCTTTGGTGATTATGCTCGTATATCTTGCAGTCAATCCAGAAAAGAGAGTATTCAACACAATGATAGGTTTGAGCACAACTTCATTCATCAATATAGCGTCGCTTATGTCTATCAACGGCGCTATCACCAACACCCAAATCGAAAAAGTGTACAACTTCTTGCCAAAGAATGGCGGTTACATTTTCTTCAGTGTGGTATCGGTAGCATTGATGATTTACTACATTTTTGTAGTAACAGATATTGTGGCGTATGACAAAGAAGTGGAATTGCCACCACTTACTCGCAAAATGAAAGACGAACTTGCATATATTTGTTCGTTCAAATGGGTTAAGAAAAACAAATAAGGTAGTTTATGCTTGCAAAATTAGACAGCTATGCACTCAGCGGAGTGGACGGATACAAAGTAGAGATAGAGGTTGACCTCAACGCAGGACTTCCTAGCTATGATATCGTCGGATTGGGCGATACGGCTATCAAGGAGTCCAAAGAGCGTGTGAGATCTGCCATCAAAAATTCTTGCTTTGCATTCCCACTCAAAAAGGTGACCATCAACCTAGCTCCCGCCGACAGTAAAAAGGAAGGCTCGTACTTTGACCTTGCCATCTCGGTAGCTATGTTGGTTGCCAGTGAACAGCTCGAGTGTGACAATTACAAAGATTATGTATTCGTGGGAGAGTTGTCGCTCGACGGCTCTTTGAGACATATCAAAGGTATGATGCCCCTGCTTATTTCCGCACTCCAAGCGGGACACCGCAAATTCATCATTCCAAAAGCCAATGCCGAAGAGGCAAGTTATGTAGAAGGTTGTGAGATTTATGCGCTCGACAATCTCCAAGACGTGGTAGGCTTTTTGGCGGGCACAAGACAATTCCAACCGCTCCCAACAAAAGAGTTTGTATCCATCGAGAATGGCAACAAATACAGCGTAGACTTTGGCGAAGTCAAAGGGCAATATGTCGCCAAACGTGCTATCGAAATTGCTGTAGCTGGCGGACACAATATCTTGATGATAGGACCACCGGGAGCAGGCAAAACTATGATGGCAAAGTGCGTGCCAACGATTATGCCTGATATGAGTTTTGAAGAGGCAATCGAAGTGACCAAAATTCATTCTATTGCAGGTATTTTGGACACCCAAAAGGGCATTGTATGTCAACGCCCATTCCGCACACCTCACCACACGGCGACCATTCCTTCACTCATAGGCGGTGGCTCGAAATCCAAGCCTGGCGAAGTCAGCCTAGCGCACAACGGAGTGTTGTTTTTGGACGAAATGCCCGAATATCAACGCAAAACTTTGGAAACACTTAGACAGCCATTGGAAGACGGCTATGTGACGGTATCACGTGCCAAACAATCACTCGAATATCCAGCAAAATTTATGTTGGTAGCCAGTATGAACCCTTGTCCTTGTGGCAATTTTGGCTCTAAGACTCAACAATGCAAGTGCACCGCCAACGAAATTCACAAATATGTATCCAAGCTCAGCGGTCCGCTCATTGACCGAATTGACTTGCAAATAGAAGTGGACAACATAAGCTATGAAGAGCTCAGAGGCACTTCCAACGAAGAGAGCAGCGCCTCGATCAAAAAGCGCGTCGAAAAGGCTCGAGCAATCCAAAGAGAGAGATACAAGGGCACGAGCGTATTCGTCAATGCTTATATGACCAATGCCCAAGTCAAGAAGTATTGTGCATTGGACAAGTCGTGCGAGGTTTTGCTCAAAAATGCTTTCGAAAAGCTCAACTTGTCAGCTCGTGGCAGTACAAGAATTTTGAAAGTTGCAAGGACAATAGCCGACCTTGACGGCTCGGAAAATATTTTGCCAGTGCATATCACCGAGGCAATTCAATATCGCTCGCTAGATAGGAAATATTGGGAATGAGATATACCGATGATGACAAAGCTTTGATGATGCTCTCCAAAGAGACGTCTATCAAGAAGAAAATGAATATGTTCGACAGCGTGGAACGTCCAAGAGAACTCTATGACGATCTAAGCGACGCCGACGAGATGATAAGACAAATGGACGAGCTGGGCGTGGTGGCAATCACCCGTGTGAGCGATATGTATCCAAAGGCTTTGTTGGACATATACGATCCGCCAGTTGTGCTGTATTGTCGTGGCAATGTGGACTTGCTCCAAGCCAACATTTTGGCGATAGTGGGCACTCGCAAAGCGACTAGATATGGCAAAGACGCAACCAAGTGTTTTGTTCAAAAATTCGTGCAGAGAGATATTTGTATCATCAGCGGATTGGCAAGGGGCATTGACAGCGTAGCCCACAGAGCTACACTTGAGAACGGAGGCAAGACTATTGCCGTTGTGGCGACGGGACTTGACCAAGTTTATCCGTCAGAGAACTTAGAGCTTGCTCAAAGCATCATTACCGATGGATTGATGGTGTCAGAATATCCGATAGGCACAGGCGTGCACGCATTTAGATTTCCCGAGCGCAACCGCATTATCAGCGGACTTAGCAACGGCGTGCTCATACCCGAGGCGGGACTCAACAGCGGATCACTCATCACCGCCAACTGCGCCATCGACCAAGGCAAAGAATTGTATATTATTCCAGGCAGTATTTTCGCCAGTCAAAGTATGGGAGGCAACCAAATGCTCAAAGATTTGCAAGGCACAATGGTGACTTGTCCCGAAGACATTGAGGGCGATGACGCCAAGGTGGACAGAGAAGAACTCGCCGTGCAGTTGACTATGGAACAACAAGTCATTCTCAATATGTTGAAAGATGACGAAGAAGTGCATTTTACAACATTGATAGCAGGCAGTAAGATGAGCGTGGGCGAACTCAGCGCCTTGCTCAGCGAAATGGAAATATACGGACTTATCAGAAAATTATCAGGCAACTACTATATGCGTAGTCCTAAGTTATAAGGAGAACACATGGATCTTATTATTGTGGAGTCACCACATAAAGCAAAAACAATATCCAAGTATTTGGGCAAAGATTATCGAGTTGTGGCATCGAAAGGACACGTAAGAGACCTTCCTCAACGTCGCACGGGTATTGACGTCAAAAATCAATACAAGCCAGAATACGAAATTCCTTCCGAAAAGAAGGCTACCATTGATATGATTAAGAAAGAGATTGCTCACGCTGACAAAGTTTACCTTGCAGCCGACCCCGATAGAGAAGGAGAGGCAATCAGTTGGCATTTGGCGCAAGTGTGCGATTTGCACGAGCCTGATACTCGTATTGTGTTCAACGAGATTTCTAAGAAAGCAGTGCTCAAAGCTATCCAAAATCCTCGCAATATCAATATGGAATTGGTGGACGCCCAACAAGCACGTAGAGTGCTCGACAGATTGGTAGGTTATGAGTTGTCACCTATTATCTCTCGCAAAGTCAAGAGCGGATTGAGCGCAGGACGTGTTCAGTCAGTTGCACTTCGTATGATTGTGGAGAGAGAGCGTGAGATAAGAGATTTCAAACCTGAAGAATACTGGAATATTACTGCCAAGCTTACCAAAGAAAAGGGCGCAACAGCTTACAAATGCGACTTCAACGACATTGGTGGCAAAAAGACCAAAGTCAAAAGCAAAGACCAAGCTGACAGCATTATCGAGGGTAGTAAGAGCGGTGTGTGGAGCATTGACAATATCAAACGTGCCCAATCCCAATCTAAGCCAAGCGCGCCATTTACCACGTCTACCATGCAACAAGACGCTATCTCCAAGTTGGGAATGAGCGCAACACAAGTATCCCAAGTTGCCCAAAAGTTGTACGAGGGCGTAGAGGTTGCGGGCGAAGGTCAAGTTGCACTTGTTACCTATATCCGTTCGGACAGCGTAAGAGTTTCAGCAGAGGCGCAAGCCGAGGCTTTGCAATTCATCAAGAACAACTTTGGCGACAATTATGCACCAAAGAAACCAAATATTTATGGCACTTCCAAGGCGGCACAAGATGCGCACGAGGCGATTAGACCTATCACTTTGGACAGGACGCCAGAGTCTTTGAAAGACAAAATCAAGCGTGACGAGTACAGACTTTACAAGCTCATCTATGACAGATTTTTGGCTAGCCAAATGTCACCTGCGGTGTATGATACACTCAACGTGCATATTGTGTCGGACAACAACGGCGACAAGTTCGGCTATGTGCTCAAAGGCAAGACTTGCGTATTCCAAGGCTTTACCGCAGTGTACTCATCAACCGACGAGTCCAATGCCAAAACTCTTCCATCATTCGACGAGGGCGAGAGTATGAAGTGCAAGGAAGTGACGGGCGAGCAAAAGTTCACCAAGCCACCAGCAAGATATACAGACGGCTCTTTCATCAAAGCTATGGAAGACAATGGAATTGGCCGTCCAAGTACGTTCGAAAAGACAATATCAACATTGATCAAGCGCCAATATGTGGACAAAGAGAGCAAAAATCTCTATCCAACCGAGCTTGGCGAGATTGTATGTGACCAACTTATCAAGTATTTTCCTGACATTATGGAAACCAAGTTTACAGCGTCAATGGAAAAGCGACTTGACGAGATTGAAGATGGCAAAGTCAAGTGGTATGACGTCATTGACGACTTTTATCCTGACTTCCACAAAAAAGTTTTGCAAGTGCAGTTCGACGGCGTGAAAGTCAAGCCAAAGGACGAAGAAACTGACGTTATTTGCGAAAAATGCGGAGCAAAAATGGTCATCAAGGACAGCCGATTTGGCAAATTCCTTGCTTGTCCAAACTTCCCAAAATGTCGCAACACCAAGCCTTATGGCGAGCCAGCTGCCACTTGTCCACAATGTGGTCGCCCAGTCTACAAGAAGATTTCTAAGAAAGGCAAGCCATTCTACAGCTGTTCGGGCTATCCTGATTGCTCGTTCATAGCGTGGGACGTGCCAGCACCATATTTTTGTCCTGATTGTCACGGCGTGATGAAAATCGTCAAGACTAAGGACGAAACCAAATACGTATGCACCAATCGTGATTGTAGGCATACCGAAATCGTAAAAAAGAGTGAAGAATAATAGATGAACAATCAAGTTGTAAACGTAATAGGCGGTGGATTGGCAGGTTGCGAATGTGCTTACCAGCTACTCAAAAGAGGATATGCAGTCAAGCTATATGAGATGCGTGGCAGTGGAGCTAGCACTCCTTGTCACAAAACCGACAATCTAGCCGAGCTTGTATGTTCTAACAGCTTGAAATCTATGGCGAGCGACACAGGCTCAGGTCAGCTCAAAGCCGAGCTGGAAATATTGGATTGTTTGCTACTACGTTGTGCATACGAAACCCAAGTGCCAGCGGGTGGAGCTTTGGCAGTGGACAGAGAGCTTTTTAGCGGGGCTGTCCAAGCTCAACTGAGCAAGTTCGAGCGTCTGCAAATTGTGCGTGAAGAAGTGGGAAAAGTCGATACGTCTTGCCCAGCTGTCATTGCAACAGGTCCTTTGACCTCTGACAAAATGGCGGTAGAAATCGGTAGAATTTTGGGCAAAGATTATCTATACTTTTTCGATGCGGTAGCTCCTATCGTTATGGCGGACAGCATAGATATGACCAAGGCTTTTTGGGGTGCAAGATACAACAAAGGCGACAGCGATTATCTAAATTGCGCTATGGACAAACAAGAGTATTTGCACTTCTACAACGAGCTGATAAATGCCAAACGAGCACCGCTCCACGACTTCGACGTCAACGTGTTCGATGGCTGTATGCCAATCGAGATTATGGCATCAAGGGGCGAAGATACGATGCGTTTTGGACCACTAAGACCAGTGGGAATCACCAATCCGCACAAGGACGAGCGACCTTACGCCGTCGTCCAACTGAGAAAAGAAAACCAAGAGGGAACAATGTTCAACATTGTAGGATTCCAAACCAATCTTACATTCGGCGAGCAAAAGCGAGTTTTTTCGCTTATTCCTGGTCTAGAAAATATGGAGATTGTGAGATATGGAGTTATGCACCGCAATACATTCCTCAATTCTCCAAAATTGCTCAACCCAACATTCGAGAGCAAAGAGCACACAGCCATTTTCTTTGCGGGACAAATGAGTGGAGTCGAGGGCTATGTCGAGAGCATAGCAAGCGGGCTAGTGTGTGCTATCAATATGGACAGACGATTGAGAGGGCAGGAAGGGATTGTATTCCCAGCTAGCACAATCATTGGCTCATTGCAAAGACATATATCCACCACCAATGCTGATTTTCAGCCTATGAACGCCAACTTTGGCATTTTGCCACCGCTAGACAATCCGCCTAGGGACAAGAAGTTGCGCAAGGCAGAATATTGCAAACGTGGTGTTGAAGATATGCAACAATTCGTACAATCCTATTTAGATGGAGGTAATATATAATGGAAATGAGAGGCACAACAATATGTGCAGTACGCCGTGACGGACAAATAGCAATCGCTGGTGATGGACAAATCACTATGGGCGAGAGCGTGATTTTGAAAGGAAACGCAAGAAAAGTAAAAAGACTCTACAACGACCAAGTTGTGATGGGTTTTGCAGGCTCAGTGTCGGACGCTTTGACACTCAGCGAAAAATTCGAAAAAATGTTGCAAAAATACAGCGGAAATCTTATGAGAAGTGCAGTTGAGCTAGCTCAAATGTGGCGCAACGACAAGTTCCGCAAACTGGAAGCTATGATGATTGTAGCAGACAAAAGCACCTTGCTACTCATCTCAGGCACGGGCGAAGTGATTGACCCAGACGGCGACGCTTGCGCAATAGGTTCGGGCGGTAACTATGCTTTGGCGGCAGCCAGAGCGCTCATTGGAGAAACCAACCTATCTGCCAAAGAGATTGCTTACAAGTCACTCAAAATCGCTAGCGAATTGTGTGTTTATACCAATGACCACATTATTGTAGAGGAGGTTTGATATGCAAAACTTTACCCCAAAACAAATTGTAAATGAGCTTGATAGATACATTATCGGTCAAGATAGAGCAAAGAGAGCCGTTGCGGTAGCTCTTCGCAACAGATATAGAAGAAGTAAGTTGACTCCCCAACTTAGAGAGGAGATTTCGCCAAAGAATATCATTCTCCAAGGACCTACCGGCGTAGGTAAAACTGAGATTGCACGCCGTCTTGCCAAGCTCGTGCACGCTCCATTCGTCAAAGTCGAGGCAACCAAGTTCACCGAAGTGGGCTATGTGGGCAGAGATGTTGAGTCAATGGTAAGAGATCTTGTAGAAGTTGCAGTGCGACTTGTCAAGGAAGAAAAGGCGAAAGAAGTAGAAGAAAAAGCCAAGAAACGTGTAGAATCCAAACTTATCCCAGCCATCACCAAGAAGAGAAAAGAGGCATTCCCTGATATGAGCGAGAGCCAAGTTCAGGCATTTGTCGAGCAAGAATTGGCAGAAGGCAAGCTCGATGATTTGATGATTGAGATTGATTTGCCAGAAGTGCCAAAGCCACAAATGATTGGTGCGGGCGGTAGTATGGAAATCAATATTACTGATATGATGGGCGGAATTTTTGGCGGAAAACCAAAGATGAAAACCAAACACGTGACAGTAGCGGACGCATTCAAGCAGTTGCTAGAATTCGAAGAAGACAACCTTATTGATGACGACAACGTCAACTCCGAGGCTATTCGCAGAGCAGAAAACGAGGGCATTATCTTTATCGACGAGATTGACAAGATTGCCACTTCTGGCAATACTCAAGGTCACGATGTATCACGAGATGGCGTCCAAAGAGATATTTTGCCAATCGTCGAAGGTAGCACGGTCAACACCAAGTATGGACAAGTCAAGACTGACTTTATGTTGTTCATCGCAGCAGGTGCATTCCACGTATCCAGCGTGTCCGACCTTATCCCAGAGTTACAAGGTAGATTCCCAGTCAGCGTAAAACTCGACAGCTTGACAGAAAAAGACTTTGTAGAAATTCTTACCAAGCCTGACAATGCTATCTTGATGCAATATACAGAATTGCTCAAAGTGGACAATGTAAGACTAAAATTCACCAACGAGGCAATCGAACAAATCGCCAAGATTGCTGCGGCAGAGAACGAAAACCAAGAAGATATTGGAGCAAGAAGACTTCATACGCTTATGGAAAATCTCCTTGATGACATAAGTTTTAGTGCGGGCAGTCTAGAAACCGAAACTGAAGTCGTGATTGACCAAAAGTATGTGCTCGACCACCTAGCAAGCACTATCAAAAACCTCAACCTAAGAAAATATATTTTGTAGGAGCAAAAAATGATAAATATTCCAAAGGGAACAAAGGACGTATTGCCACAAGAGAGTTATAAGTGGCATTACATCGAAAGCACTATTCGTGACGTTGCCAAAAGTTTTTGTATCAACGAAATTCGCACTCCGACTTTCGAGCATACCGAGCTATTTTTGCGTGGAGTAGGCGACACGACCGATATCGTCAACAAAGAAATGTACACTTTTGAGGACAAGGGCGGAAGAAGTATGACTCTCAAACCTGAGGGCACAGCTGGCGTTGCTCGTGCGTTCATCGAGAACTCACTTTACGGCAATGCCCAACCTACCAAAATGTACTATTTTACCCCAGTATTCAGATACGAAAAGCCACAAGCGGGCAGACTTAGAGAGCACCACCAATTCGGCATCGAATATTATGGCTCGACTTCTCCCCAAGCTGATATTGAAATTATGCTTGTGGCAAAGAGCATTTTTGACAAGTTCGGCGTAGGTAGTTTGGTGCTCAATATCAACAGCATTGGTTGCGAAAAATGTCGCAAAGATTATAACAATGCACTCAAAGAATTCCTAAGAGGACACTTAGATGAGCTTTGCCCAACTTGTAGAGAAAGATTTGAAAAAAATCCGCTCCGTATACTTGACTGTAAAGAAGAAAAGTGTAAAGCTATAACTGCCCAAGCTCCAACCGTGCTAGAATATCTATGTGACGATTGCAAACACCACCACGAAGAAGTTGTACAAGGACTTGAAAAACTCGGCATTGACTTTGTTGTCAATCCACACATTGTGCGTGGTTTGGACTACTATACTAGGACAGTTTTCGAGTTTGTATCCAACAACATTGGCGCACAAGGCACAGTTTGCGGTGGCGGTAGATACAACAATCTTGTCGAAGAGATTGGGGGCAAACCAACTGCGGCAGCAGGCTTTGGAATGGGACTTGAGAGACTTTTGATGATATTGGACGCATTGGGACTTGGTCAAGGCGAGCCATATTGTCCTGACGTTTACATAGCTCCAGTTTGCGACGCTGCCAAGGCGGAAACACTGGTCATTGCTACCAAGCTAAGAGCCATGGGACTTAGTGTGGACAGCGACATTATGGACAGAAGTTTTAAGGCACAACTCAAATATGCCAACAAAATAAACGCTAGATATTTGATGATTTTGGGCGAAGACGAAATGGCTCAAAAAAAGGCAAATATCAAGAATATGAACACAGGAGAAAGCGTTCTTGTAGATATGGACAATCTGCAAGAATATGATTTTAGGAGATAAAAATGGTAGATTTTTTGAATGGAGCAAAGAGAACCCACATGTGTGGTGAATTGAGAGCAAGCGACACAGACCATGACGTCACCGTGATGGGTTTTGTTGCCAAATACCGCAATCTAGGCAACCTAATGTTTATTGACCTTAGGGATCGCACAGGCATTGTGCAAGTTGCCTTTGATGACAATGTAGACAAACAAGTATTTGAAAAAGCCACCGCAATCCGCAACGAATTCGTACTTTGTGTGAGCGGGAAAGTGAGAAGCCGTGGTGCAAATATCAACAAAAATATGCCTACTGGCGAAGTAGAAATTTTGGCTTATGACTTGAAGATTTTGTCTGAGGCAGAGGTTACGCCTTTCGTCATCAACGAAGATATCAAAGCGGGCGAAAACCTAAGACTAAAATATCGTTATCTCGATCTAAGACGCAATTATCTCCAATCTAGACTTGTTATGCGTGACAAGATTACTAGGGTAGTGCGCAACTATATGTCAGACAACAACTTTTTGGAGATAGAAACTCCATTTTTGGGCAAGTCTACTCCAGAGGGCGCAAGAGATTATCTCGTGCCATCTCGTATTCACCACGGCGAATTTTACGCTTTGCCACAATCACCTCAAATTTATAAACAACTTTTGATGATTGCTGGTATGGACAGATATTACCAAATCGCAAGATGTTTCCGTGACGAAGACCTAAGAAGTAATAGACAACCTGAGTTCAGCCAAATTGATATGGAAATGTCCTATGTCGAAGAGCCAGAACAAGTGATGAGCATTGCCGAAAATCTTATTCGTGAAGTGTTCAGACAATGTTTGGATATGGAGCTCGACGAGCATATCAGACGTATCCCATACCAAGAGGCTATGTCAAGATGGGGTAGCGACAAGCCTGACACCCGTTTTGGACTCGAAATCAATGACGTGTCAGATATTGTCAAAGGCTGTGGATTTAGTGTGTTCGAGAATGCTATTGCTGCTGGCGGTAGCGTGCGTGGTATCAATGCCAAGGGACTTTGCCCAAAGATGACTCGCAAAGACGTGGACAGCTTTGCCGACTATGTCAAGAGCTATGGCGCAAAGGGACTTGCTTATGCAATGTACAAGCCTGACGCTGTTACTTCATCATTCTACAAGTTTGTTCCAGCAGAGGTGCAACAAGCCCTTGCCGAAAGACTTAGCGCCGAGGAAGGCGACGTGTTGTTCTTTGTTGCCGACACCAACAAGTTGGTACTCGACAGCCTTGGTGGACTTAGATGTTACCTTGCGGACAAATACGAATTGTATGACAAGAACAAGTACGACATTTTGTGGGTTGTGGATTTCCCACTTCTCGAATACAGCGAAGAAGACGGCAGATATTATGCAGTGCATCACCCATTCACTTCTGCCAAAATCGAGGATATTCCACTACTTGACACCGACCCACTCAAAGTTAGGGCAAATGCTTATGACCTAGTAATCAACGGACAAGAGGCAGGCGGTGGAAGTATTAGAATTCACGATTGTGCAATGCAACAAAAGATTTTCAACATTTTGGGCTTTACCGACCAAGATATTGTGGAAAGATTTGGTTTCTTTGTAGAGGCATTCAAATATGGCACACCACCACACGGCGGACTTGCATTCGGACTTGACAGACTTGTAATGCTCGTGACCAAGACGGACAATATCAAGGACGTAATCGCATTCCCTAAGGTGCAGAACGCATCTTGCTTGATGACCGACGCACCAAGTATGGTAGAACCAAAGCAACTCGAAGAATTGGCTATTGTATGTAGCGAAAACCCAACAAAAGAATAAGCGTATATCGCAAAAATAAAACTAAGGAGAACAATATGATTGATTTGAAGATAATCAAAGACAACGACCCAGAACTTTACGAAGCAATGGAGGCAGAGCTCGGAAGACAACAAGGCAACATTGAGCTCATCGCAAGTGAAAACATTGTTAGCCCAGCCGTTATGGCAGCTATGGGAACTCACTTCACCAACAAATATGCCGAAGGCTATCCAGGCAAAAGATACTATGGCGGTTGCCAATTCGTAGACATTGCCGAAAACCTTGCTATCGAAAGAGCTTGCAAGTTGTTCGGTGCAAAGTTTGCCAACGTTCAAGCACACAGCGGAGCCAATGCCAACCTTGCTACATTCGTTGCATTGCTCACACCTGGCGACACCGTGCTCAGTATGAATCTTGCTCACGGCGGACACCTATCTCACGGTAGCCCAGTAAATATTTCGGGCAAATACTTCAACATTGTACCTTACGGCGTAAGCGAAAAGGACGGCAGAATTGATTATGACGAAGTAGAAAGAATTGCCAAAGAGTGCAAGCCAAAGCTTATTTTGGCAGGCGCAAGCGCATATCCACGCATTATTGATTTTGCAAGATTTAGAAAGATTGCAGACGAAGTTGGCGCATATCTTATGGTAGATATGGCACACATTGCTGGTCTTGTTGCTGCTGGTTGCCACCCAACCCCAGTAGGCATTGCGGACGTTGTTACCACCACCACACACAAGACACTTCGTGGACCACGTGGCGGACTTATCTTGACCAACAATGAAGAAATTGCTCTCAAAATCAACAAAGCTATTTTCCCAGGTACTCAAGGCGGACCACTTATGCACGTTATCGCAGCCAAGGCAGTAGCTCTCAAAGAGGCTATGAGCGATGATTTTGTAGCATACCAACAACAAGTTTGTGCCAACGCACAAGCACTTGCAAAAGCATTGGTAGAGAGAGGTATTGATCTAGTTGGCGGAGGCACAGACAATCACTTGATGCTTGTTGACCTCACCGCAAAGGGCAAGACTGGTAAAGAGATTGAGCACTTGCTTGACGAGGCTCATATCACAGCCAACAAGAACGCTATCCCATTCGACAAACAAAGCCCATTTGTTACCAGCGGACTTAGACTTGGCACTCCAGCAGTTACTTCTCGTGGTATGAAAGAAGAAGATATGGTAGTGATTGCCGAGTGCATAGCTGACCTTGTTGACAATGGCGAAGTAGCTATCGAAAGATGTAGCGAAAAGGTTGCCAAGCTTTGTGCAAAATACCCAATTTATGAGAACGACGTATTGAGATAACTCGATACATATCGCACGAATTGAAAATTATGTATGGCTTTTCCTAGACAGGGAAGAGCCATATTTTTTTGGAAAAAATTATCCTACTATTTTTGTAGGAATTGTATAAAAATAATTGACAATGCCACAATAAAATTGTAGAATAATCATAGTAAAAAGGTAGGTATTTATGAAATTATCATCTAGAGCAAGATATGGATTGAGAGCAATGTGCTATTTGGCAGAGCAAAGCCAAGTGAGTGATTGTGCTATATCTTTGAGTGCAATAGCTGGCGAGATTGGTGTAAGCGAAAAATATCTAGAACAACTTTTTGCCACTCTCAAAAAGTCAGAACTGGTGACTTCTATGCGTGGTGCGGGCGGTGGTTACACATTGTCTAGACGAGCTGAGGATATCAGTGTAGGCGAGATTTTGAGAGCACTAGAAGACGGACTGGTGATAGTAGAATGCGTGTCAGGCGAGTGTTCTAAGCAATGCGGAGCACAGACTGGTTGCGAGTGCGCTACTCACTCAGTTTGGAACAAACTATATGATGCAATCAACGGTTGCTTGGACGCAATGTCCTTGGCAAGCGTTATAGCGAGGGACTAATGGAAAATATTTATTTGGATCATTCGGCTACAACATATACGGATAGAGCAGTTTTGGACGAAATGTTGCCATACTTTACCGATGTTTTTGGCAACGGCTCATCTCAACACAAAGCTGGTAGAGATGCTTTGAAAGCTATCGACAGAGCAAGAGAACAAGTTGCCAAGGCAATAGGTTGTGCTCCAAGCGAAGTATATTTTACTTCAGGTGGCAGTGAGAGCGACAACTGGGCTATCAAGGGCGTAGCACACATGTACAAGGACAAGGGCAATCATATCATCACTTCGGTGATCGAGCACCCAGCTGTTATCCAAACTTGCAAAAAGTTGGAGAAAGAAGGCTTTGAGGTGACTTATTTGCCTGTTGACAACCAAGGCTTTATCAGTTTGGAAGACTTGGAGAGAGCTATCACGGACAAGACAATTCTTATCTCGATTATGTTTGCCAACAACGAGATGGGCGCTATTCAACCTATATCCGAGATAGGTCAAATTGCCAAAGCTCACAAGGTTTATTTTCACACCGACGCTGTCCAAGCAGTGGGCAACGTGCCAATCGACGTCAAAGCAATGAACATTGATATGTTGTCTATGAGCGGACACAAATTCTATGGACCAAAGGGCGTGGGCGTGCTTTACAAGCGCAACGGTATCCGCATTGACAGATTTATGGACGGCGGAGAGCAAGAACGCAATATGAGAGCGGGCACACTCAACACACCAGGCATTGTGGGACTTGGCAAAGCAATCGAGATTGCCACTTCCAATATCCAAGAAAACAACGCCAAAATTGCCAAATTGCGTGACTATTTTGTTGAGCAAGTCCAATCTAAAATCGACCATATCTACTTCAACGGACCAAAAGATATGACCAAGAGATTGGCTAGCAATGCAAGTTTTAGTTTCGAGTTCGTAGAGGGCGAGTCCATCTTGATGCTTTTGGATATGGAAGGTATCAGAGTATCCAGTGGATCAGCGTGTTCATCAGGTTCGCTCGAGCCATCTTATGTAATGTTGTCTATCGGTGTGCCAATCGAAGTAGCGCACGGCACTATCCGTTTCAGCTTTGGCAAAGCCAACACAATGGAACAAACCCAATTCGTAATCGACAAATTGGTGGCAATCATCGACAGATTGAGAGATATGTCACCACTATTCAAGCAAATCAAAGGAGAAGACATATATGTATAATGACAAAGTAATGGAAGCATTCGCTCACCCAAAGAATGTAGGATTTATAGAAGACAATGACGGCGTAGGCAAGGTAGGCAACCCAAGCTGTGGCGACATTATGGAAATCAGCCTAAAAATCAAAGATGACGTTATCGTTGATGCCAAATTCCGCACTTTCGGCTGTGCTGCCGCTATCGCAACCAGCTCGACTGCAACGGATATGATTATCGGAATGAAAGTTGAAGACGCACTCAAAATCAGCAACAAAAAGGTTGTAGAAGTGCTCGAAGGTTTGCCACCACAAAAGATTCACTGCTCGGTGCTTGCAGAAGAGGCTATCAAAAAGGCTATCGAAGACTACCAATCTCGCAAGGCAAACAACTAACATATCATTGAAAATCAACAAAACAAACAAAAACTCCCTCGAAAGGGAGTTTTTTTAGTCCAGTATTTCTACGATTTTGTCACGTAGCATTTTTTTACTTTTGCGTTTGAAAGACCCAGACAGAGTAGTGCCACCTACATAACCGATGACAGCGCCCAATCCAAGTCCAACGACTGTGGATAT
>OQVS01001551.1_pt1 | contig 15490 bp, 9 predicted proteins | sample 1691601 | NCBI WGS metagenome assembly OQVS01 (sample SAMN03418268, study PRJEB22391) | human gut metagenome | biome: human-gut; feature: organic feature; material: feces | host: Homo sapiens | place: Tanzania | collected 2013-01
GTATATTCAAACGATTCAAAGAATGTCTTTTTTGCAAGGCAGGAGAATAAAGGAATAAGTGTGTGGAGCTACAATTTCTCAAACAATTTTCTTGCAAACTATACAAAAGGAATGAATCCATGTCCGTTGAAAACGGGAAATTCGATTCTGTGCACCCGTACCAATGCAGAGGGTTATAGTGAGATATGGAAAATTAATTACGAGACAGGTGTTGAGGAATGTATAGTCTCTGTTCCTCAGCGCAACTTTACTACTCCTTCGATATCGCCGGACGGGAAATGGATTCTAATGGTAGGCGGTAATGTTCTTGTGAATGGAAAGTCAAAGTATGCCAATACGGATATTTTTGTATGTCATACCGACGGCACACAGCTTACTCAATTGACGTATCATGCTGCCGATGATCTTAGTCCGGTATGGAGCAGAGACGGAAAGTATATTTATTTCATCTCCCAGCGTGGCAGTTCAACCGCGACGCCAAATGTGTGGAGAATGAACTTTAGCCTTTGATAACAAACCAATTATAAACTAAAATATTATTTTTTATGAAAAATCTTAAGTTATTTGCAGCAGCAGTTATGCTTGCTGCTTGCACATCGGCTTCTGCCCAGTTCAGTAACGCAAAGGGTAGTTCTTCGTCAGTTGATACTGAAGGATGGAATACAGTTTGGGTGCAGTATAATCCTGGTAGCTGGATGCCGGACGAGGGAGACAACATGAGTTTTAATTCAGTCTCTTTAGGCTATAGTAAGGCTTTCAGCGTAAGCAAGTCGTTGCCTTTGTTTGTAGAGGCAGGTGCAGGCCTGCAGTATACGTGGTCAGACGAAGGTTCCGATGAAGATATGGATGTTAATACCCATCTGTTGTCTTTGAAGATTCCTGTTGACTTGATGTATAAGTTTGATATTCCCAACAGTTCTGTTTCTATCATGCCTTATCTGGGAGTGAACCTGAGATACAATGCTTGGGGTGAGGAGAAGTTTGACTTTAACGACTCTGATGATGACGATTACAGATATTTGCCAACCCGTTCGTCTGACGATTATGAGGATTTGGAGCCATGGGGCGATAGCGACAAGTTGAACTTGTTTGACAAGGATGACATGGGTAAAGACTATGTATGGAAACGCTTCCAGATTGGTTGGCATATTGGAGCTAAGGCTAAGTTCGGCAAGAGCTTTATGCTTGGCGTAGGCTATGGCACAGACTTTAATGAAATATGTAAGAAGACCAAAGTCGGTGAGTGGACTGTTCAATTGGGATATACATTCTAAAAAGGGATTGTGACAAATGAATGGCTTACATCTGTCTGTGGGCGTTTACTATTGTTGTTTTTCTGCTGTTTAGCGGTATGCTCATAGTCGATGCAAGCCATTATTATATAAAAGTTTAAAATAATGATGATATGAAGAAGAGTAATGTTAAGAATCTTGCCCTGGTGTCATTTATGACATTCGTGGGCTTGTCCTTTGCAGCATGCAGCAGTAGTGATGATGGCGAAGGTGGTTCTGCAAGCGGTAATCCAGATGCGGGAGTCGTTGAAGTAGGTGCAGAGAAGTATCGTGTGTTGAAGGCAGGCAATATCAGTTATGATTATGACAGTAACGGCAAACTCGTTTCTTTTGGCAATCAGTACAACAAATATGACGTTACCTATAATCCGTTTAAAATATCATCGACTGATGGTACATCGTCAGATGTGATGAGTAATATCTCGGTAAACGGAAAAGGCTACGTCACAGGTTTCAAAGAGGCATATACCTATTCTTATAATGATAATTCATCGAAGAGCGAAGGAAACGTAAGTGTTTCGTATGATGAAAAAGGACATGTTACACGAATAAAAGGTTCTGGCTCAGGAGTGGAGGTTTATGATGGTGAAAAGGAAACCTATAAAACCTCGTTTGAATATGTCTATACCTGGAAAGATAACAAATTGATGAAAATTGTGGAAACCGAGTCGGATGGTGGAGATAAGTGTGTTACCACTTATGAGTACATCTATAGTGGCAATCCTCTTCTTAATATCTCTTGCCAGTATGTGCCAAACATTCTGTGTGATTACGACTGGGCGATTGGACAAGGTTTTGCATGTATCGGATATTTAGGAAAGGGTCCAACGGTGTGGCCTGATGGTTGTGAGTATTCTTATGTAGAGGATGGGCATAAGAGTACAGGTTCTGGTACGTATGCATATGTCCTGCAAAGCAATGGACTTGTATCAAAGTATATTGTGAGAAACGATTACGGCACCAGCGATACAGGTTATATGGAGTATGAAAGTGTTGGCAGCAATAAGTCAAAGGCTGCAAAGACTGTAAATGTAGCAGCGCATAAGGATAATTCTGGGGCTGGTTTGTTTCACGGAATTCATAGGAAATTCAAAAATAGACATTAATTAATGTTCAGCGTTCATCCGATAACCCCACGTGCTTATCGGATGAATCTGCCATTCTTTTGCTTAATCGGATTTTAGGGGGATAGGATAAAGAAAAGGCAGTGGCTGTAATATTATGCTGTATCAAGGCATGTGGCTGATTTGAAATCACATCGTTAGACTATAAGAGACCGTTTCATCCATATCACTAAAAAAATTCTTTTTCGATTTATTTTGTCATTCTGTCATTTCTTGATGTAACCGTTTGATATATAGGAATATAGTATGTTGGCAGATTTGTTTATATTTACAATATCTGTCATTAATCTGTCATAAAACTAGCCGTATTCCTTTGTTTTGGCAAATATGGCTTAGTCAAGAAGCGACTTTTGAGTTATCAGAATGCGACTTTTAAATCATTAGAATACGGTTTTCGAGTCCTAACCAGCATGTTTGCGATGCGTAAGTGCCTTAGATACGATTCTATCTCCTATACTTAGAAATTTAGGCTTAAGTATCTATCATATTTTGTACTTTTGCAAACTATAAAACGGTAAATGTATGAAGACGATACTTGCGATAGACTCATTCAAAGGCTGCATGTCATCCTCTGAAGTGGAGGAGACCATAGCCGGGGTGCTAAATATGAATGGTGTGGAGACGTTGTGCCTGCCCATGTCTGACGGCGGAGAAGGAATGCTTCCGGTGTTCACTTCTGCCATGAGCGGAACGCTGGAACCCGTATATATCCACGACCAGATGATGCGTCGTGTGGATGCCCAATACGGCGTTATGCCCGACGGCACGGCAATAATAGAGGTGGCGCAGGCTTGCGGACTGACCCTCGTAAAGGAGGAGGAGCGCAATCCGATGCGTTCCACCACCTATGGAGTAGGGGAGCTGCTGTCGAGAGCCATTAAGCGTGGCTGCCGTAACTTCATCATTGGTCTTGGCGGCACAGGCACGAGCGATGCCGGAATAGGAATGATACGGGCACTCGTTGACATCTTTGCCCGTGGCAAGAATTTCGACGAGGCTCTGAAGACGGAGCTTGGCGAATGTCGTTTCACTCTTGCCTCCGACGTAGACAATCCTTTGTGTGGCAAGAATGGTGCTGCCCATGTCTTTGCTCCGCAGAAGGGAGCCACACCAGAGATGGTGGAACAGCTCGACAGGAGAGCAAGACTCTTTGCCGAGAAATCAGCTTTGCATTTCGGCTTCGACAAGTCAAACGAACCGGGAGCGGGAGCAGCCGGAGGCTTGGGCTATGCCTTCATGCAGTATCTTGGAGCGGAGATGAAGTCGGGAGCCGACCTGCTCTTGGACCTTACAGACTTCAACGGCAAGATAAAAGATGCCGATTTGATAATAACAGGTGAAGGAAGTGCCGACCGCCAGACTCTGATGGGCAAGCTGCCGCAGCGTATACTGATGCGTGGAAAGCAGTTGGGGGTACCCGTCGGACTCGTCGCTGGGGGAGTGGAAGACAGGGAAGAGCTTCTTTCCGCAGGCTTCTCCTTTGTGGAAAGCATAACGCCGGAAGGCATGCCGTTGGAAGAAGCAATAAAAAAAGAAGTGGCATTCAGCAACCTCCGTCGCTTTGCCACTTCGCTTATTTATGAGAAAACATAATATCTTATTACTGAATTATCATCTCATAACCTTCACGACCTTGCCGTTGGAATACTTTTCAATGGTAATGCCATGATAGTCATTGTTGACTTTTGTGCCGTTGAGGGTATATCTTGCCACAACGGTTGATGCCGTGTTCTGTATTGTTGATGTAGAGATACCGCTTGTAGCATTAAGAAGCTGCCTTGCGGCATTCTCAATCTTGCAGTTCTTTATATCGTCGGCATCATAGTTGTATACGAACGCAACAACCTCCATATTGTCCTTGTTCCATGCCGGGTCAATATCGAAAGAACAGTTGTATGTGAAGAACTTGTCAGTCCATTCTATCTGCTCTCCCCAGATGGCGTTATAGGCACGTGTCAGATGCTGCTGGAAGTATTTGCCGCTGACGCCAGCCTGACTTATAGCCTCCACATCGTTCTCTATAAGGTAAACCATAACGTAAGGATGTTCAGCCGAATACAGTTCGTTACATACGCCACTTACGTTGACGCCAAGTCTGTTGCTTGCATCATCTTTGTCGAGCGTCAGATTGACGATGGCATTTGTAGACAGTTCTCTTTCATTTGCCACGGCAGCTTTCAGAATGCTGTAGTTGGCTGGATTGAAGACAGGAGTCGGCAGGTTTGCTGTCGTCGTGAAGTAAGGCATACGGTCCACCATTGCTGCCGGTGCATAAGTGTTGTCTGAGTTGTTGTAGAACCATAGCAGTTTTTCTTCCTCATATTTCCCTTTGCTGTCTTTCTTGCCAAGTGTGAAGTCATCGGTATAGTATCCAACGTGGTGTGCCACTACAAACACGTTGTCGGCATATCCCTCTTCCTGAAGCAAGGTGTGGATGTTGGTCGCAGCCGTAGGGCAGTTGCTGCATTTCTCTGTCGTAAACTCTTCAAGCACCACATTCTTTATATATGTATAGAACGGCACAGTAGTGTTGTTCTCGGCGTTGCAGTCCGTGGCATTGTCGATGCCTGATAGCTCCACGGTCCAGGAAGTCTTGTCGTCGGTATATACATTCGGGTCGAATGTCACGCTGATGGTAGTATCGGCAAGCGATGCCAGTTCTGTGTCAACATGCGACGAAACGGTATTCCCGTTGCCGGTCTTCATAGTCAGAGTGTAGCCCTCCACGTACTTCGTGCCATAGTTATGCACGCTGAGAGTAAGACACATTGCCGTGGCACTCATGGCAGGCTTGGGTGTTATCTTTGCAGAACTGATGCCCAGGTCATATTCCGGCAGGTTGTCGCCAGTTACGAGAGCCTCTATGCTCAGCACACCCTCGTCGCTGACATCTTTCCAGTTGCCGGTGCCTTGCTTGATGAAAGACGTGCCGATACGTGATGGCTGCACAATGCTGATGATCTCCGAAGTAGCCTTCTGCCTGAAGCTGTAGCCTACATACAGTCCGTCCTCTATGTCGTCAAGAGTGAAAGGTTTGTCGAAAACAAGCTTGTTCCAGCCCTTCACCACATTCTTCGTACCAACCTTTCTTATAGCCTTCGCTTCAGCAAGGTTCTCCCCGTCCTTGGTCTTCCTTACCCATACGACGAGAGTGTCGGTATTAAGAACGTTCACAAGACCGGCTCTGATACCGGCAATCCTGTTTCCTTTGTAAGCAGACAGAGCATCTTTCGACAGGTATATTGCAGCATTGTTCCATGCCTTGCCGTCCTGCTTGTGTTCTGTAGTGCTTGCCACTTTCCCGTTGCAGTATCCAATGGCCAGAGTGTCGCTCTGTGCGAAACCGCTTGTTGCAAGGAGAGTGAGCATAGCAGACAATAATATCTTTTTCATACTTCAGAATTATTTGAATATTTTCTTTACTTGTTTGCCGTTCTTCACGATGATGCAGCCCTTGGATGATTCGGCAACCTTGCGTCCAGCCAAGTCAAAAGTCTCAGCCTTCTTGCCTTCCTCGTTGCCAATCTCGCTTATTCCAGTTGCTGAAGGCAATGCCACGATACACTCATCAGAACGGTAAGAACGGTCTGTTCCGTCAGAAGCCTGTATGCGGTAGCTGTATTTCTCTCCACCGTTCAATCCCTTGAAGTCCAAAGCAGTCTTTCCTTCGGTCTTTACCTCATTGTAGCCATCCACCGGAGTTCTGAGAGTTTCGTGAATACTTGCCACTACATCATCGATGACAACGAATCCGCTTGTGCGTTCAAGTCTGATGCGCACCTTGGCAGCTCCGTCCGTTGCCACCTTAATAGTCTGTGCGGTAGTAGGAGCATCGATGGTCTTAATCTCGTTCCATTCCCCATTCTCTTCAACTTCAATATGAATCTTGTTTCCAGCCTTGCTTGAGCGTGCCCAGAAAGAGAGCGTCTCCATCTTGCTTTCAGGATAAGCCACGATGAGATAGTCATTGTCGTTTGACAGACGTAGAGAGGGTGCAGCATTGCCGTAATATCCTTTCACCGAGTAGTAAGTCTGGCTGTTTGTACTCCATAGTTCCGGCAGTCCGTCATACTTGTCGGTAAAGTCGTAGCCTTTGTCTGTAGTCTGTTCATTGAAAGTATGATGATACAGCGTTGCGAGATAGTCTGTCGCACCTTCCACATCATTCCATGAAGCTTTGAAACCATCGCTTGTAATATCAGTAGCAGTCAGTCCGTCTGGCATTCTCTTGGAGAAGACGAGCGGCAGAGTCTGCACAGGCACGGTAGTGTTGTCAGAACTATAACTTGCCAGCGTTGCTGAAACACTCACCTCATAGTCGGTCAGAGGCGTTAGTCCGTCGATGTTCAAAGTCGCAGTCTGAGGGAATATCTTGTCGTTAAGTCCCTGCAGATAAGTTTTGTTTCCTTGCTTGTCGGTAGTATATGCACTCACAGTATACGATGTGGCGTCAGCCACAGGGCTCCATGTAGCCACGAAGCTGCTGTCCTTTATGTCGCTTACGAGTACAGATTCCGGTGCAGGCATTTTGAATTTCGTTCCAGCAAGAATCATGCGTATGGTATCGTTGCGCTCTGCTACATGGTCAATCTTCAGCAGGTCGTTTCCAGCCCATGACTTCAGTTGGTATTGAGTAACATTTGCTGTTCCCGGCATGATGTCGCCGCTTCGGGTGGCGTCAGTAGCCGAACCGTCCACCTCCACGATATCCACACGCTGATGGGCAATGTCCGTATTCACATAGTTTCCTTTCCATGCCGCTTCGTCCATGTCAATATGCCATGTCAGCATGCCGTGGCCCGGCAGGTACTTGTCCCACCCCGTCTTCTGGCGGTTTTCAAGAATAAAGTATTCGTTGTCGTTAGTTCCGTCAACCTTTATTCTGTATGCCTTGTTGCAGTCGGCGAGATAAGGCAGCACGTTGATGCTGTCGGCATCAATGTTCAGGTCGGTATAGTCGAGCCAGCCAAGCTCAGCACGTTCGAAGGCAGAGAATACAGGCGGTGTGTTCATATCGTTGTTGTAGGAGCCGGAAGCCATAGTGTCCCATGCTCCCAGTCCGAAAGTAAGCATACCGTATGATGTATCATAATGGTCAGCCAGTCCGAGCACATGACCGAACTCATGAACGAATGTTCCGATACCGGTAGGCACCTTGGTGCCGTCACTCTTGTAGCGTAGTTCGTTGCTGCAGGTGTAGCGGTCAATCTGTTTGCCGTCGAGCACGAGGTCCTGCTTCCATCCTGTTTCTCCGAGATACCAAGAGTGTGGCCATATCAGTTCCGTGCCGTTAGGCGTGTCAGCTTGTCCGTTGCCGGCATAGAAGAAGTAAATGTTGTCCACCTTGCCGTCGTTGTCGGTATCATAGTCGGCAAAGTCGATCTCGTCGTCAAGAGCCTGGCATGATTCAATGATAGCCTCGTAGATTTTCGCATCCTGCGAAGGGGTGTCGCTGCCGTAGTAAGAGGCTGGTTTGGACAGCTTCACCGGACCTACGACATCAAATTCAGGGTCAAACTTGTTGAACGACGAGGCATGGTAGAAGTCTACTGCCGAACCGTTGATGCCTGTACCCTCCCATGTGAATCCGGGCGTGTTAAGCAAGCCGTTGAAGAACTGCTTCGGGTTGTCTATTGATGTGAAGTTTGTGTCGCTGAACTCCCACAGGATGACGAGGGACTTCTTATGTCCAATTGTAGGGAAGTCGTTGATGCGTATGCGCTTTGGCGAACCGGCTTTTCGGGAACCATTGCTCTTTGTCGTTTCAAAACTTCTGTTCTGCAAGGCTGCCTTTTGTATGGCATTCATATCCATCTTCGCAACGTAGGCCTTAGCCTTCATGTCACGGTCGGCGGCATCCTTGGCGATGATGCCGCTGCCCGAGAGCCTGCCAGCCTTGAGCTGTGCATATTCAAAGGCATGGGTCTTGGCGTTGTAGAATAGGGGAGTGCCGTCGGCGGAAAAGAGCATGTGGCAATGTTCGTCGCCACGCATCATTACTGTTACGTAAGACCCGTCGGGTTGTCTCATCTTCTTGGCTTGCGGGTCGGCAGGAATTGCCATCATAGTCTGTGTGGATGCTATTGCAAGCAGAGCCAGAGCAGTCAGTATGTTCTTTCTCATTGTCTTTTCTCTTATTGTTATTGAAATATTCTTATAGAAGAAAAGATACAGGGAGAAATCTTTCAACATATTATTATATGTGGAATTGGAATCGCCCTGTATCTTTCTACCTTTATGTTATTGTCCTGAATGTCTTTTTACCTTACATTCATCTTACCTTACGTTCACCTTGTATGTCTTGCCGCCGACCTTGGCAACATAAACACCTGCAGGAACAGTCACAGTCTCGTTGTCGGCAGTCTTGATGCTTGCAAGCTTCTGTCCACCTATGGTGTAGATAGCAACATCAGCACCGTTGGCAGCCTTGATGCTTATCACTCCTTCGCCTCCATAAACCTTGGCGTTTGTGGCATTGAGTTCTGTGATGCCTGTCGTTACGGCTACTGCATTTGACAGCTCAGATTCTCCGAGGTCGTACACGGCACTTACTGCATAGTTGCCGCTTGCACCTTCAGCCTTGGCAGATGTCGTAGTAGCAGAACCTGTGTTCTCTGTACCGCAGTAGATGTTGTAGCTGAGAAGTTTCGGGGCCTTAGCTTCGGTATACTTGATATTGTCAATCATCGTTCCGAATCCGTCAAGTACAGTATGGATGGCAACGTATTTAGCGTCAGTTGGCAGAGTAACCTTAACCTCCTGCCATGCTCCGGCAGCATCGTAAGTAACGGTCTTCACTTTATTTGTGAATGAGTCCGGCTCGCGGTCGGTGCTTGATGTGAGAATCTCGATAGAGTTAGGCTGGTTGTTTGCCAATGTCATAAATGAGAATTCAGAACCGCCCTTAATCTCTGGCGAGATAAACCAGTCGTCGTCAGGATCGTTGTTTGCTCTGCCCTCAGCGTCAGCACCATAGTTACCCCAGTGAATCAAGCACTTCTCGCTTTCGTAAGCCTGCCACATTGTAGCAGTAGGGCATCCGGCTTCCTTTGCGCTCCATGTCATCCATGCCAGTGGCTGGTGGGCGTATGGCCAATAGTTGTTGTAATACTGAACGAATGTCAGTGTAAGATGTCCGTCGCGGTCAACTGTTGTCCATCCCTTCATGTTGTCGGTAGTGAATGCCGGTATATCTTCAAAGTCGAGAGTCGTCTCATGTCCGTCCATAGTCTCAGGAGCCATCCATGAGAGTTCATTATCGTTGGTCACAGCCAAGTTTGTTGGTGCCGGCAGGTTGAGTTGCTCTGGAGTGAGTTCAACTTCCGTGCTAAAGTTGTTGTCTGTGTTGTCATCACCGTCGTATGAAACTTCAGCGCTGTAGACATATTCCTTTGTAGCACTGTTGATGTTGAGTGGGAAATTGAATATAGCCTGTTTGCCTATACCAAGAGCTTCTGTCGACTCCTGCTCTGCAATAGCTTCGCCGTTGAGATAGAAGAGCACGGAGTAATTGTTGGCAACCTTTGCTCCCTTATTCTCTACAGTGACTTCTATTTCAGCATTGTCGCCTACTACAGGATAGTAAGGCTGTGATATTGCTGCAAGAGCGAGGTCGTTGCCTGTAGCTTCCTTTATGGTCCAGTTGTCGGAGAACACACGTCCGCTTGGATTTGGCAGATAAGCCTTCAGTGCGACCTGTGCCTTGCTGCCCTTCAGCGCAGAGAGATCGAAAACGTGTTCTACCCATCCGCTGTTGCCGTTCAGACTGACAGGGTCGCCAAGAGTGATGTAGTTTGCACCGTCTGTAGTGGCCACTGCAGTTACAGTTGTACCTTCAGACAAGCCCTCTGTGTGGTGTAACCAAGCTGTGAGTACTGGATTCTCGGCATTAGTGAAGTCGATGATAGGAGTAGTGAAGCGTCCGCTGAGGTCTTCCGTGCCAGGGTTGATGAACACAAGCTGAAGCTGGTCATCGTTCTGTGGCTGAACCTTGTCGTTATAGTGTCCCTGGTCGAGAGTCCATCCCTGGTCTGCAATCCATGGAGTGTGAGTTATTCCAGCCGTTGCGCTGAAAGGTTCTGTGAATGGCATGGTGTAAGGTACACCGAGCACGATGCCTGCCTTTGCGTAGTCAGACTCTCCGTTTTCAGATGTTGCAGTAATGCCAAACACGTATTGGTCTTGTGTTTCGGTGGCATCCTTGATGTCAACCTCTACAGAAGTCTCGTTGCCGGTCTCTCCTATTTCTATATAAGAAGGATAGCTTTTGCTGTCGTATTTGTAAATCTTGTAGTTGATTGTTTCTGGATCTACATATCCACCGTTTACGCCTTCTGTTGCGGCATCCCATGACAGATTTGCTATGGTGCGCTCTTCTCCCCATGTAACCTTGATGTTGCTGATAGGTTTTGGAGTATCTGCACCGACATATTTGCGGATGATGACAGGCCATCCCTCGCCGTCAGCGTTTGCAGCCACAATCTTGAAGAAGTTCCATCCGTGTATTGATTTTACCTTTACAGAAGCGTCAGCGCCGGGAGCGACATTTGTTGTAGAACCCATTTCGTTGCCTTCCATATCGTATACAGTAACCTTTGTCAGGGCAGAAAGCGAATTGCCCTTGATGTCTGTTGCCGGAAGTTTGAATGAGATTGTTGCACCGAGTGCGCCCTTGTCGTCAGGAGTGAAGCTGAGCGAACGTACTTTATCTGGAGCGTTTGTCGTGGCGATGGCTTTAATTTCCACGTCATCGATGTTCCAGCATCCGTTGATGCTGTAGTCGTGTATGCCGAAGTTGTATGTTCCGTTGTCTGATGGACGGAAGTAGTATTCTTTGGTTTCGTCGCCGCCGGTGGTGTAGTTGTCCAGACTGCCAATCTCGTTGTCCTGGGCTTCAATGGTGTTCCCCTTTCCTACTGTTGTCTGCAGGATTCCGTATCCATTTGCTTTGTATGAGAAGGCATAGAGCTTGTCGCTTGAAAGCTTTACGGATGGAGAGATGAGCCAGTCATCGTTTCCTCCCAGCATGTCATATATCAGTTTATAATATATGTTCCATGCCCATGTACGTGCCGAACCATCGTTGTTTGCATTGATGACAGTCCATCCTATCAGGCTGTTCTTGTCATCGAATCCGTTCTTGTATGGCAGGGCAAGATATTTGCCGGCACTTACTTTGTTTGTACTTATGGCGATACTTGTCTGGCCGTGGCTTGTAGCATAGATGGTGTATGAATAAGTCTGAATCTCATCAGCAATGTCGTCGCTTGCAGAAGTTTCGGTAATGCCATCGGCGATGACCTTGCCGTCGGTGTTGCGTACAACCTTGTATGTAAGGTCGGTAGCATCAAACTTGCTGCCGAAGTCGGCAAAGCGACCTTCTGTAGGCGCCTTCCATGTGATAGAAGCCTTGTTGCCGTTTACGGTGAGCTTAGGATCGCCAACGCTTGCCGGAGCATCATATCCTGCGCAAACGACCTTGCCGTTTACAAGTTTTGCAATTTCGTTGAACATAGGAGAAAGGAATACCGTAACGACATGCATGCCACCTGTTAGCTCGGTTGTGAACTCTATCTTCTGTCCATAAGTGATCTGTGAAGGCAGACTGACGTTAGTGTAATTGTTGTCAACGTATATCCAGCAACGCAGATTCTTGGAAGCCCAGCTCGGGAATTCTATGTCTTCCCCTTTGTCGGTCTTGCTTGGAACGGTGAAAGACACTTTTGCCGTAGTGCCGTTTTCGTCCATTGTCACGCTCAGGTCATTAATGTCTGCCAGAGTGTAGTTGAAGTAAGAAGGCTCAGCTTCAGGACGCTTGTAGAACTGGTTGAATCCGGTAGACAGCTTCTCCACAAGTGTGGTCTTCAGCAGTCCGGTAGTGTTTTCCTTGACATAAGGGGATACTTCGTAGTATACGGTACCGTTTGACATGTCATAGTGGTTCACAAGCAGACAGCCTTTGTTGGCATCATATATCATCGGTTGCAGTCCGTATACATATTGAATAGGAATATTTGTAGTTCCCAATGTGCTGACAGCACATGTCTGTGGGTCTACTTTGCAGATGTATACAGAGTCGTCCTTGTTCTGTATGTATAGGTTGCCTCCTGTTGCACAGAAGCCCTTTACGTTGAAGTTGCCCTTTGAACGTCCTGCCTGCCAGCCTCCAAGATAGCCTATGCGCTGCAGTTTGCAAGAGGTGGTGTCAAGAACGTTGAGATAGTATCCCTCTTCGTCGTCGCCAGGACACTCGTTGCCTATGGATATGGCATAAACCAAGTCGCGCTGGTCGTCGTAACTTAAGATATAGGGCACGCGGTCTTTAGGACCGGGAGCATCAAATGTCTTCTGACTCAGACGCTCCAAAGTGTTGGCATCATATATGGTGCGTACAACCTTGCTGAAATTTTTTGTAGCCGCATCCTGTATAGGCAGAAAGCTATACAGCTTTCCTTTCGCCATATATTGGTATGGTGAAAGACCGTTGTCACTTGATACCGTGTCACACTCGAACGGCTTCAGGTTGAAGTTCACAAGACCTCCCGTTACTGTCGTCCCGTCTTCTGCCAGTCCGGCATAAGGGTTGAAACCTGTATAGGTCCACTTCTTCTGTTCGTCAGCCTTGCGCACCTTCTTCGCACCTTTAGTCGATGCCGTCTTGAAGACAGGCTTGCTGCCTGTGTTGGCTACGTAGTTGCCGTAAGCCAGCTTGTCACTTGCATCGTAGAGAGCCCACGGACTCTTGAAGTCCTTCATTGCTTCTTCTACAGATTGCTTAGTCTTGGCTTCCGCTTTCTGCGGATTTGCCAATGACGCCTTGTCTGCACTCTTCTGTGGAGTGAAGGAAACCTTGGTCTGTGCGGATGCCGTTGTGGTGAACATCGTCGTTGCCAAGGTGAGCGTCAGAATCGAATTAGTAATTCTACTCATAAGCAAATTTGTTTTTTTATGTGTGTGAACATTAATTGAAAATTTCTGCTGCAAAGTTAGCAATATGTATGGAATCAGGGCTATTTCCTTGTCGTCAGTTCTTTTAAATTCAAGAAAATAAAATAAAAATGTCGTTCGAAAGCTTAGAAAACAGGTAATTAGTAAGTAAAAGCCGAATCTTTATGACTATTCTTTATTATTATCCTTATAATATTAATATGTGGAAAACAGGCAGCATTGCTTTGTTCTTTGTAGGAAAATACTTAACTTTGCCACTGTTATGAACACTAATTGGAAATACATACACATTATTATATTATGTCTTCTTCTTCTGACAAGCGTTGCGGCAAACGCAGTGGAAAAGAAGCAGGATCCGTCGCTTACTCTGAAGGTGAAAGGTGATGCCTGTTATGAAGCAGGCAGATATTCCGATGCCTTGGAGTTTTATACCAAGGCGCTGGAGAGTGCAAAGAACGAGAAAAACGACCAGATGTATTATGTTTGTCTCGGTAATATCGGCAACATATATGCAAGCATGAACGACATAAAGCGTGCCCTGCATTATTACACTACGGGCTATGAGGCAGCCAAGAAGACCAACGACATAGACCGCCAGTGGGGATTCTCCACCAATATCGTGGCTGCCTATTGTATGCTTCAAGAGGTAGACAACGCCAAGGCCTTCTTCGATGTGCAGATGAAGATACCGTATGAGAACACGGAGATAAAGCGCTACTATTTCCTAAACAACCAGGCTTATATCGCCATGGCGGAGAACAATAGCCGCATGGCAGAGTATTACTTCAAGAAGGTAATGGCTTTCGCACAGGAACGCCATATGAACACGATGTATTATGTCGGTCCGCTTGTGGAGCTGGGCAAGATATATATGCAGAGGAAAAACAACAGGGAGGCGATAGAATGTTTTGAGATTGCCCGTGACAGCGTACTCAGGATGGAGAACAAAGACCGTCTGGTGAGCATTTTTCAGGCGATGTCGGAAGCATACCGTAAGTCGGGCAACGCCGATTCCGCCGAGGCTTATCGCAGAAGATACCTTGCGATGTCCGACTCCATCTTCAATATCAGTCAGTTCAACCTTGCCAACGGCAAGCTCTTTGAATATGAAAACAAGGAGAACAAGGCGCGTATCGATTCGCTTATGTCGCAGAACTACATACAGCTCTTCGTGATACTCGTCTTCGTGGTCTTCGCCCTGGCGGTGACGCTGCTGTATGTTGCCCTCCGTCGCAAGGCGCGCAACCTGCAGGAGGCACAGAAGATGCTCGTGAGCAAGAACGAGGAACTGATGGCGAGCGACAGTCATAGCAGGCAACTCCTGAAGCGTTATGTTGAGGCTATGGACAAGCAGAAGATACAGACCGGCACGGAAAATCCCGACAAGGGCATGATGCAGGATGCCGACAGCGGCACCGACAGCATCGAAGAGCATGAAGACCAGCGCACGGGACTCGGTCTGAACGAGGAGCTCCGCAACCGTCTGCTCAACAGCATAACCACGATACTCGAAGACGTTTCCGTAATATCCAACTCCAACTTCAACCTTTCCATGCTTGCCGAAAAGGCTGGTTCCAACACGAAATATGTTTCATCGATCATCAACGACGTGTATGGAAAGAACTTCAAGACGGTGCTCAACGAATACCGCATCCGTGAGGCTTGCCGCCGTCTTACCGACAAGGACCACTATGGCAATATGACCATACAGGCTATCTATGAGGAGTTGGGTTACAATTCCGCTGCCAGCTTCATCCAGGCGTTCAAGAAAGTGAATGGAATGACGCCGTCGGTATACCAGAAACTGAAGTCGGGAAATGAGCAAAAAATGTAGTTTTCCGCACCTTCTGAATTTGTAGTGCTTTAGAAAGTTACCGACTTTCTCACGGAAAGTTACGTAATTTCTCATAGAAAGTTACCGACTTTCTAAATGAATATACGGGCGAAAAAACCAGGGACTTACGACTCGAAACTCAGGGACTTACGACTCGAAAACCAGGGACTTACGACTCGAAAATCAGGGACTTACAACTCGAAAGTGCTATTGTTACGGCCCGAAATATAATTTTAATGAAGCGAAACATCGTTTTTTATATGATTATTACACAGAAATCATTCATTTTTAAT
>OQVS01001553.1_pt1 | contig 15480 bp, 7 predicted proteins | sample 1691601 | NCBI WGS metagenome assembly OQVS01 (sample SAMN03418268, study PRJEB22391) | human gut metagenome | biome: human-gut; feature: organic feature; material: feces | host: Homo sapiens | place: Tanzania | collected 2013-01
AACACTTTCCACTTAAATTATTTAGAGATAATATTTGCTATTAAGCTTCCTCAACAGCAGCTTGCGCGGCGGCTAACGAAGACTGATTATCAACGAGTTACAGAGTTTTTGTAAACTACTGGCGACTCTTTTACGACACATTCTGCACGTTTTTACACGCTCATGGCAACAATAAACGTGTTTTTACGGCAGAATAATCTCTTTCTATGTCATATTTTCATTTTTGGGGTTTACAATAAATTGCTCGACTTAGGACTCACAATCGTTAACTGTAAATGCTTCATGTAATCTAGAGAACTATAGCCCTCAGAAACACTCTGCAAACTTTGTTTGCAGAGTTAATGATTTCTTCTGACTTTACGCTCATTTAGCACGTTTTTCTTGCAGAATGTGTCTGTTTTTAATATAAATTAAGGCAAATACCACATATAGTTACCAAATTCTTGTTTCGATTAAAAGAAAAACGGATGGATTTTAATGCCGGAAGTTTATCAATCCCGCCACTGCACGCAAAGGCATCTATGTGAGCGGCGGCCGTAAGGTGCTGGTGCGTTAGTCATACAGCAACACAACCCATGGGGCAGTGTAATCTGGCCCTCGGTAACGTGTATGCGGAAAACGCTCAGGTCGTAGGTTCCGCCCTCCGAACCGTACTGATACACGTGGGGCAGTGTCAAGCAGCATGAATGCTGACATGGTGGCTCCCTCGGGAATAGTAAAATCCCACGTCCACAGGTCGCCGTTGTACTTCCAACTGCTTCTGATGAGTCCGGCTGCCGACTGGTACTCGGCATTGACGAAACCTAAGCGGCGGTCGGGCTTGATTATTTTCCTAAATATTCTGCATTATACTGCACCATCGAGACCTTCTCCTTGTTGTTCGGTAGTCTGTTGCGACTTGCTTTCTGTTAATGTCCAGACACAACTGTCGCGAAGCTTCTTGCCGCATCGGGCCTCAATGGTGTTCTCACCCTTTTGCAGTTCCACGTTCTTGAAGATGATACGCCCCAGCCCGTCGCTCCTGCCTGTGCCGATGCGCCGCCCGTTCAGGTAGAGCGTCGCTGTCGGCTGGTTGGTATATAGTTTGATGTCGGTCACGCTGTCCGTACGTTCTGTATAACGGCGTGAAGCGATGTAAACCATCGGCGCATCGCTCCAGTTGGCCTGATAGAAATAGTAGCTGTCCTTGCATATTGAGCGGTCGTGCGTCACCAGTCCCTTGTCGTTTATGCCCCGCTCATCCCCTTCATCACGAATGGCAGAGGGATTATCGGCGAGCTGCCAGATGAACTTGCACCAAACGTAAGGGCGCCTGACGAGCTGTTCCCAGTTGTCCTCATGCACCCGTGCCTGATATTCCTCCAGATGGATGCGGTTGCTCACCTTGCGCTCGAAGCCATGCTGGCGTATGCTGCCGGCTGCACCGTATTCGCAAAGGCCGATGGGCTGACCGCCAGCTTCCCTGTGAGCCTGATCCATAAACTCACCAATACCGCCCTTGGAGTTGTACCAACCGAAATACTTGTTCCATCCGATGAGGTCGGTGATATGTTGGAATCTCGACTGGTCATAGCAGATGGCCATTGTGGTAAGCCTTTGCGGATCGAGAGCCTTCGCCTTGTCATGCAACTGCTTCAGGAAGGTGGCGGGCTCGTCGTACTTGAAAGAGAGCTCGTTGCAGAGGCTCCACAGGCAGATGCTGGGCGAATTGTAGTTCTGTAGAATCATCTCTTCCAGGTTCTGTATCAGGTGGGCTTCCAATTCAGGATTCTTAACGTAGCCGGGTGAGAGATAACCGCCTGGACCTGCTAGATTCAGTTCACTCCACACCACAATGCCCAACGAGTCATATTGCCAGGTGTCGTACTCCGAGTGCGGATAGTGGACAAAACGCACACCTGTGGCTCCCATGTCGTAAATAAGCCGGGCATCCTGCCGCATGGCCTCCTCGTTATATAGACTGGCAGTGCCTTTCGTCTCCTCATGGCGACAAACCCCATGTAGGTCAAGATGCCGACCGTTCAGCATAAACCCCTGTTCGGCATCAACGCTGAACCATCGCAGTCCCATGCGCTCCTCTACACTGTCTATGGTTCTGCCGTCGTGCATCAGTTCCACACGCACCTTATACATATATGGATTCGTGCGCCCGTCCCAAAGCTTAGGATTGCGAATGATAAAGGCTGAATCGTACCCCTGACACACCACTTGCCCCGCAGCATCGATGATGGTTGTCCTAATCTGCGCGTCAGCACTAGCCTGCGTTTTTACCTCGACCCTGACCTGTGCTTCCTCATTCGTTACTTTATCCTGATGGATATATACGCCCGACGAGGAATGGTCAACAGGCGATATACATTCCTGATCAGTGATAATCAGCTCTACGGGGCGAGTGATGCCACCATAAATGTTGAAGTCGCCCGCCAACGGTGGGGTGTCAGTCCTATATGCATTGCTGACCAGAACGGTCAGTTTGTTTTCGCCTTCCGCAAGCCGGTCGGTTATCTCAAAGCAGAAGGCCGTATAGCCGCCATGATGGCAGCCCACAAACTGCTGATTGACAGCTACCTCGGCATACGAGTTGACTGCTCCGAAGCGTAGAAAGGCCCGTTTGTCTTTGGGCACGGCGGGCAGCATCCGCTCATAGACGTACGTGCCCCGCTCGTATTTCATTCCGCTGAACACATCGTCGGCATTCCACGTATGCGGCACGCTTACCTGCTCCTTTTTAGGATTCTTGCTCACGTCATATACAGGGAACACCGTCCAGCCGTCAGTAAGCCGCACTGTTTCCCTTGCATTCACTCCCATGCCTATCAGCAGCCCCAAGGCTGTTATTATCAGTCTTTTCATCTCCAATTTATTTCCAGACCATTAAACCTCACATTCTCAAATGTCGCCTGCAAGTCTGCTGCATTAATCAGTCGGCTGCCTTCGGCCTTTATATTCTCAAAAGATACATCCGTAATTGGGCGCTCAGGCAGTCCCTTCGCATGTATCAGTTGGCCACAGTCCTCCACACTTATATCTTTAAAGTGAATATCGCGGAACTCTGGTGTGAGTGGAGTGATGTCGCGCTTAGGCAAACGCTCAGCCAATGCTCCTACCCACTGGGGAGAGCCTAACATATCCCAAAAGAAAGCAGTGCGAGGACGGACCATGCGGATTCTCTCAAAGGTAAAACCGCTGCCTCCACCACCTCGCGGACGTCTCGTTTTGATATACACGCCATTCTTTGTGTCCTCAAACGTACAGTCACTGACATATACGTTACGTATGCCTCCTGCCGTCTCAGAACCTATGCATACGCCGCCCGCACTGCTATTGGCATAACAGTGGCGAATGATGACATTTTCCGTTGAGCGGTTCACCCTCAGACCGTCCTCGCCGCGTCCTGCCTTCAGTGTATAGGCATCATCGGTGGTTGTCACCCGGCAGTACTCTATCAGCACATTCCGTGTCGATTCGATGTCAATGGCATCGCCACGTGGCGTACCCTTGCTGTCGATAGTCACCCGCCGTATGGTCACGCTGTCACAGTATTCCGGTACAATATTCCAAAAGATTCCCTTTGATATGCTTATATCCTCTATCAATATATTCCTGCAGTTCATCAGTCCGATGAATACGGGTCGGAAAAAGCGTCTGCCTTGCCGGCCGTCAAAGAGCCGTTCATTCACAGGCACTTCAACTTTTATCCCATCCAAAAAGTTGTCATTCTTTTCCAATGTGTCTATCTCGCATCCAGAGCCTGGACCAACCAAGTGCCCCTTGCCGGTAATAGAGATATTATCAGCACCGTTTGCGTAGATACAGGCACCAAGGGACATCATCTCCACACCTTCATTGCGGGTGAATACGGCAGGCTGGTAGTCTTTCACCTCACCACTGAAATGCAGTTCCGCGCCTTCCGGGATATCTAAGTTCACGCCGCTCTTCAGTTCGATACGTCCGGTTCTCCACACGCCTTTCGGAATCACCAGTGTACCTCCGCCCTTGGCAGCCATGCGATCAATGGCCCGCTGGATATTTTTAGTATTCAGGCCTTCTTTATTCATAGATATGGTTTGATGATACCGTTGAGCTGACACATGTATACTTGATAACAGTAGAATACCAAGTAATACAATTATCTTACACAATCCTTTTTCCATTGTCTATTATCATTTTCGTTGGACTTTATATTCAAATGGAACCGCAGGAAGTCCAGTTCTGTTACGTAAGTTAGGCTGTGCAACTTCATCGTATCCAAACCTTATAATTGGTAGATCCACTTTAGGGTTAATGGTAACGATGACCTTGTTCCCATCAATGACTGCGTCTGTTCTTTTAAAGAAACCGTTGCGCAAAGAGTTTGTATAGAACCAGTTCGGTGCCTTGCCGTCAGAAGTGATTAATCCTCCGTCTGCATGGTCGAACTCAAGGATAGCCTTATTACCTTCAACCCTGACAGAACGCAAAGTAGGCCCTTCACATTCTATTGAATATCCATAAGTATCATGCAGAGCCCATCGGGCTAGGCGTTCCCCTACGATCCATTTATATGGAGGGTGTATATCGTTAATATCCTCGGGGATGTCGGTTGTTACGACCATACCAGTATGCGGCATTACCAGACATCGGGTTTGTGCTTCCCAAAACCGAGGCAGGTCAGTCCATCTCTTCGCATAGGGTTCAGCTTTCCGTTGTGAATAGGTTAGCGGAGATATCTGCACATAGTAGAAAGGCAACGTGTCGTCATGCCATGCGCTTCTCCATGATGTTATCAAGTGCTTCTGTTTGTCAGTGTAGATATCCGTGTCACCATCTATCAGGTTTGATTCTCCTTGATACCACAGGACCCCGCGTATGGCAAATGGCGTCATCGGTTCAACCATTTTCTTATATTGCATGCCTATGCCTGGTGTCCACTTTTCTATCTTTGTTCCTCCCCAAGATGAGGATATTATACCAATGGGGATACGCAGACTGTCCTGCAGCATCTTGGCAAAAAACCATGCCGCCGCTGAAAAAGGTTTCAGAGACTCTTTTCCCACCATCTGCCACCCTTTAGTTGGCAGCGTATCGCATTTCAGATTCTTTTCTATATACAGCAAACGGATATTTGGATTTTCCGCTCTTTCCCACTCGTGAAGGAGATAATCTGGATCGCCCTTGCGTGGTTTTATAAAGTGTGGATGGTTATTCATAGAATATTCCATATTCGACTGTCCAGAAGCAAGCCACACTTCACCTATGAGGATATTGTTCAACACAATCATGTTATGCTTTCCACTCACGAAAATTTTTCTTGGCTTTTCTGAAGCATGCATAGGTTTCAACTCTACACTCCAATGCTTGTCAGCATCGGCTGTCGTTATCACTTTCTGTCCAGCAAAACGAATGGTAAGACGCTCCCCCTCTTCCGCCATGCCCCATATACATATAGGCTTCCCCTGTTGCAATACCATATTACTGGTAAAGACCTCAGCCAGTCTGACTTCTGCACTGAGTTCTGTGGCTATGGCCAGTAATATCCATAAAAATATTATTCTCATATACAACTAAGTTAAGAATTATTATTATTCAGATTCTATTTTTATGTAGAAGTTGTTTTTTATAAATAGCGGGCCATATCAACAGACATGCCCCGCCCATTACGAATTACTAACTATATAACTATCAACTAACTATTTCCCAAAGGATATCTCGGATCCGAAACATTATCAGGGTTCTGCTCTAAAGCAGGATTGGAGTTCAAGTCTCCCTTAGGTATCTTCCACAAGAAAGTCTTTTGAGGTACGAAATGCAACTCGCGGAACCATGCATAGCCCATGGCATGATACTTATTGACGAACTCATACACATTCTTTCCTAAACGGTCGGTACGTAACTCGTCAAAATAGAGTTTGCCCTCACCAATGAATTCCCAGCCTCTTTCCCTGAAGATGGCATCGTCAAGTTCCTTCTGTGATGTGATACTCAAAGGAGCAAGTCCTGCTCTTTGGTGTACCATATTAAGTTTTGCCAATGCATCCGAAGAACCTGGCTGCAAGAGATTGAGTGCCTCAGCATAATTCAAGAGCACTTCTGAATAGCGGAGTACCATCCAGTTATTGGCTGCTTTGCCTGTAGAGGCATCAGTCGTAAAATCGTAATACTTTGCATTACCGGGAGCACAGCATCTCCATCCCTTACTGCCTGGTATCTGACCTAAGTCGCTTGCAACAAACTCCATTTCAATCTCCTCACCACCCTTTCTGGCCTTTCCTTTTGAAATAAGCACGTCAAGTCGCTTGTCTGCCGGATCATAACTCTCCCATGCCTGGACAGAAGGCGCACTGCGCAGATACATAAACATACCTCCAAGACTGCTATAGAAACTGTCACCGTATGTGCCGAGCATCTGGTGCATCCAGTTTACCTGTCCGGCCTCCACACTGTATTGGAGTTCATATATAGATTCTGCATTGTTCTTTGCGCTGGCCGGATTAAAGGCATACCATAGATCTTTATAGTTATCTATCAGCCTATAGGCACCTGAGTCGATGACCTTTTTGCAATAATCCACACATTTCTGATAGTCAGCAGAGTTGTCGTTCATTGAGCCTCTGAAGAGATATAATTCACCTAACAGAGCCTGGGCAGCACCCTTGCTGACTCGCCACACATCATAGTCGGCCTGTCCCCGCAGAGGCAAATTAGCCTCTGCATATTCCAGGTCAGCGATAATGTAGTCGTAGACCTCATCTACCGTGTTCCTCGGAATTTCAAGACCGTCAAGACCTTCTGTCACACCTTCTTTGATAGGTACGCCACCGAAAATTCTGACAAGCCAGTAGTAGGAGTAGGCCCTGAGGAAACGCGCTTGGGCGTAAATCCTGTCTTTAGCCGTTTCCGACATATTGATGCTTTTCCCGCGCTCAAGAACGGTATTTGCCCTGTTAATGCAGACATACGCCTTGGCCCAGACATTGGTAAATGTACCTGAATTGTTACCGCTATTGACATCATACCAGTCATTGATGTTCTGATTATTGTCCTTCGGATTCCTGTTTGGCTGAGCAAACTCCGTACAACCTTCCAGACGATGATAGTTCACCCAGTCGCCGGCAAAATCGCGGAATCCTCCATAAACACTCATCAGCGACTCGTCCAATTGAGCTTCATTGGCATAGAATGTCGTCGGGGCGACAAATGTAAACGGCTGTTCCTCCAAGTCTGTACAACTGCTCATGACCATTATTGCCAGGCCAGCCTTTATAATCTGTTTATTCAGTTTCATCATGTTTCTGTTCCTTTCTTGTTAAAATTTAAGATTTACACCTAAGATAACGGCCTTGGCCCAAGGATTGCTGACATCGCCGCTAACGGGATTGTATCCGCGATGATTGGCGAATGTGACAAAGTTCTGGAAGTTAAGGCTTACGTCTACGCGTTTTACTGTCTTGATACCTATCAGTTTTGCCATGTTGTATGTCAACTGAATATTCTTTAATATAAAGTAATTCCAGTCACCATTTGACCTATCCGACAACCAAATATCATGTGCTCCGGCTGCAGGGAAAGTACCGCTGGGATTGGCGGGACTCCACATGTGTTCATAAGCATACTGGGTTGGGAAATATAGATTGTTCTGCAACTGGTTTTCCCCATACATCAGATATCCCATTGTGTCAGAAGTGCCGATAGTCCAAGCAGAACCGTTCACGTAAAAGGACTCTGCCCCCATAATAGAAGCATACTTGAATCCTCCCTGACCATAGATGTTCAAAGTCAAATCTTTATAACCTACATTCAGGCTTAATCCATAGAAATACTTTGGTTGGACAGATCCGATACAGACGTAGTCGTCGGCTGTAATCTTACGGTCACCATTTATATCCTCATACATTTCGTCACCCAATTTTGCATTGGCTGCAGTACTTGGCACAGCCTCTTTGTATGCGGCAAGTTGTTCCTCTGTCTTGATGATGCCTAACGAATGGCGAGCATAGACTCCATCTACAGGCTGACCGACCCTAAGCTCACGGTTAAGGCCCGTGTTGCCGTTATTTCCGACAAGCACCCTGTCCACATCACCATACAGTTTCTTGATTTCATTTTTGTTGTAGGTCGCATTGACAGAAGCATCAACTGTCCAGTTCTGATTCTTGAATACAGTACCACCAATTGTCAGTTCCCATCCGTGGTTGCCGACTTCACCCACATTGCTTAGGATGCTTGAGTAGCCGGACGTGGAGGGAATGGGAACGTTATAAAGCAGATCCTTGGTGTCACGGATATAGTAGTCGAAGTTTATGTTAATTCGGTCGAAGAGTCCAAGGTCTACACCAAAGTTCCACTGGTTGGTCTTTTCCCATTGCAGACTTGCATTGCCGATTGTCTCGCGGAAGCCTTTGACGACAGATGTCTTGCCATCGGTATAATTCGATGCAGTGAGGCGGGGAAGAGAGTTGTAGTTACCAATCTCCTGATTACCGGTGATACCGAAACTGCCACGCAGTTTAAGATTTGTGAGAACCTTATTGTCACGCAGGAAAGCCTCTTCAGACAGTCGCCAACCCAGACCTACGGATGGAAAGAATCCATACTTGCGGTCTTTGCCAAAGCGTGAAGAACCATCCCAACGGGCTGTTGCTGTCAGCAGATAACGGTCAGCATAAGCATAGGTGACACGTCCAGTGTATGAGATCAACTTGTTGCTGTTCTTGGTGGAATACACATCCAGGCTGCCACGGTCAGCCAGATCCATATCCCAGGCACCTGTCTGGTCCATCTCAAATCCTGTTCCTGATGCACCAATATTCTCATATACATAGTCCTGCCATGAATAGACACCTGTTGCTGTGAAACGGTGCTTGTCCCATTCGTTTGAGTAGGTCAGTATATTCTCCATCACCTTGCTTCGTCTCTGATTCATGTCATTGCTACCTTTGCCCTTTCCGTTGGCAGATACAATGAGAGGCACTTGCGATGTCTCAAAGACATAGTCCCTGGTATTGCGGACATCCTGTCCGATACTGAGTTTATACTTTAGGTTCTTGACAATTTGAGCCTCTGCAAATGCATTCACAATAATACGGTTGGTCGTGACGCGGTCTGTTGTGTTTGGAAAGTCGATTAAGGGATTCCAAGCCTCTGTGACCAGAGGATTCGACACAATCACAGGGTTGCCATCCTCATCATAAGGGCTGTCAGTAGCCCAACCATAGCGGGGCACATCCTTTAAGGCATTGTCCTGGTCATTCCTGATGGCATAGGTATACTGGAGACTTACGCCAACATTCAGCCAAGAGTTGAACTTATGGCTTAAGTTTGTGTGGAATGTGAATTTCTCATAGTCCTGGGTCGGAACCAAGCCATCTTGATTGTAGTAGCCTCCAGAAAGCATGTATGAAGTTCCGTTGTTGCTCCCGTCAAATGTCAGGTTGTAATTCTGTATGAGAGCACTGCTTTTCAATAACTCTTTTTCCCAGTTTACATCTGTCCTTGCTGGTTTGCTAGTGGCAAATGGAGAAGTGGAGCCTGCGTTGGCATAGGCGGCATTGATGTAGTCGACGAAGTCCTGTCCACGGACAATATTCATCAAACGGCCAGGCATCTGGACACCGACAGATGTGTTCACTATCAGATTCTTCGATCCGCTCTTACCCGTTTTGGTTGTGATCATGACCACACCATTGGCACCACGCGATCCATAGATAGCTGTCGAGGAAGCATCTTTCAGAATCTCCATCGACTCTATATCGGCTGGGTTGATGTCACTGATATCGCCATCCATCAGCGGAAATCCGTCCACAACATACAGTGGCTCATTGCTTGCAGAGATAGAACCACTGCCACGGACACGGATATTAGGCTTCTCGCCAGGCTTGTTATTATTAAACACAGCCACACCAGGTGCTTTTCCCTGCAATGATTCCAAAGCGTTTCCTGTAACGTTGACATTTAAGTCTGACGATTTGATATTGGCTGTCGTACCAGTCAAGTCTGACTTCTTCATCGTACCATATCCCACGACAACAACCTCTTCCAACACTTCTTTGTCTTCACGCATAGTGATATCAACGAGCTTGTCAGTACTTTTCAGGTTCTGGGTCTCATAGCCTATATACGAGATTTCCAATGTAGCTTCAGGGGCGACCGCTAAGGAAAAGTTACCATCCATATCTGTAACAGTTCCATTACTGGTTCCACGTTCCTTGACCGTTGCGCCTATAATCGGTTCACCAAATGCATCTTTCACAGTACCAAACGCACGGCGCAGACCCTTAGCATCTTTCACACGTTTACCTGACTGTTTTTGCGAAATCACAATATTCTTCCCTTTAATCTCATAGGATACGCTCTGTCTTTCGAGTATCTGGCCGATGGCCTGCTTCAGGTCAGTGGCATCAACGCTCACTTTCTTGTTCGTGTCTACGTCGCCTGCCTCAAATACGAACGAGTATCCGCTCTTTTGTTTCAGTTCCGTCATGGCCTTCTTGACCGTGACGTTGTTCAGTTTCAGTTGCAAAGCCTGTGCAAAGGTGCCGATGCTCATCGCCAGCGACAGTGCTGTGGCTAAGACTTTCTTCTTGTTGTTCATTACTAATTGGTAATTTAATGATTTTAAACTTGTTTTAGTTGCACGTCTGAAGAAAAGTGCGTAACTTTGCAACCGCTCTTCAGACTTTTCCCGGTTTGATGGATGCTCATGGGCAGAGAGATCTCGCACGTCTTTCTGCTTTTTTTTGCCTCCCGCTGCGGTTAGATGGTTACTGCTCTGATTCTGTTCATAGATTTGTTCGTTTTAGAGTTTATTGATATAGTGTTACGTCTTTTCCTTTGATGTTATATTTGATTTTCCCCGTGGCGGCGAGCGCGTCGAGCACTTCGCTCAGCGTCTGCTCCTGGCGCAGGAAGTCGCCGTAGAAGCGGAGGGTCAGCAGGCGGTTGTCGGCGATGGTAATCTTTACGTTATAACTGCGTTCCAGGGTCTTGACGATTTCCTGCAGCGGCTCACCGTCGAAAATCAGTTTGCCACTCGTCCACTGGGTGGCATTGGCCACCTCATACTCCTCTACGCGGATCTTGCCCGTCTGCTTGTCGACGGTGGCCCGCTGACCGGGTTTCAGCAGTTGCTCGTCGGCGGTGTGCTGCTGGCTGTTCATCGCCACGCTGCCCTCGGCCAATGAAACAGTTGCCTCAGCGTCGCTCGGATAATCGCGGAAGTTAAATTTCGTGCCAAGCACCTTCACCCGCACATTCTCCGACTCGACGCTGAAAGACAACTCCTCATTGTGGGCCACTTCGAAATAGCCCTCACCTGCTAACAATACTAACCTATTAACTAAACCAAAACTCTGTGAGTATGAAATCTTCGATCCTGCGTTGAGCCATACCTTCGTGCCGTCGGGCAGCGTCATCTGGGTGCGCGAGCCTTGCGGGGCTTCCACAACGATGTCGCCCATGGCCGTCTCCAACTGGCTCTGACCGCCTCTGTAGGAGAAGAAGCCTACGGCCACGACAGCTGCCACTGCGGCTGCATACTTCAGCCAGCCGAGGCGACGAGTGACTGCCCTGGGCTGACTCTCGGCCTCTGCCACGCGATTCTGGAAGGCGGCAAAGGCGGCGTCCTTGTCGTACTTGCTGAGTTCTTCCTTGCTGACGGATGAGAACCAAATCTCTTCTTCGATATGTCCCATATTGTCTGTCATTTTGGATGTTTGCTATAAGTGTGACGATAAAAAAAGTTCTGAGGGTAGTCAGAACTCAATATTTTTTTCTAAAAAGTTTATTTCATCTGTTCCAACAGCAGCAGAAGAACTGCCGTGAGATACTTGCTTAGGTCTTCGTGGAGCAAGGCGAGGGCCCGCTTGATGTGATATTTCACCGTGTTCACCGAGATATTCAGTTCCTTGGCTATCTCCTCATATTTCCTTTCTTCAAAGCGACTCAGGCGGAACACCCGGCGGCACTCGTCGGGCAGTCGGCCGATAGCCTTCATAATCTCGCCCTCTAACTCCTGTTCGAGCAGACGCCCTAATGGATAGTCATCACCTTTTATATAATTAATGACGGGGAAATCCAGCAGACCAGGCGACGACATGGCCAATTCGCGCTGGTTGTACTGCGACTTCAGGTAGTCCATACAGCGGTTTCTCACGCTCTGCATCAGGTAACTTCGGATGCTGGTTGTGATGTCGAGTGACTGGCGCACATCCCACAGATGGAAGATCACGTCGCCAACGATGGTCTCGGCCAGGAAGTCATCCTTCACATACTGAGATGCCACATGGCACAATATCTGATAGTGCTGGTCATACAGGAATTTGTATGCCCGCTCCTTGCCTTGCCTCAACTGCTCCACGATTAGTGCCTCTGTCTGTTCCATGGCTACCCTTTTTCAGTATTATCTCGTCTCTAAAGCATGAGATCTCACGATGTCCCGAACAAAAACAAAACGAAAAATGAACATTTTTAGATTTTTCCTTATGAAGACGGGATTTTTGTGATATATTTGCACACGCTTAGGTGGATCACTTTTCAATTAGAAAGTGGTACACTTTTCAATTAGAGTATACATCATATTTTCAATGTTTGGTTTTACAATAAATTGCTCGACTCAGGTCTCACAATCGTTAACTGTAAATGCTTCATGTATTCTATAGAACTATAGCCCTCAGAAACGCTCTGCAAACTTTGTTTACAAAGTTAATGATTTCTTCTGACTTTACGTTCATTCTGCACGTTTTTCTTGCAGAATGTGTTTGCTTTTTAACATATTTAGACGAATTGACATCTCATCTTACCATTATTTGTTTCAATTAAAAGAAAAACGGACGGATTCTTGCGGTGTAAGTTTAGGTTTAGGTTTAAGTTTAGATGTTCTTATACATATAATTAAGGTAAAGTAAACCCTGAACATGGTGATTGAGTTTTGTATTTTCAGTTTATAGGTTCATGTATATTATATATATGGGTAAACGTAAACCTAAACTTGTCCGGCATGAGCTTCCTGGATCTGTATTTCTCTTTTTACTGAGGAAGTAGCAATCACCATTGCTCCCTCCCCTCTCGTTCATCATTCCTTGGACTGATAAATCAGGTTTCGACGAAAAGAAAAGTATTATAACGTCTGCCATTTCTGCTTTCGGAAGTCGATAAAATTAGGTTGCAAAGGTCACCGAATGACGTCTATAATACAAAATAATTCTGTAACTTTGTAATCGGCAAATTCTTCTTGCACTTGACAACCTTATCAGTCTTATATATTTAACCTTGCGGTTATGAGTTACACAGAATGCACCAACTGTTTTTAAAAAAAATAAGTGGAAAGTATTGACACACAACACTTTCCACTTAAATTATTTAGAGATAATATTTGCTATTAAGCTTCCTCAACTGCAGCCTGCGCCGCAGCCAATCTTGCGATAGGCACACGGAATGGAGAACATGAAGCATAGTTCATGCCAATCTTAGCGCAGAACTTAACTGAACTTGGCTCACCACCATGCTCACCGCAGATACCACAACGGAGGTTTGAGCGAACGGCGCGACCCTTTTCAACAGCCATTTCGATGAGCTGACCAACACCATTCTGGTCGAGTACCTGGAATGGGTCTACCTTCAAAATCTTCTTCTCCAAGTATACAGGCAAGAAGCTTGCGATGTCGTCGCGGCTATAGCCGAATGTCATCTGTGTAAGGTCGTTAGTACCGAATGAGAAGTACTCAGCCTCAGTAGCAATCTTATCAGCTGTGAGGGCAGCACGTGGAATCTCAATCATAGTACCGATTTCGAACTTGATTTCGATGCCATACTCTGCGAATACTTCCTTAGCAGTCTTCTGGATAATTTCCTTCTGCTGCTTAAACTCGTAGAGAATACCGATAAGAGGAACCATAATCTCAGGCATTGGGTTCTTGCCTTCCTTCTTAAGTTCGCAAGCTGCAGAAAGGATTGCGCGAGTCTGCATAGCTGTGATCTCAGGGAATGTGATACCCAAACGGCAACCACGATGACCGAGCATAGGGTTGTTTTCTGCCAAAGAAGCTACACGACGCTGGATAGTAGCTACGTCTACGCCCATCTGCTTAGCCATAACTTCCTGACCTGCAAGATCGTGAGGTACGAACTCGTGGAGAGGTGGATCGAGCAAGCGGATGTTTACTGGACAACCATCCATAGCCTCGAGGATACCCTTGAAGTCAGCCTTCTGATATGGCAACAACTTAGCCAAAGCCTTCTCACGTCCCTCTACAGTATCAGCGAGAATCATCTCACGCATAGCAACAATCTTCTTGTCCTCGAAGAACATGTGCTCTGTACGTGTAAGACCAATACCCTTAGCACCGAAAGCGCGAGCCACCTGTGCATCGTGTGGAGTATCAGCATTTGTGCGAACCTGAAGCTTGGTGTACTTGTCGCAGAGGTCCATCAATTCCTTGAAGTCACCGCTGAGCTCAGCAGCCTTTGTAGGAACCTCGCCAGCATAAACCTGGCCTGTAGAACCATTCAATGAGATGTAGTCACCTTCTTTATATACAGTACCGTCGATTTCTACGGTCTTTGCCTTATAGTCAACATTGATGCCACCAGCACCCGAAACGCAGCACTTACCCATACCACGTGCAACAACGGCAGCGTGAGATGTCATACCACCACGTGCTGTGAGGATACCCTCTGCAGAAGCCATACCAGCCAAATCCTCAGGACTTGTCTCGATACGAACCATGATAACCTGGTGACCATCAGCATGCCAAGCCTGAGCGTCGTCAGCGTGGAACACGATCTGACCGCAAGCAGCACCTGGAGATGCAGGCAATCCCTGTGTGATAACCTTTGCCTGGAGCAAAGCCTTCTTGTCGAATACAGGGTGGAGAAGTTCGTCGAGCTTCTGTGGCTCGCAACGCATGATAGCTGTCTTCTCGTCGATCATACCCTCGTGGAGAAGATCCATAGCGATCTTAACCATAGCAGTACCAGTACGCTTACCGTTACGAGTCTGGAGGAACCATAGCTTACCTTCCTGTACGGTGAACTCCATATCCTGCATATCGTGATAGTGGTGCTCGAGCTTATCCTGCAACTCGTCGAGCTGCTTATAAATCTCAGGCATAGCCTCTTCCATAGAAGGGTATTTCTCTACGCGCTCTTCTTCGCTAATGCCAGCACGCTCAGCCCAACGCTGTGAACCAATCTTTGTAATCTGCTGTGGAGTACGAATACCAGCCACAACGTCCTCGCCCTGTGCATTTACGAGGTACTCACCATTGAAGAGGTTTTCGCCATTTCCTGCATCACGGCTGAAGCATACACCAGTAGCACTTGTCTCGCCCATGTTACCGAATACCATGGCCATAACGCTAACAGCTGTACCCCACTCGTCAGGAATACCCTCCATCTTACGATAAAGAATAGCGCGCTCGTTCATCCAGCTGCGGAACACAGCGCAGATTGCACCCCAAAGCTGCTCGATAGGATCAGTTGGGAAGTCCTTGCCTGTGCGCTCCT
>OQVS01001554.1_pt1 | contig 15475 bp, 12 predicted proteins | sample 1691601 | NCBI WGS metagenome assembly OQVS01 (sample SAMN03418268, study PRJEB22391) | human gut metagenome | biome: human-gut; feature: organic feature; material: feces | host: Homo sapiens | place: Tanzania | collected 2013-01
GCCACTCTGGACGCTCTTGCCGTTCTAGCCTCTCTAGCCTATCTGGACGTTCTAGCCGCTCTAAAACGGTCTAGTTTTAGGAATGCGGAACAATCAGGTGCGGTCAGGTACCATCAGGTACACTCAGGCACTCTTTAAAACGCTCTACCTTCATCATGATTCAACGGTATTCAACAGCCCTAAGAGCCCCAACGGTCTCATAAGCCCCAAGAGCCCAAACAGCCCCGCCACACGTCAAAGCATACAAAAACGGCCTCCTTCTCAAGAAAGGAAGCCGTCAAAATTCAAATACTGCACGCAAAGCCCAAGAAAACTTCGCTGGTATTTGCGATGGGATGCTAGAAGCAAAGTGTATGACAGTGCTATCTGCACGGCATACACTGCAGCGACAACGCAGACCACGCAAAGTCCAAGAAGACTTCGCAGGTGTTTGCGATGCAGTACTAGAAAGAAGGACACAGACAGTACTTTCTGTACGGCTGTGTCCGAACTGACAACGTAATGCCCGCAAAGACCAAGAAACTTGGTTCGCAGGGATTTTGGCTCAGCTACAAAGATGGGAGCAAGGGACAGTACTCGCTGTACGACCCGAGCGAACCGATGCAGTAATGACCAAAAGACCAAGAAATCAGAGGACGTGAACGGAGGCGGCGTCAAATACCAAGTGGCAGGAGTCGCCCACGTTGTAGATCTTCTTGTTCTTTGGATTGTGCTCCTCAAGTTTGACGAGGGTGTCGCCAACCTTGACATGGTAGTTCTGGTATGAACCCATGAAACAGGAGAGGACGACCTTGCAAGGAAGACCTCCTTCGTCTGCAAGGCTTGCGGCCTCTGGACGGAGAACGACGGTGTAGTTCTCGCCAACCTTCATCTTTGGACTCAGCTCGACACGCGTCTTGTTTCCTTCGATATCAAGGACGGCATAGCCGGAGTCCTCGCCCAACATCGGGCCGTGGAGGAAGTTGGCTTCGCCAATGAAATCTGCTACGAACTCGTTGACTGGGTGGTAGTAGATTTCGTGAGGGGTTCCCATCTGGGCGACGACGCCTTTGTCCATGATGATTATCTTGTCGGAGATGGCCATGGCTTCGCTCTGGTCGTGCGTGACGTAGATGGCCGTGATGCCCACCTCCTGCTGGATGCGGCGGATCTCAGTGCGCATCTGGACGCGGAGCTTTGCATCAAGGTTGGAAAGAGGCTCGTCGAAGAGAAGGACGCTTGGCTCGATCACAAGTGCGCGGGCAAGGGCGACGCGCTGCTGCTGGCCACCGGAAAGCTGGTTGGTCATGCGGGCTTCCATGCCTGTAAGCTCAACCAAGTCAAGGATCTTCATGACCTTTTCACGGATGACGTCCTTTGGCATCTTCCTAAGTTTGAGGCCGTATGCCACGTTGTCGAAGATGTTGTAGTGAGGAAGAAGCGCATAGCTTTGGAACACCATGGCGGTATCGCGCTTGTTTGGAGTGAGAGCGTTGATAGCCTCGTCTCCAAGATAGATCTCGCCTTCGTCAGGGCTTTCGAAGCCGGCTATCATCCTAAGGGTCGTGGTCTTTCCACAGCCTGATGGTCCAAGCAGAGTAACGAACGAACCTGGCTCGATCTCAAGGGAGGTGTCCTTGACGGCATAGAAGTCCTTGCCCGTCTTTGGATCCTTGTAGATTTTGGAGATATGCTCAAGGCGAACGCCTTTCTTGGTCTTTCCATTTGTTTTTTCAGTGGTCTTTTCAATAGTTTTGCCAGTTGATTTGTCAATAGTGTTTTCCATGATTATTCAACCTCCGTGATTTTCTTGCTTGTACCAAAGTGCTTGATGAAGAGGTTCATCAGAAGAACGGCACCGTAGGTTATGATGATGAGGATAGTTGCGAACGCGCAGGCAAGTCCGTAGGAGCCCTTCTCTGCGAACTCGTTTATCTGGACGGTGATGAGCAGGTACTGCGGCGTGACCAGCAATATGATAGCCGATATTGCCGTGATACTCCTTACGAACGCCGTGACAAGGCCGCTGAGGAACGAATCTTTTATAAGCGGCAACGTCACCGAGGTGAACACCTTGAAGCTATCGGCACCCATGTCATAGGCCGATTCCTCTATGGATTTGTCTATCTGCCGCAAAGCCGCTATTCCGCTTCGCGTTCCAGTAGGAAGGGACCTTATGACAAAGACTATCACAAGGATGAGGCCTGTTCCATAGAGTCCCTGAAGTATTCCAGTGTGGAAGAGACCTCCGCTGAAACCACGGATGTATCCAACGCCAAGTACCGTTCCAGGAACAGCCATGGCAAGCATGGAAACAGCCTCTATGAAGCCTTTGGCCTTGAATTTTCTCTTTACAACGAGGTAAGAGATTATCATTGAAAGCAATGCCGTGATAGGAGCTGCAATCAAAGAAAGCCTAAAGGAGTCGCCAAAAGCCTTGAAACCCTTGTAGCGGGTGAAGACGAGCTTGAACCACTTGAGCGTCAACGGGAAGAACTTGTAGCCCCAGGTGGGGAACAAAGCACCAATTGGAACGCAAATGTACATGAGTATTACGAACATTGCGCCAAGGGAGCACAGGACTGTAAGGGGAACCCTCACGCTCTTGTCCTCTATGAGCATCCTTCCTCTAGAAGCCTTCCCTGTGAGAGTTGCCGTGGACTTGGCTTCAAGGACGTATTTTTGGACGATGAACATTGCAAGTGTTATGCACAAAAGGACAACTGCCATTGCAGCGGCTCCGGCCTTGTCGTATGCACCTGTTATCTGAAGGTAGATCGTCGTTGCCAAGGTATCGTAGCTTCCTCCAATTATCATAGGGTTGGCAAAGTCAGCAATCGACTCTATGAATGTGACAAGGAACGCATTTCCAATACCAGGAAGAAGAAGCGGAAGCGTGACGCTCGTGAAGACCTTCATGCGGCTTGCGCCCATGTCGCGGGCAGCTTCCTCCAGCGAAGGGTCTATGTTCTTGAGAAGCCCCCTGAACATCATGTAGCAGACAGGGAAGAACGTAAGGGACTGGACTATTGCAATCCCCCAGAATCCGTAGACGCTGTTGTCATATATATTCAAGAGGTATCTCGTTATGATTCCAGCCTTTCCAAAGAGCATTATCATGGAAAGGGAAAGCACGAACGGAGGAGAGACGACAGGCAGCATGGAGACGACCTTGAAAAGTCCTCCTGCAAATTTGCCTATCCTCACGTATACCTCTACGTATGCAAAGAGAAGTCCTACTGCGGTTGCAATGATGCCTACGACGAATCCAACCTTGAGTGTGTTGGTTATTGCAGTAGTGAACTTAGGCATCTTGAAGACCCTTTTGAAAACGGAGAAGGAGAACCCTCCGTCACCAACGAAGCTGTCCACAAGCAGGATTGCAAGCGGATACAGAATGAAAAGGGTCAGAAAAGTTATGAGCAATACTATGGTTGTAACCAGTATGGGGTCCGCCAAGAGCTTTTTCTTGTCAAGGGAAGCACCCTGTCCTCTAGCCATAAACCCTCCTTTGTATCACGGAAGGGTTTCCAACAACTACGGAATCCGGAGCAACAAGGATTCCAGGAAACTCCTCCAAAAACGAAATGAGGATGGCAGCACCTGCCACCATCCTCATCATGACAAACACTTATGTCAATCACAAAAAGTCCAGTTACTTGACCTGGAACCTTGTTGTGTCGCCTGTTGCTGCACCGGCGTTTGCAAGAGCATCCATGACTTCCTGGATGTATGTCTTGATGTTTGCCGTTGCATCATCGAAGTCGTAGTCGATGACGTTGTTTGGATCAAGACCAAACTCGTATGCAACCTGTGGCTGCTCTGCGTTGTCGAGAACGAGGAACTGGTAGGATCCGTTCTCCTTGGCAAGGTTCACGCAGTCTGGGCTGAGAGCATACTCGATCCAGAGCTTTGCTGCGTTCTGATGCTTTGCGCCCTTGAAGATTGCAGTTGCACCAATCTCGCATGTCGTGCCGCTTGATGGAATCACGAGACCAATGTTGTCGTAGCCGTTGTCAACGATCTGATAGATACCGTCATGGAGGAAGCCAATGCCAATGACGCACTCGCCTGTTCCAACGTTCTTGGAAGGACCGGAACCGGACTTCGTGTAGACTTCGATGTTCTTATCCAGGTCAACGAGGTACTGGATGCCAGCATCGTGGCCGTACTTCTGGATGACTGTGTTGATGACAAGCTTTGCCGTTCCAGCAGTGTTGTAGTTGGAAAGCCATACAAGACCCTTGTACTCAGGCTTGAGGAGATCTGGGAAATCCTGTGGAGCCTCAAGACCCATTCTTGTGAGTTCGTCCTTGTTGTACATGAATCCAAGGAGACCTGTGTAGATTCCGTACCAAAGGTTGTCAGCATGCTTGTAGACAGGCTTTGCAATGTGCTTTGCATTGACTGCATCGTATCTCTCAAGGAGACCTTCTGCTGCTACGACGTTGTAAGGGTCTGTCGTACCGCCGAACCAAACGTCTGCGGATGGATTGCCGTTCTCTTCCTCGATCTTGGCCTGGACCTCACCTGTTGAAAGGCGCTGATAGGTCGTCTTGATTCCGAAGAGTTCCTGGAAATGCTCGCAAGCCGCTGCAAGGTACTCCTCCTCGCAAGAGCCATAGACGACGAGCTCGCCCTCAGCCTGAGCGGCTGCAACGAGAGCTGCATCGTAACCTTCCACTGTGGTTCCTGTTGTGGCTTCAGCTGCAGCCTGAGCGAATACGCTTGTGCAGATGACAGCAAGAACGAGCAGAACAACTGTAAGTTTTTTCATTTATTCCCCCTTTACTCCAAAGGAGACGGCTAAAAACCACCCCCTTTGAGAATAATAAGCTAAGGATGATTATACTTCATTTCACCCAGCATTCAAGTAGTTTTTTGGAGCAACTTTTGCTATCATTGAACCATGGCGTATGAAGTAACAGCAACAAGAAGAAGACCGCAGCAATTCGAAAGCCTTGCAGGACAGGAGTTCGTAGTATCTACACTCAAGAATGCAATCGAGCAGGGACGCATCGCCCATGCATACCTTTTCAGCGGCCCAAGAGGTGTAGGAAAGACGACAAGCGCGCGACTTCTCGCAAAAGCCCTAAACTGCGTCCATGGTCCAACCGCCACACCATGCGGCGAATGCGACAACTGCAAGGGAATTGCAAAGGGAAGCAGCCTTGACGTAATAGAGATAGACGGAGCCAGCAACACCGGCGTAAACGATGTAAGAGCCATAAAGGAGGAAGTCCTCTTCCCTCCAACGTCGTCACGCTACAAGATATACATAATAGACGAAGTCCACATGCTGTCCCAAAGCGCATTCAATGCACTTCTAAAGACCATTGAGGAACCACCTGAGTACGTCGTCTTCATCTTCGCCACGACAGAGACCCAAAAGGTCCCCGCCACCATAAGAAGCCGCTGCCAGCAGTTCAACTTCCAGCTGATCCCTCTTGAAACCATAGAGAAGCTCCTTGGTGATGCGGCTCAGGAAATGGGCATAAAGGCAGACAAGGACGCCCTCTTCTGGATTGCAAAGGAAGCCACAGGTTCAATGAGGGATGCCTACACCCTCTTCGACCAGGTCGTATCGTTCTCCAACGGAGAGATAACCTTGGACAAGATCCGTGAGAAGCTTGGAGTCGTGGGCATGGAGCGTATAGGCCAGATCATGGCGGACATCCTCTCACGCAGGCAGAGCGCCGCAATGGACAAGGTCAACGACCTATTGGCCAAGGGAGTTAGCACAGAGCAGGTCATCAAGGACTTCACGGACTACTTCAGGACCCTTCTTCTCATCAAGGAAGGGGTGAAGAGCGAGAACGTCCTTGGCGAACGCATGGAATCCTTCCCGCCAGAAATAAGGACAGCCTTCAACGAAGAGCAATTGGAAGCAGGCCTCGATCTTTTTCTGAACCTCTACCGAGACATACGCTATTCCCTCAACCCTCGCTTCGAACTGGAACTTGCGGTCTCCAAACTGTCGCGCCTACGATACGTGGCATCCAACGCAAGCGTATTGGAACAGCTTGCACGACTCAAGAACGACCTCGTCACCGGCACCATCACGCCGCTCAACCCCGCGCTTGCCGACCAGAAAACAATAGAGCCACAGGCAGCGACACCTCTACAGACAACCTCCCCAAAGACCGATGTCGTTGAGACCAGAGCCGCTGACGATTCTTCTGCAAAACCTGTCGAAGAAGAGCCGCAACCAGCGGTTGCACAAGAAGTTGAAAAGGCTGTAGAACCACCTGTTGAAGTGCAGATCATACAAAAGGCACAGCCTACGAAAGAAGGTCTCAGCGGAGTTCTTCCACAGGGTGTTATTGATGTAAAGAACGAAAACGATGGCCTAGTCCTTTGTTTTGCAAACAAATTATTCTATCAACTTGCACTCAGAAGCCTTCAAAAGGTAAAGGACGATGTATCGGCAAAGCTTGGAGCCCAGACGAACGTAGTGCTGGCGCTGTCAGAAAGGAACGAAACGCAGCCTCAGCCAGAACCGGCTGTTCAGGCACCTTTGAACGAGGCAGTCCCTCCAGAGACTCCAGCAAAGGCACAGCCTGTACAAACACCCCCAAAACCAGAACCGCAGGCAGCTGTACCCATCCAAGGTGCAGCTCCAACCCAAGTGAAGACGATGAACGCCTTGGAAGAGGAGAGAAAGAACCTGATAAACGATTTGATTCTTGCCTTTGACGGCAGAGAGGAGAAGATATGAACCCATTCGAACTTTTCAAGAACATGGACAAGATAAAAAGCCAGGCCGAGGAGATGAAGGCCAAGGTAGCCACAATAAAGTGCAGCGGCTATGCATACGGCAACATGATAGAAGCCGTTGCAAACGGAAACATGGAGATTGAAAGCCTCAAGATAGATCCATCGCTTGTAACGGAGCAGAACAAGGCAATGCTTGAGGTCCTTGTGGCATCGGCTGTGAACACAGCTCTGAAGAACGTGAAGGACAGGATTTCACAGGAGGCGGGACAGGCCCTCTCGCAGTACGGAATATGACAGCATTGGAGAATCTGACAAAGCTCCTCTCCCGCCTTCCCGGAGTAGGACCAAAAAGTGCGTCACGCATCGCATTCTCGCTCATAAAGACGCCAAAGGACTATAACAGACTGCTGGCTGAGGACATCGCCACAATTCAGGAGAAGGTGCATCCCTGCTCGATATGCGGTTCATTCACAGAGACAGACCCCTGCCCTGTATGCACGGACACGACAAGGGACAGGTCCATGCTATGCATTGTGGAACAACCGCAGGATGTCATGACAATACAGGCTTCGGGAGCCTACAACGGGCTTTTCCATGTCCTTGGAGGAGCCATAAACCCTCTCAATGGCGTTGGTCCTGAAGATCTGAGCTTTGGAAAGCTCATGGAACGCATAGAGGCTGGATCCTTCTCAGAGATAATCATTGCAACGAATCCAACGGAGGAAGGCGACACAACGGCCTTGTACATAAGGCACGTCCTCAAAAGCCATCCAGAGCTCAACCTCACACGCCTTGCGTCAGGACTTCCCATTGGCGGAGATCTTGAATACGCAGACAGAACAACCCTGACCCGCTCGTTCAGAGGAAGGGTGAAGCTGTAGTATTTACTTTATCCTGCGTTCCTTGCAGATGAGCTCGTAGGCTTCCTGGATTTCACGGAACTTCTTCGTCGCATATTCCTTGAATTCGTCCGCCATGCCCTTGGCCGCAACGGTATCGGGATGGAATTCGAGGATGAGCTTTCTGTATGCTTTTTTGATTTCGGCCTCTGTTGCGCTCTCGGTAAGACCTAGGACTGCATAGGCCTTTGAAGGGGTGCTTGAGACTCCGTAGCGGCGTTTGATGCTGTCAAGAACGGACTGAGGGATCTGGAACCTGCGTGCTGCATACTCGATGAGCCTTTCCTCGTTCTTGGAAACGACGCCATCTGCATTTGCAACCCTGTAGAAGATATCGATCATGAGCTGCAGGATTGATGGAGAGTTTCTGAAATTGCTGTAGAACTGGTCGGCAAGGCTCTCGAATGTTATGTTCTGCTCCAAGGCATTGTTGAAGATGTTCACCGCATTGTAGTAGCTCTGACCCGTAAGGTGCAGGTCGTTGACCATGAACTCGCTTACCTTTCGCTTTGCGTTCTCGCTTACGGTGCCATCGGTCGATGCAAGCTTTGCAAGCATCGAGAAGGCTCCAACAAAGAACACCATCTGGGATCTTCCATAGCCTGTATTGAAGAAGAAGCGCCTAGAATAGTCGTTTTGCGAGTAGTTTGAGCCATCGTTTTGAGTTCTCTGGTAATCTTGGGAATCATTTGATTCTTCAAACTCAGAACTTTTGTCTATCATGTGGCCAAAGACCGCACCAGCTATAAGGCCAAGCGGTCCGCCAAGAAAGAACCCTAAGGTTCCGCCTATTATCTTACCAAGCCATCCCATCAGAGTTTGTCAATAAGCATGGAGCACTTGCCGCTAGGAATTGGCAGTGTCTTCTTCTTTTTTTCATCGATGATCTCTATCGTGAAGTAATAGAGCTTCTCACTTTCAAGCCTTATCTCCCAACCTCTTGCGTTCTTGTTGCTAAGAATAGTGATTAGGTTCCTCTTGAGCGAAAGCTTTTCTATTCCCATGACTTCGAGGTTTGGAACCATCCAGTAGACTGTCTTTCTTGGAAGCGATACATCAAGTCCTATTATATCCTCAATCATGAGGGTTATCGTCACAAGACAGACCTGAGGAAGGAACTTCCTTCTTGGGAAATCCCCATCAGCTGCAGGAGTCCCTTCCTTGGTTGGGAGATAAGCCTCCCAGACATCACCAGTCTTTCCTTCCTCTGGATGCAGGGTATCGAGCATGAAGTAGACATGCCTTATGGCGCATTCACGTGCAAATACATGTTCTCCATACTTTTCAAGACCCTTGACCACACAATAGACATTGGAAGGAACGACGGCTCCGCAATATCCCTGGACGTTCTCCTTGTAGCAAGGGGAATCTACGCTCACGCTTGGGAACGGATTGTCGGTACCAAAGTAGTTGGGATCCTTGAGGAGCTCTATCATGGATGCAGCCTTTTCGTCGTTTGGAATCTCAGCAAGGAGAGTCCAGTAGGCTCCGATCATCTTGAGAGGTATGCGCTGTTCCTGGGCATCCAGGTCATAGTAGAAATTGGTCTCAGGATCCCACATGAGGTTGTTTATCCTGGTCTTGAGCGAGAAATAGAGCCTCTTGTACCTGAAGCTGAGCTCCTTGTCGTTCAGGATATCGCCAATGTTGGACATATAGAGGGCATTCAAAGCCATGAGAGTGTTGAAATCAACAGGATAGACTGTGTTCTCCCTAGGGACATTGCCCGTAAGACAAGAGCTTATAGGAACGCTGAAAAGACCGTTCTCCTTCTGGAAGGTTGCCTTGAGCCAGTTGAAGTAGTTTTCAAGGAACGGAACTATGTCCTTGAGTCTCTTCTTGTTTCCAATCTTATGGTAGAACATGAACTCGATGTATGCAAAGAGTGGAACGACGACTCCTTCAGGATTGTCTTCAGTGAATATAGGAGAGCCGTCTGCAACGCTGTACTGCGCCCTTATGGCACCGTTCTCCTCCTGCTTGGAATAGAAGAAATCCAACATGTCGAACGGCGAGTAGACCTGATTGCTGTAGTTGAGGAAGAGAGATGAAAGGCAGCAGTCGAACTGGCCTATCGTCTCTTGGTCGTTGTACGAGACGTAGTTGCCGGTAAAGCCGTTTTCCTCTGTTCCCTTCTTCCAAAACTCATCAATCCAAACCCAAGCTCTGTCATAGAGGTCAACGAAATCCTGATCGTAAAAATGAATTGATGGTATAGCTTCGCGGTCCAATTGGATGCTCCTATCATAAAAAAACCCCAATATCATAAGTCGAAATTGGGTTAATATACCTTATATCACGTTTTCGTTCTGCCGTCAAATAAATTGTAAGAAAACTGTAAGGGAAAGTCCAATGGAAAAAGGCTTTTCCTTGGTTAAAAAATGTAGTCCAGACATCCTTTTTTCAATAAAACATTTATGAATCAGGGCTCTTGCACCTCTTGGGCTTTCCCTTCCTCCAATTGCTTCTTTGATTCGATCAACCAAGAATGATTGGCAGAGTCCGCCCTAATGTAGGTGTTTTCAATGAGATTGTTGAACGCGTCTTCGTTGATTATCACAACGTTTCTACCTTCACCCTTTCTGGTCACAACAACAGTCTCGTAGTCATCAGAAGCTGCGTCCATATAGGTCTTCATATCGGCTCTAAGCGTGGAATAGTTGACAGCTGTCATAATAAAGCTCCATTAAGTACAGGTTTCTGTACTTAATACAACAAAGAGAAACAAGTCTGTCAAACTTCTTACTTCAACAACACCTTTACAAGCTCCGGCCTGCCGGCTTTGGAGAGGGCTTCCAGAACCAAAGAGCGGTTCTCACGACGGTTGAACTGAAGCAGTGCGCGCTGTAGGTTCGCATCACGGCCCTTTGGGACATAGACCGGTTTGAAGTCCTCCCCTGGACGTGGATCCAAGCCTGTATAGTACATGCAGGTGGAGACCGTCGATGGCGTTGGGTAGAACTCCTGTACCTGGTCGGGGACAAAGCCCTGTTTCTTCAAGTACAACGCCAACTCTATGGCGCTCTGCATGGTGGAACCCGGGTGCGCTGCTATGAAATAAGGGATTATGAACTGCTTTTTGCCCTGACGCCTGTTCTCCTCAAAGAACTCTTCCCTAAAGGCATCATACACCTCCACAGGACTCTTTCCCATGCAGGCGAGAACCTGTTTGGAGATATGTTCAGGTGCCACCTTGAGCTGTCCGCTTACATGGTTGCGTACAAGGTTCTCCATGAACTTGGCACGGACCTTTGGAGAAGCGCATAGCATGAGATAGTCAAAACGAATACCGCTGCGGATGAAAACCTTCTTCACTCCAGGAACCTTTGAGACGGCTTCGAGTTTGTCCAAATACTCCAAATGTGAGTCCCTTACATTCCTGCAAGGAGTTGGATACATGCATTGGCGGCCAGCACATGGTCCTACGGACTGCTGCTTTTCGCAGGCCGTACACTGGAAGTTGGCTGTAGGTCCACCAAGGTCGTTTATGTAGCCTTTGAAATCCCTATGCTTAGTCAAAGCCTCAGCCTCCCTTACCAAGGACTCCTTGCCTCGTACCTGGATGATCCTTCCTTGGTGCGCAGTTATGGCACAGAAAGAGCAGGCTCCATAGCAACCCCTGTTGGACGTTATTGAAAACTGAACCTCCTTCAAGGCCGGGATCCCTCCCATGGCGTCATATGAAGGGTGGCACAAGCGCTGGAAAGGAAGCTCATATAAAGAATCGAACTCCTTGGTCGTCAATGGCCTAGCTGGAGGATTCTGTATGACAAAACGTCCGCTGCACTCCTGTACAAGACATCGTTTTGACATAGAGTTCTCATTCATCATCTTAAGTTGGAAAGCCTTTGCGTATGCCAGCTGTCCTTTTGGATCAGGCTTGTTGGATGCTTTTTCCCTCAAAGAGACCTCTTCGAACGACGGCAGAACCACAGGCTCAAAGGGAAGCGAATCATCTTCTTTCATGGATTCGAACTGACTGAAAGAGATCAAATAGCAAGTCCCGGGAATATCCCGCAACGCTTCCACTCCACAACCCAGAGAGAGCCGTCTTGCAATCTCAAGGATCTGAAGCTCTCCCATGCCGTACACAAGGATATCGGCCTTGGAGTCGAATAGGATTGGTTTGCGGACCAAGTCCTGCCAGTAGTCGTAATGGGAAAGACGTCTTAGGGAGGCCTCAAGTCCGCCGATTACGATTGGAAGGTCTTTGAAGGCCTGGCGTACAAGGTTGGAATAGACGATGGTTGGCCTGTCAGGTCTGAAGCCGGCCTTTCCACCGGGTGAGTACATGTCTTCGCTGCGTTTCTTTTTGGTGCTTGTGTAGTGCGCGACCATGGAATCTATGTTGCCGCCGCCTATCATGCAGCACAGTCTAGGACGCCCCATGGCCTTGAGGCTTTCAGGGTCGTGCCAATCTGGTTGTGCGATTATTCCAACCCTATAGCCATTGGATTCGAGGAGGCGACACAGGAGTGCACAGGCAAAAGACGGGTGGTCCACGTAGGCATCTGCGGATACGAATAGAATATCAAGTTCGTCCCACCCACGCCTTTTCATGTCGGAAAGGGTCATTGGGATGAAACCCGTTGAGTCTTTTGGGCATTTTGCTTCTTTGTCGTCGCACATGGTCCAATTGTACTCCATTTGCCCCTTTGCTTGAAGTCGCCTGCGCATGTATACTACATGTATATTGCAAGTGGGGATGGAAGGAAAAAGGAAAGCCATGGAGAACCTTTTGCTGATTACAAACGCCAAGGTGGTATCGGACGGAGCCACTCGCAATGGCTGCGGAATCCTCGTGGATGGAAGAGGACGGATATCGGACGTATTCGACATGCGGGACCTGGACGCTGCAAAGCACCACGCAAAGGAGCATTACGACGCAGCAGGACACATCGTCTCCCCTGGCCTTGTAGACACCCACATACACGGAATAGGAGGCTTTGGGACCGATGCCGCTGAGCCTTCATCCATCCTTGGGATGTCCCAAAGACTTATAGATTTTGGAGTGACGGGTTTTCTTCCAACCCTATACGCAGGCCGCCCCTCAAAAATGGCAAAGGAAGCTGACTGCATCGTCCAAGCAATAGGACACGAAGAAGGAGCTGCAATTCTTGGTGTGAACATGGAGGGACCTTTTCTCAGTCCAAAGAAGGCAGGTGCACAGGACCCTGAATCGCTGACGCTTCCAAATGCAAAGGTCTTCGAAGAACTCTGTGACGCTTCAAAGGGACGTCTTGTATGCATGACGATAGCCCCAGAGCTTGAAGGAGTCGAAGAAATTGCAGATATAGCCGCAAAGAAAGGCATTGTTCTTCTTGCGGGGCATACAAACGCCACATATGACGAAGCCTTGCATGGCATTGAGTGCGGCATACATCATGCAACCCACATGTTCAATGCAATGAGCCCTTTGAACCACAAACAGCCAGGCGTAGCCGGAGCTGCGCTCATGGATGACAGAATGAACTGCGAGGTCATTGCAGATGGGGTACATGTACACAAAGACCTTGTGAAGTTCACTGCGGACAAGAAGCCCAATGGAAACGTTGTACTCATAACGGACAGCCTAACTCCAACTGCACTTGGAGAAGGGACGTTCACTGCCAACGGAACCAAGGTTGTACTTGGGGAAAGAGGAGCTTTTGTGGATGCTTCGAATCCTGATCTTCTCTGCGGATCAGCCCTTACATTGAACAAAGGGGTTGGAAACGTGGTTTCATGGGGCGTTCCCGTCGAAAAGGCACTTGCAATGGCTACATGCAACCCTGCAAGGATATATGGATTCAAGGATATAGGATCCATAAAGAAGGGGCATTTGGGAAACATAGCCGTGTTCGACGACGACTTCAACGCAGTTGCGGTTTTCGTCAACGGCGAACAAAGAGCATAGAGGAGATTTGTTATGGATCTTTTTGGATATTTCGATGAAATCTGCAGGATTCCACGAGAATCAGGCAATGAAGAGGGAATGAGACAGTACCTGTTGGACTGGGCTTCCAAGAACGGAATAGAGGCCCAAAGGGACAAAGCAGGCAACATAATAGCAAGGATTCCGGCAACTAAAGACTTTGAAGACAAGCCGTCCGTAGCACTGCAGGGCCACATGGACATGGTGTGCGTCAGAGTTCCAGGATGCGAGCATGACTTCACGAAGGATCCAATCGAGACATACGTTGACGGAGACTTCCTTAGAGCCAAAGGCACAAGTCTTGGAGGTGACAACGGCATTGGCGTTGCAATGGCAATGGCAGCATTCACGGATCCCGACTGCAAGCACGGTCCTCTTGAAGCTATCTTCACGTTCTCAGAGGAAACAGGTATGGACGGAGCCTTCAACCTTGACGGCTCCTTGGTCCAAAGCCGCAGACTTATAAACCTTGACAGCGAAGAGGAAGGAGTCATCTACATTGGCTGTGCCGGCGGAATAGACCTTGTTGCAGACAAGGAGTTTGTACTGAGCGATGCCCCAAAGGGAACCAAAGCCCTCAAAATCAACATAGAAGGGCTGAAAGGAGGCCATAGTGGAGGAGAAATACACCTTCAAAGGCTCAATGCCATAACTGCAATGGCAAGGATCCTCATGGCCTTGGATGAAAAGGGTATCAGCTTTAGGATAATGAAGTTCGATGGTGGAACAAGAAGGAATGTGATACCTTCCACATGCAAGTGCGTGATACAGATAGACGGAGACGACTGCGAAAAGGCTTTCCGAATCGTCCTTGACGTCGCACAAACCCTCAAGGAAGAGAACAGGTTCGAGGAACCGGGACTCAAGGTGGAATGCGTATGCGATGACTGCACGACGTGTTCCAAGAAATGCCCTTCCCTTTCAGTTCAGGGTTCTCTCACGATTGCAAGGACGTTTTTCGCAATACCACATGGGGTCTTTGCAATGAGCAAAGCGCTCCCTGGAGTGGTCGAAACGTCAGACAACCTTGCAATTGCGCGCCTGATTGATGGAAAACTCCACATTGAGGTAAGCGTAAGGAGCAACATAGACTCCGCAAAGTACTTCCTTGTAAACAGGATCTACACAATCATAACGGCTTTTGGAATCCCTTGCAGGATTGGCGACGGCTATCCTTCGTGGACACCTGACCCAGACTCCAAACTTGCAAAGTTCTGCGCAAAGGCATACGAGGACAACACCGGAAAGAAGGCTGTTGTGACGGCAATCCATGCAGGTCTTGAATGCGGAGTGATAAACAGCATTGTACCAGGTATGGACAGCGTATCGCTTGGGCCTGACCTCTTCGATGTCCACTCCACCAACGAGCATTTCTCAATAAGCTCGGTCAAGCGCACATACGACTTCCTAAAGCACCTGCTGTCCATAATCGAATAGAATAGAATATTTACAGAGCAGTCTATAAGGAATTGCTCATGCATAACCCCACTTGTTTTTAAACCGACAGGTGGGGTTAAGTATTGACGGCGATGATTTCCACAGTTTTCCTTCAAAACAAACTGGTCCTTTTTGGTGCGAGATTTAATTTTTTATATAGAAATAAATTAGTATTTTCAAGAACGAGTATGGGAAATAAAAAATGCGAGATTTCTTCTATATTCTCAGGAACTTAATCAACTCATATATGCCCTTCTGAATCTGGGCCTTCTTCTCCATTGACCGTTCATGGAGACAATAACGAGTAGCGGGTCCTTTTCCTGTCAAATTCACAAGACTACAAGCCATCAAGGATTCCAAAGCACTCCTAATTTGTCTATCAGGAATACCTGTTGCTTTTGCAATATCCTTTCTGGAAGAAGTCCCATTGTTGATTATATAGGCAAACACTTTCTTTGCGGTTTCTGTAAGTTCCGTATGAGAATCTACAATGTCTGTTTTCCAAAAGACAAGAGACGTATAGAAGAAC
>OQVS01001556.1_pt1 | contig 15462 bp, 13 predicted proteins | sample 1691601 | NCBI WGS metagenome assembly OQVS01 (sample SAMN03418268, study PRJEB22391) | human gut metagenome | biome: human-gut; feature: organic feature; material: feces | host: Homo sapiens | place: Tanzania | collected 2013-01
TTCAAGCCTTATTTGAGGCTTGAAAACTTGTCATGCACTATCGCTGAATAGTTACTATTCTTTTCTCTATCTCTCAGTATGGGCACACGCCCGGTTCGTTCATAACAGAGGGGTCCACGTAGCAGTTTCCGTCGTGAGGCAGGAAGCAGCAGCGCGACACGTTGCCGCATTTCTCGTCCACTTTCAGCCCGTAATTCACCATCACATACTTCTGTATGGCGCGGAACCACATCTGGTGGCTGCCTCCGTCAGCATCAATGTCGATCACCCACTTCAGCCCGTCGCCGCTCGGCGATACGAATGCCAGCCGGGTGCGTATGCCCTCGTCGGCAACCAGCCTGTCGCGCAGCCGATGGACCTCGTATGTGCCACCCACATGGTCGAAGTCGAGGCATAGCATATTGCTGTGTTTCACGAGGCAGTCGTCTCTGCGGTAGCTGAATGTTCCAGAGAAGCACGCCATGTCGAAGTGTGCAGCCTTGTATCTGCCTATTTCGCCGGCGTCAGCCTTGCCCTCGCCCACTTTCTTTATTATCTCCCGCAATGCCCACGTATGTTCCATTGCTTTCTGATCGAGCGTGATGTACTGGTAAGCCTCCCTCACGTTCATCACCCTGTCGCTCTTCACCGTTTGTACCGGTGCGGCGTAGAAACTGAATTCCTGTTTATTTGTCATTCTTCCTTTCCGTCGCACGGCTATTGCACACTACTCACAATGCCGCCAGACAAGTGTTGCCAACCCGAACGCCGTAGTGTACGGTTCAGAGCACTATTGCCTGCCCCAGCGTCTTGTTGACATTGGCAAAGGTATAGCATTCCGGCAAGAGGGCAATGAAAAAGGATGCAGATTCGGATACACCGTTCCATGCAGATAAATAGGGGTAAAACTGCATAATATGAGGCATCCATGCAGATTCCTGGTGATTCTTCTGCATGATGCGTGCAGATGAAATGGAGAAAATCTGCACGAATGCCTGTTTTCGTGCGTGTTTTCCGCTTTTCATCTGCATCACTCATGCGCAAGCAAGCCTAAAAACCTGCATGAAGCACCGTTTTGTGCCTTTCATTATCTGCACGTAAACAGTATAATGTGTGTACGTATATGGACGAAAAAAACGAGTAGAGAACTGCTCGTCTACTCGTTTTCCCGTCTTCTTGCCTACAGAAAAAGACACATGTCGTCTACAATATATATATACCCACAGGTCAGCTACCTTTTCTGTTTATTTATATAAGCGTTGGAATTTTTACACATCGTTTCAAACTTAGGCAAAGACCATTCACCCTTATAAATTTCCTGAATGAAACAATAGATGTCCTTCATATAGAAATCTGTAGATTTTCTTTGTAATTCAGTCCGGAGCTGTGAATAAATCTCATATATCTGATTGTTAAACTCTTTCAGTTTCTGAGCCTTGGAAGCGCGTTCCAATTCATATTTCCATTTATTCATAGCTTCAATATTGCTTCCGAACAATTTGGCGGCAGATTTCGGCATACGCATCGGTTTATCCGTCATCATTATCGCATGGAACTCATTAAACTCATTCTGGCTGCACTTCTTGTAGAACCGTCTTGCAAATTCCCTGTCATAACCAGTATCGGTACAGTTTTCACAGTCTGACCATGCCGCATACAGCCTGTTGCCTTTTTTCAGCCTGTCCAGAACATCCGAATCAACAAGGGTGTGGCAAAGATGGTTAGCATTAATGTCGTTTAAACTTTTAGTAAAGACATATTTCAGCAAATGGTCATTGGAATAAATTTTGTCCAGTTCCGATAGCTCTTGGTTGCATTGCCGGTTGATATCCTTCTGGCATGTGCAACACCTTTCATACATGGCAGATATTTCAGAAAGCGACACATCTTTTATAGGTTGTATTGTGTCGATAACGGTTTGTCCCCATTCCTTAACCTTGTCATAGTCGTAATCGTATCTGCTATAGAATACAGATGGCGGTTCTGCGCGCAGAAATTCCATTCTGTATTTCAGCTGCGTCAGGTTCGACTCGAATACACTTATAATCCCCTTGCATTCAATGATAGTATCAGATCCTGTCCTGTCACCATCAATCGACATATACGTCGCATGATTGCAGATAACTCCTTTATATTGTTTAACATCCAAAGACAATGCTTTCTCTATACCTACAAGTGTATAATCTGAAGCTGATATCATAGACTCAATATATAAATTGTTTCCTGAATAAATCTTATCCTCCCTTTGCGTGTTCCTGTCTATTATTATTTTATTTGTGTAAATACTCGCCATTTTAACCATACCACTTTTTTTATGGTCAGTAAAATGACATAAATAAAAATTTAAATATTGCAGAAGACTACTGTCCAAATCAATGGAGGTCGTCATTTCCGCTACATAACGATAATCAAAAATTTTTATATTTTGATTGTTCCTCTTTAACATTTAATAATCTCCACTCTATTATGTGGATTGCGTCAAAGGTACGGACTATTTATGAGATGGCAAACAAAAAACAGAGAAATTATGCCACATAGGCCAAGAGGCCAAGAGGCCAACATACAGACCCCCCTATTTCCATCCGAATATGCCCTTCATCAAGGGGTGTAAAAAAAAACGACTGACTCTCAAGCAATGTGCCTAAAGTCAGCCGGTTTGGTATTCATTTCCTGTTGCCCACTTATTCTTCAGATAATAAGCAACGCCACGTTTTTTTACGTTTCCTTTTGTATGTCATTTTTTATTTTTGCATTCCATTTATCCTATACCCTTTTTTTCACTCCGCTCCATACACATCATACGAAACATTCTCCTTCTTCCATTTATCCTTAGGAGTAGGCTCTGCGTCGGGATATCCTATCACGATGGTGCATAATGGAATCAGCGTCTCCGGCAGCCTGAGCGTCTCTGCCACGGCTGCACAACGCTCTTCTGAAGGATAGGTGCCTGTCCATACGGCTCCAAGCCCCAATCCCGTGGCTGCCAGGAGGATGTTCTCTGTGGCAGCGGAGCAATCCTGAACCCATAACTCACGGGCATCGCCTTCGAGAGCCTTGTCCATATCGCCGCAGACTACAATGGCCAGCGGAGCCTTGGCAGCCATGGCGGCATTGGGATTAGCCTCGGAAAGCCTCCGCAGCTGGGTTTTGTCCGTAACAACTATAAAGTGCCAGGGCTGCTTGTTAACTGCCGTCGGGGCTGCCATTCCTGCACGAAGCAGCTTTTCCATCTTCTCGCTTTCCACGGCTCTGTCCTCGTAGGAGCGGACGGAGGTACGCTTGAGAATATTGCTGATTACCACTTCCGAGCTGTCCTGTTCCTTCATCTTTCCATCTCCTTTCAGCGCGAGCTTATAGCTGAGAAACACTAATGCTATGGCGAGTACCACATTGAGAATCATCGAAATCTTCATATCGCTTATTTATTTTTATTTTTGTGAAAACTGACTGTATTTCAAGAGCGTACCTGTAGGACAGACAAAGCGGCAGTAGGGTCGCACAACTACCGCAGAGAGAGACACGAAGCCTACGGCAAGGGCTATTACCACCCATGATGCAGACCGGAACACAAAGGCCGAGAACGGCTCATAATCAATCCAGTCGAACCACGCACCCGTCCACAGACACAACATGAGCATTGCCCACAGAATCTGGCGGAACATATCCAGGCGACGGGCTGCGGATGGACTTATCCTGGCTTTGTATCCTACGCATTTCCCCGCCAGTTCCTGCAAGGAACCAAAGGGACACACATGAGCACAATAGTATGACTTCCTGCCAAAGAGCGGATACAGGAATGCCGTGACAAGCATGATGACCGGCACAACCAGCGACACTATGTTCATGCCGTTCGACATGTAGCTGATTATTGACGTGTAGTTAAGAAACGAGCCGCACCATAAACCAAGCACTACGACGTTCAGGATTTGCTGCCCCGTACGATACCGCCTGTCTTTGACGAAAAGCGGCACGATGGCAGCCAAAAGCACAACGGCGAGCCCGGCTATAGCCTTGGCCGAGGTATCAAACTCAGCCCATACGGAAGTCTTTGCCGGATTCTTTGCCGCATACTGAAGCCCTCGCTGCACGTTTGCGATGATAGCCTTTGACGAGAACGTGGCACCAGACACGGCATCCACCTTCATCTTCTGCGCATCTTCCACGGTCAGCCCGTTCCATCTGTCAAGAAGCACCGAAGCCTCATCGAAGAAATCGGGAGTCTCTGAGTTGGCAAGAGCCCTGACACTCTTCACCATACCCTCGCGCAGGGTGATTTCCAATGGCACAGTTCCTCCATAGCCTACTATGTCTTTCCCAAGCTCTGTTGTGTTCAATCGCACAGTACCATCATCAAGCACAACCATCGGATCTGACTTTAGGGCAGTCTCTGGCCTTGACTCTGCCTCTGACCCGGTCTTTGCCTCTGCCTTTGACCCAGTCTTTGGCGAGACCGTCTGCAGCTCCCTCACATCGCGCCCTGCCAACTTGCCGTCTCTCCGTATGCTGACAGCCGCAACCATCAGCACACACGTCAGCAAGCATAGCAGCTGTTGCAGCTTTCTTGGATAATTTCTCATAATTTTTCCCATCGGATTAATTCTGTTTTTTATTAATTTATATACACAAAAAGTATCACACTTAAATGGAGTTAATTCGACACAAATATAGTCATGGTTTCTGCCAAAACCATTAATCAAGACTTGCAAAACACGAGAAAGTTTATTCAATTAACGTTGTTTAACCCGTCATCAGCATACTTTACACCCCTGCCCGGGATAAAAACCTATAAAAAAATCACAAAAAAAAGGTGGCAGACTGATTTTATACCGACTTTATCATTCCATCTATCCGGAAAAACTAAAAAGAAAAGGGCTGCACACGTGCGTTGGAATTTCGTGTACTGCCCTCTTTTTTTATCAGGCGGTTTTAGGTTTTGCCTTCCAGACGATGAGAGTCATCAGCACGGACATAAGGGCGGCACCTATCCAGAAGTAGTTGATATATGTGAAGTCGTATGTCTCCACACCATCCACCATCCGCTTGTTGCCCTCGATGAGCAGACCACTCATGATGTCCTGTATGCCGGCACCCACATAGCTCGCCACGCCCACTACGCCAAGGGCAGCACCGGAGGCATTCTTCGGGGCAATGTCTACAGCCATCAGTCCGCCCAGGAAGCAAAGCAGCACGCCAATGCTCAATCCGAACAATACCATCGCCGTGGCGTCCACCCAGAGGTTATGCCCGGGCACGAGCAGGAACAGGCAGAGGGCAAGGGCGTTGAGCAGGCCGAAGATTACAGCCGGCAGATATCTGTTGCCCTTGAAAATCCTGTCGGACACGAGGCCGGAGGACACTGTACCCACGATTCCCAGTATGGAATTGATGGAGATGATGAAGCTGGCGTCGATGGTGGAATAGCCTTTCTCGTTTTCGAGATAGAAGATACCCCAGCTGTTCACGGCGTAGCGGCTGATGTACATGAAGGCGCTGCTGAGGGCGAGAATCCATATGAGCGGATTCTTCAATACGGCGCTCTGTGCGCGGTTGTACGAAGCCGTGTCCTGCTTCTTCTCCTCCACCTTGACGCCTGGCAGGGTCACTCCCTTGCTTGCCGGAGTGTCGTGGAAGAAGGCGAGCAGCAAGACTACTCCTGCCAGTCCCACGAGAGCGGCTCCGATGAATCCGTACTGCCATCCGAAGGCACTCACGATGGATGCCACGAAGATGAAGGTCATCGCCTCGCCTATGTTGTGGCTGGCGCTCCAGAAGCCGTAGAAGGTGCCGCGGTTCTTGTCGTTGAACCATCGCGACAGTCCCACCACGCAGGAGGCAGCTCCCATGGACTGGAACCATCCGCTCAGTCCCCACAGCACGGCGAAGAGTATGAAGGAATGGGTGAAGCCCAGGGCAAGGTTTACGAGGGCCGTGATGAGCAGACCCGTAGACATGAGCCGCTTGATGTTGCTGCGGTCGGCAAGGAATCCGTTTGTGAACTTGCCTATGGCGTAGGTAAAGAAGAGCACGGAACCGATGATGCCGAGCTCTGTTTCGGAGAACACGCCGTTGTCTACAATCGGCTTCTTTATCACGTTGAGGCTCAGCCGGCACACATAGTATGTGCCGTAGCCGATGGTGGCAGAAAGGAAGGTGCCCCATTGCAGGCGCTTCAGTCGCCTGTCGTTCTCCTCGGGCGAGGAGCTACGGGCAGAAACCGGGTCTGACACCTTATAGAAATCTATTATTTTCTTGAACATATATACTTTATTAGTTGACGAGTTTTTTCGAGTTGACAAAGTTCTGAGTTTTTTTACATTCTCCCGTGTTCTATCTATGAAGCTTCTTCCCACGCAAGTATTCGAGCAGCATGGCAGGACGGTCGGTCTGTATGAGCTTGAAGCCCTGATGCAGGAGCCATCCCCAGCTTTCGTCGGGCTGGCGGAGTTCGGCGGCACGGTCGTCGTCGTGTCCGCCGTTCTGCGCGGGCCACAGGGCGTTTACAAACACCTTGATGCCGTTGTCGTTGAGCTTGCGGATGAGGCGCAGCACATTGTCGTCCACCTGCGAGAATCTCACCTCAAAGGCTATGGGCTTCATGTTCTGCAGATAGCTGTCGATGATGCTTTCAGCCTCGGGGCGGCAAAGGTCGGCCTTGGGCATGAATATCACCTTGTCGAGAATGTCGCCGTGCTCCGACATGACAGTATGGTAAGGCAGTCTCTCCTTCACTACGCACTGGCCAGCCGTGCCGGTTTCTTCGAGAATCTTCTGCACGTCGGCAAAATACTCGTAGCCCTTGTCCACGTTCACGAGTATCCTGTCCTTGCAGAGCAGCATCACTTCGCGCAGAGTGGGTATGCGATGACGGGTGATGCATCCTGCCCCGTTTTTCAGCCGCAGACGCTTGAGTTCGGCAAGAGTGTATAGCTCGGGCTTTCCCGTGCCGTCGGTGGTGCGGTCAAGGGTGTTGTCGTGCATCAGCACGAGTTCGCCGTCCTTGCTTTTCTTCAGGTCCAGCTCCACCATGTCCACACCCATGTCGATGCAGTTCCGGAAAGCCTGGAGCGAGTTCTCGGGAGCATTGCGCCAGTCGCCGCGATGGGCCACCACCAGTACCGACTCCCTGGCAGGAGACGCCAGGTCGGAAAGGATTTCGTCCAGGCGTTGTGCATAGCCTGCCACGGCAAGCATGCACAACAAGCCCAAACTTATGATTCTTCTGGTCATTATCCGACTAAACCTATTGATTTACTTGTGCAGTTTCTTCGCTCTGAGATATTCGAGCAGCAGGGCAGGACGGTCGGTCTGAATGAGCTTTGTGCCCTGGCCTACCACCCATCCCCAGCTTTCCTCGGGCTGGTTGAGCTCCACGGCACGGTCGTCGTCGTGACCGCCGCACAGCTCAGGCCAGAGAGTGTTGATGAATACACGTGCTCCGCTGTCGCTCACCTTCTTTATCAGTCGGCGAGTCTCGGCATCGTCGGTCTTGAACACGAGTTCGAAGGCTTTCGGCTTCATATTCTTTATGTAGCTGTCGATAACCTGCTCGGCACCCGGCTTGCAGAGGTTCACCACTGGCATGAAAATCATCTTGTCGAGCACGTCACCATGCTCAGCCTTCACCACCTCGTAGGGCAGCTCGGCCTTGATGACGCACTGGTCCACGGTACCCGTCTCCTTCAGCACCTTCATGGCATCGTCGAAATAGTCATAGCCCTTGTCCACGTTCACCATTATCTTGTCCTTGCAGAGCAGCATCACCTCGCGGAAGGTGGGAATCTGATGGCGCGTCTTGCAGCCAACACCATTCTTCAGTCTGAGGGTCTTGAGCGAATCGAGGGTAAAATCCTCTGCCACGCCCTTGCCGTTCATAGTGCGGTCTATCCTCTTGTCGTGCATCAGCACCAGTTCGCCGTCCTTGGTCTTCTTCAGGTCCAGCTCCACCATGTCCACACCCATATCGATGCAGTTCTGGAAAGCCTGGAGCGAATTCTCGGGAGCATTGCGCCAGTCGCCGCGATGGGAAACCACCAGCACTTTTTCCTTTGCCGGCTTATTGAAATCCATAAGAATCTCTTTCACATTACGCTGTGCGAAGCCCACCGAAGTGAGCATGCACAGCATTGATATAACAACTATCTTCTTCATTTTTATGCCTACTAAGATTTATCTGTCATACCCAGGGTTCTGCCACAGAATGGAAGTATTGCCCACCTTCTCTATTTCAGCCTGCGGGATAGGGAAAAGGAGCTGATAGTCTTCGATGTTCTGTCCTCTCGTGGCGAGCACGCTCTTGGCGTAGCCCATGCGCACGAGGTCGAACCAGCGGTGTCCCTCGTATGGGAATTCCTTCTGGCGCTCGTCCAGGATAGCCTTTCTGAAGCTCTCCTGTGTGGGCACGTCATCGGCAGTAAGACTGGCGAGACCTGCTCTGTTTCTCACGTCGTTGAGCTGCTTCAGGGCTATGGAGCCTTCGGATGCGTCATAGGCAATCTCGTTGAGAGCCTCAGCATACATCAGCACTACGTCGGCATAGCGGAGGAGAATCTGATCGTTGCCCACCTGGTTGAACGAAACATTCTTCGTGTCGAGGAACTTGGTCATCAGATAGACCTTGCTCTCTGCCTTCACATAGGTAATCATATCCTTGCGTGCATCGTCGTCCGTGAAGCACTCTCTGAGGGCGTCGGCCTGTCCGCTTCCGTCGGTCAGGTTGGTTATGTCGTACCAGTAGGAGTGGCCCTCGCCCACGATGTCCTTGTTGAACTGTACGGCAAAGATTATCTCAGCATTGTTCTTGTTGTTCACGTCGAACACCTGTCCTATTGCCGGCAGCAGCGAGTACTTGCCGATGAGCTGCGAGAGCACTTCCTTTGCCTCGTTCCACTTGTGGAAGGTGAGGTACACCTTGCCCAGCAGTGCCTTTGCCGCTCCCGAAGTGGCGCGTCCTGTGCCGGCAGCCGGATATTTCTCGGGCAGATAGCTGTTGTCGACGATTTCCTTCAGGTCGCCTGCTATAAGGTCGAACATCTGCTCATCGGAGTATCTTGCTATCTTCAGGGCCTCTGCCGCACTCACCACGTGCTTTGTAGCAGGCACTCCGCCCCATACGCGGTACATGTTGAAATAGTTCAGCGCACGGATGAACATCGCCTCGCCCTTGTACTGGTTCTTCAGCTTTTCGTCAAACTGTGCCCCGTCTATCTGGTCGAGGATTAGGTTGCAGCGGTAAACGTTGTTGTTGAAGTTTGCCCAATAGTCGGACAGGATGATGTTCGAGGGCTTGTCCTCAAAGTGGTTGATGTCGTAGCGGTCCTGTGTTCCAGCCGTAGGAGCCTTCACCTCCATGTTGTCGCTGCGGTACTCGCAACACTCCTTGTAGAAATTCACTTGCGACTGCAGCTTGGAATAGCAGCCTACAACGGCAACGTCGTAGTCGCCTGCCGTTTTGTATACCTTGTCTATAGTAACGTTGCTTGCCGGGTCAAGGTCGAAGAAGCTCTCTCCGCATGAGGAAACCAGCATGGCTGCCATAGATGCTATAATTATTATCTTTTTCATGTCGTGTAATTCTTTATAATGTGAGATTCAAACCAAACATATATGTTCTCGCCAATGGATATGTACCGTAGTCTTCGCCCGGTGTGAGGTTCTTCGACGGACGGGCATTAACCTCAGGGTTGTAGCCGCTGTAGTCGGTGATGGTGAAGAGGTTCTGTCCTGACACATAGATTCTCATCTTCTCCACGTTGAACTTCTGCGTGAGCGAACGCGGCAGAGTGTAGCCTATCGAGAGGTTCTGCAGACGGAGGTATGAGCCGCCCTCGAGATGCCATGTTGAAGTGCGTCCGTTGCTGCCGGTCTGCTTTCTGTTGGCACGGTTCACCATACCGCTGCCCGGATTGTCGGCGCTCTGCCAACGGTCGAGGGCTATCTTCGTTCCGTTCACGTTGCCCTCCATATTATCGATGTAGCGGCGGTTCAGGTTCAGAATCTTGTTGCCGTATACGCCCTGGAAGTTGAAGTCCATATCGAAGCCTGCGTACCAGAGCTTGCCGCCGAAACCGTAAGTGAACTTAGGCATATAGTTGCCGCATACGGTACGGTCCTTGTCGAGGTCGATCTTTCCGTCGCCGTCAACGTCGACAAACTTGAAGTCGCCCACCTTTGTGTTTGAAAGGTGCGGATAGCTGTCGAGCTCTTCCTGGCTCTTGAACACTCCGTCGTACTTCAGCAGATAATAGCTGCCGATAGGTTTGCCAACCTCTGTGATATAGTAGGCGTGGCCCACGCTGCCTGACGAGATGATGGAGGCGTTGCCCGGTCCCAGAGCCTTCACCTCGTTGGTGTTCTTGGCATAGTTCACGTTGAACGAATAGCCCAAACCGTTCTTGAACGTATGCTGCGAGGTAAGGGCGATTTCCCAACCACGGTTGTTCACCTTGCCGAGGTTCTGCAGAGAGGTGCTGTAACCAGTCAGCAATGGCACAGGAACATAGAGCAACATGTTTGATGTATTAGTATTGTAATAGTCAACCGAGAATCCCAGATAGCCGTCGAACATCTGCAGGTCGATACCGGCATTTATCATCTGGTTCTTCTCCCAGCTCAGGTCGTCGCGCTTGATGTTGTCGGGCTTGTAGCCATATGCCAGGCCGTTGCCCAGGATATAGTTGTCGAGCGACATTGTGGCAAGGTGGTCGTAGTTTCCAATCTGGAAGTTACCGGTCACACCATAGCTGGCACGTATCTTCATGTCGTTTACGAACGAGAGAGCTTTCACGTTCTTGAAGAACTCCTCGTCGCTGATGCGCCATGCTGCCGATGCCGAAGGGAAGTAACCCCAGCGGTTGTTCTTTCCGAAGCGCGATGAGCCGTCGGCACGTATTGCAGCCGAGAGCATATATCGTCCCTCATAGTTATACTGCACACGCGCCAGATATGAGGCGATGGACCACTGGGTCTTGTCGGAGCCGCCCTTTGTCACGGTACCGCCGTTCACGGTCTGTATGTAGTCGTTAGGATAGTCGGTAGCCGTAACGTTGTTCGACTTCATCGTCTCCTTCTGTGCCGACTGCACCAATACGGCAGAGATGTTGTGCTTCTCGTTAATGGTCGTGTTGTATGTGAGCTGGTTCTCTATCAGCCAGTTGAAGAAGAACGACGAAGAGCTGTAGCCCGTAGGGTTCGACGAAGAGTCGTAATAGTTCTTGCCCTTCAGCGGCAGCGACGACTGGCGGTACTGGTCGTTGTGCGCACCATAGTAGTCGCCACCCATAGAGAATTTGTATGACAGTCCCTTCATCAGTTCCAGTTCCGCAAACACCTTACCGGTCAGAGACATGCGGTCGGTCACGTTCGACTGCAGACGAGCCATTGCCACGGGATTCAGCACCTCGTTTATCTGATAGTCCGTACCGATACGCAGGTAGCCGTTGCCCTGGTAGTTGTATGAGCCGTCCTCGTTGTATACGGGGAATATGGGCGGCATCATCAGCGCCGACTGCACGATTCCGCCTGCACCTGAAGCATCAACAGAGTTTGACACCGAATATGAAGGAGCAAAGTTCACGCCGAACTTCAGGCGCTTGTGCTGGCCGGAGAGGTTCAATCGGCCGCCGTATTTCTCGAAGTCAGAACCGATGATTATACCGTCCTTCTTCATATAGTTGCCCGACACGAAGTAGTTCAGACTGTTTGTCTTGCCCGAGAGCGATATGTTGTGGCCCGTAGTGACGGCGTCGCGGAAGATGGCGTCCTGCCAGTCGGTATCTGTAAGTCCTGCCTGTCCTTCGAGATAAGGCATGAGTATTTCCGGCACCTTCATGCTGCCGTCCTTACGCATGCTGTTGGGGTCATCCTTGCTTCCGTTCGGATTCTTGTCGAGATAAGCATTGTCGCGCGCATCCTTCACGAATGCGGCATACTCGTATGCATTCATCATGTCGAGCTTCTTCGACACGCTCTGCACTCCGACGTAACCGTCGTACGACACGCTGAGCTTGTCGGAAGTACCCTTCTTCGTGGTAACGAGAACTACACCGTTAGAACCACGGCTACCGTAGATGGCTGCCGCCGAAGCATCCTTCAGCACCTCTACCGACTCTATGTCGTTTGTATTCAGGTTGGCGAAACCGCGCTCCATGGGCACACCGTCGACAACATACAACGGGTCGCTGCCTGCATTGACGGTGCTGATACCACGCACACGGATGCTCACGCTGCCTTCGGGGTCGCCGCTGGGCACCGTCACCTGTACACCAGGCATCTTTCCGGCAAGAGCCTGACGGAAGTCTGTCGACGGGTTATTGGCAAGGGCATCTGCCTTTACCGATGACACGGCGGTAGAAACATCGCGCTTCTTCTGCACACCGTAGCCCACAACAACGACCTCATCGAGAGCCTTGTTGTCGTCGGCAAGGTTTACGTTTATCATTTCACGGCCTGCCACCTTCACTTCCTGGTCCTTGCATCCGATATACGACACGGCAAGCATACCGTCGGAAGGTATCTCGATGGTGTAGTTTCCGTCGAGGTCGGTTATAACGCCGTTGCCTGCGGAACCCTTTTCCATTACCGTTGCACCGATAACAGGTTCTCCTGTTTCGTCTTTTACAACACCACGCACCCTGATTTTCTTGCCCTTTGCCTGCTGCTTTGCCTTCTGCTGTGGCTTGATGATGATATAGTTGCCGTCAATCTCGTAAGAGCAGTTCGTGCCTTTGAGCAATTGATCCAATACGGCAAACACGTTGTCGTTCTGCTTCGCCAGCGTAACCGAACGGCTTGCATCCAGCTGCGAGGAGTTGTAGCCAATCTTGTACTTGGAAGACTTCTCAATCTTCTCAAAAGCAGACTTTAGCGTCACCTTGTTTGAACTGAAGCTGACGTTCTGAGCCGAAACGCCCATCTGTCCTGCCAAGAGCAAACAAAAGCATGATGCTGATAGTTGTTTTAGATTCATACTTTTTTCTTTTGGTTAGTAATAATTATGTTATTCACGCCTTGAAGACAATCGTTATCACGGTTGCACCCAACGCAAAATGAAAAAAATATTGTTTTTCTGCAAAATTATTCTTAAGGGACAAATGTAATATGATGGTTTAGAACAAAAAAAAGCCTTCAGAAGGGACGGATAGCTATGATGAGCCCGACCTTCAGAAGGCGTACTGACATAAAGTCTTTTTTTGTTTTCTTATTTCACAACAACTTCATCACCCGTTATTTCATATTCCAGTCCGGGAACGAGGTTGCTGATCAGCGACATGGCATCCTTCAAAGTCTCACCACGGTTGAAATGGATGGTTATCTTGGTAGACTTATTGCGACTGGAGAGGAACCTGAACTTCACACCATAGGCATTCCCCATGATTGTGGCGGCCTCCTGAAGCGAAACATCGTTGAGGTCTATCTTCTTGTTGCGCCAGCTCATGCCGTCGTAGCCCTCCGGCACCTGGCGCACACTCACAGCCTTCGTCTTTACATTATACGTAAGGCGGTCGTTGGGAGCCAAACTGTACACCCTGTCTTCCTGCCCCACGATACGCAGCTCTATCTTTCCGCTCTTGAGCGTGGCGGACACCTCATCGTCGCTGGTATAGGATGAAACGGCAAACGAAGTGCCAAGGTCAGTAATCTCGAAATATGGAGTGCTCACGTGGAAGGGCTGTGCATCATCATGCCTGATGTCGAAGAAAGCCTCTCCGGAGAGGAACACCTTGCGCTCATCGGCTCCCTTGAACGACGACGGATAGAGAAGCACAGAACTTGGGTTGAGTCTGACCCTTGTGCCGTCGGCAAGGGCAAACGATTTCGTTTCGCCATTTATGGTATGCCCCTGAACCATTGATATATTCCTGGCATCATTAAGCTGATTGTTCAACCCCACATACAGCTTGCCGAACACCACGAGCATAACCAACGGCACCACCACGGCTGCCACTCTCATGATGCTGGACATACTGATTGTCCTGCCCTTCTTTTCTTCCTTTGATTCTTCCTTGGCAAAGATACGGTTGTATGCAGCCGTTATCTCTTCCTCGCCCATATAGGCAGAATCTGCCTTGTTCCACATTCTGCGCAACGCCTCGTCAACTTCTTTGCGGTCATGAGCATCGGAAACTCTTTCCAACACCCTTTCCCTTATCGTGTCAGACACGTCGTGCCCCGTATAGTAATCTATAATATCCCTTATCTTTGAACCCATATTTTATATTCCCATTTTTATTTAAGACATATTACAAAGGCATTACACCCAATGCCAAGGCAACAAAATCATCAGATATACGGCCTTTTTTATTTCTTTAAGAGCAAGATTCAGATGATTCTCCACCGTTTTTTTCTGTATACCAAGCTGCTGCGCAATCTCTTCGTTCCTGAGATGCTGCTCACGGCTCATACGATAGATAGTCTGCCGCTGCTGGGGCATGTTCTCCACAACCATGTCGATAAGCAGCCTGGTATCCTTTGCCACCACATCGTCGTGGGGCGAAGCAGCATCGGCATAGCTGTCGGGCAGACTGTCGATGTCCAACGGTATCACGTGGCGCGAGGATATATAGTTGATTACTGTATATTTGGTCAGTATAAAGAGGTAGGAGTCGAAATCCTTGATGTCGGCAAACTTCTCACGTTTGTTCCACACCTTCAGGAAGATGAGCTGGCAGACATCGTCCGCATCGTCATCATTCTTCAGCAGTATGGCCACAAACCGGTGCACCTTGGGATAGAACCTACGGAACACCGTTTCGTAAGCCCTCTTGTCTCCTTCCGACATCCGCCGTATTACTTCCTTTTCTATTTCCACGTTCCTCTTGTTTGTTTAATTTTTGCAAATTTAAGCAAAACATCCGACACTGCAAGGCTTTCAACCATAATTTCATCCATACCGGCAATGTTATGCTTTAAAAAACATAATAACCCAATTGCTTTGCTATGTTTATATGGACGTATGTGTCAGAAAGTGTATCTTTGTGATGATTTTATGTGTCAGAAAGTGTAAGATTTCGCCTTTGTTATGTGTCTAAAAGTGTAAACCTATGAAAAGAAAGATATATACTCAATTTGTAGACTGGAAGAATCAAGAACGTCGTAAGCCATTGGTATTAAATGGAGTAAGACAATGTGGGAAGACCTATATTCTAAAAGAATTCGGCAAAAAAAGTTTGATAATCTTGTTTACGTCAGTTGCGATAGGAATGAGAGTCTGCATGCAATATATTCAAGCGACTTTGACCCAACAAGAATTATTAGAGGATTAAGTGCTTTGACCGGAGGGGATATAATCCCCGGCAAGACTCTTATATTCTTAGATGAGGTGCAGGCATTTCCACAAGCTTTGGAAGCATTGAAGTATTTCTGCGAAAAAGTTCGTATATATGTAAACTCCGGCAGCTTTTTAGCGTTTTTTAAGCGTATGATATGGAAGTGTAACTATTCAGCGATAGTGCATGACAAGTTTTCAAGCCTCAAATAAGGCTTGAA
>OQVS01001557.1_pt1 | contig 15451 bp, 6 predicted proteins | sample 1691601 | NCBI WGS metagenome assembly OQVS01 (sample SAMN03418268, study PRJEB22391) | human gut metagenome | biome: human-gut; feature: organic feature; material: feces | host: Homo sapiens | place: Tanzania | collected 2013-01
GATGGTTTCTGCGCCGGTACAGCGATTCGGTGATGCAGTTTATCTTCGTGATGGCGATGCTCTTCATGAGTGCGGCTCTCTCGCAGATGGTGGGCATTGAGGGCGTGTTCGGTGCCTTCTTCGCTGGTCTGATATTAAATAGGTATATCCCGCACGTGTCTCCGCTGATGAACCGACTGGAGTTTACGGGCAATGCGCTCTTCATCCCTTACTTTTTGATAGGTGTGGGCATGCTCATCAACGTGGGACTGCTTTTCCAGGGCAGTCATATCCTTTGGGTCATCTTCTGCATCGTGTTCTTCGGAACCTTGGGAAAAGCCATCGCAGCCTATGCCGCCTGCTTCGGATTCCGGTTGCCGCTGTCATCGGGTCACATGATGTTCGGTTTGACTTCTGCCCATGCCGCCGGCAGTATCGCCATGGTGATGGTGGGTATGAACCTCCTGGTGGGTCCGAACACCTATCTGGTGAACGATGATATGCTGAATGGTGTGGTGATGATGATTCTCTGCACCTGCGTCATCTCTTCGATGCTCACCGACTGGAGTTCCAGAAAGATTATCCTCCGCGACAAGGAGCTTCCAGATGCCGAGGATACAAAAAAGGCAAGCGATGAGAAGATTCTCATACCGGTGAAGTATCCGGAATATGCCGATAATCTGATGAGTCTCGCCTTCCTGGTGAGAAACCAGAAGCTGAATAGAGGACTGGTCTGCCTGAACGTAGTGTATGATGACAAGGATATGCGATACAAGCAGGAACAGGGCCGACAGCTGCTGGATCATTGCAGTCAGCTTGCCGCAGCCACCGACGTGATGACGCAGACGCAGGTTCGCATTGCTGCCAACATCGCCAACGGCATCAAGCATGCCTTCAACGAGTTCCAGTGCTCAGAAATCATCATCGGTATGCACATGCATCCGGAGGTTTCGCCTAAGTTCTGGGGAGAGTTTCATCAGAGTCTCTTCAATGGTCTGAGCCGTCAGATCATCATGGCACGCATCAAGCAGCCGCTCAATACCATTCGCCGAATACAGGTGGCAGTACCATCGAGGGCAGAATTTGAACCGGGTTTCTACCGCTGGGTAGAGAGATTGGCGCGACTGTCAGGCAATCTGGATTGCCGCATCCAGTTCCACGGCAGGGAGGAGACCCTGGCACTCATCAATGAGTACATCACCAACCGCCATCAGGAAGTAAGAGCCGAATACACCCTGATGCAGCATTGGAACGAGATGCCTCAGCTTGCCTCCCACATGAGCAAGAACCATCTCTTTGTGGTGGTGACAGCCCGCAAGGGAACCGTTTCCCACAAGTCGGCATTAGAGCGATTGCCGGAAGAGCTCACCCGCTTCTTCTCGGGCACGAACCTGATGATAATCTTCCCTGACCAGCACGGAGATTCATCGGGCAATGTCCTCACCTTTGCTGAGCCTCAGCATCAGGAGGAAATCAGTGCCTACGTGGCATTCAACCAATGGTTTAAGAAGAAATTCAGAAAATAAAGAGAAAATAAAGGATACTAAAAAAAGGTCGCCAGCATTTTGGCGACCTTTTTAGTATCATATTTACTTCGTATTCAAAACCAGCTTCTTGGCTTTCATCTTTTCACCAGCCACCGAAAGCTCTATCTTTCCTGGCTTATCGCCTGCTCTCAATATCACGAGGGCAGAACCCTGGAAGAGATTGCGCTGGATGGTCTTCTCCAACTGAGTTTTGCCGATATGGAGTTCATCCGAAGCAATGTTTCCATTATCCACCGCCACGATATTCGCATCGCCCTTCACCTGGAAAGTCAACTTATCGAATGCCTTAGCATCCTTCACGTTCAGCACTCTTCTATCTTTCTTGTCCACGGCATAGACACGAACGTGCATCAGATCCTTACCGTCAGCATGCCAGTTTTCAGCATCAGGCACCAACTTCAAGGCAACAGCCTCGCCCGTAGTCTCTATCTGATGGCGAGCCACCACCTTGCCGTTTTTCTTAGCCACAGCCACCAGAGTGCCTGGAGCATAGGCGATGTTGTCCCACTTGATGCGGGCACGGAGCTTAGGGTCGTTGCTGTTCTTCTTCACTCCCAGGCTCTTGCCGTTCAGGAAGAGTTCCACCTCGTCGCCATTGGTATAGGTATAGAGCGAAACCATCTCGCCTGCCTCACGGTTCCAGTTTTCTGAAAGCTTTCCGGCAGAAACATTGATGCCATTCCACTGGATATTGCCGCCCGATTTCTCGATAACACCGATATGAACGGTTGGCTCATCCTTAAACATACTCTTCACGAAGTAAGCATCCGGTTTGGGCTGGAGAGAAAGATCGAATACACCCTGGTTCCATCCCTTGACAGGCCATCCCATACTCTCGCCCAGGTAATCGATGGCTCCCCAATAAGCCAGGCCCAACACCTTGTCGAGATCCATCTCATAGAAGTTTGGGCCCATCGCAGCCACACTCGCCTCGCTCTGATAGAAGGTCTTTTCAGGATAGCGCTTCATATCACCTGGGAAGTACATATAGCGATAGTTGTAGGAGTTTACCTCGGTTGCCACCGCCAGATCGGCAGGAATGGAATCGGTCTCGATGTTGCGGTAGCGGGGATGCATCGCCACGGTAGTCAGTCGAGTATCATCATATCGGTGCAGCAACTCCTTCTGGATTTTATAGGCGGTAACGCCCCAATCATTGAAAGGCAGATTGCTGTATTGCTGCAACTCGTTACCCAGACTCCAAAGGATAACCGACGGATGGTTTCTATCTCGCTTTACCCATTCCGGAATGTCTTTCTGCCAAAGGCTCTCCCACTCCACTCTGCCGCCGGCATACTGGGTAAGCCATTTGTCGTAAAGTTCATCCACCACCAGGATGCCATACTTATCGCAAAGCTTCAGGAAATCCTCGCTATATGGATTATGAGAGGTGCGGATATGGTTCATTCCGAATTCCTTCATCAGTTTCAGTCGCTTCTCGATGGCACGCGGATAGGCGGCAGCACCCAGGGCACCGAGGGTATGATGATTGGCATAGCCCTTCAGCAAGACCTTCTTGCCATTCACCAGCAAACCCTTCTGCGGAACGATTTCGATGGTGCGCACGCCAAACTGTTCTTTAATCTGATCAGCCACCTTTCCATCCTGATTATAGAGTGTCACCTCGGCAGTATATAAATAAGGTGTATCTGGCGACCACAGTTGGGCATTCTCCAGAGAGATGGCAGGCAACTCATATTCTCTATCACGCCATTTGGCATTGAAGTCGATGTTATTCTTCTGTTGAGCCACCACCTTGCCATCGGCATCCAGAATACGAACCTCTACAGGAATAACAGCCTTTCCCTGTCCTTTTGCCAGCTTCTGCTGGTTGATAATCTCTGCCTTGATTTTCACCTCTTTGTTATCCTGGGTGCGGATAAAGAGAGGATGGCGAGGGAAGTACAGATCCTTGTCGGTGATGATGAGATTGACATCACGATAGAGACCGGCACCCGTAAACCAACGGGAATTATTAGGATTGCGGGTATCTGCCTTAACGGTTATCTCGTTAGCCTCGCCCCATTTCAGGAGCTTGCTCAGATCGATATCGAAACCGAGGTACCCATAATCGGTACCTCCGATACGCTTTCCATTTAGATAGACATCTCCCACCAGCATGATGCCCTGGAAATCGAGCACGATGCGCTTTCCCTTCCATTCATCCTTCGGAGTCAACTGATAGCGATACCAGCCGATGCCCATCTCCTTGAATCCACGCGGACTCAATCGGCTGCGCACGTTGCTTCCGGCATCACTATTGTCAGGACGTTCGCTGGCATCAGGAGCCACCCAATCCTGACCGATCAGGAAGTCGTGGGGAAGATTCACCACCTCATCACCGCTCTGAGTAGCTTTCAACTCAGAGATATTCTTCACATCACCGCGATGGAACTGCCATCCCTGGTTGATGCTGATTGTATCGCGAACCGCCGCTTCTGCCGAAAGGGTACCCATCAAAGGCAAACCTGCCATCAGCAAAGAGGCGAAAAGTATAGTCTTCTTATTCATTTCAAATTCATTTTTTAATTTCCGTCTGGCTTGGTTACATCCTGATTCACGGATGGATACCACACGAATTGATTGAAATCATCTGGCTGGGCAGGATTGTAGTCTTTCCAGTCACTGCGTAGATACTTCACGATAGGCAGATTGAGCTGCTTCATGCCCATTACCACCATCTTTGCCACCTCGTAGGCTCCGTATGGATTGAAGTGGGTGTTATCCTCCAGAGCCTTAGTCTGGTTGGGATAAGTATTTGCCGGATAGTGAACCAGCGACTTCTTGCTGTTCTCATAACCCAAAGTCTCGAAGAAAGTGCGGGTCATATCGTGGAGTTCAATGACAGGAACATCCTCTCTCTTTGCCACAGCTCTCATGGCATCAGGATAATCCTTATGAGTCTCCAGAATCTTGCTATGGGTAGCCTCATCGAAGAAGCGGCGCTGGGTAGGAGTTACGAAGATGATGTTGCCACCCTTCTTGCGAACCTCGTCGATGAACTTCTTCAGATTATAAGAGAAGTTATACCAGGCACCACTGCCTGCAGACTTCTCCTTCTGGTCGTTATGTCCGAACTCACAAATCACGTAGTCGCCCTTCTTCATCATCGACAACACCTTGTCCAGACGGTTGGAAGCAAGGAAGGAACCTGCTGTCAATCCGCTTTCGGCATGGTTTGAGATAGCCACCTCAGGACCAAACCAGCGGGTCACCATCTGTCCCCAGGAAGCGTATGGCTCTGTAAACTGATCTACTACCGTAGAGTTGCCGCAGAGGAAAACGGTGGTGGTTTCAGCAGGAGCCGGTTCCACCTTGATACTCTTTACAGCTGGGGCAGCACCTGTAAACTCCAAGGTCAGCTTCTCATCCCAGGTAAACGTCTCCTTCTCGCGAGGTTTGATTTTTACGTTCATTTTATCGGTAATATAAGGAGAACGCTTGTTCACGATGAAGGAGAAAGTCTTGAACTCCCCCTTCCTGGTACTCACCTCATCGAGCATCAGTCTTCGGTTCTCGGCACGAACCACGGTCTTGCCCGCTTTCTTCTTAGAACCGAGCACCACGGTGACCTTATAGTTGCCATCCGCCACCTTCACAGAATAGAAGAAAGGGGCATTGCTCTTTGCCTTTGGAGCTGCCACGATGTCATATCCCTGACCCTTCTCAGCAGAATAGACAGGCTGCGCCTTCAACATATCAATATCAAAAGTCTGGGCATTGGCGGCTACCGTAGAAGCCAGCGCCAGCAGACTGGTAAATAAAAAATTTCTTGTCTTCATTTGTTTCTTCTATTAAAACAACCTTATTCCAATGCTTTACTTCAGATACTTAGCCAATGGGCTCTTCATCTTCTTCAAACCCTTGGCCACACACTTGGCATTGTGCTGGGCACCCTTCAGACTGGTGTGGGTATGATCCTTCTTGTAATATGCCTTCACCTTTTCCTTGCCTATCTTATCGTATGAATCGGCAGCGATGTTGTGGAGGTCGAGGAAGGCAACGCCTGTCTCTGCAACGATTTCGCGATACCACTTGCCGTAGGTATCGTTTCGGCGCTCCATCTTTCCGTCAGGCCACTCGTTGCGAGGAGTCAGGGAAACGAGGATTGGGGTAGCACCCTTCTCACGAACATCCTGGATGAACTTCTTCAGATACCAGCCGAAGGAATAAACCACCTCATACTGCTTGCTCTCTTCCATCTGATAGACATGGCAGGTATCCTTGGCACTAGGAATGGAACCGCGCATCTTCTTGTCGGTCATAGAACAGATGTCGTTGTGTCCGAACTCGATGAGCACGTAGTCGCCCGGCTGAAGACTGTTATATACCTTATCCCATCTTCCTTCATTAAGATAAGAACGGGAACTGCGACCCGCCTTGGCTGCATTCACGCAGGTAATCTTCTTAGGATTGAAGATGGTATAAGCCTGAGAGCCCCAGCCCCACATGCCGTCTTCGTCCTTATCGGCATTCTTCACGGTACTGTCGCCTGTGAAGAAGACGACCGGTTTGCCCGGTTCGCGCTTGAAATTCTCTACCGGCAAAGCCACATTGATCATCATCGCCTGCAAAGGAGCCAGACTTGGGTCCTTGCTCTCTGCCAATCCCTCAGCAGCCGAACGGGCATTCATCATCGCGCCGAAACAGGAGGTATGGATATGGTCGGTAAAGAAATGATATTTCTCCTTCCAATGACCATAGCTATCGAGCTTGGCTGCCGAAATCTCGTTCAGATCTACGAAAGGAACTCCTTCCTGCTCAGCCACCTGCTTTGCCCACAAACCGAAAGTCTTGTTCACACGGACAATCTTATCGTTTTCATCGTAGGCATCACGTGGAGTCAGCGACATCAGGATAGGATGAGCACCCAGCGCCTTGCAGTCGTTGATGTATTTGCGCATGTATTCACCGTAAGTATAAACAGTCTCCTTCACGCCAGTCTCCTTGATGGTGACATTGAGCGAATCCTTGCCGATGCCAGGGATGCTGGCACGTGCTCTGCCGCTATCGTATGGACCATTGTCATTATGACCGATGGAGATAATCACCCAGTCACCAGCCTTGATGCCCTTGCGCACATCCGGCCAAAGACGGTTGTAGAAGGTACGGCTGCTCATACCTCCGAGCGCCTGGTTCTCTACGGTAATCTTGTTGGCATCGAAGAACTCGTGCTCGTAGTATCCCCAGCCCCACTGACCGTTGTTACCATTACCCAATGTGCCATTGCGCATGGTAGAGTTACCTATCAGGAAGAGCACCGGGTTGTTGCCCTTGCGGCTGGTTCCCGGCTGTATTCGTGCGGTCATCGCCTTGTTCAGGCTATCTACGGTATTGTCGATAACTTTGTTGACATCTTCCATTGGTTTTGCCACCTGGGCAAAGGAAGCTGTAGTTGCTGCCATCAATGAGATGGCGAATAATATTCTTTTCATATCCTTTATCACTTTATATCTTAATTCTCAGTATTTTCTTATATATTATAAACGTATCTGATACATCTGTATTTTATCAGAATCACTTTTTTATTTCAAATTCTTATTTCTGAATCTTCTCAGCCTTATCGGGCAGATAATATCCCAGATGTGGAGGCTGATTATATCCCACATTCTGCCAAGCCACTCCCATACGATAGATATGATCGTGCATCAGGGTTGGAACCCGATATTCCGTAGGGATATTGGTGGTGAAGATATTGAGATGCGAGGCATCGCTCTCATCCCAGTAGATGACTTCCTCACGCCAGTCGCCGAAGAGGTCGGCTTGCAGGTTAGGAGTAGCCTTCGACCAGTTGCAACTAGCCGAATGTCCTATCTCATAGAGTTGCTTGCCATTGCTCAATGGCAGCGGCACCGCCTTCTCGCCGTCCCACTTTTGGAGATAAGGCACGAAATGCGGTTTTCCCATATTGGCGAGCAACTCGTCTTGCAAATCTCCGTCCCAATAGATGCGGAAGTTGAGGGCAGGCCAATCCTTGCCGTTTCCTATCTTGTTTCCCTTGATGTCTCTCACCCCTGGGGTGTCAAGACTCCAAAGTTCATAGCCTCGATGGTTGGCATCGATGTCGGCGGCTATGCCACGTCCCGTATCTTCCTTGTCATACGTGCGGAGCAAGATTTTTCCCGTCTTGGCATCTCGCAAGTCCGAACCGTATGGGTATGCCTCATGCACCATGAAGTATTCCAAGCCCGGGCGGTCTGGATCTAGGTCGCCTAGATGCTGGGCATCGCCGTGTCCCAACCCTGTGGAGTATAGCAGGGTGCCATCATTGTTGATGGCAGCCGAACCATAGGTTATCTCATCGCATCCGTCGCCATCCACGTCGCCCACAGCCAAGCTGTGCGCTCCCTGTCCGTATGCCGATGGTTGTTTTGGAGAGACTGAGGCATGGAGCCATTTGGTCTTGAGTTCCTTGCCATCGAAATCCACCGCACAGAGATAGGAACGAGTATAATAGCCACGGCACATCACGGCACTAGGCTTCTTGTCCGCCCCATCAAGATAAGCCACAGCAGCCAGGTATCGCTCGCCACGGTTGCCCAAGGTAGCCTTGTCGCCCCATTTCTTGGAATAAGCAGGATAACCCTTTTCCATTTTCTCACCTTCTTCCATCTGCAAACCTACTCCAAAGGCACGGTTAGGATTATACCACACGGTATGCAGCGCCTCTCCCGTCTTGCCTTTGAAGACGGTAAGCAACTCTGGCCCCGTCAAGATGCGCCCGCGCTCATTGCGATAGTCGGCATTGTTGTCGATGGAGCGAATTCCGTCATCCGTAGCCGCATCGCTCACAAACCTGCCCTTGGCATCTACCGACCCCGCCGATGTCTTGCAGATCATCTCCGCCTTGCCATCGCCATCGAAATCATAGACCAGGAACTGGGTATAGTGGGCACCGGCACGAATGTTCTTGCCTAGGTTGATGCGCCAGAGCTGAGTTCCATCCAGCTTGTAGCAGTCGAAGATGACATCGCCCGTATAGCCGTCGTGGGCATTGTCGTGGGCATTGGAAGGGTCCCATTTCAGGATGATTTCATATTCTCCGTCTCCATCCACATCGCCCACGCTACAGTCGTTGGGAGTGTATTCGTAGGATTTTCCGTCAGGAGTAACACCGCCGGCAGGACGGTTGATGGGCAGGGAACGATAGAGGTCATTCCATGGCTTCACCGCCTTCGAAACTTCTCTTTCTGCCGGAGCATCCATTTCTGGTTCCTTCTGATAAGTGATTATCCGATAGCTGCTGGCAGAAGAACCTTTCCAGTCTGTATAATTGGTCAGCTTCACCTGATGGGCGATGATTTTTCCATCTCTTTCTATGTCGAAGCATACGTCTTTGCTGTCCGTACCCAGCAATCGCCAGCTTACGAAAATTCCCTTGTCGGCTGCAGGAAGAGCCACCACGCCACGGTCTAGCTTCTCCATCTGCGAGATTGGAGTGCTCACTTGCGCCAGCACATTGCTGGTCGGCATCATGGATAGAGCCAAGCCCAGCAATGGAAGCTGTATTTTCTTCATTTGTTTCATCATTGTTTTGTTTATAAGTGCCATTATATTTTCATCCTAAAAATGAAACCAAAGTTTCATTCTCAAGCCATCGTCCCCGATATTGATTCTTACATTGCCCGGCTGCGCCTCTGGGCCCAGTTGCTCTATCGGCTTATACGACTGGATGCCAGGAATCTCAAAGAGGAAGGACAGGTCGCCCACTGGGAATGGCTGCATCGTATGCTTCTCGCCGTTCAAAGCCTTCGGTTCTTCGGGTGTGAAGACTCGATAATAGAGTCCGTCGGTTTCTGTATAGAATAGGAATGGAGCCTGGTCTGACTGCATCTCCGCCCAATAAACATTGGCGTGATAGCCTTTGAACTCTGGATATTCCCAACTCTCGCCCGTCACTGTGTTGTTATAACTCTTCTGCCAGATGCCCCATTGCGGACCACGAAGGCGATTGCGCCAAACACGGTAAGGACCTTTTCCCATCCATCTCATCCCCTTGCACTGTTGCTCTGGATAAGAAAACGAAAAGCCCAGATTGAGCACCTCTGCATCGAAGAACGCCCCATCGAATCGCTTGCCATTGCGATTGTTCAGAACGACGGCATCCATACCTAGCCAACCGTCAGCTGTCATTCGCCAAACGATGGAGTCGATGGCTCCCGTATAGTGCATCACGAGCAGCGCATCGTTTCCCTCCCGACGAGCGGAAATCTGCTGCAACTTTGCCTTCATGCCCACAGGCAGAGGCCCTTGGTTGAAAGGAATCTCTTTTACCTTATTATATATATGGGACATCATTCCCGTTTCTGCGTCAAAGACAGCCTTCACCCCATTGGCAGAACACAGGGTGGTGCCTGTCACGGATGCCGAGGAGTTTTGCGGCACGGATGCAGAAGAGTTTTGTGAACTACTCGTCTTATCGGCAGAAGTCTCCGACAACTCAGCTTTCACTACCTGAATATGCTTTTGAAAATATTCATCGGCATAATGCAGAGGATAAGTCCATACATTCACCGTATCGCCCTGATGTCTGAGAGCCACCAGTTCCAGAACATCTCCTTGTTCCAACGCCGTCTTCAGTCCCAAAGCATCTTCCTGATTGCCATTTCCTTTCTTCATCAGGGTGGCATAGCCGCTTTCTCCTCGCCCGATGGCAGGGAGCTTTACGCTACCTCCCGAGATTACTTGGGCATCAGAGAGGATGCGGTAATCTATTCGATATTCGTCAAGACGGCTAAACAAACTCTCGTTCTTGACGAGAATCCGTCCATCCCATGTCGAACGAATGCGAAGTGGTGCTATCTGGATTGGCGACCATACATCGCGGATGGTGAACCAACTGCCTTCCTTTTCCCGATGAGGTCCCAACACACCATCGGGTGCATTGGTACCATCGGTGTCAATCTCGCCCCTGCGGTCTGTACGCACCACGCCCTCGTCTATCATCGCCCAGATGAAGCCTCCGGCAAAGAGCGGGTTCTTGCTCCAATGCGCCCAATACTCATCAAGCGAGGCACCGCCCCCCTTGTCGTACTGGCTGTGCAAGAACTCCGTAGGCATAAACACCTCATACCCATTGTGCAAACGATTCACTCCCGTTTGATAAGCTGGATAATGGTGTGCGTCCACCCCGTTGAACAAAGCCCATGGATGCACCACATGGCGTTGCTGGATGTCATACTCACGGAAGAGTGGATCTAAGTCGTAGTTGAAACCGCCCTCATTTCCATTCCCCCAAGCGAAAATGCAAGGATGGTTGGCATCGTCAGCCATCATCTCGCAGAGTATCTTCGTACCTATCTCCGTATTGTAATGATTCTGCCATCCCGGCAACTCGTCGAAATAGAGAATGCCCAAGGAGTCGCAGATGTCCAAGAAATGCTTGTCGGGCGGATAATGTGAGCGAATGGCATTGGCATTCATACCCTTCACAAGCTTGGCATCCTCGATGTCCAGTCGCTTGCTGGTGGTTCTGCCCGTCTCGGGATAGAAGCAATGGCGGTTGATGCCTTTCACCACCAGTTTCTTGCCATTCATATAAAAACCATCACGAGGACGGAACTCCATGGTTCGGAAGCCCACTCGTTGACGATACTCATACACCACTTGTCCATTGGCAGCAATGAGTTGCAAGTTCATGTCGTAGAGATGAGGATGCTCTACGTCCCAAGCCTCAACGCCTTGAAAAGACAGGGAGAGGCGTTGCTGATTCTGCGCCTTCAAAGATAGGGTCTGCGAAGCTGTCGCCAATGATTTTTGTCCAGACAATGCAGTCCCCGATGAAACTTTCGATAAGGAAACTTTCAACTTCGCGCCCTCAGCCAAACCTTGGGCAAACAAGTCCATCCTCATCTTGCCATCAGCCCGGGCATCCACCGCCACCCTCTCGATATGAGTTTTTGGAAAAGCCTGCAAATACACAGGACGATAGATGCCACCAAAGAGCCACCAGTCGGCATGGCGTTCCGCCAAGTTGACAGACTTGTCATCAGACTGCTTCTTGACGAAAACCTCCAGGCGATTGGTCTTGCCGCAGCTTACGTATGGCGTAATGTCGTAGGTGAAAGAAGTAAAACCGCCTTGGTGTACAGGTCCCACTTGCTGCCCATTGACCGATACCTTGGCATCGGTCATCACTCCATCAAAAGTCAGTTTGATGATTCTGCCTTGCCATTTGGCAGGCACCTTGAATTGGTGGCGATAAGTTCCCGTCTCATCGCTCACCCTTCCGTCCTTCTTTTTATAATACCTGCCGTATGTATATTCTCCAAAGCCCTGCTGTTCCCAGCAAGAAGGCACAACTATCTTTTTCCACTTGCCACTATTGTTGCCCTTGGAGCAGAAGAAGTCCCACTTCACAGTCTGGTCGGCATCTCGCCCCGAAAGGTAAATGGTCTCGGTGGATTGAGCCGATGTCCCCAGACAGAGGAGGTACAGCATCAAGACGAGAAATATTTGTTTGATAAACATAGTCTATGCCTTATCGATTTGTTGTTTGTAATACATCCATTTCCATAAAAATCTACAATACTACTTGTATGATGCCACTGGGAAAAGATAGAACTTGCGGTTCCAGTCGTAATCCACCATCCACTGGTCGATGATGACATGGTTGTCCAAAGCCTTGATTACCAAGGAATGCGTTCCTGCTTTCAACCCAGCAACCTTCAACTCTCTGACAGCCTGTCCACGCAAGACATTGAGTTTCCAACGCTCTGAACGGAAAGGTTCCTTCAAGCTATATACCGTAGGTTCCGCTCCATCCACACTCACGGAGAAGCGAAGGTCGCCTTTGTCATTAGGCTGTGTAGGAATCAATGCCACCCGAAGCATGGCATCGCCCTCCTGGGTTGTCTCAAAGCTGTATTCCAAACTTCCATCTTTTGGCACAGCCACGGCATTCATGCTGTGTCCCAGCATCTGCACGGTCTCCACGCCATCCGTAGCTTTCTGATAGTCGCAAGCATTGTGGGCTATCACGCCATCGGATTGCAATGGATGAGCCTGGGTGTCGTATGGTTTCTGCAACCATTCCTTCACTTGCTCATCATTCAACAAGGTTGGAACATTTGGCGCTGCAAACACAGGCAAGTCACGAGGGCGCACATTCATCGAACGCTGCCACTTGCCATCCGCCATCTTGTCGTTATAATAAGCCGTCAGGTCACGAATCTCCTGATAAGCCTGCTGGCTTTGCGCTACCGCATGATAAATCTTTGCATTGTTGGCAAACATATCCTCCCTGGTGCTTCCGTTGGCAAAACTACGGGCTTTCTGAGCCCATAATATCTTCCGGGCATGAGCATCGGCTGCCAACACAGGGTATTCAATCGCAGCAAAATAGGCATCTTTCAATTCTGAACGGACTTCTCCTGATAATGACTTCACGGAAGAAGCGATGCCGGCATAGCGGTCCAGATAACGGTCCATCTCATTGCCGAAAGCCGTGGTTGAGAACTCAGAGTTTCTGACCGGAGTCAAGCCGCGGTCGTACAGTTTCTTATCCATTTCCACCTGGCTCCATCCCATAAACTCAGGACGGCGTTCGCCACAAAGCTTGTAGAATTCCTGCATCACAGGAAACAGTTTCCTGCCTACATTCTCCCCAAACTGGCGACAGAGCCAAGCCTGATAATGGGCATTGATGGTATTCGACTTCACGCTGTTGATGTTCCATGCCATATCGAGGAAAAGTTCCAGGTCATAGCCTGCAACCTTAGGGTCGTGAACATTCACCAGCCACATCTTTCTCACGTTGTGGTCGTAAGCAGCCTTCATCTCATTGTATATCAATCCTGGCTGCGTTGTTGCCAACCAAAGATAGTCGTGTGGTCTTCCCCAATAGCTCAAGTGATAATAGACACCACCGCCACCGCTGCGCTTCTGCTCATCGGTATCCGATAGACGGGTCATATAACCATAATTGTCGTCGCACCACATCAAGGTTACGTAGTCAGGCACTTTCAGTCCCTTGTTGTAAATATCAAGCACTTCCTTGTAAGGAATGAAGACCTGGGGCTGCTTGCTTGGATCTCCCAGATATCTGCGTATCAGTTCCTGCTGGTCGTTGATGACCTGTTGCAAGCCATCGAACTTTTCCTGCATCGTCTTCACGCCCTCCATACTTCCATCATGGATGCCTCGCATACCGATGGTCAGGAGATTGCCGCCTTTGGAGCCCTTCACCTCCTTGAGTCGCTCAATCCAATAGTCTTGCACCTGCGCCTTATTGGTGATGTAATTGAATCTGCCCCGTTTGCTTTCATCCCATTCATCCACATTGTTGCGGAGCAAAGGCTCACAATGAGAAGAACCGAGGGCTATGCCGCAACTGTCTGCCACGGCCTTGGCACCCGCAATACTGAAGAAAGCCTTGGTACCCGTATGCATACCCGGCCAGATGGCATTGGCACGAAGGCGCAACAGGAGTTGGAAGATTTTCTTATAGGTACGAGGACCTATCGTGCCGAAATCAGCCTTCTCGAAATTGCCGTAGCTCCAAGGACGAAGACTCCAGTCCTCGTCGTTGATAAAGATGCCACGGTATTCTACGGATGCGCCTTGCAAGGTAGCAAACCCATCGTCGATGACCAGCCGTTGCTTTTTCTCAGGCACAACGTCTCCCCACCAAACCCACGGACTCACACCAGCCTTACGGGAAAGTTCGAGCAATCCATAGGCAGCGCCTCGGCCATTGGCTCCTATGATAACAATCTGATTACCTTTTATTGATATATGAAATCCATCTATCTTTTGGGAAACTTCATCCACCGGAATCCCCTGCTTTCTTAAAGCACTCTTTGTAGCAGAAGAAGCCTTATCTAACTCAACTATTTTAATGACTGCATCTTTTTCTTGCTTGGCAGCCATAGCTTTCATACCAGTCACTGCCTGCATATCGGCAGAAAACATTTCTGCGGCAATCTTCACCACGGGATCTACGTTTTTAGGCACATAACAGCTTACCGCCTCTTTGCCATCAAACCAAATGAAATCCTTGGCAAACAGGGGCAAAGCAGACATAGACAAAAGAGTACATACCGCAGTCTTAACTGTCAAAATATCCTTCTTTTTTATCATAGTCGTGATATTAAAAAAGGCGATACCTTCTACCAGGAGAAAGATACCGCCCTTTATCATATATGAATCTGTTCTATAGATATCCGATTAGTAACCAGGATTCTGCATCTTCTCCTTCTCCTCGTTGCTCAAGGAAGCACCATTCTCGTTGGTAATACCATCGAGGAATGACTGAGGAATTGGACGATAATAATGCTTGGCTGGATCAAACTTGCCGATGCCGCGCTGAGAACCGTCGTTGAATGCATTCCAGCGAGCCTCCAAGGTCTTGGTACGTGCCAGGTCTTCCCAACGCTGGCTTTCACCAATCAGCTCACGGGTACGCTCATTCAGGAGGAAGCACATCATCTTCTCTGCCTCTGAATTGCACTTCAAGGCTTCGTAGATAGGCTTGTCTGCCTCTGAGTTCAGAATATCGTCAACACTGTTCAGATGCATATTGCTCTTGGTTGCGGCGGTAGTTACAGGAATGTTGTTTGACTCGAAGTAAGTGTTCTCCTCTGTATAGATGGCACCCTCGGAAGAGAAACCGCCACCCTTGTTGGTGCAGACACTGTTCTTCTTGTAAGCCTGACCACCGTCACGGCTGATAGAGCGATCCTCACCCTCAGCATATCCGGCACGGTCGCGAACCATGTTGAGATACTTGATGGCATTAGTATAATCCTTCTTGCGGATATAGGCCTCAGCAACCATCAGCACATCGTCGGCAGAACGGGCGATGATGGCATCGCGGGTACCGAACTGAGATGCGATAGAATTGCGGGCACCATCACGGAACTTAGACAAAGCTACGCCACGGTTGTGTGGATAGATGGTATAGTAATTACCAGAGTGGGTAGTAT
>OQVS01001561.1_pt1 | contig 15431 bp, 11 predicted proteins | sample 1691601 | NCBI WGS metagenome assembly OQVS01 (sample SAMN03418268, study PRJEB22391) | human gut metagenome | biome: human-gut; feature: organic feature; material: feces | host: Homo sapiens | place: Tanzania | collected 2013-01
TGGCTCGTGCCACCATATTCTCGGTATGATTTCACGATGGAGCGTTCCGCCGTGAAATCGCGTGTCCATCCATCCGTTGGATGAAATCTGCCGGCATTCCCGGGATTCATCATGTCGGATTAACATGCCTTGCGAAATCGATGTTTTGTGTCAGGTGGCATGTCTGAATGGGATGTGGACAGGGTATGGTCGAAGTGTGTGCGGTGAAGCGTATTTCGTGTACATTCGTGGTCAAAATCCCCCTCCCCGTTTTACCACTTGACATGTGGAAACGTCCTTCGGAAAGAGGTTGGGGGTAAAGGGGACACGTTGTGTAATCCGATTGCGGTCTCAGTATGTGTTCTTTAGCTTGGTGGATTTCACGTCGGAACGTTCCGACATGAAATCTTACGTTGGGTTGAAGAGGGAGTGGAGTTGGTGAGTGTTATGTCTAAAATTATATGCCGTGTATTGCTTTAGTTTGCGATTTTCATTCGGAATAAAGTTCCTTACGCACAGAAATCTCATTTGAAAACGAGGGTCGGCTGGTTTTGGGAATTGCGGGGATTTCATTTCGGAACGGTGCGGCAGGGGGTGTGGAGCGATGAATTCGCACTGTTCCGGTGTATAAGGCATCTGAGTGGGGTGTATCGGCGATGGGAAGGACACGCTCCTGTGTAACCGAATAGTTCCGAAAGACTCCAGTACGCCACGCGCCGAGGCGGCGCGGGTACATCGCGTGCTGGGCTGAACAATGCGATAATGAGTTAATGAGTGTTCTGCTTCGTTTTCGGTGTCTTGTCAGAGTAAATGCGACTAAAACTGTGCCTTGACGGCACATGGTCGCATTGAGTTGTTCCGAATGTGCATTTAGTTGTTCCCAAAATCGCCTCTTGCGCCGTCCGGGACGTCGGTTCTGCCCGCCGCGAGGCCGTTTCCGGGCAGAGTTCCCCCAACCCAGGCGCACCGTGTTTTTTCGGAACAGGTAGATGCGACTGGTCGCCACCGCCCGTTCAGGAGGTGTGCCTATGGACTGGGGGTCACTTTCCCGCCGGAGCCGTCTCCGCCGGTGAGACGCTCTCCTTGACCTTGACCTCGATGCCCAGCAGCGACGGCCTGAGCGTGACGTCGTTCGCCGCTATGCGGGATATCCCGAAGATGTTGGCGATCTCCTCTCCCTGCTCGGCCGTGAAGAGGTCGTAGGGGGTCTTGTTCCCGAGGCCCCTGCGGACGTAGGAGTTGACGTGCGACATCATCAGCGAGACGCCGTGCTGTGTGAGGCCGTCGAACGGCGCCGGCTCCGTGTAGGCCGTGCCCTTCGGGAGGACGAGGCGGATGAACCCGTGGTTGCGCTCGACGTGCGGTTTCTCGTAGGAGGCGTAGGCGTTGCAGTAGAACACGGACGTGAGCCTGCTGCCGTCGGCGTCGAACTCGATCCGGGCGGGGTTGGAGAACTCCGTGCCGTTGTCCGTGAGGATGACGGGGAAGAGACGCGAGAACACCTCGCGCCCGCCGTCCTCGCCGTAGCGTTCCTTCAGTGCGGAGAGGATGGCGGAGAACACCCCCAGCACGCATTCGCTCGTCTTCGCGTCGACGAGGAACGCCAGCATGAAGTTGAATGGGTTGAAGATGAGCGTCAGAAGGGCCTTCCCGCCCCTGGCGCCCTCCACGGTGTCCATCTCGACGACGCGCACGCCGGGGTTCCCCTCGACGAACTTCAGGTAGTCGTCCCACGTCCGTCCGACGCGGCACGTCTTGTCCACCCTGTGCTCCACCCCCTTGCCCCTGCGGGGCTTGACCATGCAGGCCCTCGGCAGGTTGTGCCGCTTCGTCGAGAGCAGCCCGCCGTTGACGTAGCGGTAGGCGGTCTTGAGCGAGAACGTGAACCGGTCGGGGTTGTTGACCATGGCCGCGTGTATGGACTGCCCCCTGTCCGTGAGATCCCTGAGCGTCCTGTCGCACATGCGCAGCTCGCCCTCGGTGATGTTCGCGCCGGTGCGGGACTCGGAGAGGATGGTCTCGTAGGACTCCTGCGCCTTCGCGTGGAGGTAGTAGCGCTTCCTCAGGACGCATCTGCGCTCCTCTGCGCATCCGTTGCAGACGAACGGGGGCCTCTCGAGCCTCCCGCACCTCTGCTCCACGAACGCGGGGCAGTGCGAGTTGCACTGGCGGCAGAACTTGCACTGCCTCTTCCCGTCGTAGAGGCAGTGCGCGCAGATGTCGCGCCTCTGGCACTCCATCCTGAACGCGCACCTGTTGGTGACGCGGTAGGCCGCGCCCTTGTCGGACTCGACCGCGCGGGCCCTGATCTCCCGCGTGACCGTCGTGACGGGGCGTGACAGCTCCTTCGCGATCATGTATACTGTCTTTCCCGACCTGAGGCCGGTCTCTATCGCGAGCCGGTCCGCGTCGGTCAACCTTGGCTTCTTCATCTTGTTGTCTCCTTTTTCTGATTGCCCCCGCACCGTGCGGGCGCAAGGGCATGCAAGTATGGAGAAGCCTTTTCTAAAAGTAAATGCGACCTTCCCCCATGGGGGAAGGGGTCAGTGGGGGAAGGGGTCAGTCCCCCTGTCCCCCTGTCCTTGACGTGACCCCCTTCCCCGTTGGGAACAACTCAATGCCACCGGTCGCATCCCCCCGCTTGGGAACGAGTGGATGCGACTACACTGGTCGCATTGAGTTTGACAAGAAACCCTGCTTCGTTTTCTCGTTGCACATCACCATGTGATATGGTAAGATTCCACCATCTTCGCTTGAACTGGGTTTTCTTGGTTCGGTGGGGATGGCATAGAGCTGCAAGGCAATCGTCTCGCGAAACCTGACACTTTCATTGTACGATGATGCCGAAGCAGAGGAGGAATCAGCCCGGAAAGGGTTTGATTCTGTGCGTACTAGCTACGCGCCTCTCTTCGTATTTCGTACAGGGCTTTGTCAGGGCCTCGCGGGAGATACGAAGAGAGGTCTTTCTTTTCGTATTTTGATTTCCAAAGCGGCTACACGTAGAACGCCGTGAACCCCGGATGGCGTTTTACGTGTGGGGGTCGTACTCGGGGGAAGTTAAGGATGAAGGTAAGCAAATGAAGAAGTTGTACGTCAGTATGGGTTGTGTGGCACTGCTGTGTCTAACGTCTTGTGGTGAAACCAAAACACTTTCTCAAGAAACCTCGGAACAGGTAACGAATTTACCTTCCGCCACGACGGCGGAACTTAAAGTTGAACCTGGGGCTGTTTTGATGGTGTGGGGCGGAAAAGATACCTCTGAAGCGGAAATCACGGCAATGGTCGACAAAGGGCAGAAATTCAATTCAGATAATGGAGATGCAGATCCTGCCGTTAAAAGGACTAGTAGTATCACATGTCGCTGGAGTGGGATTCTGAATGTGAACGATGCTGGAATTTACACATTCAACCTAACCCAATACTTGAGGTCTGGAAGTAAAGCTTCAATTTCCATTAATGGGATGCAGGTGTTCGCTGTAGAGAGTCAACATGCATCGAGGTCCAAGAATGTAAAACTTCCAGGGCCAGCAAACATCGAAATTACCATCTATGCGGAGAATCACACCCATTACAGGGGGGATTCTTCACTGTTGCTTCGTTACAAGAAAAGCGGGAAGATTTCATACACGACGATTACGCCGGAGACTTTATTCCACGGGGTTGAGTGATGCCCTTCGTACGCATACTGTTTTCGGTGGGCCTCGCCTTGGTTGGTATTTTCGTCTCTGGTTGCGGTCGCCAAGGTGAGGTCGTAGCACTCATCAAAAAACGGTATCCGAATATGGCGGCATGCGGGACGCCAAGATTTACATCGTTTACCGTCGAGAAGGAATCCCATTGGCATCTACGTACCTATCGTATCGAAGGAAGCGTCTACTGGGCTTCTCCTTTCTTCCTTGTCGAACGTATCTTGCCCCCGTACAGAAAGTTGCCGGAGATTGTATTCGTCAAACCGTACGACATTTCTGGGAAGAATGGAAAATGGACAGATGGCGCACAGCAACGTGTACGGTTCACGGCAATCATCTACAAAGGCGCAAAAGATTACACGGATAGTGTCAACGTCAAGTTCCCGTATGGGATAAAGTTCATTTCAGAGAAAGGGTTGAAAGCAAAATATCGTGACAGTTTGGTTGTTTCGACGGACGGGAGGATCATTCACGGAAAGATTCCAGAAAAAGATTGGAAACGTGCATGTACTGAGGCGGTTAATGAAGTCAAGAGGTTCCAGAAGCGTACTGAAGAACTTCGTAACGATTTTTCAAATAAGGTTGAGGTAATTGCATGTGAGACATGGAAACGCTTGAAAGAACCCGGTCTACAGGATCATCTCCACTGTGTTTCATCGGTACTGGGTTGCGTCACGGAAATGGCTGTAGAATGTCGTACTCAGATTTCCAACCTTATTTACTTCACGACATTCCCCGTAACGTCGATTCGAAATGCTGAAGTACTGAAACAGATGGAAGGCTTGAAGAAATTCGAAGATACCCTGGAAGACTGGAGACGCCTCCTCGGTACACGGACGGAGGAGATCAATACGGAAATGGCCTACCGTCAGAAGAATGGTGTGACATTTATGCAGAATATCAGTCCCAGAACAACTGCGGCCGAGCAGGAAAAAACGCATGTCATCACCTATCGGCATTCGCCGTCGCGTTCGAGCGAATCTCGGAAAACAGATTCCGAAGCGGCTGGAAATCCTACGAAACCCATGACAATCCGAATCCCCATGAGGGCTCAATGATCTCTAGCATGCAAAGACGGGATTACGGTCAAATCTGAAGACAATACCGAGGATGGGAGACATGAACAGTTCAGAGTATACGGGAGAGGTCGTTCCGTCTTATCAGGGGCTCCCCCAGAAACAGACCTTGGTTGCTGAACGAGACAAGAACGTCATCAGGTTACTTGAAGCGGCGGATGATGCGACAAATCGTACATTCTTGGCAACCTGTGCGAACAATGAAATCGTACCATTCCAAGACCACCGTTTGGCAAAAGGGGTCTTGGAGAGTATTGATCAGATCTCTCTTTATCGAATCTCCCGCCTTGTCTATGGTGCAGACGAGAATCCTGCGGACAAACTCAAGGCGTTGTTTCTAGGATTATCGGGATTGAAACATCATCCTTCGGTATTCTATGTCCTACAGAATCGGTGTACGGACGTCAATTCAGGACATTTTGAGTTTGCTCTTTATGTCGGCGTGAAACCGTTACGCTACGAAGACAAGGACAGCCTTCGTGAACTGTTCCACCATTTTTTTGACGGGATCTTTCTTGGAAGCCAACATTCCAAGCCCCTCTCGAATGAAACCGTCGAGGCCATTCGTATTCGGGCCTCTTCAAACACACCGCATGTTGTATGTGTCACGGCCCAGCCGTCCGTCAAGAAGAATGCGGATGGGGAAGCCATTGATCAGGGACTGGAACAGTTCATCGACGTTATGCGGTCGCAGAATTACACCGCTGTCCTTTTGGCAACGCCTGTGGACAAACCGATGATTGAAAAGCGTAAGCGCGAACTTGAGAACCTTCACTCCCGCTTAACACTTTTCCAGAAAGTGAATCTTTCATTCGGTGAGAATGAGAGCGAATCGATTGGCGAGAACATCAGCCAGTCCGTCACGTTGTCGGAATCAACCACTCTCAGCGAAACAACGAGTCGGAGTTCAAGTCACTCCACCAGTACAAGCCGTTCGTCCAGTTCATCGACATCGGGGCAGGGATGGTCTTCAGGGGGATCCAGTTCTTACAGTGAATCGGACACCATTGGTTTCTCGTCATCGACGGGGACATCATTGACGACGGGGCGCTCCGTAGGGGATTCCAGGGGGACTTCAAACACACGAAGCACGGGCTCTTCGGTTACATACGCCGTAGAGGCCCAGAATAAAAGTATTGTCGATCTTCTGGCTCGACTGGACGAAACGCTTAAGAAATTGTCTAATGCCGAGACATTTGGCTTGTGGGAATGTGCGGCGTACTTCATTTCTTCCAGGGAAAGCATGGCGCTATTTGCCGCTAATGCATTCAAGGGCCTTATCCTTGGTGATGAGTCGGCAGACGAACGTAGCCACACCATCTGCTGGCCGTACACGAAAGATGTACGGCAACAGTACCTCCTGCGGTCGATTCTCAGTGGAGTCCATCCAACTTTCATTAATCAACAGGGAATCTTCCGGAAAATCCTCCCAACTAACTTTGTCAGCGGAGACAATCTTCCCTTCTTCCTTCCCTTACCGCACAAATCCGTTCCAGACCTCGCAGTAGACACCGTCGCCGCCTTTGGACGCTCAGTGGCCGTTGCACGTCCCGTGGTGACGGAAAAGAAGAAAGACGGTACAACTGAACAGAAAAAGCCAAAGATCGTCCTGTTGGGGAATGTCTATCACATGTACCATAAGGAACTTCCCGTTGAACTCGACCTCAATGGTTTCACAAGTCATTGTTTCATCACGGGTTCAACAGGTTCCGGAAAATCCAACACAACCGAACTCCTCATTGAACGTTGCATAGAGAAAAAAATAAAGTTCCTGATTGTAGAACCAGCAAAGGGAGAATACAAAAAGGCGTTCAAGAATGTACCCGGTATCTCAATCTTCACCACCCATCCGTTGTGTGAAACACTTCTACGCATCAATCCCTTTGCCTTTCCAAAGGGTATTCATGTCCTGGAACACATTGATCGGTTGTTGGGAATCTTCAGTGCTTGTTGGGAATTGACAGCCGCGATGCCGGCGATTCTCAAGAAAAGCGTGGAGAGCGCTTATCAGAAGGTCGGTTGGGATCTCCCGAATTCATATTTTATCGGTACGGGAGATACCCGTTCCGTGTCACCTCGGTATCCAACATTCTCAACACTTGTCACAGAGCTGCAACACGTCATCCAGTGTTCTGACTATTCGGCCGAGGCGAAGGGAAATTATACCGGAGCCCTTGTGACGCGCGTTGAATCACTGACGGCCGGCGTTCTTCGTCAAGTGTTTTGCGGAGTGGAGGCCATCCCAGCCGAGACGCTGTTTGATTCGGAAACGATTGTCGATTTGAGCCGTCTTGGATCCGAAGAAACAAAGAATCTCATCATGGGCGTACTCATCATGCAGCTTTCGGAGCACCGGCAGACGCATACGAAGGGAACAAACAAGGATATCCAGCACTTGACCGTCATTGAAGAAGCCCATAACCTTCTGCGTAATTCGACTGACATGGGGGCGGGAGGTTCGACCCTTGTCAAGAAATCGGTTGAGGCAATTGCCAACGCCATTGCGGAAATGCGTACCTATGGCGAAGGATTCATGATCGTCGACCAGTCCCCAACATCTGTTGATATTTCGGCGATCAAGAATACGAACACGAAAATCGTCATGCGTTTACCCGAGCAACATGATTGCGAGGCAATTGCAAGTGCCATGGGGCTTGATGAGCAGCAGACACGTGAATTGTCGCGTCTCTCCCCCGGGACGGCCGTGGTGATGCAGAACTCATGGATCTCCGCCGTATTGACGGTGATTGCGAAAAGTAGCGGAAAGTACAAGGGTGAAGAAGAATGGACAGATGCAGACTTCAATCGTAGACTTCGTGCCCGTCTTGCACTTGCCGTTGGCAACTTGGGGTATAACCGTGCCCGGTATTATACCCCCAGGCAGACCGCCTACTTGAAGTCGGACTTTGAAAAGTTACCGTCCCTGAAGGTCATTGAGGACATCATCGACAAAACTGTTGAGAAACGGTATGAACAGTTCGTTGGGGCGGCGCGTATGGACGAAATCAATAAGAGCCACCTAATACCTCGTCCACGTCCTGCTCGTGCGCACGAATTACATACGATCTTTGCCTACCATGAGCAGACCTACCACTTAAGTAGCTGTTCCTCAGTCTCTACAAACAAGATTGGCTATGGACGTTTGGCCTTGGCCCTTCTTGGATGTGACACATGTTGGCGTGCCTTTCTTGCACTTCCAGACTCACCTCAGCGGCGAAGAAGCCGAGAGGACTTCGCCACCATCATGCGGGCATATATACCTTTGGATATCCTTGAAAAACATACTAGAAGTTTCAACAATATGTTTACATGTATCTGCAGGGTCCTTGAGTATGATGGCATTGTACAATCAGGTGGAACCTCTCGTGACCTTGCCTCCTTCTGTTCAAGTATCCGTCGGAAACGCTCGGAGAATCCGTACCTCAAGTTTATCACCCTCTAAGTCATCATTATAAGTCGCACGGATAACGGCAACAGGATTGGAGACACTGCGATGGATATTCATTATCATCTTTTTGTGAACGACTATGCGACTCATCCGAATGATAGGGCGCGTCTCTTCAAGGATAACATTTGTGCCGCCGTTGATTGTGATGCCGTCTTTTGGTTGGAGAAGATGGCTCAGCCGCTTCTAGAGCAAAACTACACAGAAACTTGGGACCACGAGTTTAGGTACTCGGAGACGGACAAGGTCGGCGAAGAGAAGATTCTGCATGTTTATGGTAGTACATTTGTCCGGCATTTTTTTAACGCGATCTTCCGACTCATGGAATGGAATCATACAGACTATTGTCGGTGTGAGACGTCAGATGTAAGACCTCCGATGAAGATAAATGCCTGTTCCCTCTCTGGGCGTTTGCAGAAGTTCGCGGAGATGGCCATAAAACATGGAGGGGTTCGTCCAAAGACCCTAAATGTTGTCTTGAAAACAAATATTGAAGGTGGAGAGTTCCTCATCGATTTCCTAAAAAAGAAACATGCAGGTTATCATGGTGTGTTTAACGTCGATTTCAAAATTGCCGAATTGAATTCAAAAGAAACTGCTGATCTAAAAGTTCTCCTGCTCAGTGGAGAAAAGAAGGATAAGGTTCCAACGGGGTACAAGCTGGCTTTTCTACTATGGAACGAGAGCTTCCCCATGGATGATGTTTTGAACCCTTTCACAAATGAAACTTCCCTCATAAGGGAAGAGGATGTAAACATTTTCTCCGAGATTCCATACCGTTGGCATTTTAGGAATCCAATAAATTTCATAGATACGGTCTACGAGTATGTGGAAAGCCAGTTGCTTGCGCCTACATTTGCATCTCTTTGCCAACGGTATATCCGAAATGTGCTGAATGTTGAAAACATCGAACAAATGTCCTCCTGTGTGGATACTGTGGAATGGTGTACATGGCTTCGATTGACGCGAGTCTTCCCTTTCACAATGGTGGGAAGCCCGAAGGAAATGATGGTCGAACAGGAATACCGGATTCACGTTCACCATGATCTGGCACAAGAGGGCGACTTCCCGCCTATTGCCATCGACGGACACCTCACAGGTAATATGGAAGACCGCATTGATTCCACATTGTCTTTTAAACCAACATTGATCGATCCCGTGTCAATCGCGTTCAAACCACCTCGTCATGAAGAATCCTGGCCAAGGGAGTGGCAAACGGAGTGTGTTTTTGTCTGCGTAAACGAAAACGGGAAAGGAGATTACCTTTCTGATACAGATAAACGGCAAGTTCAAGTCCCCATTCTCAATCATCATCTCACCACCCATCTTGAAGCCACCTTTCTGGATGCAGAACGTGGTGACGATGGTATCTACAGGGGCAAGACGCATGAGAAGTATTGCCTTTCCATTACGGCCAAGAATCGGTATGAAGAATCGGAAACGCCCCAAGATGCCGATGACTTTCAGGTAGTGGCTTCGGATACCTCGCTCCCTCTCAAAAGAATTCACGGAGGCGTGTTTCTGACGCCTGAACACCCTGGAAAGTATCGATTATCCATCACGCATGGCAATGGGAGGTGTGGTACGGCGGCAATTGAGTTCTGCGCTTTCGACGTTGCGACGGCGCTTCACTATGAAATCAAAGGCGTTCCCATGAAAGGGCACCTCCCCATCGAGGTGACGTACGATGCCTCTGGTGACGCTTGGTTTACGTGTTTCCTGGGAGATGAATTCACGTTCCGCGCTTGGCTTGAAGGCCCCTCTTCACCCCTTTGGGAATCGCGTGTCGTTGCCGAAGAACTGGAGATCGAGCCATGGAACGACAAGGAGAAAGTCCACCGCTGGCGTTACAGTTCCGTTGGGGAGAGATCGTTCACGCTTGCTCCAATTGACGCCTCCTTACCATGCCAGACGGTGACATGTACGGTTCTCGTCAACTATTCGGACGGCTTCAAGAAGGCGATGCTGATCGGGACGATGCTCGCCGCATTTCATGCATGGTTCATCTATGGACTTGGTTGGTGGACGACGCTTGTCTATTTTTTCCCGTTGTTGGTGTATGGAATCTATCACTACAGGCGTTTCCCCCTTTACCGTAAACTCATGCTTGGCTTGTTCATTTGGGATTTGTTCATGGCACTGCAAGCGGTCTACGAGGAGTTTTCCTAATATGTCCGGATTCTGCAATCTGGGAGAGAATGAATTGCCGCGTACTACGCAGGATGTCCGTGAACTTGACATCTCGCATATGGAGACGTTCTCCGATTTAAACCTTGCGTACGCCAACTGGGAAGCGGATGTCAAATGGAACGTCGTCAACAATCCCGTTCTCGTGCAGAAGGTCGATACGCTTTGCGACCTCTACAACGCGGAGGAGCTTGCATTCAAGGCGAAAGAACTTGGATGGCAGATTCTCTCCACCAAGCGACAGTGCCATACGGCACTGTCCGAGGGTGAGAGGGATGGGTTGGTGGAACACGTGGATACTCTCAAGCAATTGACCTTGCAGAAAGCCGTCATCTGCGAGGCGGAACGTAGGGCGAAGGAGGCCGCACATGAATGATGCCGATGGTACGAATGAAACTGCGTCCAATGAGATGCAGGAAATCCAGTCCCCCGAGCAAACGGAAACGGAGGGGGATTTCGAGAAGTCCCTTGACGAGAACAGGGAGAAAATCGCCGAGGACATCAGGAACGACCCCGATCTCCAGGAACGTGTCGGCGATATCGCCAGTACCCTCTCGTCCGACGAGATTCGTGAGAAATATGATGCTCTTGGAGACCCAAATGAAAAATCCGAGGCCTTTCGGGACGCAGTGTTTGGCGACCATCCCGAATGGACGGAACAAGAACGCGCGACGGCGATTGAAGAGGCCAAGAACGACTGGATCGGCGATACGGCTGCACGTGAGATCTACGGTGAAGCCCTCGAACAACAGGTAGATGGGGTCAACGAGGGCGAAGAGGGTTTCAATCTTGACGAAGACTTGAATACCGAAGTAGAAGAGGGGGATGGCAACACTGAAGCCATTCCAACTGAGTCTCCAGACGATGATGATGGTACTTCATCTTCAACTGGAGACCCTGGAGATACTGGTCCTCGGGAACTGGAACGGGAATATGTTTCGGAACAGCCGAATGATGAAGATGACGTCAAGTCGGCAGAAGTAGAAAGTCCTCTTCAGCAGAAAGAAATAGGAGTGTCGATAGAAACGATGAACAATCCCGATATGTCGGAAAACGAGCAGAGCGAAGACGAGAAGTCCGAAGATGCCGAGGAAGCGCCTCCTGTAATCCCAGAGAAAAAAGAGAATGTCCATGAGATGAGTCAAGAAGACAAAGAGGCCTATGGTGTCTCCGATGCTGACATCCGCGTGAACACAAATGAAGGGGCGAGAGAGCGTATGGGGGGTGGTTTCAGGGAATACTTTGCGGCGCATTCCGATGGTCGTGATGTAGAAAACAAGACACATGCGGCGAACTATGGCGGGGGGCTTGATGTAGGTCAAAATGTAAGCACCGTTGAATCCCATCAGGACTCAACCGAAAACAAGCCGGTTGTCTTGTCTAAGGATATACTTGAACAGGCTTTTCGTAACCGGGGAGGTCGATGATATGGAAATCGAACGGGAAGACCCTGATGTTACCGCCGAAGTTACGGAACGATCCATTGATGCGAAGACTTCCGAGGACTTCGACCGGGCAACGGAACTGGAGGGGGCGAATATTTCCAACTCCATCTACACGGACGAGTCGAGCAAGAAGATCTGTCTTTACCTGGCAGACAACGTTCCGGAAGACGAACTTGTTGAAAGGTTCAATGCCTGTGGCGATCCAGAAGAAAAACGTGCGGCCTATAAGGAGGCCGCCCTCAACCAGAATGCTGAGGACACATGTTCGGTTCTCAAGGCGCAGAATCTGGAGAAGGCCTGGAAGGACTGCGTGGAAGCTCGTGCCGTCTACAATTATGCATTGACGATGACCGATCCAAGAAAGGAATAAGAACATGAAGACCGTCCTGCTGTCGACAATGATTGTGCTGTGTGTACTTCATGCATGGGCCTCCTTGTGGCCGATTCGTTCAGAACACGAATCACGTACTCGCCGGCGGCGAGACAGAGAGAGTCTGGTCGGTGGTATCCTCCAGGCCACGGGGACGGCAATCGGCCTTGTCAACCATGCGATTAACCAACCGCCCCCGCCAACCGTAGAGGTAGGTCCTCGAACCTTAATGACACCGGTACCAGTCCAACCTCCGGTGGTTGTCGTTCCCCCTCCCCGCACCCACCCCGTATCGGTACAAGCCACAACGTCAACGGTACAACCCGTCCTAGTCCCTTCAACTTCCCCAGCTGTCACGTCCACATCTCCTTCTCCATCCGCTCCTGTCTTGGTGGTATCTAGGCCTTCAACGCAGACTGTCACTCCAGCCTCCGTTGTCCCTTCCGTACCGACGCCTGTTTTGGTTGTCTCCAAGCCCCAGATGTACGATGGTCTCGAACTCGTTGTTGTTCCGGAAAACTATGCACCCCCTCCTTACAATCCCGGCCCTGTCATCGAGATTCCCCCCATGTCCACTCCAGCTAAATGGTCGGAATGAGTGCTGCTGATTTGAATTAACCCCAGACAAACAGAAACATTAGGGAAAGTAGGTTGAAGATGGGCGAATGCCATAGCGTGGAAAAACTTGCAAAGAAAGAGACGAGAACCGTTTTCAGGGCCTCCAATGCCCTGAGACTCCTCTACCTCGTTCTGAACATTGTATTCATTTGGAGTATTGTCTCGTGGTTCACGTTTGGACTACAATCATTGGGGATTGCGCTTGGCATATACTTGGTATCATTACTGGTAGCCCTTTCGCCGATAGGCGAGTTCTGGCTTCGTTGGCAGACGGGATGTCGTCGGAAAGCCGTCAAGGACGAGGAGGCAAATCGCATACTGGTTCCGCTGTTCAACGAGGTCTACGACAAGGCCCGGGAACTTGTCCCCAACCTTCCGAATGGAATCTGCCTCTACATCGGAAACGGGGAGGAGCCAAACGCATTCGCGACAGGGCGTAAAACGATTTGTGCGGAGCGGGGTGTGATGAAGTTGCCGCCAGAGCAGATCAAGGCCATCTTGGCCCATGAGTTTGGCCATATTGCACATCGCGACACGTATCTGCTTCAGGCGGTTATCGTAGGTAATGCCTTGGTGACGATTCTTGTAAACATTATTCGGTTGGCGGCACTGTTCTGTACGTGGATTATGTGGCTGGACGGTACCATGATGTCAAAAGACAGTCTCATTGGACGCAGCATGCAGATGACGATGGCTACAGTCGCACGCATTTTGACGTTGTTGGCCATTAATGTGGTCATGTGGATCTGGACCAAGATCGGCGTGTGGATGTGTCTCAAGTCGTCCCGGGAGAATGAGTACGAGGCTGATCGTTTTGCGGCAAACTGTGGATACGGGGAACCGTTGATCAGTTTCTTCTCGGTCCTCCGAGAGTTTGAAGGAAAACGCAGGAAAGGATTACTTGCCATGTTAGAAAGTTCTCATCCTGATACGGGAGATCGAATCGACCACCTGAAGGCTGTTTTGGCGGTCTAACGCTTCGTGTAGTAGTCGTTCTTGGCCTTTTGTTACAAGTACAAGTTTCTGTTCCTGCAACGGAGGCCGTGATGGGGTTGGGATCTTTCATGTACGAAACCTTTTGTGTTGAGTTCCTATGCTGAAAGGCGGACTTCGTGAAGAAAATCTGTACGTTGATGTTAAGCTACTCATGTAACCTAAACTGTGTCTATTGCTTTGAGAAATGCAAGTCAAATGCTCCCAATAAACAGATGAACTTGGCGTTGGCCAAGAAAATCATCAAAGACGAATTCAGGCGTGTAGCTGAAGACGCATCGCTTGATTCCCTTAAATTGGATTTGTTTGGCGGAGAGCCATTTGTCCGATTCGACGTTCTGAAGGATCTCTGCGAGTGGGTGTGGCGGCAGAAGGTTTCGTTCCCTGTCGAGATCCTGATTACGACGAATGGGACATTGTTGACGGCACAACGACAGGCATGGCTTCGAAAGAACAAGGAGCGGCTCAGCGTCTGCATGAGCATTGACGGTGACGCTGAAATGCAGCTGCGGAATCGGGGAACCGGGGAAGGTCAGCTTCCAACTGCATTCGTCCATGAGTGTTTCCCAAGGCAACCCTTTAAGATGACTCTTTCAAGGGATTCCCTTAAGACGTTTGCAAAAGGATACCTCCATTTGGTGAACCAAGGGTATGTCGTTGACGCACGTCCCGCGACGGAAGAAGACTGGTACGACGATTCGCCTCGAACATATCAACGGGAATTGACGAAGATTGCAAAATTCTACTTGTCCCACCTTGAACAGACACCGAGCCGTCATCTGCTGAAGCTCTTTAACTCGCTGGACGTCAAGCCTACTCGTTTCTGCGGAGCCGGAACACACATGAGTGCATACGACTACGATGGAAGGGAATTCCCGTGTCACATGTTTACCCGCATCGTCAACGGGGACCTCAATGTCGATCTTTATGGGAAGTACGACTTTGAACGACCGATCCTCAATGAGGCCCCAGCGTGTTCGGGGTGTAAGTTGCTTTACCTTTGTCCAACCTGTATCGGGAATAATCTACAGAATCGGGGTGACGTGACCGCACGGGATTTAAGGACCTGCGGCATGTACTTGGCCGAGACAAAGGTCATCAGCCGTTTTCAGATCCTCTATTTTACGGCAATGAACAAGAGGAGACCGCTGGTTGACGAGGAAAAACTTAAACTCCAGAGGACCTTGCCCGTGTTCGCCCTTGTTCGTAGACTTCGTTTCGGGTGTTTTCGAAACAGGAAAGGGGGTGATAGACAATGAACATTACAAAGGAGATTCTGGAAGAAGCCTTTGGACTGGTCGACGGCTTTGAGTCGACGACCGATCTGGCAAATGCTTCGTGCGGCTGTTTCGGCTGCGGTTTGGGCTGTTCGGGAACGGTTGGCATGGATTGACAAACGTAAGAATCCCAAATTCGCCCTCTCGGACGGTAAATACGACCGAGAGGGCTTCGTGATTTCATCCCCCTGTCAGAATCGAACTTTGGAATGCCCTTATACTCTGTTGGTCCGCATGCGTGGTGGAACCGACAGGAGACTTTCAACCCCGTAACGACGAAACGACGATGTATCCAACCCATTTTGACGCATGGAGAATGTACAGGAACGACAATCGGTCCCTCCCTCCCGCC
>OQVS01001564.1_pt1 | contig 15424 bp, 15 predicted proteins | sample 1691601 | NCBI WGS metagenome assembly OQVS01 (sample SAMN03418268, study PRJEB22391) | human gut metagenome | biome: human-gut; feature: organic feature; material: feces | host: Homo sapiens | place: Tanzania | collected 2013-01
GTTTAGGTTAGTAGTAATAGATTTAGGTTTTTAGTTATTAGGTTTAAGGTAAATTAAACGATTGTTTAACAGATGACGATGAAGGACGTGAGTTTTTCATCTGTTGTAAAAAGAAATTTTTTAAAGTTAAACATAAAAAATGCCGCTGCTCGTTGAGAGTAGCGGCATTTTTGATTCTATACCTTTCCGTTCTTTCTTGCGTCTTCTTATTGACAAAAATAGCAATCTTTCTTGTCTTCATCCTACAGCTCCACCACCACCGACAGCGATTGTCCGTCGGTGCCGACGTGCCAACGGCTGCGCTCGCCTGTGATCTTGTCGCCGAGCCAGTAGGCGGCCTCTGTGCTCAGTAAGCCGATGGCGGCACCTGCTGCCACGTCGTGCCAGTGGTGATGGTTGCGGCACACGCGGTCCACAGCCACGGTTGTGGCGACGGCATATCCTGCCACGCTTATCCACGGCGACACTTTCCTGTATTCTTTGTCGAGCACGGCTGCACCCGCAAAAGCCACGGCGGTGTGGCCCGATGGAAACGACTTGTTGTCGGTGCCGTCGGGGCGTTTCTCGTGGATGGTCTGCTTCAGCGTGTATGTCACGCCCACGGTGAGACCCATGGAGAGGGCCGAGTTGACCATGCAGCGCTTCCACGAGCTGCTGCCTTCAACGCCCGCAGCCTTAAGGGTGTAGGTCGCTACCCATGGCGCGAAGCGAAGATAGTCGGACATGCCGTCGCTGTGGTGTGGCTTGTCTTGTGCCTGTGCCAGATGGGGGAGAGCTGTTGCTGCTGTCAGCATCAAGGCCAAGGCTATGTTTCTTATAGTCATTTTGTTTCCTGGCTTTTGAGTTTTCGTTTATCGGCTTTTTTCGTTCTTTTGAGTTTTTCTTTTCTGTTCACCATCATTGTTTTTGCGCTTACTCAAAAAAAAGTGGTGTGGCGTCTATATTTTTGTATGCGTCTGCAAAATTATACAAATTATTTTGTACCTTTGCAATCAAATAAAGAAAAATCCACATTTATTTAATTTATAAAGAGATATGATTCTTTTCTTCAGGACTCCGCAACAGAGCGTGATAGCAACAGCAGTTGACCATCAGCTCAATCAGGATGAAATTAATGAATTGTGCTGGCTGTATGGTGAAGCACAGCTTGTCGAGGGCGAAAGCATCGACGGATTCTTCGTGGGACCGCGCCGTGAGATGATCACTCCGTGGAGCACAAATGCCGTAGAGATTACACAGAACATGAGTCTCCACGGCATTTCGCGTATAGAGGAATACTTCCCCGTAAGTTCTAAAGACGCTGACCACGACCCCATGCTTCAGCGCATGTATGACGGGCTTAACCAGGACGTGTTCACCGTGAACCATGAGCCCGAGCCTATCAAACATGTAGAAAACCTCGAAGAGTATAACGAGCAGGAAGGTCTGGCCCTCTCGCCCGAAGAAATCGAGTATCTCCACAATGTGGAGAAGCAGGTAGGCCGTCCGTTGACCGACAGCGAGATCTTTGGTTTCGCACAGATCAACTCGGAGCACTGCCGTCATAAGATCTTCGGCGGCACGTTCATCATCGACGGTCAGGAGATGGAGAGCTCGCTCTTCCAGATGATCAAGAAGACCACCAAAGAGAACCCCAACAAGATTCTCTCTGCTTACAAGGACAATGTGGCGTTCGCTCAGGGACCCGTCGTGGAGCAGTTTGCACCCAAGGATCAGTCGACAAGCGACTTCTTTCAGGTTAAGGACATTGAGAGCGTGATCTCTCTCAAGGCCGAGACACACAACTTCCCCACAACCGTGGAGCCCTTCAACGGTGCTGCCACAGGAACAGGCGGTGAGATCCGTGACCGTATGGGTGGTGGCGTTGGCTCATGGCCTATCGCAGGAACAGCCGTTTACATGACAGCTTATCCTCGTCTGGACGACTCGACCACAAGCATCAACGGTGATGTGAAGCGCGATTGGGAGAACGTGCTCCCCGAGCGCAAGTGGCTCTACCAGACACCCGAACAGATTCTTATCAAGGCTTCAAACGGTGCCAGCGACTTCGGCAACAAGTTTGGACAGCCTCTCATCTGCGGCTCTGTGCTCACCTTCGAGCATAAGGAGAAAGAAGAGAAATATGCTTACGACAAGGTTATCATGCTCGCCGGCGGTGTGGGCTATGGCACCAAGCGCGACTGCCTGAAGAAGGAGCCACAGAAGGGCAACAAGGTGGTGGTCGTAGGTGGCGACAACTACCGCATCGGTCTGGGTGGCGGCTCTGTGTCGTCAGTAGACACTGGCCGCTACAGCAACGGCATTGAGCTGAACGCTGTGCAGCGTGCTAACCCCGAGATGCAGAAACGTGCCTACAACCTCGTGCGTGCATTGTGCGAGGAGGATGTGAACCCCGTGGTGAGCATCCATGACCATGGATCGGCAGGTCACCTCAACTGCTTGTCAGAGCTCGTTGAAGAGTGTGGCGGCGAGATCGACATGAGCAAGCTGCCTATCGGCGACAAGACCCTCTCGGCAAAGGAGATCATTGCAAACGAGAGTCAGGAGCGCATGGGTCTGCTCATCGACGAGAAGCACATCGAGCATGTGCGCCGCATAGCAGAGCGTGAGCGTGCACCGCTGTATGTTGTGGGAGAGACCACCGGCGATGCCCACTTCTCTTTCGTGCAGGCCGACGGTGTGAAGCCTTTCGACCTCGACGTGGCTCAGATGTTCGGCCACTCGCCCAAGACCATCATGCGCGACGAGACCGTGGAGCGCACCTATGAGGATGTGGCCTACTCGGAGGCAAACCTCGACGAATATGTGAGCCGTGTGCTCCAGCTCGAGGCTGTGGCTTGTAAAGATTGGCTCACCAACAAGGTGGACCGCTCGGTTACGGGTAAGATTGCGCGTCAGCAGTGCCAGGGACAGATTCAGTTGCCGCTGAGCGACTGTGGTGTCGTGGCTCTCGACTATCGCGGACACAAGGGCATAGCAACAGCTCTGGGACATGCTCCTCAGGCTGGCTTGGCATCGCCCGAGGCAGGCAGCGTGCTGTCTGTGGCTGAGGCTCTCACCAACCTCGTGTGGGCTCCTATGGCCGACGGCATGAAGAGTATCTCGCTCTCTGCCAACTGGATGTGGCCCTGCCGCTCACAGAAGGGCGAGGACGCACGTCTCTACACGGCTGTGCAGGCGCTCAGCGACTTCTGCTGCGACCTCCACATCAACGTGCCTACAGGTAAGGACTCGCTGTCGCTCTCACAGCAGTATCCTAACGGCGAGAAGATCATCTCTCCGGGAACGGTTATCGTGAGCGCCGGTGGCGAGGTCGACGACATTCGCAAGGTGGTGTCGCCTGTGCTTGTCAACGACAAGAACTCATCGCTCTATCATATCGACTTCTCTTTCGACGAGCAGCACCTCGGCGGTTCAGCCTTCGCCCAGAGCTTGGGTAAGGTGGGCAGCGACGTGCCCACGGTGAAGGATGCCGACTATTTTGCCGACTGCTTCAACGCTGTTCAGGAGATGATCAAGAAGGGCTGGATCATGGCAGGTCACGACATCTCTGCCGGTGGTCTCATCACAACGCTTCTTGAGATGTGCTTCGCCAACACAGAGGGCGGCATGCGCATAAACCTCCACGACATTCAGGGCGACGACATGGTGAAGGCTCTCATGTCTGAGAACCCCGGCGTCGTTGTACAGATCAGCGACAAGCACAAGGACGAGTTTAAGAAACTCATGGAAGAGGCAGGCGTCAGCTATGCCAAGATCGGCTATCCTGTGCCTGGCGAGCGCACCATCGTGGTTAAGAAGGGCGACTATGAGCACATCTTCGACATCGACGCGCTGCGTGATGAGTGGTACAAGACATCTTGGCTGCTCGACAAGAAGCAGAGCATGAACGGTTGCGCCGACGAGCGCTACCATAACTATAAGAACCAGCCTGTGGAGATGCACTTCAACGACCATTTCGCTGGCACGCTCCAGAGCTATGGCATCAGTGCTGACCGTCGCACACCGTCGGGTGTGAAGGCTGCCATCATTCGTGAGAAGGGTACCAACGGTGAGCGTGAGATGGCTTACTCGCTCTATCTCGCTGGCTTCGACGTTAAGGATGTCATGATGACAGACCTCATCACCGGTCGCGAGACGCTTGAGGATGTTAACATGATCGTGTTCTGCGGTGGCTTCTCCAACTCTGACGTCCTTGGCTCAGCTAAGGGATGGGCTGGTGCCTTCCTCTTCAACCCGAAGGCAAAGGAGGCTCTCGACAAGTTCTATGCCCGTGAGGACACTCTCTCGCTCGGCATCTGCAACGGCTGTCAGCTCATGGTGGAGCTGGGTCTTATCAACCCCGAGCACACCAACCGCGCGAAGATGTTGCATAACACATCGCACAAGTTTGAGAGCACCTTCCTCTCGCTCCAGATCCCTGAGAACAACAGCGTCATGCTGTCATCGCTCAGCGGCAACAAGCTCGGCATCTGGGTGGCACACGGCGAGGGCAAGTTCTCGCTGCCTGAGGAGGAGAGCAAGTATAATGTTGTGGCAAAATACAACTACGCAGCTTATCCCGGCAACCCCAACGGTTCCGACTATAACGTTGCCGGCATCTGCTCTAAGGATGGCCGCCACCTGGCAATGATGCCGCACCTTGAGCGCGCCATCTTCCCATGGCAGAACGCATGGTATCCTCTCGACCGCCGCGCCGATGAGGTAACACCGTGGATCGAGGCTTTCGTCAACGCACGCAAGTGGGTTGAGGAGAAGATGAAATAAGAATAAGAAGTAACATACAGGGCATCGCTCCGCTTCTTCTCTTTCCTCCTTTCCCGACTTTCTACAAGTGGGCAAAGGAGAAGGAGGGGGAGGGGAGCGATGATGATTTAGCCCCACCGCTGAAGCCCCACCGCTGAAGCCCCACCCCCGCGCCGCTTCGCGGCTTGCCCCTCCCCTTATGGAGGGGAGTGATTAGCTAAGGCTATAGAATTCTTCACTCTTCACTCTTCACTCTTCACTCTTCACTCTTCGTTCTTCACTCTTCACTCTTAATTTATATTATATGGACAATTTTTATCTTACAAGCTTCCGCTCATTCTTCAAGATAGGCATGTTTACCCTTGGTGGGGGATATGCCATGATTCCTATTATTGAGGCTGAGGTAGTGGACAAAAGAAAATGGATAGAACGTACCGATTTTATCGATATCGTGGCTATAGCACAGAGCTGTCCCGGCGTGATGGCTGTTAACATGAGCACGTTCATCGGCTATCGTCTGCGTAAGACCAAGGGGGCGTTCTGCCTTACCCTTGCCACGGCTCTGCCATCGTTCATCATCATTCTGCTTATAGCGATGTTCTTCAAACAGTTTCAAGACAACGCTGTGGTGGAGAGTATCTTCCGTGGCATCCGGCCCGCTGTGGTGGCACTCATCGCCGCTCCCACGTTCTCTATGGCTAAAAGTGCGCACATAAACCTTGCCAACTGCTGGATTCCTGTGGGCTGCGCCCTTCTTATCTATGCATTGCATGTGAACCCCATCTACATCATCATCGCTGCTGCTGTGGGCGGCTATCTCTATGGACGACTGCTGCTTAGCAGCAACTGACAATTGTCTTTTGTCGTCTCGGAAAAGGTTACCCCGCAATAATAGTCACCTCGTCAATTTTAAACATGATATATCTACAACTTTTTCTCACATTCTTCCAGATTGGTCTCTTCGGCTTTGGAGGAGGTTACGGCATGCTGTCGCTCATACAGACAGAGACCGTGGTGAGACACCATTGGCTCACATCTGCCGAGTTTACGAACATCGTGGCAATAAGTCAGATGACGCCTGGCCCCATCGGCATCAACTCGGCAACCTATTGTGGCTACACCGCCGCTCATAACGCTGGCTTCTCTGGCTTCATGGCGGTGCTCGGCAGCGTGACCGCAACAGCGGCCCTCGTCTTGCCGTCGTTCATACTGATGATTCTCATCGCACGCCTGTTTTTGCGTTACATGAAGACCGACACCGTGCAGTGGGTGTTCATGGGCTTGCGTCCCGCCGTCGTGGGTCTGCTTGCAGCTGCTGCCCTGTTGCTTATGACTCCCGACAACTTCTCGCTGCCTTCAGTGAACCCTTGGCATTTCTGGATCAGCGTGTGGCTGTTCGTTGCAACGTTCGTGGGCACAAAGTTTTTCAAGATCAATCCCATCCGCATGATCTGCTGGGCGGGCTTCGCCGGACTGATGCTGCTCTATTGAGTTTTGCCCTTCGGTTGCATTTATTATGCATCTTCTGTCTCAGCTTCCGCCATTTGCCTCGGTTAGCGTTAATTTTTGCTCTTTCAATGCCTTTTCTTGCTTTTTTTACACTACCTTTGCATAAGATAGAGTTTTTGAACGAAAAAAATTAGATTATATAAGAAAAATGGGAAAAGTTATTCTTACCGGTGACCGCCCCACCGGAAAACTGCATCTGGGCCACTACATTGGCTCTCTGCGCCGTCGTGTGCAGCTGCAGCAAGAGGGCGACTTCGACCGTATGTTCGTGTTCATGGCCGATGTGCAGGCCCTTACCGACAACGCCGATAACCCTGAAAAAATTAGACAGAACATCATGGAGGTGGCGCTCGACTATCTCGCTGCAGGCTTGGATCCAACCAAATGCACGCTCTTCATCCAGAGCATGATTCCTGAGCTGGCAGAGCTTACAACCTATCTGATGAACCTCATCACCGTGTCGCGCGTGCAGCGTAACCCCACCGTGAAGACGGAGATCAAGATGCGCAACTTTGAGGCAAACATTCCCCTTGGCTTCTTCTGCTATCCCGTGAGCCAGGCTGCTGACATAACCCTCTTCAAGGCCACTACCGTGCCCGCTGGCGAGGACCAGGAGCCTATGATCGAGGTGGCACGCGAGTTGGCTCGCCGCTTCAACCAAGTCTATGGCGATGTGCTCGTTGAGCCTAACATCATGCTCCCTGAGAACGCTACCGCCCGTCGTCTGCCAGGCACCGACGGCAAGGAGAAGATGAGTAAGAGTCTGGGCAACTGCATCTACCTCAGCGACTCTGCCGATGACGTGTGGCAGAAGGTGCGCTCAATGTACACAGACCCCAACCACATCAACGTCTCTGACCCCGGAACGGTTGAAGGCAACGCTGTGTTCACATACCTTGACGCGTTCTCTACTGATGCCGATTTCGCCAATTTCTGGCCCGAATATCAGAACCTTGATGAGCTGAAGGACCACTATCGTCGTGGTGGTCTGGGCGACATGAAATGTAAGAAATTCTTGAACACCGTCATCAACAACATGTTGGAGCCTATGCGCCAGCGCCGTCATGAGCTTGAGCAGGACATCCCTGCCATCTTCGACATCCTTCGCAAGGGTTCAGAGCAAGCCCGTGAGGTGGCAGCTCAGACCATGAGCGAGGTGCGCCACGCCATGCGTATCGACTATTTTGATGACATCGCCCTGCAACAGCAGCTCAGCGAGAAGTTCAGAAACAAATAATATCGGTTGTTTCACTCCTGAAGAGGCAGAAGATCTATATCGTGCCCTCACGACCTCGCAGACCGCATACGTCATGCGGCAGACAATATAAAAGCTCCGGCTACAAATGCGCCGTTTAATTGAACACCAAGTCGCCGTTAGAGCTTTCGGCGCACTTAACTTATTATTTTGACAACTGCCTCGGAGCTTCGGCTTCGGGGCTTTTTATTGTTGTAACAAAAAAGTTATCAAAAAAATTGGTGGTTGATAACTTTTTTGTTAACTTTGCATTGTCTTAATAAAACAAGACAAAAGAGTTCTCTTACATCATGAAACATTCAGAATTGATTAGAGTCTTGATAAAAGCGGGATGCTTTATCAAGCGGCATGGTGCCTCACACGACGTTTGGGTTAATCCTAAAACAGGAGACTTTACAACAGTACCAAGGCACGGAAGCAAGGAAATCAAAACAAAGACTGCAAAGTCTATTTTTGAAGCCCTCTCTATTGATTAAAAGGATGGCTGCCCGGCAAGTTCCGGGTGGCCTCCTTATCTGAATGGGTAACGGGTGGGAGAACTTATTTTGCTAACATTAATATAAGTACAATATGAAAGTTATTGCTAATGTAGTGAAGGAACCTGGTGAGAAAAACTATTCTTGCCTGTTGGAGGTTAAGGCCGTAAAAGGAACAGTACTTGGCCGTGGCTCTTCTGCAACAGCAGCTATTGAGGATATGCTTGAGGGGTGGAAAGAGACTGCGGAATATTTGAGGGATGAGGGCAAAGAGGTGCCTAAGCTTGAAATTGAATACCGATTTGATGTAGGCTCACTCTTCAACTATTACTGCTTCATCAATATTGCAGGCGTGGCGCGTGAGATAGGGGTCAATCCTTCTGTTATGCGCCAATATGCCATCGGCATACGCAAGCCAAGCGAAGAGCGCAAGGCGCTGATAATGGCAGGGCTAAAGAGTATTGCCCGTAAAATGCAAGATGCTGTATTGTATTGATTTGTTTTCATGGTGTACATGAAATAAATATAAGAGAACTATTTTGGAGCCCTCAGTGCGTGACGCATCGGGGGCTTTTTCGTGTTGTGGCCAATCACGAACGCATCCCGAATGATTTGCGAGGAATTTTATTTTATTTTTTTTTGCCATGGTAGGGCTTTGGCATTGAATAGTTTCTCACGGGTTTTTCCTGTGAACTCCCATTCATTGAGCCTGTCGAGAATGAGATCTTTTTTTAGCATTGTCTCTCTGAACTCCTTACTATTTATGTCTACATCTTTTTCCTTTGGCACCCATCGACCTCCCTTGAAAATCATATCACGCTTCTTCATCTCCTTGCAGTATAGGTACCCATAGCCACATTTAGCAGCATCTTTGAATTCTGGATATAAACTTGCAAGGGTGCTGTCTGCTCCGTCTATACTTTTTTTCGCACTCTTCGTTAGAAAAATTATAGCGAACAGTGCAACCACAATCATTGCTTGTATAGGTGTAAGATGGTACATGTTTTCTGTTTTTATAGGTTTCTTTCTTATGCTGTAAAGTTAATAATTATTTCAGCTAACTACAAATATTTCTTTGCTTTATTTTTTATGTCGCTATTAAATAACAAAAAGCAGCAAGTAAATGATCACTTGCTGCTTTATGTCGGGATGAGGCGACTCGAACGCCCGACCCCTACGTCCCGAACGTAGTGCGCTACCAACTGCGCTAAATCCCGATAGGTTTATTCTAAAACCTCATGCAAAGATAAGAAAATAGGATGAAAAGTCCAAGTAATATGTCTTTTTTTTGCTTTTTTGAAAGAAAGTTGCTGAAATATTTGCAAGAACCAAAATAAAATATTACCTTTGCACCCGCAAATAAGGCTTCCCGCCTTGTGAGGCATAAATTATAATGGTGCCATAGCTCAGTTGGTAGAGCAAAGGACTGAAAATCCTTGTGTCCCCGGTTCGATTCCTGGTGGTACCACTCCTCCTTTCATTAATGCCGCAAGGTCTCTTCGGAGTCGGGCGGCTTTTTTATGCTCTTTATTTAAGGCGGTTTATCCACAATGTTGTGCATAACTTGTTTTATGTTGTTGATAATGAATCCTACTTTTGTTAATAAAGAAGTGGTTTGTTGTTAATAAAGAAGCGTTCTTTTGTTGATGAAATGGCGGTTTGTTGTTAATTACATTGTTTTGTGCTGTTAACAACATTCTTTTATCTTGTTGATAAACTTGCCGTTTAGTGTTGATAACTTGCTAACTGCTTGTTGTTGATGTCCTTATGACTCGTGTTGATAGGCGTTTTATGCACATAACGCCATCAAGTTATCCACATGTTATCCACTCTTTCTAAGTGTTTTTCCACAATAATCTTGAGGTTACAATATTTTCAGTTGATATTAATCAATTGGTTATCATGCTGAAACAACGTTGTTAACATATAGTTGTTGTTTTCTTGTCTTTTCCTTGTCTTCTCATGTTTCTGTTTATTCACAATTTTTGCTTCTGCGCTCTCTTCTTGTGCGTAAATAATAAATCTTACTGTTGAAGATTTTCGTGCTGTTACAGGCTTTTAAAATGGCGCGTATGTGGATAACAGATTACGAAGACAGAGGTAGATGCGGTTTGATGAAAGGGAAAGTGAATTAAAGGAAAGATTAAAGAAAGAAAAGATAAAATAAGGGTAGGTTAGGAGAAAGGAAAAGGAGAAAGGAAAAGAAGAACGGGAAAGGAAAAAGGAATAGGAGAAAAGGAAAGGTGAAATGGGGAGAAGGAAAGGAAGATGAGAAAGGGAAAGGAGAAAGGGAAAGGAGAAGGAGAAAGGAATAGTATAAAAGGAAAGGTGAAACGGTGAGAAGGAACAGAAGATGAGAAAGGAAAATGAGAAAGAGACAAGATGAAAGGGTAGAGGTGAAAGAAGCCAGGTGTGAAGAAAAGGGACAGGACAAAGAATAGAGAGGAAGGAAAGCTTGAAGATGAAAGATTGTATAGTAAAGAAAAAAGTTAGAAAAGTAAAAACACGAAAGGAAAAACGGCTCAGAGGAAAAGTACTGGGGATGTTTTTTTGTTTCATAGTATTTTGTATCTTTGCATTATGAACATGCTTGAACAATTAGCCCGTCTAGTTCTTCCCAAAGAAATACTAGACAATTTCGATATCGTCAAGATAGAAACAGATGAGTCTGATATTGACTCAATGAGTATGACCATCTATCTAGACGAGCGTATGAATGCTTATCTCCAAAAATCTGAGGACTACGAATCCAAAGGTTTTATGGATGCTGTACGCATAACTGATTTCCCGATTCGTGACCATAAGGTGATTCTTGTACTTCGTCGTCGTAGATGGAAAAACAAGGAAACAGGAGAGACGTTTGTCGACCGTATTAGTGTTACCGAATCAGGAACCCGCTACTCGAAAGAGTTTGCGGCTTTTTTAAAAGAGACGTATGGACACATCCCCGACGACCTGCCGTACGCTTGAGCGATACTACCATGTAAACTCCAATACATTGGATAAACAATACAAGGATGTCTTGAGTGACTATCGTACCTGGTCAGAACTAGAACATGCCGATGAATGGCTTGTCTTTCCTGACAACATGGGGCGTAATTTGGCAATAGACGAGACCTCTATGTCTAACGGAGAATTGCGCACAATTGTCACCAATAGGGACAGGCACGGAAAAGACCAATGTCTGGTTGCAATTGTCAGGGGCGTTAAGTCAGAGGACGTTATCAATGCCTTGAAGCATATACCTGAAGCACTTCTGAATATGGTTGATGAGGTCACATTAGATTTGTCAGACTCCATGAGAAAGATTGTTCGCACATGCTTTCCCAAAGCAATGAGAGTAATAGATAGATTTCACATACAGAAGCTTGCTTGCGATGCTGTGCAAGAAATGCGCATTAAGCATCGTTGGGATGCTATACAAGAGGCCAATGACGACATGGAGAATGCAAAACTTGAAGGACGCGAATACGTGCCTTTTCGATATGAGAACGGAGATACGAGAAAGGAATTGCTAGCAAGGAGTAGGTATCTTCTTTTCAAATCAGGAGAGAAATGGACACTGTCACAAAGCAAGAGAGCAGAGATTCTATTTAGAGAATATCCAGATTTGAAAACAGCATATGGACTCTCGCATTCTTTGAGAATGATTTTCTCAAAAAATACTATTAAGGATGCTGCAAGACTTTCTATGGCTAAATGGTACAATAAAGTGGAAGAAGCAGGCTTCCGTTCTTTCAATGTTATCGCTGCAACATTCTATGAACATTACGATGATATTCTTAACTTTTATAAAAATAGATCATCTAATGCGGCAGCTGAATCCTTTAATGCGAAAATCAAAGCCTTCAGAGCATCACTAAGGGGTATCGTTGATGAAAAGTTCTTTCTGTATCGACTTGCAAAGATTTATGCTTATCCCCACTAAATTTCCACTGAGCCGGAAAAACACAAAAGGAAAAGCACAAAAGGAAACACACAAAAGGTAAAACATAAAAGAAAAAGCCACAAAGGAAAAAACAATCCTTCGTGGCTTTTATTATTTGTGCCTGTTTTTATAAAAATCTGAATCTCTAAAACTCGTTAGAGGTTTAAGTCTTTATAGAAACATGGTGGCAGTTGCTTTTTATTACTCAGCAGCGAGAGTGAAGCGCTTGTAAGCAACAATCTTCAGATCCTTGCTCTCCTTCTTCAGATAGTCAGCAACGCTCTGCTTGTCGCCGTCGCCGAACTGGAACTCCTGGCAAACGAGGCAGTTCTCCTTCAAGAACTTGCCAACACGACCCTTAGCGATGTTCTGGATCATGTTCTCGTTGAGGTTAGCAGCCTTCTCAGCAGAAACGGTAGCCTTGATCTCGCGGAACTTGGCAACGTCCTCAGCTGTGATCCATCCCTTGCCCTGGTTAGACTCGATGTGGTCCTCAGAGTCGAAGTGGTTGGGGTTGAGGCCAGCCTTCTTAACAGCGTTCTCAACAGCCTTCTCGATCTGCTCTTCCTTGGTCTTCTCAACAGCAACCTTGTACTCCTCTTCCTTCACTGACTCAGGAACTGACTCCTCGTCAAGAGCGATAGGCTTCATGGCAGCAACCTGCATGGCGATCTTGTGACCAGCCTCAGCGTTGTTCTCGTTGAGCTGAACCATGGTGCAGAGAGTGTGCTTGTTCATGTGGTCGTAAACCTCGATGTTCTCACCCTCGAGCACGTTGTAGCCGTCAAGCTCCATCTTCTCGCCGGTGATACCTGAGCGCTGTGTAACAGCAGCCTGAACATCGCTCTCGCCGAGCTTCAGAGCCTTAACCTCGTCAAGAGTCTGAGCCTTGGCAGCGATGGCAGCGTCAAGGATGTCGCTTGTCAGCTGAATGAAATCGGCACCGTTGGCAACGAAGTCGGTCTCACACTTCAGAGCGATCATGGCAGCAAAGCCATTAACGTTCTTAACGAGCACGCAACCGTTAGAGGTCTCGCGGTCTGAACGCTTGGCAGCGATAGCGAGTCCACGCTCACGGAGCAACTCCTTAGCCTTGTCGAAATCGCCTTCAGCCTCGGTCAGAGCCTTCTTCACGTCACCCAGACCTGCACCGGTCATAGTGCGAAGTTTCTTGATATCTTCAATTGAAACAGCCATATGTTGTTTTATTGTTTTAACGGTGCGGATACGCCTTATGGTGTGTCCGCACCATGATTGTCTTGTTATGATTTATTTGTTTTTTTTGCTAAACCCTCTTCGGGGTTCTTTTTGCTTTAAAGGATCGTTGTGTGGTGTCCTTATAGCTTACTCAGCTGCGGGAGCCTCTGTAGCCTCAGCCTTAGGAGCCTCTTCCTTGCGAGCCTTGCGAACGCGCTTCTTGTCAGCACCCTCGTTCTGCTCAGCAGCAGCCTTCTCGTCAGCCTTCTCTACCTTGCGCTCCTCAACGCCCTCTGCGATAGCAGCGCAGCAAGCTGTCAGGATAGCGTCTACAGAATCCTTAGCGTCATCGTTAGCGGGGATGATGTAGTCGATGTTCTTGGGGTCAGAGTTGGTGTCGACGATAGCAAAAACGGGGATACCCAGACGGTTAGCCTCCTTCACAGCGATGTTCTCCTTCATCACGTCAACAACGAAGAGAGCGCTCGGCAGACGGGTCAGGTCAGCGATAGAGCCGAGGTTCTTCTCGAGCTTTGCACGCTGGCGTGTGATCTGGAGGAGCTCACGCTTAGAAAGGTTAGAGAATGTACCGTCGTTCATCAGTTTGTCGATGTTCGCCATTTTCTTCACAGCCTTGCGGATGGTGGGGAAGTTGGTGAGCATACCGCCCGGCCAACGCTCGATAACGTAAGGCATGTTTACGCTTGCTGCCTTCTCAGCAACAACGTCCTTAGCTTGTTTTTTAGTAGCGACGAACAGCACCTTCTTGCCCTGCTTAGCGATCTGCTTGAGAGCCTCTGCAGCCTCGTCAACCTTGGCTACGGTTTTGTTCAAATCGATGATATGGATACCATTGCGCTCCATGAAGATGTAAGGAGCCATTGCGGGATTCCACTTGCGACGGAGGTGGCCAAAGTGGCAACCTGCCTGGAGTAACTGGTCAAAATTTGTTCTTGACATTTTTGTTTTTTGCTTTAAATTGTTTACTTTCCTTTTAGTTTTTCTCGAACCAGCCCACAAGTAACGAGTTTTGAATTTTGAGTTTTGAGTTTTGAATTGTCGGCTGCGCCGATTTTGAATTTTTCAATTTTGAATTATTCTTTTTTCTTGAGATATTTTCTTGATTCGAAAATCAAATAATCTTAACCAGATAATCTTGTTTAGAAAATCTTGATTAGAGAATCTTATTTAGAAAATCTCAATTCAAAAATCTTAACTCAAAACCTTAATTCAAAATTCAAAATTCCAAATTCAAAAATCAAATTTCGGTCTTGCGAGTTTGGATGCTAAACTTTGGGGTTGGTTAAGCCACGCATATATAATAAGGTGCCTCAACCACTCTCCAAATATTAACGCTTGCTGAACTGGAAGCGACGACGAGCCTTGGGCTGACCTGGCTTCTTACGCTCAACGGCACGAGAGTCGCGAGTGAGGAATCCGTGGTCTTTCAGGGCCTTCTTGTCCTCGGCGTTGATCTTCACCAGTGCGCGTGCGATAGCGAGACGCAGAGCCTGGCTCTGGCCTGTGAAGCCACCGCCATCGAGGTTAGCCTTGATGTCGTACTTCTCTGTTGCCTCAAGAGCCAACAGAGGCTGCTTTACAACATACTGCAGGATTGCAGAAGGGAAATACTTAGAGAGTTCTACCTTATTAATAGTGATCTTGCCGGTGCCTTCTGTAACATAAACACGAGCTACAGCGCTTTTGCGGCGACCTATTGCATTAATCATTTCCATTTTCTACCTTGAATTATTTATACTGGTTAATATCTATTGCCTTGGGCTTCTGTGCCTCGTGCTTGTGCTCTGTGCCCTCATAAACATAGAGGTTGTCCATCAGGCTGCGGCCTAAAGGACCCTTGGGGAGCATACCCTTAACGGCGTGACGGATGATCTTGTCGATACCGCCCTCGCGCTTGCGCAGCTCTGCGGGAGTGTTGAAGCGCTGGCCACCAGGATAACCAGTATAACGTGTGTAGACCTTGTCAGTCTCTTTCTTACCAGAGAAGACAACCTTGTCGGCGTTGATGATGATGACGTTGTCGCCACAGTCTACATGAGGAGTGAATGTGGGCTTGTACTTTCCGCGAAGCAGCTTGGCTACTTTAGAGCAGAGGCGGCCTACAATCTGGTCGCTGGCATCAACCACGACCCACTCTTTCTTGGCTGTTTCCTTGTTTACGGAAATAGTCTTGTAACTTAAAGTGTTCATTTTAAAATTTAAATTTTACTACTAAAAAACATTATTATTTTACTTTGTGCAAGCGATTCACTAACCATGGCTCTCGGCCAAAAGAGTCACTATTAACACACC
>OQVS01001567.1_pt1 | contig 15412 bp, 12 predicted proteins | sample 1691601 | NCBI WGS metagenome assembly OQVS01 (sample SAMN03418268, study PRJEB22391) | human gut metagenome | biome: human-gut; feature: organic feature; material: feces | host: Homo sapiens | place: Tanzania | collected 2013-01
CCTAATTGGCGAGTGAATAGGCTATCAACCGATGTTCCCACCATACAGGCACCCGATAAGCAGGTGCAGGGTGAGCCATATTGGTTTTTCAAGTATTTCCCCGAAGGCACGCAAGTTGACATCATCGACATAGGCGAGGAAAACCAGTTTCGGAAAATAGAGCATAAAATCAAGTTTTATCTGGTGCAGCCATGGAAGGCTTTCCGTGTGCGCAAACGCTACGACTTGGTAATTTCGCACGGAGCCCAGAGCGGTTTGGTGTATGAATTGCTCACCTCGTTTGTGAAGCGCAAACCACAGCACCTGATGTTCGACATTGGTGGACTGAACGGCGCGCGTGTCAACCACACCGAAATGCCGCTGATTCGCTGGGCTTTGCGCAAGGCTCCCCACATCATTGTGCACGCCTCGAGGCAGTTGAGCCTCTACGCCAAGCATTATCCTAAATTGGCGCCAAAAGCCACATTCATTCCATTTGGCAACGATGTGGACTACTTCACCCCGAAAGAGGTGTCGATGAAAAAGCAGATTCTCACCTTCGGCAAGGCAAAGCGCGACAACGACACCCTTTGCAAAGCATTCTCTGGCATCGCCGACAAGAAAGGCTACAAACTTGTGGTGGTGGGCGCTGGCGCACTGAAAGAAAAATACCCCGATGGCGATATAGAATTTCTCGACCCTATACCGCTGAAAGATTTGGTGACGCTGTCGCGCGAGAGCGCTTTTATCGTGGTGCCGCTGCCAGAATTCCTCTACAGTTATGGACAAATGAGTTTCTTGCAGAGCATGGCATTAGGAAAAGCCTTGATAGTGACCGAAACCACCAGCTCTGCCGACTACATTTCCGACGCACCAGGCGTGGAGCGTGTGCAGCCTTATGATGTGGGCGATATGAAGGCTGCGCTGCAGCGCATGATGGCGAGCGATTTCGCCACGCTCCAGCAGCGTGGACTCGCCAACCGTGAATTTGTGACTTCGCATTTCAGCGAACGCCAGATGGCAGAGCGCATCGTAAAGTTTATTTCCACTTTTCTCAATTTCTAACCACCCCTCAAACTCGCTAACGCTATGAGTGCAAAAGTATCGATTATCATACCCGTATATAAAACCGAGGCCACACTCCCTCGCTGTATCGACTGCGCTTTGGCGCAAACCTACAGCAACATTGAAATTGTGATCGTAGATGATGGGAGCCCCGACAGGGCAGGGGAGATTGCCGACCAGTATGCGGCGAAACACCCCAACATTGTGGTGGTGCACAAGAAAAATGGCGGACTTGCCGAAGCACGCAAAAGTGGTATTGCCGCAGCGTCGGGCGAATTTTTCGTGCCACTCGACAGCGATGACACCATACCTGAAAATGCAGTGGAACTGCTCTACAACCACTGTGCGGAAGATGATTTGGATATGTGCTACGGTGCCTATATGCGAGTGGTGGGCGATAAGCGCACAATCGAGCCACACCACTTCACTGGCGTGGTGAGCGGAGATGAATTTTTGGTGAAAAACCTTGAGTTGGGATTCCTGTGTGGCTCGCACAACTGCATTTGCCGCACCTCGACATGGACCGACGATGTGTTTCCGCCAGCCGATAAGCGATTTCCAAGCGAGGATGTGCTGATAAATGTGAAACTCTCGAAGAATCTGCGCCGTGTGGGCATTTTCAACGACTACGTTTACGACTATTATTTCTATGAAAACTCTCTCTCGGTGGGTGGCGCATTTTTCACCCTCGTGCTGTGGAGCGACTTTTTTGACGAGGTGAGGCGTTTTCTCCATGAGCAGAGGTGCGAAAGCGAGGCGTTGGAGCATTTGGTGCGAATCATGGAAATCGACCGATTGGCATTCTATATCAAGAATTACGACAAGCAGCACCCCTGGTATAAGAAGGTGATGAGTTACAGCACACGCACTTATCCTCGCAAAACGCGAGTGCTGCACGCATTGCTTCACTGCCCACCGCTATTGCGATGGTGCATTAAAATGAACAGGAAGAGAAAGAGCCTTTAGCCAAGGCCGAGCATTATTTTCCCCACTCTGAACCGTTTTATTGCCCAGTGAAGAAGCAGTGGGCACACCACGCCACACAGCACCACAAGGCACGCCTCCAGTTCAAAATGGGCTGCGAGGTGAAGTTTTGCGCAGAATGCTTTGGCAAATCCCATGAAGGTGGTGTGGTAGAGGTAGATGGTGTAGCTTGCAGCCGACAGCGGTAGCAGTATGCTGTGTTTCACGAATTGCAGTTTCTCCAGCCATTTTGAAATGGCGAGCACCATCAGTATGCCTGTGACAGCCACGATGGGCACATAATTGTCGCCCATGCCAGCCCAAAGATAGAACACAAATCCAAAGAGCGGAATATACACAAAGTTTGCCCATGCGCAGCTGAAGATTTTCTTCAAATCCGATTCAGCCGACACTACGCCCATCATGAAGTAGAGCATCATCATTTTGAATTGGCGAAGACAGAAAAGGTCGGGGAAATCGATGGGCAAGTAGTAGAGTGCCACCGATGCCACCAGCAGCGCCATTCTTGCCTTTTTCCCTTTTGCGAACCACACGATGGCGAACATCAGCAACAATGCCCATACAAACCACAGGAAATATCCAGCCGCCGGCAGATACAGCATTTCCACGAAAGTGAATGGTGTGACGGGCGATGAGGTTTGCACATTGCCGTGTGATAACAATTTGATGCTGATAATAATGGCTGATGTGATGAGGTATGGCACTGCCAGGCGTCGGCATTTCTTCTCTATAAAAGCGGAGTAACTTTGCTTGCGCAGTGTGTGGCGATACACATATCCGCTCACAAAGAGGAACAGCGGCATGTGGAATGAATAGATAATCTGATTGATACATTTCCACCAGGCAGGTGCATTGTCGGGGTTGAAATGCCCCACCACCACAAGCACAATGCAGAGTGCTTTGGCGATGTCGAGGCTGTAGATGCGCTGTTGGTTCTTTTCCATTTTGCTGAAAGTGACTATCGTTGGTAATAAATGTTGCCGCTCACATCTCTGTGCTTCACATTTGTGATATTGCGCAGCACATCTTTTTCCCCTTTAGTGCCATAGAAGGTGTTGCCAGTCACTTTCAGAGTGTGGAAGCGCATTGCTGATGTGGGTGTGCTTGACCAGTGGGTCATCAGTTGCCCATTTTGGGCGTGCACCTCATTGTTCTTGAATACCAATGCCCCCTCTGTGGCAAACTCTTGCAGGAAGAAGTTCATGTTTGCCGATATGAAGGTGTTGTTAGTGAATGTGAGGTTGAGGTGGCGCACTTTGTTGCAATAGATTCGAGTGTCGCCCTCAAAGCGATTGTCGTGAGCGATAATCGCAAAACTGTCGATGCCTGCACCATCCGACACGGTGGCGAGAAGTTTCATGCCCGTAGCCTCGTTGCCAGTTAGCGTAGCCTTCCCCCCTTGTTCGCCACACCACAGTAGCGTGGTGCCCAATTCCTCGTTGGTGAGCGGGCTTGATGGGGCGTAGTCGTTGATGATGTTGCCCTCCATTTGAATGTATCCGCCACGCAGCAGTGCGATGGTATTGCCGGTGGTGCCGAACTTGTTCACCACAGGCATGTGGTTGTTGATAGTGTTGGCACAGAAATATACGGGATTGCGCTTTTGCGATTTGTCGATGATGAAAATGTCTTGGTGATAGTATTTCTCATCTGTGTCTATACGGTTGTTTTCGAACACGTTGCCAACGAGCGATATATCCTCCTGTGTGTCTTCTTCGCTAAAACCGATATTGATGGTTTTTCGGCACAGAGAATTGATTTCGAAGCGATTGTTGGTGAACGCCACGTATTTGTTGTGACACCCATAATTTTTTGCGGTGATGTTGCCACCTGCGGTGTTGAATGAAACCAGCACATCGTTAAATATGTCGCATCTGCCGTCTTCGCTTCCGTAGATAAACTTATTGTTGATCACCGAAATGTTTTCACGAGCCACATGGGCAAGGCGGTTGGTGTGTGCATCGACGGTGGCTTCAAAGAAACCGAAAATCTCATCGTTGCCGTATTTGCGGAAAGTGTTGTCGGCGATGTCCACATTACAGGCTTCACCCCTTATCCACAGGTTGCCACCAGCCATGCAGTTGTTGTAGTTGGTGATGTTGCAGTTTTTGAAGGTGATGTTGCTGCACACGCGCAAATCGAAGTTGGTGAAGATGGCATTATCAGCGTAACTGTTCACACGGCAGATGTCCACCTTGTTGGCATGGTAGATTTTCACGCCAAACATGGCTGTGTTTTCCCACCAGATGCCTTTGTGCTGCTTGAGGTTGATAGCCACATCGTGAATCGATACCGTGATGGGGCGCTCGCGTGTGCCAGCGGCTTTGATGAAAGTGTCGTCGGTGAAAGCCTTGAAGCCGTCGGCATCGCTGCCCTTGTCAAGCACGATGGTCACTTTTTTGCTTCCCACGCCCTTGATTTCGATATTGGAATTGCACTCCACGGTGCCTTTTAGCACATATTTTCCAGGCTTGTCGAAGTTGATGACCACCATATCGGAGTTGTTCAAACTCTTAAAGATGCCACGCAAATTGGCTGTGAGTTCGCCCTTCAACTTGCTCACGGTCACTACTTGTGTGCGTGCGCCCGCGCCAAGCGAAGCCAGCATGGCGATGAGCACCAAAAGAATAGTTTTGTGTTTCATATATTTATTGCAAAGGTAACACTTCAGCAGCATCTTCCTCGCCTTCTTCACCTTCCACCTCGTCGGTTTCCTTTTCCTCATCGTTTGGCACCCATTGCAGGAAGGTGAACGTGAAGAATAGCAGGCAGAAGAACGGTGTTTTCATCAAGTCGCCGTAGGCAAGAATGATGATAAACGACAGGAGGGAGTAAATGAAGATGTTTTTGTTTTTGCGGTAGCCGGGGGGGCGCGATGTGTAAAGCAGGAAATAGTAGATAATCGCCCATGCCAATCCCAACAGGCCCAGCTGCACAATGATATGGCAAACGTATGGGTTGGTGCCGAGGAAAAACCAGTTGTACTCCTCCACCACTTTGGTTTGCGTCATATTCACCGAACCATTGTAGCCCTGAAGCCCTAACCCCACCAGCCAATGATCGCCATTTTCATCAATGATATAAGGGATAAATCCTATTTTCGCAAAGCGAGGCATATCGGGCAGCGATGTTTCGTTGTCCATCAGCCAGTCCACAGCGCCAGCCAGTTCTTCCACAGTGTAGTCGCCATACAGGTATTCCTCCATCAGGAATTTAGGGTCGAGCATTTCATCGCTTCGCTCCACAGTCTCAACATACACCCACAGTGCGCCACCCATCAGAATCACCACCACAGGCGTAATCATAATCACACGCCTGATATAGTCGCGGTTGATAGGGAATAGCAGGAAGAAGTACATCAGCAGCAATATGAAACTCACTTTCGTCTCGTTGAGGGAAGTGGGGAAGAGCAGAATCACCAGCCAAATATTTTCTCGAATGCTTCGGAAAGCGTTTTTGCGGTCGAGTCGCTTGTTGAGCAGGTAGAACGAGAAGAAATAGATACCAAACGACACCACGCTCGAACCACCGTCGCCAAAACTGCCACCCACTGCGTCGCCAGCACCGTATTTGATGAATTGCTCTACCACGCACACTGCCTGAACACACAGCCAGATGAAAATGTGCTTGTCGAAAGTTTTGATAAACTCCTTGTAGAGTGCAGGCTTGCTCCAAATGTAGCGGAATACAGGAATCAGAAATATGGTGCCGAAAAATGAGCGGGAGCCGTTGGCCCACTGCATTAGGCTGAGGTCGTTGACAAAACACGAACTCACAAACGACAGGACAAAGAGGCTGGCAATAATCAGGGCATCGGTAGGCCTACGGAGTGTGTAGAGACCGAGCAGCATGAGCACCGCGTCGCCAATCACATTGATAGGGGTGAAAAGTCCCTCAAGGGGCGGTATGAGTTCTTGGTACACAAAACCAAAGCACCCCAACACCCAAAAGAGGATGAAGAAGGTGCGAAGGATTAAAATGTCTTTTTTATCCAGTATGTAATGTGCTGGTACGTTATTTGTCATTGCCGATTTTTATCGAGGTGTCGTCGGAATTTTTCACGCCGTTGAGCACGAAGCCCACATTGCTGAGTTTTCCTTCTGCCATGAGCCTGTTGATCCATTTCACATAGGCTTGCTTGGTGGAGTTGGCGCGGAGCACCACCACTGTGGTGTCGGCTTGGTTGGTGAGCGAGAATGTGTCGCTTGCCGTTGTCAGTGATGCAGAATCCACCACCACGTAATCGTATTGCTCACGCAGTTGCTCCATCAGTTGCACTGCGCGAGAGCCTTGCAGCAGTTCTGATGGGTTGGGTGGAACGGTGCCAGCCACATACACATCGAGGCCGTCGGCTGTGGTGCTCACGATATCGTGGAGTGAAACCTCGCCATTTGAGAGGTAATCCGACATGCCATTTGAAGCGATAATGCCGAACATCTCGCCAAGCGATGGCTTGCGGAGGTTGAGTTCCACAAGTGCCACCTTCTTGCCCATCAGGGCGAGTGATGAAGCCACGTTGGCAGCTATGTATGATTTGCCTTCCGCTGCCACTGCCGATGTCACGAGCACCACTTTGTCGGTGCTTTCGGGGAGCACAAACTGCACATTTCCTCTCAAGTAGCGGAAAAGTTCGGCATTCTTGGTGTTGGTGTCGGCAATTACCTGAAGTTCGTCTTCACGGGCGTGGTTGATTTGTCCCAGCAGGTGTGCAGGGGTGATGGCTTCGAGTTCGTCTTGACTGCCAATCTTATTTTTGAGCATTTTCTTCACATAGAGAATGCAGAATGGGAGCGCGAATGTCATCATCAGTGCTACGAAAGCGAGCAGGGGTTTCTTGGGCTTCACAGGTTCGCTGGCGGCATACGCCTCATCTACCAACTTGCCCTTAGGTTGAGCGGCAGCCATTTTCAGCGCATTTTCCTCGCGCTTTTGGAGCAGGAAGATGTAGAGTTCGTTTTGAATGGCTTGGTTGCGGTAGAGGGTGCGGGTTTCACGCTCGGTGGAGGCGAATTGGCTCATGTCGCCCTTGCTTTCGCCTTGCACATCTTTCGCTTTGTCGATTTTGATGCGCATGGCACCCAAGGCATTGTTCACGCTACCCAGCATATTCTCACGCATGGCGTTGAGTTGTTGGTCGAGTTGCACCAAAGCGGGGTTGTCGGCTTTTGCAGAGGTCTCGAGGTGTTGGCGCTGGGTGATGAGCGCGTTGTATGATCTTACCATCTTCGCCGAGAGCGAGTCTGACTCGAATGGGATGAGAGAGTGCTTGTTGGCAGGGTCGGTGATGAAGCCCTTAATCATGCTTGCGATGCGATATTGCGTTTCGAGAGCGATGATGGCGCTTTCGCTGGTTTCGCCTTTAATGATAGTGGTCTTGGCTTGAGCCACAGGGTCAATCAGGTTGTGCGCCTTCTTGTATGCCTCGATTTCGGCTTCGCTGCCCATCAAATTCTTGTAGATGAGCGAGAGGCGTTCGTCGATAAAGCGTGCGGTGGTCATGCCTTGTGTGTCGCTTTCCTTCATTCCGCGCTCGTTGTAGAGGCGAACGAGCGTATTGAGAATGTCGCGGCCACGCTTCACATCATTGTCCATCACGTCCATATACACGATGTCGGTTTTCTTCGCCTTCAAGTCCACGGTCATGTCTTTCTGGAGCTCTAATGCGGCAGGAATGTTGCCAGCTACCGAAGCGGTGATGCTGTATTCGTGTTTAGGGGTGAAATATTGCGTGGGCTTCACCACGAAAAGACCGAAAGGAGTCTTAACGGTGGCAGGAAGTTCAACGCCTTTCAGTTCGGCATAGTTGGAGAACATGCCCTTCTTCACGGTGATGTCGGTTTTGCCGTCGGCATACACCTTGATTTTAAAAGGCAATGTCACCGAAAGGGTGTCGAACAGTTCTTTTGGTGCCTCAACGATGATGGGTGATGTGCCGTAGTGGTCCTGCTTCTTCAAGAAGCCGGTTTTCTCGTAGTAGCGGCAGTTGATGTCGAGTGCGTCGACAGTCTTGGCGGCAAGATTCTCCGAAGCGAGAATCTCGATTTCGTTAAACACATTCACATCGCCACCGCCAATCATGCTTTTCAGCATAGAATTGCCTTTTGAATTGCCAATTCCCGCAAACGACAAAGAATGGTCATCTACCAGCACGGTAGAAGATACGATATATGAGGGGAGGGTTTTGCGAAGATATAGAAAAAGAATCCCAAAGCAGAAGATAAACGACAGGGCAAAAAGCCACCAGTGGCGAATTGCGGTGTGTAGGAAGTTAGAGGAGCCCAATGATTCCTTTGGAGCAGTTGTGTACTGTTTCGCTTTTGATTTCATATTTTTTAGGGATAGTAAGTATTTCTTATTTTACGCAAAGAGCAATCACGAGCGATGCGATAACCGACGCCACGCTCACGATAGTTGACATTTGAGAAAGTTTGAACGCCGAGAATTGGTTGTATTTTGAGTTGTCGACCTTGATTTTGTTGGGCTCCACATACACCACATCGTTTTGCTGGAGGTAGAAGAATGGCGACGCATAGATGCTGCCGTCGGTGAGGTTGATGCGGTGATAGGTGCTCTTGCCGTTTTCGGTGCGAATCACGAGCACATTGTCGCGCTTGCCATATTCGGTGAGGTCGCCAGCGGCTGCGAGTGCGTCGAGCACGGTGAATCGCTCTTTGCCCACCACCATGCGTTGTGGCGCTCTCACTTCACCCATCACGTTCACGGTGAAGTTGATCATTTCCACACGCACGAATGGGTCTTTCACCTGTTCGCTCACGCGGTTTTTGATTACGGCAGCCAGTTCGTCGGTGCTGATGCCAGTGGCTTTGATTTCGCCCAGCACAGGTATTTGAATCATGCCGTTGCGGTCCACGATGTAGGTTTGCAGGCGTGGTGATTGGCTGGTGTTGATGTTGCCTTTTACCGATGGGTTGCCCAGAGGCACATTATAGATTGCTGTGGCTTCCGGGTTAGAAGATGTGATGGTGATAATCAATTCGTCGTCGGGCTGGATTTTGATTTTATAGTCCGACACATTGTCAGGGAGAGAACCCTCTGCTTCTTTTAGGTTTTGGAAATACGCAAGGGTGGGTGCTTCTTTAGTTGTGCTGCACGACGCGAATGCGAAAATCACCAATAAACTAATAAGAATGTTTTTAATCTTCATATATCGATAAATTATAGTTGTTTCATATTTATTTTCTAATAACGAATATGTTCGGCCGTTTATTATGCTGATACATGTAATTTTGCGTAGATTTTGCCAAAAACGTCTTTTCTGATTCGCTTTGGGCAGAAATACACCATCAAGCCTATTGCCACTACCATGGTGAGTGCGTCTTGCCAAATGGCTGTGCTGAGGTAGAAGGGCACTGCGGTGGCCAATGCAATAACTATGGGCGTGATGATGCCTCGGTTTAGTGTGAGTTTGAAATAGCGTTTGGTGTCGATCCAGCGGTAGGAGATGAGCACCAAATAGGTGGTGATGAGGGTGACAGTCACACCGTAAACGCCAAATGGGCGAACGAGCAGGAAATTGAGCGCCACATTCACCACTGCGCTGAGAATAATGGCTGGCAGGGTGCGCTTGGTGTCTTTCGCGCACTGGTAGCCCATATCGAAGTAGGCGGAAATCGCAAAAATGGAGGTGGAAATCGCCAATGGGAAAATGTAGGGCAGACTGCTCTGGTAGTTGGTGTCGACTATCCAGCTGTAGCACATCTTCAGCGAGAAGCAGAAGCCTACAAGCAGCACGCACACGATGAAGATGTAGTTGTTGAGCACCTGCGAGAAAAAGCGGTTGCGGTCGTGGCTCTGGTATTGCAGAATGGCGGTTTCCTGCCATGCCTGGTAGAAGATGAACGCCAAGGTTTGGAGTATGCTCACAAAGCGGATAGCCACGGCATACACGCCGTTGACCTCAAGTCCTAAATAATGCTGGATAAACCATCGGTCGCTACTGCCGGTGAGCCACCAGCAGATGGAGCCAGGGAGCAGCGGGAGGGTGTATTTCAGAATCTCGCGAGCCGTTTTGCCCACGCTGATTTTCACGAAGAAGAAGCGCTGCAGGGTGCGGAGTTTCAGTTCCACTGCGCCCACAGCCGCAAATCGGGCAAGGATATTGGCGATAAACACGCCCTCGATGCCCATGCCCAGCCACACCACAAACACAAGGCTGAACAGTCCGATAAAGAAAGCCGAGAGTATGCCCACGGTGATAAACGCCTTGTTATTGCCCAGTCCGCGGAACACCTGCGACACCACCTCCTGAATCGACATGGCCACGAGCAACGCCAGCACATACCAAAGGTAGCGCACTTGGAAAAACGAGGCGATGCCCAAAGTGACGATGGTGGAGAGTAAGATGGTGGCACCGAGTGTTTTGTAGGTCATGGTCACCACTTCCTTGCGGTTTTCCTCGTTGGGCGAGTCGAGCAGGAAGCGGAAAGCGCCGTCGCGAAGTTGGAGCGTGACGAACGGCATCAGCAAAAACACGGCGGTGAGGCAGATGTCGTAATAGCCGAAGTCGGCGGTGTTTTCCACATAATAGGTGTAGAGAGGCACCATGAGGAAAGTGATAATCTTTGAGCCAAGATTACCAATCGCATAAATGCCCATGTCCTTCATCATTTTTGATGAGCGGTTCTGCTTTTCGCTATGTGAAAATGCGTCTGCCATTATTCTGAACTTGCAAAATTACCACTTTTTCCTCATAATGGCAAATGAGGGAGTGCGGCTTACTGCTTTCGCATGTCGGAAATGAAGATACGGGTGAAGATTTGCGCGCCTTTGTCGCTCAGGTGACCCGCGTCGCTGAAGTTGGTGATTTCGGGATAAACCGACTTTTCGAATGTGTAGTCGCGGAACCACACGCCCTCGCTTTTGCAGAAATCTGCCACCCAGCGGCGCATGGCGGCATCGATTTCGTGGTCGGGCGCTAAAGCCATGTAGAGTTTGATGCCTTTTTCGTGGCACAGGGCTATGATGTGTTTCAGTTGTGCCACTTCCACCTCATCGGGCTTGAATCCCTCGAATGGGGTGTCGGTCATCTTCTTAGGCACCTCAAACAGGGGTGAATAACCGTCGGAGTGCTGGTCGCCGTTGCGGTATGATTTCATCAGCCACACCATGCTGCTGTTGAAGCGATAGATGTTACTCGTCATTTTGATTCGCGTGGTGAGCGGCTCTTGGGTATCAACCCACTGGGTGTAAGGCTGGTTGATGCCGTAGAGCGTTTTGCAGTCGTTCACGCTGTTGGCGCGCCACGAGCCGTCGAGCATACTGTTCCACAGCCCAAGCACCACGATTTTCGGTTGGCAACGCTCCAACCACGATTGCAGCACGAGCGATGCGTAAATCACGTCGTGACCGTCGCAGCCAGCGTTGTAGGCACTGAGGTGAAGGCTGTCGGTGAATAGTTGGGGTACAAAACTGTGCTTCGCCTTCGATGATCCGAGTATGAGAATGTCGGCTTGCTTGTTTTGCATCGACTGCACGATGTCGGATTCGAGGATAGTGGAGTCGGGCAAATTTGTTATCAGTTTCTTCGCCACCAATCCCACCATCAAGTCAGCCGCGACGAGCAGTACGGCGATAATCACTGTGTTGATAAATATTTTTTTCATTCGCAGCAGGGGGTTAGAATTGGAAATAAATGAAACTGATATTCTCGAGTTCGCCTGTGGCGGCGATATACAGAATGGCTAAGGTGATGGAGCCGATTCGCACAGTCCGGTTCGGGCTATACATGAACAGCGCCTTGCCGCCGTATTCGTCGCGATATTCCTTGTAGAGCATCACCACAAACGCAAACAAGCCCACGGTGAACATCAGCGTGGTGCCAGAGGTGAACAGTGGGCCGAAGCCGTTGCCGATGTTGGTGATGATGGTCACGATGTCGGTGAAGGAGTTGGCGCGGAAAAGCATCGCACCGAAAGCGCACAGCACGAAAGTGATGCCTTGGCGTGTGAGTTTGTAGAGGCGCTTGCCTTTGAGGGCGTGGCGAGCCTCAAGTCGCTCACGCAGTGGCTTCACGGCTCGGTCGATAATCACCATCAAGCCGTGCCATGTGCCAAACAGCACATAAGTCCAGTTGGCGCCGTGCCAGATGCCACACACCACAAAGGTGACGAGGTTGTTGTAGTGGCATCGCCATTCGCTGCATCGGCTGCCGCCCATCGGAATGTAGACGTAGTCGCGCAGCCACGACGACAGCGAAATGTGCCATCTGCGCCAAAACTCCGTGATGCTCACCGACTTATATGGAGAGCGGAAATTGACCGGCAATTCGATGCCGAGCGTGCGGCTCATGCCGATGGCGATGTCGGAATAGCCCGAGAAATCAAGATATATCTGCGCGCGGTAGCCCAGCAGCGCGAGCAAAGCCTCCGTGCCGCTATAGCCGGCAGGATTGTCGAAAACAAGGTTGTTGAACTGCGCCAGATAGTCGGCCACCACCGCCTTCTTCAGCAGTCCTTTCATCATCAGAAACAGTCCGGCATACAGCATAGGGGGCGTAATGCGGCGGTTGCCCTCCAACTGCGGAAAAAACTCCGCCGCGCGCACAATCGGTCCAGCCACAAGCACCGGGAAATATGTGAGATAAAACACATAGTCGAGCATACGCCGCGGAGCTATTATCACGCCACGGTAGACATCGACCATATAACTGACCGAGCGGAACGTGTAGAACGAGATGCCCACAGGGACAACGATGTCTGTCAGCCGGAAGTTTGCACCGACAATCGATGCCACCGACTGCATCATTCCCCCGTCGCACTTAAACCACACAAGCACTCCCACCGACAACAGGACACTGCAAACGAGCAATGCCCGACGGCGGCTGCGACTGCGGATATGCGCCAACCATACCGACAACCAATAGTCGACCACGGCTTTGACAAGCACCGACAATGCAATCAATCCGCCCACCTTATAGGCAAACAGCAGACTGAATGCCACAACAAACGCCATCATTGCCGACCGCCGGCGATAAAGCAACCCATAGATTGGATAAAACACAAGAAGCACCAGCCAGAAAGCCTCGCTGTCAAGAAATGCGCCAAAGGTGCTGGATATGTCGGTGAGCCTGTCAATCATCTGGTGTAAGAACTATGGTTTTCACTGGTTTGGCACTGCGTTTGTGCGGAACGTCAAGGCGCATCGGGCATACCGATTTTGTGGAAATCCACACCGCCACACTGTCCATCCACACCGCCGCGGCTTCGCGCGTCGGATGAGCACCGTCGGAAGCGCGGTCAAGACTAAGATTTGAAGAAAGGAAGAAATGCCCGTTGCCCACCTTTCCGGCAATCAGGCGGTTGATGCCCGTGTCTGGCTTCCAGTTTGGAGGACCGATCCAGACAAATGGCAATCCGCCGATATCGGCAATGATGGAGTCGACCATCGCAGCACGGCTGCGTTCCACATTGCGCAAAAACAGCTCGTTGCCTCCAAGACACACCACAATGTAACCAGGTTTGAATTTTTCAATATATGCCCTCAGCTTATGTGTCGCGCCCCATTTTTCGGTTGTCGACCCATACCAAATCACCGTGTAAAGCGAATGCCCGTTTTCTTCGGCATAGGCAGCCAGGCGCGGCGACAATCCCTCCAACATTGAGTCGCCCACAAAGAGCAGCGTGTACTTGCACGTATCGGTTGCGGCAACGTTTTTTTCAGGCACGGCAACACTCCTGACGGCTTGACCGCCGACTTCGGGAGATGTCTTTACCTTAGCCATCTGATGCCCGAAAATCCGCAAGTCGTCAAACGTTGACAACAGCATAATCACGGCAAATGCCGTTGCCAACAATGCCCATAATCGCGCGTATGGCCATTTCATGGTCTTCTATATATTATGGGGACACAGCCCCTCGTTTCCTTGTCAATCCACGGTCGCCACCCTATTTGCCGTTTTTAATCTCAAGCGCTTTTATTTCAGCACGTCTGATGCTCTCGGGATTATTCTTGTCGATGCCGTATTTCTCCGGCGCAGGAATGCGCAGCTCGGCTCCGACAGGCAAATTGTCGGGATCGGTGATTATATCTTTGTTGTCCAAGTAAATGTATACCCAGAAAGCGTAATGTCCGTAGAATTTGCGGGAAATGTTGCTCAGATATGCCGTATTGGTAACCTTGAACGTCTGTTCAGCCTTCTTGCTCTCCTTCTCCGGCTCAGCCGTTTTTTCCTCAGGCTGCTCCTGCGGCTTCTCTACGGCAGCCGTCGAGTCGGAATCCGCCGCAGCCACCTTGGCAGTGTCATCGGCAATCACAGCAGGCTGAGACGACGATTTTTTGACAACTCCGAACAGACAGAACCACGCAACGGCGGCTACAACCGCAGCCGTCACGAATCCGGCAAGGAATCCCCAAGCGAAACGGCATCCGCCACGTTTCGGCTGTGGCTCATCATCATATTCTTCCTCCACTGTTTCCTCCGCTTCTTCGGCAGTTTCTTCCGTCTCTTCTTCGGCAGTTTCTTCCGTCTCTTCTTCGGCAGTTTCCTCAGTCACAGTCTCATCATCGGCGTCAGTCTCAGCAGTGTCTTCTTCTTTTTCCTCTTCGCTGTCAGCCTCACTCTCTTCAAGCCCATCAGTCTGACTTTCCTTTTCCTCCGGCTCCGCTCCGTCGGCAGGACTCTCATCCGCCACGTCCTCTGTTCCGGCTGTCTCATCAGCAGTTGTCGCCGCCTCCTCTTCGGCAGCGTCAGGAGTCTCATCCTCCGCCACTGGCTCATCGCCGTCGAAATCATCGGCAAGCTCTATCGCCTCAAAACAATCAAACGCACTGTTGATTGCAGCGGCCGTATCCGGGTCGGCAACAAAGCGCACCTCGCCGCCATCCACATCGAAGCGGCCCACACCTTTAAGCGTCACCGACTCACCATCCATCAGCCGTTCGGCAACAATGGCAAACAATTCTTTGACAAAAGATTGGCACAAAGCATCCGACGTGTCGGTCTCATGCGACAACGCCTTGACAATGTCCTGCAACACAAGTACTCGGTTACTCATCGCCGGCTTCTCCTTTCTCCGCAATGCGGGTTTTAAGCCGAGTGCCCGGCACAAACGTCATTCTTATTTCGGGCGGATAAAGCATCCTGCGTCCAGAGGCGGAATCCACCTCCACACGCTCCATCAGCTTCTCTCCCTCAAACTTGCCGAAACCCGGCACAGCGACCGTCTCGAGAGCGCCGCAATGCTCCTTCAGCAAAGAGGCAAAACCGTCGGCAAGAGCCTCCACATCAGCCTCTCCCCGCTCCAAGCGTCGTGCCAGTTCAGCGACAATATCCTTATGTTGCATTTCTTTTTTTTCCATTGTAATGCAAATGTAGTGTTTTTCCACGAACCTGCAAAATGGCAGTCACCTCGTGACACAACGACCG
>OQVS01001568.1_pt1 | contig 15409 bp, 12 predicted proteins | sample 1691601 | NCBI WGS metagenome assembly OQVS01 (sample SAMN03418268, study PRJEB22391) | human gut metagenome | biome: human-gut; feature: organic feature; material: feces | host: Homo sapiens | place: Tanzania | collected 2013-01
AAAAACAATCGACGCCCGCCGATTTCGTCCGCCGGATCAGTCGGGGCAGATCGTTTGCAAAACGCAGATCGCATAAATGGACGTGGGCGTCAAACACCGTTGCTTTTCCGTTTAAAAGAAAATAATCTGGTAAATATGCTACAAGGAAACGTCCGATGTTTCAATATATCGCATTCAACAAACCCTACGGTGTTTTAAGCCAATTCACGCCCGAAAGCGGACACGCGGCTTTGAACGGATTTTCTTTGCCGTCAGGCGTGTACGCGGCGGGCAGATTGGATCATGACAGCGAAGGGCTGCTTTTGCTGACCGATGACGGGCGGCTGGTAAAAAAACTGTTGGATCCGGAATTTGCGCATCCGCGTTCCTATTTGGCGCAGGTGGACGGGCAAATCACGCCCGAAGCGGTCGAACGGCTGAAAAAAGGCGTCGTGATCAAGGGCTATAAAACCAAACCGTGCCAAGCCGAAGTCCTGTCCGCGCCGCCCGATCTGCCCGATCGCGATCCGCCGATACGGTATCGCAAAAGCATTCCGACGTCATGGTTGCGTCTGACGCTGACCGAAGGCAAAAACAGGCAGGTTCGCCGCATGACCGCCGCCGTCGGTTTTCCGACTTTGCGGCTGGTGCGCGTGTCGATCGGACGGCTTGAATTGGGCGCTTTGCGGGTCGGAGAATGGAAAAACGTCAAAAAAGGTGATATTCTGTGATTTTCGGATCAAAAAGGTCGGTCTTGCCCGACAAATCCAAAAAACAAAGGGCTTTTTTCAGCCTGAACGCCAAAATCTTTCTCGTTTTGATTCTGAGCGTCGCGGGCATGTGTTCGCTTTTTTTCATGACGTTTATGGACGGCTATATCCGTCAGCTGGATCGCGAATCCGTTCTGTTGCGCAGAAAAACGGACGCTATTAACGAATTATTCGAAGAAAACATGCGTCTGCGCCGCGCGATCACGGCTTTGAACGACGGGACGGAAAAGCGGGATCGGAATCCGGTGTCGACCCGATCGGGCGGACAAAACGAGCTTTTTGCGCTGAAACCCCTTGACGACCGCATCTTGGCGGCGCGCCGCGAATTGGTTTCCGATTTGAATTCCGGACGCGTGCGCGAAGAAAAAATGCGGGAACTGGGGTATGGCGTTTCCGTCGCGCTGTTGCTGGTTTTCTTTGTGCTGGAGCTGTTGTGGCTGATCGTGCGCCGTTGGGTGCTGAATCCCGTCGCGAAAATGGTCGAGGCGACGCATCATATTTCTTCGGGTGATTTTTCGTTTCGCGTTCCCGTCGCATCGCGGTTTTCAAAACAGGACGAACTGGATTTGCTGGCGCGCGATTTTAATAAAATGGCGCAGGACATTGAAAACAATATCCGCGACATTCGGGAAAGCGAAATCTTTTTGCAAAACCTGATCGACACCATTCCCGACGGTATCCGCGTTTTGGACGATGAATACAATATCGTGTTGACCAACCGCGCCTATAACGAAATGTGCGGCGGATTGTTCCCGCGCTTTCCGAAAAAATGTTTCGAAGTCTGCGGCAACGCGTTGCCTTGCGCTCCGGATCAAAGGGAATGCCCCTTGCAGCTGCTGAAACAAAATCCGGATCGTCCCGTTACGCTGATCCAGCGTTACGCGGACGCCGACGGACGCGACCTGTTTTTCGAAGTTTCCGCCGCCGCCGCCTTTCATAAAAAAGAAGAGATTACGGAGCTGTGGGTGATTGAAATGATCCGTCCGCTGGACAAGACGGTTATGCTGTCGCATCAGCAGAAGCTTTCGTCGGTCGGCATGCTGGCGAGCTCTGTCGCGCACGAAATGCGAAATCCGTTGGGATCCGTCCGGTTGATTTTGGAAAACATTCTGGACAAGATGGATTCAAACCCCATGAAAGCCGATGATTTGAAAAAATACCTGTCGCTGGTGCATGAACAGATTTGCCATTGCATCACCGTCACGTCGCGCATGCTGAAGCTGTCGCGCAAGGCGGACGGCGAATTTTCACCCGTCGATTTGGTCGAAGTCGTGACGGAAACGGCGGGGCTGCTGGAATACGAAGCCAAAAAATCGGGAATCGATGTCGCGATTGATGTCGAAACGGACAGCGCCGTTGTGTTGGCGTCGGACGCCGAAATGCGCATGATGACGGTTAATTTGATGCAAAACGCTTTTCACGCGATGGCTGGCGGCGGAAAAATGAGGATTTCCATAACGGGAGACGGAAAAAACGTCGGCGTCGATTTCATTGATACGGGGTGCGGCATACCGTCCGGAAATCTGCCGCGCATTTTTGAACCGTTCTTTTCCGAACGTCGAAACGACGGCAACGGGACGGGGTTGGGACTGGCAATCGTTAAAAGCATCGTTCAAAGCTGCGGCGGATCGATTTCGGTCGAAAGCACCGTCGGCGAAGGAACGGTTTTTCATTTGGTTTTCAAGGCGCATGAAAAATGAAAGAACAAAATTTAACGGTTCGCGCTGAAAAAAATACGCCGCTCCGGCGGTAACGGCGTCGCCTGACGGAACGGAATCCTTTTCCGCCGCCGTCACGCCTGCGCGCGAGGCGCCGACGGCGTTTTTAAAAAGAGCCCGCGCAACGGCAAAGGCTCTTTTCGTGCAAAAAAGTCAGTCGATTTGGCAGACCAGCATTTTCAAATACGCCGTTTCGGGCAGATGCGGGTGGACGGGGTGGTCGGGACCGGCGCCCGCCTGCAAAATCACGCGTCCCGTTTTGCCCGCTTCGGTCAAACCGCGCATGCATTCGGTGAAAAATTCGTCGGGCTTGACATGGTGCGAACACGAACCCAGCGCCAGAATGCCGTTCTTTTCGACCAGTCCCGCCGCCAGACGGGCGACTTTGCGGTATCCGCGCAATCCCGCCGCGATGTCTTTTTTGACTTTGGCGAAAGCGGGGGGATCGCAGATGACGACGCCGAATTTTTCCTTGTCCCTGTTCATGTTTTCCAACACGTCAAACGCGTTGTCCCTGATCCAGGAACACTTGTCGGTCAACCCGTTCTTTTCCGCCGCCATTTGCGCCAAAGCCAGCGCCGATTCGGAACGGTCGACGCCGATGACTTCGCGCGCGTGTCCGATGCCCGCATGCAGGGCGAAACCGCCCGCATAGGTGTAAAAGTCGACGCACCGTCTGTTTGGCGCCAAACGCCCGACAAACGAACGGTTTTCGCGCTGATCGTAAAACCAGCCCGTTTTCTGACCGTCCTTCAGGTCGGCGAAAAAGGAAATGCCGTTTTCGCGCACGGGAACGACATCGGGCAGAGTTCCGGAAACGACTTCGTAAATCGGATCCAGTCCTTCCAGAGCGCGGGCGGAGCTTTCGGCGCGAAGAACGATGCAGGACGGGCGCAGCACTTCGTCCAAAGCGGCGACGATGTCCTCCTTTAACAAATCCATGCCTGCCGTGTTCAGCTGGCAGGCGACGATGTCGTCAAACCGGTCGATGACCAGTCCCGGCAGACCGTCGCCTTCGGAATGAACCATGCGATAGAACGGCGAATTGACCAGCGCGTCGCGCAATTCGACGCATCGGCGGAATTTTTTGATAAAAAAGGAACGGTCGATGCCGGTCTGCGGATCGGACGCCATTTTGCGAAACGAAATCAGCGAATGGGGATTGAACGAACCGACTCCGATAAACGCGCCGGTCGCGTCGAACAGGCTGACAATCGTTCCCGCGGGAACGGCTTTGGTTTCGGCGGTCATGTCGATTTCGTTCGAGAAAACCCACGGACTGCCCGATTTGACGCGTTTCGCGCAACCTTGTTTCATTTTTACGGCGGGATAATTTGTGTTTTTCATGGCGTTTGTGTTCAACCTCTTTTAAACTGCATGCAAAGGTTTTATCACGTCGGGGGCGCAAATGCCAAAAAAAGAAATAACTTTTTCCGCGGGCGACATCATCTTTAAACAGGGTGACGAATGCGCGACCGTCTACACCATCGTCGACGGCAAGGCGGAACTGTTCTACGAAATCAACGGCAAAGCCCGTCCGATCGGCGTCAAGGGCGAAGACGACACGTTGGGCGCGAACTGCGTGCTGGAGGGAACCTACGACACGTCGGCGCGCGCCGCGACGGACTTGACCGTTTTCGCGCAATCCGCCGACGAATACATCGCTTTTTTGCAACGATCGGGCGAGCTGTCTCCGAATGTCGGGACGACGGAACAAAACGCGTTTTCCGATGAGGACGACGACGATTTTTCATTCAGTTTCGACGACGGGGAAGAAAAAACAGCCGCTCCCGTCGGACGGGGGAAAAGGCGCGCCGCGTCTTCCCGACGATCGGGACGTTCCGTCGCTTCCGCGTCCGCAAGCGGCGACGACGGTTTTTCATTCGGCTTTGACGATGACGAAGACGGCGGAAAAAAGCCTTTGCCCGCTTCGGCGTCGCTGGTGCATGTCGAAAAACCGAAACCCCCGGTTCGTCCGATTGAACAAAAACCCGTCGTTCTGCCCGCCGACATCAAACGATCGCCCGTCAGGGAATGGTTCAAGGAAGCAAAAGAGGAAAAGCCCGTCTTCGGTTCCGTCGTTCTGCTGGCAAGCGTGGCGGGCGACGACGGATCGATTCGCGATGAACTTTACCGCGTTCTGTCGCAAATTCCGAATGTGGTCGTCAAAGTCGTCGACAAAGCCGTGGTCGACGCCAATCCCGATCGCGGGGCGATGCAAATGCGGGCGTGGCTGGAACAGCATCGGGCGGACGTCGGTTTGTACGCGCAAATCGACAATGCGGGGCGCGTTTTGGAATTTCACGCCGTGCGCCCGTCCAATCCCGTCGAAACGCCGCTGTTTTCGGCGGGCGGGCGGTTCTTTTTGCCCGTGCGCATGACCGGCGAACAGCAAACGTTGTTAAAGGTGTTTGCCATCAGCGCGATTACGCCGACGCGGCTGGAACACGAACAGTTGTTGCGTTTGTTTCTGCCGACCCTGATTAACGAGGTCGCCGCTTACGCTTCAAAACCGATGGTCGGTCTGACGGCGGAAGAACAGGCGGCGAATTTGACGGCGTTCGCGAACGTCCTGTCATGGAACGGTTATGTCAATCCCGCCGAAAACAGGCGGGGGCAAGCGACCGATTTGTACGAACGGGCGCTGGATTTGTTGCCGCCGCACGCGCCCGAATACGTTTTCGTCAACCGTCAGGTGGGTCTGTTGCGCCAGATGGAGGCGGAACGTCGGGACAGCGTCGAAGCCTATCGAGTCGCCGAAGAAACCTTTAAAAAGGGATTGTCCGCCCTGTCGGAAAAATATCAGCCCGAAGCGTGCGGCGATTTGAACCTGCGTATCGGCAACGTGCGCCAAAAAATCGCCATGCAGACGGGGGCGGGCGAAGATTTCGTTTCGGCGATGACGGCGTACCGCGACGCGCTGAAAACGCTGAAACCGGTCGGACAGCCCGAACGATGGGCGGACAGCGTGAACGGGCTGGCGCGCACGATGCAGTTGTTTTCGTCCTACGGCACGAAAACAACCCTGTTGGAAAAGGCGATAGAACTTTATGAAAAGGAATTGACCGTGCTTGACCGCGACAGTCAACCTTTGTTGTGGGCGCGCGCGGGAAACAATTTGGCGTCGGCGCTGTTTCTGCTGGCGGACAGAAAAGGCGGGGCGGCGGATCTGCTGCGCCGCGCGGTCGAAGTGTTTTCGGACGCTCTGCGGGTCTATGACGAAATCGGCGCGCATCAAATGGCTGACGTTACGGGCAGTAATCTGAAACGCGCGGAACGGGTCTTGGCTGAAACGGAAAAAGAACTGGAAAAAAACAAAAATTGGCTGGACGATATCTTGAACGACGACGAAAAAACGGGCGACAAGGCGGAAAACGCTGACGAACCGCTGACATTCGAACGTATCGCCGTGTTTGAAGAACTAGACGACGATGAATGATAAAAGCCCGAACGCGTTTAACGCCAGCGCAACAATCGCGCCGACAAACAGCGATGCGCCGTAGGGACCTTCTTTGTTTCTACGGACGGCGGCGATCAGGGCGAAGCAGACGACCGATGCCAAAATCGCGACCGCCAATCCCGCGACGCCCAACCACGCGCCCAGCGCCGTCAGCATTTTGAAATCCCCGCCGCCCAGCGACCGCGGAAAAAACGGCGTCATAATCGCCGCGGTAACGGTCGGCAATAAAAATCCGAACACCGCGCCCGAAGCCGATTCGCAGGCGGTGACTATGCCCGACAGGTTTGCGGCGGCGAAAAATCCGGCTATCAGCAAAGGAACGGTCAAAACGTCCGGCAGCAAATGCAGCTTTTCGTCAACGCACGCCATCAGCGCGCAGAGCCACAGCAAAATCATCAGTGTCGGCGGATAGCCCGCCCGCAACAAAAAATACAGAAAAACCGCACCGATGATCCCCCACCAAAAACCCCCGCGAATCAAAAGAAGCCAAAGGGCTTTCCTGCGTTTCGCACGGGCGGCGGATCTCGGTTTGGCAAAACGGGGAACGTGAAATGAACGCACCAACGCCGTTCCCGCGTCGGCGGGCAGAAATTTGCCGAATCTGCGCGCGAAAAAAGGAATGGGGAAAAATAACAAAAACGCGATCGTCAAAGCCGCCGCCAACAATTCCGTCATAAAAAATCCTTTCGCTGTTTTTAGGGATTAACCCGAAACGCTTTTTCTATATAATAAACAAAATTTCACAGGAGTCGATATGGCACTTCATTTTCATAAAACGGCGATTGTCGGCATCGGGCTGATCGGATCGTCCTTGGCGCGCGTTTTGAAAAAAAACGGTTTGACGGACGAAATCGCGTGCGCCGCGCGGTCCGAAAAAACACGGTTGACGGCGGTGGCTTTGGGAATCGCGGACAAGGCGTTCGCCGACCCGCGCGAAGCCGTCGTTGACGCGGATATCGTTTTTGTCTGCACGCCCGTCGGCGTCATCGCCGAAACGATTGAAAGCATAATGCCCGCTTTGAAAAAGGGGGCGATCCTCACGGATGTCGGGTCGGTCAAAAAAAACGTCGTCGACGCCGTCGAGCCGTTGTTGCGTCCCGACGTGCGTTTCGTCGCGGGACACCCCGTGGCGGGGACGGAAAAATCGGGACCCGAAAACGGTTTCGCCGAATTGTTCGACGGGCGGTGGTGCATCTTGACCCCGACGAAAAAAACGGACGCCGACGCGTTGGAACAGGTGCGCGCGGTCTGGCAAATCGCCGGAATGAAGGTCGAGGACATGCCCGCCGACCGTCACGATCGGGTGATGGCGCTGATGTCGCATCTGCCGCATCTGATCGCCTATACGATTGTCGGAACGGCGGCGGATCTGGAAAGCGAAACGGGCAGCGATGTCATTAAATACGCGGCGGGCGGCTTTCGCGATTTTACGCGCATCGCGGGATCCGATCCCGTGATGTGGCGCGATATTTTTTTGAACAACACGGACGCCGTTTTGGATTGTTTGCAGCGATTTTGCGAGGACTTGACCGTGTTGCAGCAAGCCATTCGCAAACACGACGGGCAAAAACTGCTGGATTGGTTCGCGCGGACGCGTCAAATTCGGCGCGAGGTCGTCGATGCGCGTCAGGATCGTCCCGAAAACGAAAAATTATTGTTGAAAAACAAAGGGTGAGAAAATGAAAGTCACATATCAAGGGGTTATCGGCTGTTTTTCGTCCATGACGTGCGAACGCTGTTTTCCGGACGCGATCCATCGCGGCAGTCTGTCGTTCGGGGACGCCATGCGCGCGGTTGTGACGGGCGAGGCGGACATCGCCGTCATTCCCGTCGAAAATTCGACGGCGGGGCGCGTTGCCGAAGTGTACGGGATTTTGCCCGCATCTTCGCTGTACATCGTCGGGGAATATTTTCTGCCGATTCACCACTGTCTGATGATGCCGACAAAAATCGTACGCGGACTGCCGCCGCAGAATTTGACGGAAGAACAGCTGTTGGAATGGAAAAATTCAGAACCGTCCAAAGCTGAAATCGACCGCGCGCTGACGCAGATCACCGAAGTCCGTTCCCATCCGCAGGGATTGGCGCAGTGCCGCGCGTTTTTGCGCGGCGCGCTGCCGAACGCCCGTTTGCGCGAAGCCTGGGACACCGCGGGGGCGGCGCGCGATCTGGCGCTGGAAAACGTGCCGAACGTCGCTGTGATCGCTCCGGCGGGGGCGGCGCGCTACGGCATGACGATTTTAAAGGAAAACGTCGAAGACGCGTCCGACAATACGACCCGTTTTCTGTTTTTGCGCAAGACGCCTTTGAACGCTGACGATATCCGCAGCCGCCCGATTACGACGTTGGTTTTCCGCACGCGCCACGTCGCCGGCGCTTTGGTCGAGGCGTTGAAAGTGTTTCAGGCGCACAACATCAATATGACTAAGCTGGAAACCTATATGACGGGCGTTCATCATTCCGAACCCGTGTTTTACGTCGATTTGGCGATGAACGGGTTTGACGAAAACGGTCGGGAAACATTGGAAAAGCTGCGCGCCGCGACGCTGGGGGTGCAGGTGTTGGGAACGTACGAGGCTTCGCCCGCGCGCTCCGAACGCTACGGTTTTGCCGATATCGACTGATAAACGAAAAAATCCGTCCATAAGAGCGACCCCGCTTGCACAACTGAAAAACGATAACGCTTTGAACGGAAAATATATTTTTCGATTTTGACGAGAGAAAGCCTCTTTTTGGGAAAAACGGAAAAAATATTGACAAAAAACGCGTTTTTTTCTACCATGCCCCTATATATCAAATAAAGAGGCAAACCGATGTCGTTGAAAAATGTTTTTGAAGTCCCCGTCCGTCACGACCGGAGCAATCCGGCTGAAAAACCGGTCGTTGATATCGATATGACGGAATGCAAGGAAACGGACAAACCGCGCATGGTCGCGCTGGTCAACCGTTTGGCGAAAAGCCCGTGCGGACTGGAAACGCTGCAAATCGCGGCGGATAACGGATTTAAGTTCAGCTTTTTTGACGACGGCGTCCGTTGTTGCGGCGCGTGCGACGAAGCGGGGCATTGGGTTCGCCTGAATCCCAGAGAATCCGACGCGAAACTGGTCGGAACCCTGTGCCATGAATGCCGTCACGCGGGACAGTTCGTCCGCGGCGCGCACGAGGCGTTCGGCGTGATGGACGTGCGTTCGGAGCTGATGTGTTTCCGCGCGATGGAAGCCGACGCGCAAACCTACGCGATTACGGCGTGCAAGGAATTGCAGTTGCAGGGCGACCGTTCTCCGTACAACATTTTCGCCGACCGCTATCCCGAAATCGAGGAGGCTTTCCGCGCGTCTTACGACAAGCACGGCAAAGTCAATCACGACGTGATGACGGACACGAACGAATCATGGTACGACCAAATCCGCACCAAAACGGTGTACGAGGAAGCCTATCAAATCGAACCGATGACCAAGGAAATTTACGATTTGAAACAGGGCAAGGAACCGACTTTGTTCTATGACAAGCAAAAAATGACTGCGGAAGAGGTCGTCGCGCTGGCGTGCTAGACAAAGGACGGCAACTATTACACCAAAGACCCGAAACAGCTGGAAAGCGGCAAGTTTATGGATGTCGCCAAACAGGCGATGGGCGATATGCGCGACTTTTTCAAATTGCGCGAGGAATTGACCGGTATGAAGCCCGATCCGTCTTTGGACACGATCCCGACGCGTCCCGACTATATGCACCGCGAACGCCCCAAAATGGGCGAAAAGCCGATGGCGGGCATGTTTGAAACAAAAGACCGCATTTTGAACAACAAACAGCGCTACGCGTCCGAAAAACAGGCGCAAAAGGTCGCTTTCGCGCGCGCTGCCAGCCGTTCCCGCTAAGGAGCAAAAGCCATGGAAATAATGACGTCTTCAATGTTGCAAAAAGTTCTTGACGAACCTAAAGGGCAAGTGTCTTACGATCCGAATGAAAAGCTGACGGTCGATGTTGATTTGTCGCTGTGTTCCGACGAAGAAATGCCGCGCATGATTCATATCGTCAACCGCTTGGCAAAATCCGAAGCCGGACGCGAAACGTTGGAAATCGCCAACAAAGCCGGCGTTAAATTCGGTTTTCTGGACGCGAAGACAAATTGCTTCGGGTGCTTTTTCGGCGGTGTGAACTATATCGGTTTGGGACCCATGGCGTCCGACGACAAGCTGGTGTCCACGCTGTGCCACGAATCCCGCCATGCGGGGCAATCCGTGCGTATGGCTGACCTGCCCGATCGCGACCGGCTGAACGTCGCGTCGATTATCCGCTATTCCCGCGCCAAGGAAGCCGACGCGCAGGCGTACGCCGTCAAAGCGTGCAAGGAATTGGAAATGCAGGGCGACAAAGGACCTTTGGCGACGTTTGCCAAATTCTATCCGCCCATTTACAAATCCTATGAAAACGCGATCGCCAAAGAGGGCGTCTTGAACGACAAGGTTGTCGCCGACGTGTTCAAAGGCTGGTACGACCAGACGCGCACCAAACAGAATTACGAAGAAGGCTACATTATCGAACCGATGCACGACGCGATCGAACAGAACTTTGCGGGAAACGGCAAGGACGACGAAGGGACGTACACCTTTGCCGAAAACGTCGATTCCAAAACCGTCGTTGAAAAGGTGGGCTGGACGAAAAACGGCAACTATCTGTCGGCGGAAAATCCCGATTTTCTGGACGAACCGCGTTTTGCCTCCGTCGGCGAACGCACAAAATCCGACGCGCAGGCTTTCTTTGAAATTCGCAAAGAACGCGCGGGGATTGAGCCCGATAAATCCGTCGACTCTTTGCCGACGAACAAGGACGCGTTTGCGCGCCGCTTGCCCGAAATGGGACAGCCGCGCGGCAACGTCGGCGAAACGATGAGCATGGGCAACACGATTGAACGCTGGAAAGCCATTCTGGCTCAGCGCAAGCTTAAAGGAATGTTGGGAACGTTGGGGCAGGCGTTTGAACCGCCCGGCGGAAAAAAAGAATATCCCGACGAAAAGCCCGCGGTTGACGTCGATTTGCGTTATTGCGCGAAAAAAGACCGTCCGCGCATGATTGCTTTAATCAACCGTCTGGCGCGCAGTAAAACGGGCTTGGAAACGTTGCAAATCGCGGCGGACAACGGGTTTCATTTCAACTTTATCAAGGGCGAAAACCGTGCTTTCGGTTTTGCGGATCCCGAACATAAACGCATTGCTTTGAATCCGAAGTTCTCCGACGCGAAGCTGGTCGGAACGATGTGCCACGAATGCCGCCATGCGGGTCAGTTCATGCGCGCGTCCAATCTGGAAGAAAACAGATGGGACGTCAAAACGAACTTGATTTACATGCGCGCGATGGAGGCGGACGCGCAGGCGTATGCCGCGACGGCGTGCGAAGAAATGTTCCGTTTGGGCGATCCCGAACCGAAACAGGAGTTCTATAAGTATTATCCGCCGATTGCCAAAGGCTTTACGCAGGCGTTGATTAAAAACGACGCGCAATTGGGCGATCAGTTGCTGACCGACACGTTCAAATCGTGGTACGACCAGCTGGGGACAAAGACGGGTTACGAAGCCAACTATTTGCTTGAACCGATGCAGCAGGATTTGCGCGACATCGCGAACGGCAAAAACAAAGACACGCAGATGAGCTTCGATATGTCGATTTCCGCGCAGAAGACGATTGCCGAAATCGCGTGGACTCAACACGGCAATTACTTCAAGGACAATCCCGAAATTCTGAACGGCGGCAAGTATCTGGACGTTTGCGACCACACGATGACGCAGATGAAAAAATACTTTGAAATCCGCAAGGAATTGACGGGAAAAGACGACGCGAAGGCTTTGGACGGCATTCCGATACGCGCCGACACAATCCCCCCGCGCACCAAGGGGATGAAACGGCCGGCTGTGAAAAACAGCGTTGCCAAGCGTCAGCAGATTCTGAAAAACAAGGAAGCGACGCAAGCGCAAAGTCTGGCGTCAAAGATGGTTCGCGCGCAGATCGCCGCCAATCGGACGGACAGATAAAATTCCGGTAACGGAAAACGCCCCGTTTTAAAGCGGGGCGTTTTTGTATCACGACCGCGGCTTTTTCATTGCGAAACGTCCGGTTGATCGCCGGATAGAGTTCGTAAATTCGATTTTTTCGGCGCGCGATGACCGAAGGTTATTCAAAACCGCCTTTTCCCGTGAATTCCTGATACAGCCGCAGGGCGAACGAATCGGTCATGCCGCTGACGTAATCGACGATTTTTTGAAATTTTTCATAGGTGTTTCCCGCCGATTTCAAAATATTTTCATCGTTTTTTCTTGAACAGATCAAGGCGATGATCTTGTTGTTTTTGGACGTTCCCTTTTCATCGGGCAATCGGCTGAAAACGGCGTCCGTCAAAATATTCAGCAGATAAGTGATCACCGTGTCGCCCAGCAGTTCGCGTTTTAAAACGGATTTGTGGGAAAAGTTGATGTCGCCCAAAACTTTGAACACTTCGCGTATGGTCGCCGAAGCCGACGCCGACAGCAAATCTTGTTTGAAATCGCCGTTGACGATGCTTTCGATGTTGTCGCAAAACGTTTTGACGGCGTCGCGGATCATTTTGCGCTGCATGGCGATGCGGAATTGCTGGACGAACAATTCCCGATCGTCGTCAAAGGAATATCCTTTGTCGATCAATCGTTGCAGTTCGGTTTCGCCGTCGGTTCCTTTGAATTTTTCCTTTAAATCCTCTAACCGGATCAGACCGATTTTACATCCGTCCTCGATATCGCAAACGGAATAGGCGATGTCGTCGGCGGCTTCGACCAGATAGGTCAGGGGGTGGCGTTGCCCCGTTTTCAACCCCAACTCCGCGGCTATTCTTTGATACGCGTCCCGTTCGGAACAAAAGTATCCGAATTTCTTTTGAAACGGGTTTTGGGTCTTTTTGTTTCCGTCGGTCGAGGAAAAGGGATATTTGACGACCGTTCCCAAGAGGGCGAAGGTCAGGTTGAACGAATCGCCGTGGCGGTTCGGCGCCAAGCTTTTCAAAATGCGGAACCCCTGCACGTTGCCGTCGAAGTTTTCAAAATCCGCCTGTCGTTCGGGCGGCAGGGTTTGATACGCCGCGCCGGTTTTCGATGTCGCGTCCGTTTTCAATTTGCGGAAAAAAACGCGAATGCTTTCTTCGCCGAAATGACCGAACGGCGGGTTGCCGATGTCGTGAACCAATCCCGCCGTTTCCGCAATCGACGGAATGAAGCCCCTTTGGCGATCGTCCAGCAATCCGCGGTTTAACATAAATGTTTCGACGCCCAATCCCAACCCTTTGGCAAAGCAGGAAACCTCCAGCGAATGGGTCAGGCGGGTGCGCACGAAATCGTTTTGCGCCAAAGGGAACACTTGCGCCTTGTCCTGCATTCGGCGCACATACGACGACAGGACGATGCGGGAATAATCGTTTTCAAACGGGTTGCGCCCGTCAGCGCCGTCCGTCGTTTTCGAATTGAAAAAGCGGTTCGCGGACAGCATCTTTTCCAATGTTTGTTTCAGATCCATTTCAATCCCTTTAAACGGTTTCAAATCGGAACACGGTCGTTATTATAAATAAAAAAGGCTTCCCGAAGGAAGCCTTTTTCTTTGCCGTAAAAGGGCTTATTTCGCCTGCGAAACCGCAACGGCGACGGCGACGGTCGCGCCGACCATCGGGTTGTTGCCCATGCCGATCAACCCCATCATTTCGACGTGCGCCGGAACGGACGACGAACCCGCGAACTGCGCGTCGCCGTGCATGCGTCCCATCGTGTCCGTCATACCGTAAGACGCCGGACCCGCCGCGACGTTGTCGGGGTGCAAAGTACGACCCGTGCCGCCGCCCGAAGCAACCGAGAAATACTTTTTGCCGTTTTCGATCGCCCACTTTTTGTAGGTGCCGGCGACGGGGTGCTGGAAGCGCGTCGGGTTGGTCGAGTTGCCCGTAATGGAAACGTCAACGCCTTCTTTAACCATAATGGCGACGCCTTCGGACACGTCGTCCGCGCCGTAGCATTTGACTTTCGCGCGGTCGCCTTTGGAAAACGCCTTTTCGGAAACGATTTTCAGTTCGCCCGTTTTATAGTCGTATTCCGTTTCAACCGACGTAAAGCCGTTGATGCGGGAAATGATGTAAGCCGCGTCTTTGCCCAAGCCGTTCAGAATAACGCGCAGGGGTTCTTTGCGGACTTTGTTCGCCGTCAACGCGATGCCGATCGCGCCTTCGGCCGCGGCAAAGGATTCGTGTCCCGCCAAAAAGCAGAAGCATTTGGTGCTTTCGCTCAACAGCATCGCGCCCAGATTGCCGTGTCCCAGACCGACTTTGCGCTGATCCGCGACGGAACCGGGAATGCAGAACGCCTGCAGACCGACGCCGATTTTTTCGGCGGCTTCGGCGGCGTCTTTCGCGCCCGATTTAATGGCGACAGCCGCGCCCAGCGTATAAGCCCAGCACGCGTTTTCAAAGCAAATCGGCTGAATGCCTTTGACGATGGCGGCAACGTCGATACCTTTGTCTTTGCAGATTTTGTCGGCTTCTTCGATATTGGCGATGCCGTATTCCTTGCAGCATTTTTCAATCTGCGCAATGCGGCGTTCATAACCTTCAAAAAGACTCATTTTCAAACTCCTTATTCTTTGCGCGGGTCGATAACTTTGGCGGCTTCGTTGAAGCGACCTTTTGTCGCGACGTTCTGTTCAAACGCTTCTTTCGGATCAACGCCTTTTTTGATGGCTTCCATCATTTTGCCCAGATTGACGGTTTTATAGCCGATGACTTCGCCGTTGTCGTCCAGACCTTCGGCCAGAACATAGCCTTCCGCCATTTCCAGATAGCGCACGCCCTTGGGTTCGGTGGAATACATCGTGCCGACCTGCGAACGCAAGCCTTTGCCCAAATCTTCCAATCCGGCGCCGACGGGCAAGCCGTTGTCGGAGAAAGCCGACTGCGTGCGACCGTACACGATTTGCAGGAACAGTTCGCGCATCGCGACGTTGATCGCGTCGCAGACCAAGTCCGTGTTCAAAGCTTCCAAAATCGTTTTGCCCGGCAAAACTTCGGCAGCCATCGCGGCGGAGTGCGTCATGCCCGAACAGCCGATCGTTTCGACCAAAGCTTCGCGGATCACGCCGTCCTTGACGTTCAGGGTCAGTTTGCAGGTTCCCTGCTGCGGGGCGCAGGCGCCGACGCCGTGCGTCAAACCGGAAACATCGGAGATTTGTTTCGATTTAACCCATTTGCCTTCTTCGGGAATCGGGGCGGGATCATGACGTGCGCCCTTGGTCACGGGACACATCTCTTGCACTTCGTGCGAACACATATAAGAACAAGTCATTGAATGCTTACTCCAGTAAGAAAATTGAATTACGGGATTCGTTATACCCTTTTTGTCGGGCTTTTGCATCTTTTTTTCGAAAGCGCGCGCAAAAAAGCGGCGGAGAGTTTCCGCCGCTTCGGCTTAATCCCCGTTTTCGGC
>OQVS01001578.1_pt1 | contig 15360 bp, 10 predicted proteins | sample 1691601 | NCBI WGS metagenome assembly OQVS01 (sample SAMN03418268, study PRJEB22391) | human gut metagenome | biome: human-gut; feature: organic feature; material: feces | host: Homo sapiens | place: Tanzania | collected 2013-01
CTCTTCCCTTAAAAAGCGTCAGCTTTTTTTTACCTGGAGGGGTGGGGCTTCGAATAGCTCAGGCCATTCACTCCCCGCCCTCGCTCGACCTTTGGTCGCTTGCCAGAGCAAGAAGGGGAGGGGTGAGCCGCCGTCAGGCGGCGAGGGGGTGGGGCTTTTAATAAAAAACCGTTAACAACCCATCTTTATCGGAAAATAAATAGTATTTTTGCAGCGAAAGACTGATGGAGACGGGGCAAAAAAGCTATCCCCCACCCCAAAAGCGGCAAAAAGAGAAGCAATGTTAAGGACAATTTTTTTCACGATAATGATGTTATGCGTCACGGCGGCACGATTGACGGCGCAGACGGATCATGTGCAAGCCAAGGTGCATCCCGAGGACCGCGAGGTAGACATGGACGACCCCACGTTTGTGCCCATGGTGAAGGTGGGAAAGGCGCTTGAGGGTGGCGACAGCATACAGTATGTTGAGCTGAACCCCGTCTACTGCTACCCGCAGCCCGTGTTCAAGGACGCGAAACAGCGACAGGCTTATAACCGTCTGGTTTATAACGTGAAGAAGGTGCTGCCCATCGCCAAGGAGGTGAACATGCTCATTGTCGAGACCTACGACTATCTGCAAACGCTACCCAACAAAAAGGCCAAGGACGAGCACATGAAGTTTGTGGAGAAGGAGATCAAGCGCGAGTACACCCCGCGCATGAAGAAGCTCACCTATCAGCAAGGCAAACTGCTCATAAAGCTTGTCTACCGCGAGTGCAACTCGTCATCGTATCAACTCATCCAAGCCTTCCTCGGCCCCATCCGTGCAGGCTTCTACCAGGCCTTCGCCGCCCTCTTCGGCGCCAGCCTGACCAAGAAATATGATGCCGAAGGCACGGACCGCATGACCGAACGCGTGGTGCTGATGGTGGAGGCGGGACAGATTTAAAGGAAAAGTGAAAAACGAAAAGGGAAAAATCCATTTAAACGTAAAAAGGCAATTGGATTTTTCCCTTTTCGTTTTTCACTTTTCCTTTTAAAATCTTCTTTCCTATTATTTAAAATCTGTGAAAATCACCACTATTACAAAAGATTAAGCTAATTTTGCAGTTTAAACAAAAAAGCAATAAAAGCGAACGAAATGAGCTTGACAAGCATTGTGGGTAAGGTGTTCTTGCCCAGACAAATGAATCTACAACGACATCAGACGGATGCCGAACTGCTACAGGCCACCGTGCTGAGACATCTTCTGGAGAAGGCAGCGGAGACAGAGTATGGACGCAACCACCTGTTCAACAACACAAGATCGTATGACGATTTTGCACGCAACGTGCCTATCAACACCTACGAAGATCTCAAGGGCGACATAGACCGCATGCGCCACGGCGAGAGCAACGTGCTGTGGCCGGGACAGATAAGATGGTATGCCAAGTCGTCGGGAACGACCAACGACAAGAGCAAGTTTATACCTGTCTCTCATGACGGTCTGCACGGCATACATTATGCCGGCGGCTTCGACACCGTGGCCCTCTACCTGCGCAACAACCCCAAGAGCAGGATGTTCGACGGCAAGGGTCTGATCCTGGGCGGAAGCCATTCGCCCAACTATAACCTGCCGGGATCGCTCGTGGGCGACCTTAGCGCCATACTGATAGAAAACATCAATCCGCTCGCCAACCTGGTGCGCGTGCCAAAGAAGCAGACGGCGCTGCTCAGCGACTTTGAGGTGAAGCGCGACCGCATTGCGCGTGAGACGCTCAAAAAGAACGTCACCAACCTGTCGGGTGTGCCGTCATGGATGATGAGCGTGCTGGTGCGCGTGCTCGAGCTCTCGGGCAAGGAGCACCTGGAGGAGGTGTGGCCCAACCTTGAGGTGTTCTTCCACGGAGGAATAGCGTTCACGCCCTACCGCTCACAATATGAGAAGCTGATCACCTCGCCAAAGATGCACTACATGGAGACCTACAACGCCTCCGAGGGCTTCTTCGGCATACAGGATGACCCGGCAGACAAGTCGATGCTGCTCATGCTCGACTATGACGTGTTCTACGAGTTCATACCCCTCGAAGAGGTGGGCAAGAGCAACCCCACCGTTGTGCCGCTCACAGGCGTGGAGCTGAACAAGAACTACGCCATGGTCATAAGCACGTCGTGCGGACTGTGGCGCTACATGATCGGCGACACCGTGATGTTCACCTCGCGCAACCCTTATAAGTTTGTTATCACAGGCCGAACAAAATATTTCATCAACGCCTTCGGCGAGGAGCTGATCCAGGACAACGCCGAGAAGGGTCTGCAAGAGGCTTGCCGCGAGACGGGAGCCGAGGTCAAGGAATATACCGCCGCGCCGGTGTTCATGGACCAGAACGCAAAGTGCAGACACCAGTGGGTCATCGAGTTTGCGCATATGCCCGACTCGGTAGAACATTTTGCCGACGTGCTCGACAAGAGTCTGCAACAGATCAACTCCGACTATGAGGCGAAGCGTTTCCACGACATCACCCTGCAACACCTCGAGGTGGTGGTGGCACGGGAGGGATTGTTCGACGACTGGCTCAAATCGAAAGGCAAGCTCGGCGGACAACACAAGGTGCCACGACTGGCCAACAACCGAAACATCATTGATGAGGTGCTGGAGATGAACAAAGAAGAAAAGGCCCTTTAAAGCTTCGCTCTTCAAAAAGAGCTTTGGCCTTAAAGAAGCAGAGCGCAGCGCAAGAGAGCTTTGTTTTCAAAGAAGCGGAGCGCAGCGCAAGAAGAGCTTTGTTTCCAAAGAAGCAGAGCGCAGCGCAAGAAAAAGCATTATCCTGAAATCATTATAATGATAAAGAAAATTATTGATCATATAACCCTTCTGCTCTGCCGCTATGAGCAAAGGCGCGAAAGGCAGCATCAGCACAACGCTTCCCGGCAAGCCACGCCCACAGAGAGCTGGCAGCGAGAGAGGAGCGTTGCCATGCTTGTGCCCCTTGGCTTGGCTCTGCTCATGGTTGCGGTTGTGGCATCGTGCGCCCGAATGGGACAGCCCGACGGCGGATGGTACGACGAGACACCGCCAAAGGTCATCGGCGCAACACCTGCTGACCGCGGCGTGAACGTGAGCGCAAAGAAGGTAAACATCTTCTTCGACGAGTATATAAAGATCGAGAACCCGTCGGAAAAGGTGGTGGTGTCGCCCCCGCAGCTCGAACAGCCCGAGATCAAGGCGGCAGGAAAACGCATAGAGGTGAAGTTGGCAGACAGCCTGAAGGCAAACACCACCTACACCATCGATTTCTCCGACGCCATTACCGACAACAACGAGAGCAACCCGCTGGGCAACTACACCTACAGCTTCTCCACCGGTCCGCAGATCGACACGCTCGAGGTGGCCGGCACCGTGCTGCAAGCCGACAACCTGGAACCGGTGAAGGGCACGCTCGTGGGGCTCTACTCGGAGATGGCCGACTCGTGCTTCCTTAAGGTCCCCATGCTGCGCGTGGCACGAACCGACAGCCGGGGACGCTTCATCATTCGTGGTGTGGCACCGGGTGCCTATCGCGTCTACGCCTTGGCCGATGCCGACGGCAACTACATGTTCAGTCAGAAAAGCGAGCAGATAGCGTTCTCAACCGACACCATCAAACCCCACGTCATCGACGACATGAGGCAAGACACGCTGTGGCGCGACTCGCTGCGAATAAAAGACATAAAGCAGATCAAATATCGCCATTTCCTGCCCGACGACATCGTGCTCAGAGCCTTCAACGAGGAGGGGACCGACCGCTATTTTGTGAAGCAGGAGCGTAAGGAGGCCAACAACTTCAAGCTCTTCTTCAGCCATGGCGACAAGGAGCTGCCCGTGATCAGAGGCCTCAACTTTGACGAGAAGAACGCCTTCGTGGTGGAGCCGTCGGCACGTCTCGACACCATAACCTACTGGCTCAGAGACACAGCCCTCGTGAACCGCGACACGCTCAACGTTGAGCTGACTTACAACATGACCGACACGCTCGGACACATCGTGAGCCAGACCGACACGCTCGAACTGCTGTCGAAGCAGCCCTATGAGCGACGCATGAAAGACCTCAAGAAGGAGATGGACGACTGGCAGAAGAAGCAAGCCAAGCTGAAGAAGCGCGGCGAACGCTACGACTCGGTATTCCCCAGAAAAGAGATAGACATGAAGCTGGAAGCCCCTGCCGACCTTGACCCCGACCGCAACATAAAGTTCACGTTTGGCGTGCCGCTGGCAAGGGTCGACACATCGAAAATTCATCTCTACGCCAAGCACGACACGCTGTGGTATAAGTCGCGCTTCGATTTCAGACCGCTGGAGAACGAGAAGCTGAAAGGCGACTCGGCAGCAATGGCCTGCTATTGGGCAGCGGCAACAGCCGACAGGGACCGCCTGGAGATGCAACGCGAGTTTGAGCTGATCGGCGAGTGGAGGCCAGACATTGAATACAGCCTGGAGATCGACTCGGCAGCCTTTGCCGACATCTATGGCCTTGAGTCGCCCACGATAAAGAAGGGCTTCAAGGTGCCGTCGCTCGATGCCTACGGCACGCTGCTCTTCAACATCAGCGGCATGGACGGCACACCCTGCTTCGTGGAGCTGCTCAACAGCAGCGACAAGCCCATAAAGCAGGCACCCGTGACAAGCGACGGCACGGCACAGTTTTTCTACCTCAAGGAGGGCGAATATTATGCCCGTCTCATCGTTGACCGCAACAACAACGGCCGTTGGGACACTGGGCTCTATGAGGAGGGACTGCAGCCCGAGGAGGTGTTCTACTTTAACGAGAAGGTAGAATGTAAAGCCAAGTGGGACATCACCCGCAACTGGTCTCCACGCCAGCGACCCCTCGACCGCCAGAAGCCAGACGCCATAACAAAGCAGAAGGCAGAGAAGCAAAAGACCATTCAGCAACGTAACCTGCAAAGAGCACAGAAGATGGGCATTGAACCGCCGAAAGAAAGGGAAAAGTGAAGAGTGAAGAGTGAAGAATTCGATTGCCTTTCTTAAACCCAAATCGGTCGTTTGGGCTTGCTTGTATCTTGGATTTTTAGAAGAGTGGATTTTGTTTGGATTTTAATGAGTAATAGCGAGCTATTGCGAATTAAAAACAAGCAAATGATGCCTTATAAAAACCAAAAGACTGCAAGCAGTTATAAAAAACGACATAAAACGGCCTAATGACCGATTTGGGTTAAAGGTAAAAGGCTGACGCTGAAATAAAGGAAGAAGAAATTATGAAGAAATTAATAATATCATTAGTCATTGCCCTTGCGGCTGTAGCAGCCCAAGCACAATGCACATACAAGAACACAGCCTTCAAGTCGGGCGAGTTTCTCACATATAACCTCTATTACAACTGGCAGTTTATATGGGTGAAGGCAGGCACAGCCTCCATGTCGACGGTGCAGAGCAAATATCACGGCTATCATGCCTGGCGCTCATCGCTCACCACGAGAGGCAACAAGCGCGTTGACGACATGTTCGTGTTGCGCGACACCCTGCTCTGCTACGGTTCGACCAAGATGGAGCCGCTCTACTTCCGCAAGGGAGCACGCGAGGGCAAGCGCTACACCGTCGACGAGGTGTTCTACAGCTATCATGACGGCCGCCAGCATCTGCGCCAGCACCGTCAGCAAAACGACGGCACACACAAGTGGAAGCAGAGCGTGCAGGACCAGTGTGTCTACGACATGCTCAACATCTTCTTGCGTGCCCGCTCCTTCGACCCCACGGGATGGAAGAAGGGCAACACCATCCATTTCCCCATCGCCGACGGCAAGAACATCGACGCCGCCCAGATATTCTATCGCGGCAAGACCACGGTGAAAGCCGACAACGGCCACAAGTATCGTTGTCTGCAGCTGTCTTACATGGAGAAGGATGACGGCAAATATAAGGAGATTGTGCGCTTCTACGTCACCGACGACGAGAACCACATACCCGTGCGCCTCGACATGTTCCTCAAGTTTGGTTCTGCCAAGGCCTTCCTTGTGGGAATGAGAGGAGCAAAGAACCCTGTCAAGGCAGAGGTTAAATAAAGAAGAAACAACAACAACCATGCAACAACAAGAATTTGAAATAATGGCCCCTGTAGGCTCCCGCGAGAGCCTGGCCGCAGCGATACAAGCCGGTGCCGACTCGATCTATTTCGGCATTGGGCAGCTCAACATGCGCTCCCACTCGGCAAACCATTTCACCATCGACGACCTCAAGGAGATTGCCGCCACCTGCCACGACCACGGCATGAAGAGCTACCTCACCGTCAACACCATAATCTACGGCGAAGACCTTGAGACCATGCGACAGATCATCGACGCCGCCCATGAGGCCAAGGTGTCGGCGGTCATTGCCAGCGACGTGGCGGTGATGACCTACTGCCGACAGGTGGGCGTGGAGGTGCATCTCTCCACACAGCTCAACATCAGCAACATAGAGGCGCTGAAGTTTTATGCACAGTTTGCTGATGTCGTGGTGCTGGCACGCGAGCTCAACATGGACCAGGTGGCAGAGATCTACCGCCAGATCGAGGAGCAGCAGGTGCGCGGTCCCAAGGGCGAGCTGGTGCGCATAGAGATGTTCTGTCACGGCGCCTTGTGCATGGCGGTGAGCGGCAAGTGCTACATGAGCTTGCAGAACACCAGCCGCTCTGCCAACCGTGGCGAGTGTATGCAGCTCTGCCGCCGTTCTTACACCGTGACCGACAACGAGACGGGCTGTCAGCTCGAGATCGACAACAAGTATATAATGTCGCCCAAGGACCTGAAGACCATAAGGTTCATCGACCGCATGATGAAGGCTGGCGTGAGGGTGTTCAAGATTGAAGGCCGCGCCCGCGGACCCGAGTATGTCTACAACGTTGTGAAATGTTACAAGGAGGCCATCAAGGCCGTTCTTGACGGACAGTTCACGGAAGAGAAGAAGGACCAGTGGGACGAGCGTCTGGCAAGCGTGTTCAACCGCGGCTTCTGGGATGGCTACTATCAGGGTCAGACCATGGGCGAGTGGAACAAAAACTACGGTTCCAACGCCACCGAGCGCAAGATCTATGTGGGACGTGGCGTGAAATATTTCTCAAAGCTTGGCGTTGCCGAGTTTACCTGCGAGGCTCACGAGTTCTCCGTTGGCGACAAGCTCCTCATCACGGGTCCCACGACGGGTGTCATGTATGTGACCGTGAGCGAGATACGCCTGGAGCTCGACCCCGTTCAGACCGCTCCCAAGGGCACCCACGTCTCCATTCCCGTGCCCGACAAGGTGCGCCCCAGCGACAAGCTGTTCCTGCTCGAAAAGGTGAAGAGAGAGGAATAGAGAGCTTCGTAAAAAGAGGCTCTGCCTTTTCAAGGCATTTTTGCCTGACAAACCCCGACAAGAGCCAATAACCCCATAAAAACCAAAGAGTTATGATTTTATACATCATCGTGCCCTGCTACAACGAGGAAGAGGTGTTTCCTTGGTCGCTCAACAAGCTCCTCACCCTCACCAGACGGCTGAAAGCCGAAACCGACACCGACGCCCGCCTGCTGTTTGTCGACGACGGCAGCCGCGACCGCACATGGCAACTCATCAGCGAGGCGGCCGAAGCCAACAAGGAGGTGGCGGGGCTGAAGCTCGCCCACAACGTGGGCCATCAGAACGCGCTGTGGGCAGGCATGGAACAAGCCTTGCCGCTGTGCGACGCCATGGTCTCCATCGATGCCGACCTTCAGGACGATGAGACAGCCATCATAAGCATGGCGCGTCAGGTCAAGGACGACGGCTGCGACATCGTGTATGGCGTGAGAAAGGAGCGCAAGACCGACACATGGTTCAAGCGCGTCACGGCACAGACGTTCTACCGCATAATGCAGACCGCCGACAAGAACATTCTCTACAACCACGCCGACTTCCGCATGATGTCGAAGCGTGCGGTGGAGGCGCTCATGCAGTATCCGGAGCGCAACATGTTCCTTCGCGGCATCGTAAGGCAGCTGGGCTTCAAGGAAGGGTTTGTCTATTATGACCGCACGGCACGCACGGCCGGCGAGTCGAAATATCCGTTGGGCAAGATGATCAGCTTCTCCATCGACGGCATAACCTCGTTCTCGACGGCACCGCTGAAGTTTATCACCTTAGCCGGACTGGCCATGACGCTTGTTGCGGTCTTCATCATCGTCTATGCCCTCTACGAGCACGCCATCGGCCGCACCATCGAGGGATGGACCTCCATCCTGGTCTCTATGTGGCTGATCGGCGGTGTCATAACGACGGGCGTGGGCATTACGGGCGTGTATATCGGCAAAATTTACACGGAGGTGAAACGCCGTCCCCGCTATTTTGTGGACAAGAAGCTCAACTTTTGACCTTTCTACGCCCCTGTATGCAATATTTTTTGTAAGTTTGCAGAACGAAAGGGAGGAAAATTGAGGAAGGAGGAAGGAGAATTGAGAAAGGAGAAAGGATAAAGGAGAACTGAGGAAGTAAGAGTAAAAATAGAAAATAGAAAATAATAAATAAAAAATATAAACAAGATGTCACAACCACTGATTATCTACAATACGCTCACCCGACAGAAGGAGCTGTTCAAGCCGCTGCATGCTCCAAACGTGGGCATGTATGTATGCGGCCCCACTGTCTACGGCGATCCACATCTCGGACACGCACGTCCTGCCATCACCTTCGACATTCTGTTCCGTTATCTCAAGCATATCGGCTACAAGGTGCGCTATGTGCGCAACATCACCGATGTGGGACACCTGGAGCACGATGCCGACGACGGCGACGACAAGATCGAGAAGAAGGCACGCCTGGAGCAGCTTGAGCCAATGGAGATAGCGCAGTATTACACCAACCGCTATCACGCAGCCATGGAGGCCCTCAACGTTCTGTCGCCAAGCATCGAGCCTCACGCCACAGGCCACATCATTGAGCAGGAGCAGCTCGTGCAGCAGATCCTCGACAACGGATTTGCTTATGTGAGCAACGGCTCGGTCTATTTTGACGTGAAGAAATATAACGAGAAATATCATTACGGCATTCTCTCCGGACGCAACCTCGACGACGTGAAAGACGCGTCGCGCGAGCTCGACGGCGTGGGAGAGAAGCACAACCAGGCCGACTTTGCCCTGTGGAAGAAGGCACAGCCCGAGCATATCATGCGCTGGCCGAGCCCCTGGAGCGACGGATTCCCGGGATGGCACTGCGAGTGCACGGCCATGGGACGCAAATATTTGGGTGCCCATTTCGACATACACGGCGGAGGCATGGACCTCGTCTTCCCGCATCACGAGTGTGAGATCGCACAGGCGGTGGCATCGCAAGGCGACCAGATGGTCCACTACTGGATGCACAACAACATGCTCACCATCAACGGACAGAAGATGGGCAAGAGTCTTGGCAACTTCATAACGCTGGAGCAGTTCTTCAAGGGCACACACGAGTCGCTCACGAAGGCCTACTCGCCCATGACCATCCGCTTCTTCATTCTCTCTGCCCACTATCGCGGCACCGTCGACTTCTCTAACGACGCCCTCATGGCAAGCGAGAAGGGTCTGGAGCGTCTGATGAACGGTCTTGCCGACCTCGACAGGGTGAAGGTAGCAGCAGAAAGCGATGCCGACACTCACCGCCTGGCAACAACGCTGGCAACAAAGTGTTATGAGGCGATGAACGACGACCTCGCCACACCGCAGGTTATCAGCCATCTGTTTGAGGCTTGCACCGTGGTGAACAAGCTCGTTGACCACAAGGCAACCATCAGCGAGGCCGACTATAAGTTGCTCGCCGACACCATGCGCACCTTCGCCTTCGACATCCTCGGACTGCGCGACGACCGCGCTGCCGACAGCTGCGACCGCGAGGAAGCCTTCGGAAAGGTTGTTGACATGGTGCTCAACCTCCGCGCCAAGGCACGCGCCAACAAAGACTGGGGCACCTGCGACCAGATTCGCGATGCGCTCAAGGAAGCCGGATTCGAGGTTATGGACACCAAGGACGGCTGCGTGTGGAAGCTCAACAAATAATGATGACGAGCTGACAAAGCTTGACAAGCGAAAAAACAAGACAAGCGAAAATCAAGATAAGCGAAAATCAAGATAAGCGAAAATCAAAACAAGCGATTCTATTTCTGAAATAAACAACGTTTAGGGGCCTGGCATTCGTGCCTGAGGCTCCTAAATTTGTTTTAAACGTTTACTGAACTCTCGCAAGTGCATAATAGAGACACATTTTCAAGCGATTATCATCTCAAGCAAGCGTCGCCGCGCTCAACTTTGTCGCTTGCCTGAACGTCGCCGAAGGCGGCGCTTGCTTGAGATTAAGGTCCAGAAGTTATATGCGAAAGTTCAGTTTAAAAATAGACAATTAAGAAGCGGTTTCAAAAAATTGCATTATCTTTGCATAAGATAAGCGGCACCTCGGCAAAGATTGCAAGCAAGCTTGCATCTCTGCTCTCGGTTTGCATTATCTTTGCATAAGATAAGCGGCTAAGGCAGCAGATCACTAACAAAACATTAAAGATGGCACAAAATCTCATACAAACACAGGAGCAGAAGCTTCAGCAGATTCAGAAACTCACCCAACAACAGATGTTGCAGGTGAGGCTCACAGAGATGCCCCTACCAGAGCTGGAGGAGAGTGTGAAGGCTGAGATTGATGACAATCCCGCCCTTGAGGTGGTGTCGCCTGACGATGCACAGCCTGTGTATGACGCTTCTGACAACTCGCTGTTCGACAACGACGAGGGCAACGGAACCCAAGACAGCGGCAACAACGGACATTCTAATAACGGCAAGGACAACGACGACATTGATGGCGATGCGCCCGGCAACCGCAACGACGACATTGACGACGATGCGTTCGACAGCCACGACGAGCAGTTTAACCGCGAGCAAGACCGCGAGGAGCGAGCCTCGGCCCTGGACGATGCCTTGGAGGGCATAGGCCGTGACGACGAGATGCCCACGGCCTTTCAGGCTGGAGGAACCTATGCCGACAACGGCGACAGCGACAGCGGTGAGATGGTGTGGGGCGACTCTTCTTCGTTCTACGACAAGCTCAACGAGCAGGTGGGAGAACAGGACATCACACCCAAGCAGCGCGACATCCTGGAGTATGTCATTGGGTCGCTCGACGACGACGGACTGCTGCGCAAGAGTGCCGACAGCCTGTGTGACGAGCTGGAGCTGTTTCAGAACGTGGAGTGTACGCCCGAGGAGGTGAAAGAGATGATGCAGCTGCTCAAGACCTTTGACCCTGCCGGCATTGGCGCCCACGACCTGCGCGAGTGTCTTATCCTCCAACTGAGACGCAGACCCAAGAGCCGCATGCGCGACCTCGCAATAGAGATCCTGACCTACAGCTACAACGACTTCATTGCACGCCACTGGGAGGTGCTGAAGAAGAACCACCACATAACGGACGACGACCTCGACGGCTTCCGTCACGAGATCATACGCCTCAACCCTAAACCCGGAGCATCGCTCGGCGAGGCTGAGGGACGGAGCATGCAGCAAATCACGCCCGACTTTATTGTCGACACCCTCGACGACGGCACGATAAAGATGTATCTCAACGCGGGCGACGTGCCTGAACTTAAGGTGTCGCCGACGTTTGCCGACATGGTCGAGACTTACCGCAACAACCGCAAGGGCATGAGCCGGCAGGAGAAGGAGGCACTGCTCTATGCCAAGGAGAAGGTCGACAAGGCGCAAGGCTACATTGACGCCATAAGGCAGCGCAGGGCAACGCTCACCAAGACCATGCGTGCCATCATCGACTGGCAACGCAAGTTTTTCCTCGACGGCGACGAGGCAGACCTCAAGCCGATGGTTCTCAAGGACATCGCAGCCAAGACGGGGCTCGACATATCAACGGTGTCGAGGGTGTGTAACGTGAAATATGTGCAGACCAACTGGGGAATTTTCCCTCTCAAGTTTTTCTTCAACATAAGCTACACAAACGAAAACGGTGAGGAGCTGTCAACGCGCAACATAAAGGCAACCCTCAAGGAGATTGTAGACAACGAGGACAAAAAGGCACCCTACAGCGACGACATGCTGTCAAAGCTCATGAAAGAGAAGGGCTACCCCATAGCACGAAGAACGGTGTCAAAATATCGCGAGCAATTGGCCATACCCTCGGCAAAGCAGCGTAGAGAATAGAGACCCTGCACCCAAGCATCATTCGGTGCGCCCACGCATCATTCAGAACACCCACGCATCATTCAGGACAATATGTTAAGAGACGAAACATGAAATGAAACAAAAAAACATTATTCTTGCAGCCCGATTGTTAAGCATGATGTTTACGCCGTTCTACCTCTCAACGGTAGGACTTATCGTGCTTTTCACCTTCAGCTACCTCAGTCTTGCGCCGTGGCAATATAAGCTGCGCGTCATAGGCATGGTGTATCTGTTCACCATTCTCATGCCCACGCTCCTCATACGCTCCTACCGCCAATATCACGGCTGGACGCTCCTCGAACTGGGACGTCAGGAGAAGCGCATGGTGCCTTATGTCATCTCCATTCTCTGTTATGCCGGCTGTTACACGCTCATGGAGATAACACACATTCCCCATTTCATGAGCATCATCCTCATGGCGGCCCTCGCCATACAGATGTGCTGCGCCGTGATAAACATCTGGTGGAAGATATCCACACACACATCGGCCATTGGAGGCGTGGCAGGAGCGCTGCAGGCCTTTGCCATGCTCTTCAATTTCAACCCCTTGTGGTGGCTCTGCCTTGTGTTCATCGTGGCAGGAATGGTGGGCACCAGCCGAATGATCCTGCGACAACACACGCTCTGGCAGGTGGTGGCAGGATTTCTCGTGGGACAGGCCGTGGCGTTCACTCTTATCATGCTCAACTATCTGGTCAACATCTGAGAACACAACGCGACACAACACAACACGACACAACGCGACACAAGCCGCTAAAGACAAGGCTTGGAGAATTTAAAGCTTGGAAAATAGGCCTATGGCTTGAAAGAAGGGCTTATAGTTTGAAAGATGGGCTTATAGCTTGGAAGAAGAGCTTTTAAGAAAAGCATAGCCCCAACCAACCCCTATTGAGACAGAAAAAGAAAAAAAACGATCCATATTAAAACGAAAAGAAATATGACACCTAAAGTAAGCATCATCATGGGCAGCACCAGCGACCTGCCCGTAATGGAAAAAGCATGTAAGTTTCTCAACGACCTCCAAATTCCGTTTGAGGTTAACGCCCTCTCCGCACACCGCACACCCGATGCCGTGGAGCAGTTTGCCAAAGGCGCGAAGGAACGTGGCATAAAGGTCATCATCGCAGGAGCAGGAATGGCAGCAGCCCTGCCTGGCGTTATCGCCGCCAGCACCACACTGCCCGTTATCGGTGTGCCCATCAAAGGCATGCTCGACGGTCTTGATGCCATGCTCTCCATCATACAGATGCCTCCAGGAATACCCGTCGCAACAGTGGGCGTGAACGGAGCAATGAACGCTGCCATCCTCGCCACAGAGATGATCGCTCTGGCTGACGAGGAGGTGGCTGCCAAGCTCGCCGACTATAAGGCTGGCCTGGGAAAGAAGATCGAGAAGGCCAATGCCGACCTGGCAGAGGTGAAATATGATTTCAAGACCAACTAAACCCCTACCCTGCTCATGACCGACTTATTCAATTATCGCCGACGCGAAGCGTCACCCGTCAAGGTTGGCGTTATAGAGATGGGCGGCGAGAACCCCATCAGGGTGCAGTCGATGACCACCACCAACACCAACGACACCGAGGCTTGTGTGCTACAGGCAGAGCGCATTATAAAGGCTGGAGGCGAACTGGTGCGTCTCACCACGCAAGGCACCCGCGAGGCTGAGAACCTTAAGAACATCAACGCGCAGCTGCGTGCCGACGGCTTCATGACACCGCTCGTAGCCGACATCCATTTCAACCCGCGCGTGGCTGACGTCGCTGCTCTCTATGCAGAGAAGGTGCGCGTGAACCCGGGCAACTATGTGGACCCGGCACGCACGTTCAAGCATATCGAATATACCGATGCCGAGTATGCCGAGGAGCTGAAAAAGCTGGAGGAGCGCTTCGTGCCCTTCCTCAACATCTGCCGCGAACACCACACGGCCGTGCGCATAGGCGTGAACCACGGGTCGCTCTCTGACCGCATAATGTCGCGTTATGGCGACACGCCCGAAGGCATTGTGGAGAGCTGCATGGAGTTTCTGCGAATCTGCAAGCGTGAGAAGTTTGACAACGTGGTCATAAGCATAAAGGCCAGCAACACCGTGGTCATGGTGCGCTCCGTGCGTCTGCTCGTCAGCGAGATGGACAAGGCCGACATGCACTATCCGCTCCACCTCGGCGTGACCGAGGCAGGTGAGGGCGAGGACGGACGCATAAAGAGTGCCGTGGGCATTGGAGCATTGCTCGCCGACGGCATTGGCGACACCATACGCGTGAGCTTGAGTGAGGAGCCGGAGGCAGAAATTCCGGTGGCTAAACATCTCGTCCAGTATATCGGCAAGCACGCGGGCCACATGCTCATACCAGGAACAGAGAACCCGCAGTTTGACTGGATTCGTCCCTCTCGCCGCACCACACGCGCCGTGGAGGTGGCCGATGCCGAGGGCAACATCCTGTCTATCGGCGGCACCAACGTGCCGGTGGTCATTACAACGGCGACAGGACATGACGGCAACATGCGCACCGATGCCTTCAATTACCGTGCCGACCAGAAGCCCGACCTCATCTATTGTGGCGCTCACATGCCCGAAAAGGTGGAGAGCACACAGCGTTATCTCGTCGACTTCAACATCTACGACGGCACACCAGGCACCTATCCTGTGTTCCCGTACAACGCCATACCCTTCCTCGCAGCATGCAAGGCAACGGCCAAATTTCTCGTCCTGCCCTTCGGAGCACCTGCCGACGAGTATGTGGCTTGCCTGAAGCAGCATCCTGAGGTGGTGGTGGTGAGCATGAGTAACCACCAGAACCGCCTGGGCGAGCAACGCGCCTTGGTGCATGAGATGATGAACGCCTCGCTGCTCAACCCCGTGGTCTTCGCACAGATGTACCGACACACGGAGCGTCATAAGGGCGACTTCATGCTTGAGGCTGCCGCCGACATGGGTGCGCTTATGATCGACGGGCTGACCGACGGTCTGTGGCTCATGAACGATGGCGACATTGCTCTCGCCGACGTGGCAGCAACCGCCTTTGGCGTTCTTCAGGCTGCGCGTCTGCGCACATCCAAGACCGAGTATATCTCTTGTCCGGGCTGCGGACGCACGCTCTACAACCTGCAGGCTACCATTGCACGCATAAAGGCTGCCACCGCCCACATGAAGGGTCTGAAGATAGGCATCATGGGATGTATTGTCAACGGACCGGGCGAGATGGCTGATGCCGACTA
>OQVS01001579.1_pt1 | contig 15351 bp, 15 predicted proteins | sample 1691601 | NCBI WGS metagenome assembly OQVS01 (sample SAMN03418268, study PRJEB22391) | human gut metagenome | biome: human-gut; feature: organic feature; material: feces | host: Homo sapiens | place: Tanzania | collected 2013-01
ATTTCCATCAATTTGATAGTAAAAGACAGCTGAGATTGTTTGCTAATTGGCTGCGAAATGCAAAAGATCGACCCCAAGGGGCTGGACACCGCTTTCTGGGCGGAGGTCAGCAAAGAAGATGTCTACGAATATCTGTATTTCCTGAACCGTGAGTGCGGCAATAAAAAATCTTCTACCGCACGGCGTCTGGCAAGTCTGCATGGTTTCTATGACTATCTGGTCAATCAGGTCAATCTGCTGGAATCTGATCCGACAGCGGCGATCCATCCGCCAAAGCAGGATAAAGTCCTGCCAAAGTATCTGACGGCAGAGCAGTCCATGGATCTGCTGGAAAGCACCCAGACCCAAAGCGATTTCCCGGAGCGGGACTACTGTATGGTCGTTTTGTTCCTCAACTGCGGTATGCGCCTTGCAGAATTGGTCGGTATGGATCTGGAAGATATTGATCTGGAGAACCGTCAGATTCGTCTGTTCGGCAAGGGACACAAAGAACGCATGGTCTATCTGAACGATGCCTGTGTAGAGGCGCTGCAGCTGTACCTGCATAAACGTAACACCATGGAGGGACTTCTCCCACAGGAAAAAGCGGTCTTTATTACCCGGCGGCGTAAGGAACGAATTTCAAATCGAAGAGTAGAACAGTTGGTGACAGGTGCGATGAAATCAGCCGGTCTGAAAGGCTTTTCCACCCACAAGCTGCGCCATACGGCTGCAACACTGATGTATCAGACAGGAAATGTAGATATCCTGACCCTGAAACAGCTGCTGGGTCATAGCAGTGTTTCAACGACGCAGATCTACACACATCTACAGGAATTTCAGGTGCGCTCGGCCATCGAAGAAAATCCGCTTGGAAAGATCTCGCAGAAAGCGGCTTCAAAAGCATCCTTGGATACAACAGGGCCGCAAACAGGGACGACACAAGAGGATTTGGCGAACTCCAAACCTGAAAGAGACGTTCTTTCGACAGAAACCGCTCCGATGGAGCCGTTGTCCGGCATTGCAAAAGAAGGCTTCGGCATTGACCCCGCAAAATTAAACGACGCTTTGGAGAAGACTTCGTGAATTTTGCATGAGCACAGCTGACCGAAAATTGATCGAAAATCAAAAAACGCCCGAGGGTCTGTGAACAAAGCAACAGACTTTCGGGCGTTTTTAATACGATGAATGAGTTCAGGATAAGCACAGAAAAATAAAATGAACCGAGACAAGCGATTTTGGTCCGTGGTTGTACACAGCTCCTAAGAATCAGGAATAGATACACAGGAATATATAGCTGCTAGAGCGGCGTTGTCCAAATGATAATCATAATTCAAGAAGGATTCGAGTGCATTGCAGAATAAAAGAAAGCAAAAATATCAGATTCTTTGGAAGTTGTTTGCAAGACTCAAATTAGCCGTAAAATGGAAGGATAAGCTCAAAACCAGGAAAAGAGGGCTTTTCCACTTCCCTTTATTTCACATAACGTGCATTATACGAAATGCACGTTTTCGAAATCAAGGGTCTCCTCTCTTGCGTTGATTGCATTCGGAGATCTTTGATTCTACTCATCGGCTCTTTCCGTAAAGATCAGTCCGATAACGGAGCCGTCCCAAAATATTCACAGATTGCTTCGTAGTAGATTCGTGCAGTTCTTGCACAGCCTTCATCGCTGCCAAACTGCATAACATCCGATGCGCTGGTCACAAAGCATTGCTCTGCCAGAACCGCAGGACAGTTCACGTCCTCCAACAATGTAAAGCTCCGTTCTCCCCGAACCTCTGTGTGCGTCGATTCCACAAGTTGTTTTTGGTCATTCTCCAGATAATAAATGTACCGGATTCCCCCATGCCCGCGCAGCGATGCTCCGGCAGACTGCATCCTTTTGGATAAAAGCTGTGCAAAATAAAAGCTTTCATTGTGCCATGTGCGCCCCGGAACGGTTGGATAACACTCGAACCCTGATGCTGCAGAACCGTTCGCAGCGGAGTTTCCGTGAATGGACAGCAGCAATTGCGGATTTTGCTCTCTGACCGTTGCGGCACGCTGTGCAGGTGTAGCTGTCTCATCAAAGCTCTCCCGAGTTTGTAACGGCAGATAGTTTGGGTCTTGTTCCAGCCATGCGATCAATGCCGCAGCCGTCGCAGCTGTCATATTTTTTTCCTCGATCACTCCCCTTGCGCCCGGGTCGGCACCCCCATGTCCAGCGTCCACTGCAACCCGGTACGGCGGATCCCCCACCTGCGGGTGGAACTCTTCGCCTGCAATACTGGCTGCAGGCTGATGGGTCTGAAGTGTGCGAGCGGCGTGCCAAAGGGACAGTCCGAACCATCCCGCTGTGACACAAAGGAAAAGTATCACGAGCGTTTTTAACCTGTGAAGCGCATGTTTTTTCTTCGTGGATTTTTTTCTCTTTTTTGCCGTTTTGCGATAATGCTCAGCCATCTGTTATTACTTCCCTGTCTTTACGATCTTCATTGATATAATACGAACGTTCCTGCAAAATTCATGCATCCTGAGCAAAAAAGCTACCCGAAAATTTTCCGGATAGCTTTTTGTAAAATCACTTCAGTTCGACTACTGTTACGCCGCTTTCGCCCTCGCCGTAACGCCCCAGACGGAAACTTTTGACCATGCGGTTTCCCCGCAGATGTTTATGGATTGCAGTGCGCAGCGCACCGGTTCCGTTTCCATGGATCAGATAGATCACAGTCTGCCCATTCAAAACAGCCCGGTCGATAAAAGAATCCACCTCCGGAAGCGCTTCATCTACAGTCAGCCCCAACAGGTTGCACTCCATTTTTGCGCTGCGCTGTGCGCGCTCTACCCTGCCGTTCGGACGGTTGGCATCACCGGTCAGGCGGGAGTAGCGCTGCTGTGCCTTGGTCTGCGGTTTCTTTTCCTTGACCAGTTTTTCCGGCTGCTTCAATCCCTTGAGCGGGACCTTAGTCTTGATGATACCGGCACGCACCAGCACATCACCGTTTTTATCCGGCAGAGCCAGCACGGTGGCCAGCTGATTCAGCTCTGCAATGCAGACCTCCTGCCCTACTTTGACCTCTTTCAGCGGCACAAACTCCTTGACGGGATTGTGCACCACTTCTGTGCCGATAAAGAGTTTTTCGGATTCTTTCTTTGCGATCTCACGTGCGCGCTGTGCCTTCTGCTGGGTGCTCATGCGTTCATCTTTCTGCAGCTGGCGCAGCTCATCGGTCAGAGCGTAGGCCTGACTTTCCACCTGCTGAGCCAGTGCACGGGCCTTGGCACGGGCGGCTTCCAGCTCATTTTCGCCTTGCTGGATCAGCTCATCGCGTTTTTTCTGGGCGGCTTCCAGCTGATGAGAGGCCTCATTTTTCAGCTCTTCCACCTCGTTCTGGCTTTCCTTCAGCTGCAGCTTCAGATCGTCCAGCTGGCCCAGAACGGCATCCAGACGCTTATCCTCCGCCGAAAGATGCTGCTGGGCAGCTTCAATGACCCGCTCCGGGATGCCCAGCTTTTCACTGATGAGGAATGCGTTGGATTTGCCCGGCACACCAACGCTCAGTTTATAGGTGGGGCGCAGCGTTTCCAGATCAAACTCGCAACTTGCATTGACAACGCCTTTCGTCTCCAGCGCAAAGACCTTGAGCTCTGCATAGTGGGTGGTAGCCATCAGGAGCACACCACGGCGGCGCAGCTCTTCAATGATGGCCACTGCCAACGCAGCACCCTCGGCCGGGTCTGTACCAGCACCCAGCTCATCCAGCAGGACCAGCGTGTGAGGCATGGCCAGCTCCAGAATGCCGGTGATTTTTTTCATGTGGCCAGAGAATGTGGAAAGGCTCTGCTCTATGCTCTGCTCATCGCCAATGTCCACAAGGAACTCATCAAAAACACAGACCTCGCTCCGTTCATCAGCCGGGATAAGGAAGCCGCACTGCGCCATGGCACACAAAAGGCCTGCTGTTTTCAGGGTGACCGTCTTACCGCCCGTATTGGGGCCGGTAATGATGAGCGAATCATACTCCTTCCCCAGCGCAATGTCCACCGGGACACATTTTTTCGGGTCAATGAGCGGGTGCCGCGCCCGGACAAGGGAGAATGACGTATCCGTACGGACAGCCGGTTTAAAGGCTTTCATATCCAGCGCCAGGCGGGCCTTTGCCAGCAGAACGTCAATGTCTAACATTGCCTGATAGCTGTACTGGAACTGCGGCTCAATGGCCGCCACCTGGGCCGTAAAGGCCACCAGAATGCGCTCGATTTCCTGTGCTTCCTGGGCACGGTACTGCAAAATGCGGGCGTTGGCTTCCACGACTGCCTGCGGCTCCACAAAGACAGTTGCACCCGTGGACGAAACATCGTGGATAACGCCGCTGACCTCGCCGCGGTACTCGCTCTTGACCGGGACAACGTAGCGGCCATTGCGCATGGAAACCACGCTCTCCTGCAGGTATTTAGAAGTATCCATGTTGCGGACCATGCTTTCCAGCCGGTCACGGATGCTGTTTTCGGTTGCACGGATCTTCTTGCGCAGCTCGTTCAAAGTGCGGGAAGCCGTATCCGCCATCGCGTCCGGAGCCAGAATGGCACTGGAGATCTGCTGTTCCAGGCCTGGTTCCGGGGCCAGCGCATAGAACAGGTCATCGGTCGGCAGTGCGTCATGGTCCGAGGAGCCGTACCAGCTGCTCAGATTCTGGAAATTACGCAGTGCACCTGCCACCATCAGCAGTTCGCCCATGGAGAGCACGCCGCCCTTGACCGCACGCGTGGTCAGCTGGCTGACACCCTCTACCCCACCAAACCGGGGCGAACCGTTTTTGATGAGCAGGGTGTTGATCGCATCCGTCTGCTCCAATGCATAGCGAACCTCATCCGGGTCACACTGGGGCTCCAGTTCCAGCATTTTTTCCCGGGCTTCCTTGCACACACAGCCCTCCGCCGCCCGTGCAATGATCTTGTCAAGCTCCAGTGTTTTTAAATAGCTTGTTTCCATAGTAGATTCCTTTGTTTATGGTAATACCGATTTTAAAAAGTCGTAACTCTTCAACGGTTTGTCCAGATGGGTCAGGGTATACTGCTCCGCTGCAATGGCAAGCTTTGCAAGGCTCCCGACCGAAATTTTAAATGCAAAAATTTTCTTGTCTTCCACAAGGCAGATATGCCGCAGGGCAAACAATGCCCCGGCATCCAGATTGCAGGTCTTCCCTGCTTTCTGTGCACAGGCGGCACAAAGCAGACAGCCCTCCTGCGGGTCCAGATAAAAGGCCGGGCCGTCGTAAGTGCCGCAGCCCCTGCAATATACCAGCTGCGGCAAAAAGCCGCACTCGCTCATGGTGCGCAGCTCAAACACGGCCTTGATGACCCGGAGGTCTGCTTTTTTCTCGCTGAGCATATAAAGGCAGTTGAGCAGCAGCCGCAGCTCTTTTTCCGCTTCTTCTCCCGTTGGGGAAAGGGCTGCGGCCATCTCAGCCATATACATGGCAAGACTCATTCCCTCAATGCTGGAAGCGATGCCGTGGAAAACGTTTTTACTTTCCGCTTCCCGGACAGTGTACATATTCCGGCCCGGCAGCAGCACAAATTCTGAGTAGCAAAAAAGCCCGCAGGCGCTGAACAATTTGTTTTTCAGCCGCAGGCTGCTCTGTGCCGAGGCGGAGATGACCCCCAGCCCCGGCGTTAAAATTGTGATGATCCGGTCCGATTCTTTGTATCGGGTCTCTTTGAGGACAAGTCCCGGCGTTACAATGGGTTCCATTGGCAGGTCCTCCTCCCAAAGCAAAACTTTCTCAGCGGTTGTTCGGGTTCTGCTTGAAGCCGAAGTTGTTCAGCAGAAATTCATTGTCCCGCCAATCGGCCTTGACCTTGACCCAGCACTGCAGGTTGACCCGGCAGCCAAGAAATTCCTCGCAGTCGGCACGGGCCGCACTGGCGATTTTTTTCAGCATGGCACCGCCCTTGCCAATGACCATGCCCTTGTGGCTCTCCCGCTCGCAGTAAATATTGACGTCAATGTCCACAAGGTCGGTACCCGGGCGCTCTTTGAACCGCTCGACCACCACGGCAATGCCATGCGGGATCTCGTCCCGCATAAACAGCAGCGCTTTCTCGCGGATGACCTCTGCCACCAGCTCTTTTTCCGGCATATCCGTATAAGCATCGTCATCAAAGTAGTGAGGACCCTCCACCGCGTAACGGCTCAGGGCATCAAACAGCTCCTCACAGTGGTCATTCTGCCGGACGCTGACCGTATAAATATCGTCAAATACCCCCAGGGCTTTCAGCTCGGCCTTGCGGGCCTCCAGATCTTCCGGTGTCTTGACGAGATCGGTCTTGTTGATCACGGCAATGGCAGGGCCGCCGCTCTTTTTCAGCGCCTCCACCAGCACCATTTCCGGCTCATTGAGGGCACCGTAGGGCTCAAACAGCATCATGGACACATCCACATCCGCGATGGAATCGCTGGCAGTCTTGTCCATCCGCTTGCCCAGCTTATTGTGTGCCTTGTGCACGCCAGGGGTATCCAGCAGGACATACTGCAGCGGGCCGCGGGTGATAACACCCGTAATGCGGGTGCGGGTGGTCTGGGGCTTAGAGGTCACAATGGCCACTTTCTCCCCTACCAGCAGGTTGGTCAGGCTGGATTTGCCCACATTGGGGCGGCCAATGACCGCCACAAAGACGGACGAAGTATCATAATGTCCCTGGATGGGTGTTTCCTTTTTCAAAATAGCACTCCTGTCTTATTTTGCATTATTCCGTATAGCTGACGGTGCGGGGCAGGCCCAGCTGGGTCAGGACAGCTTCCTCTTTTTCCCGCATCCGCATAGCTTCCAAGCCGCCGTTCTCATGGTCATAGCCCAGCAGATGCAGCATGGAATGTACCGTCAGGAATGCCACTTCGCGCTGCAGCGGGTGGCCGTACAGTGTTGCCTGCTCCTGTGCACGCTCCATGCTGATGACGATATCGCCCAGCATCTTGCAGCCGTTGTTCTCATCCACATCGTAGACGCCGTTCTCGCCCAGAGGGAAGCTGAGAACATCCGTAGGCATGGGCTTGTTGCGATACTGGTTGTTCAGCTCTGCAATGGCAGCGTTGTCCACAAACGTGACGCTGATCTCTGCCGGGGCATCAAAGTGCTCGTACTCCAGCACGGCGTTGCAGGCACGGCGAATCAAAATTCGGAGGCCGGAGGGCACCTTGACTGCTTTTTGAGAATTTGTGATTAAAACTTTATTGGACATAACTCGTCCTCTCCTTTCTTTTTATGCTGCCCTTTTTGAGAGGCAAACGCTCAGCGCTTTGCTGGATGTGCCGCCGCCTCATAGGCTTTGATGATCTCCTGTACCAGACGATGGCGCACGACATCTTTTTCTGTAAAATAACATTGCGCAATGCCGCCCACGCCTTTCAGCACCTGCAGCGCGTCCACAAGGCCGCTGCGGGTCCGGTCCGGCAGGTCGATCTGAGTTACATCGCCGGTAACCACCACCTTGGAGCCCACACCCATACGGGTCAGAAACATCTTCATCTGCTCCGGGGTGGTGTTCTGTGCCTCATCCAGAATGATGAACGAATCATCCAGCGTCCGGCCGCGCATATAGGCCAGCGGAGCTACTTCAATGATCTGTTTTTCTACCAGACGTTCATAAGTCTCTGCGCCCAGCATATCAAACAGGCCATCATACAGCGGGCGGAGGTATGGGTCTACCTTTTGCTGCAGATCGCCGGGCAGGAACCCCAGTTTCTCACCGGCTTCCACGGCAGGGCGGGTCAGCACGATGCGGGAGACGTCCTTTGCTTTGAACGCCTTGACAGCCATGGCAACAGCCAGATAAGTTTTGCCGGTACCCGCCGGGCCAACGCCGAATGTAATGGCATTCTTCCGGATGGCATTCAGGTATTCTTTCTGTCCAAGCGTCTTGGGGCGGATAGGGCGGCCCTTAACGGTAACAGTGACAAAATCTTCCGTCAGCTCCTTGACCCGCTTCTCCTCCCCATCGTGGGCGAGGCTCAGGCAGTAGCGGACGGTCTGATCTTCCAGCGGCGTATGGTTTTCAATCAGGAGCAGCATCCCCTCCACCGCCCGGGTCGCTGCCGCAACATTGGCTGCCTCGCCCGAAAGGCGAAGCATCGTACCACGGCAGACTGCCGTAACGGAGAATTCCTTTTCCAAAAGACGAATGTTTCGGTCGCAGTTTCCAAAGACAGCGGCTGCAATCTCCACGCTATCCAGTTCAATGCTTTTTTCTGCCATGTGGCTCCTCCTGAAGAATCTTCTCGTACTCCATCTTTATTGTACCACCAAAACTTCATTTAGAAAACTGTGAAAATTGCACAAAATATTCAGACCCATTCCATCGGTTTTTCCATATAGCTATTTGCGGGGGACACTCTGCATGAGACAGCGTAAAATTTGCGCGCCATCCAACGGTGGAATGGGCAGTAAGTTAAAAGCCCCTGTCAACAAATTTGCCGCAAAAAAGGCACTCCACCAGATGGTAGCCCGCCGGGAAAGGCAGAAAACAGCCCAAACCGCCAGCAAAATGTTCACCCCGGGCCCGGCAGCGGCCAGTAAAAGCTGCTCGTTTGCCGAAAAGTGCTCTTTCCTTGTCTTCATACAAAATCCCGTCATGGTCACTTCAATGTGTGGAAACCGATGACGCAAAAAAAGATAAGCCATCATGTGCCCCATCTCGTGGAGAACTGCTGCCAACAACCCAACGCGCAGAAATCCGCTTGCGTCAAAATAAAGCAAAATTGCTAAGGCTCCGCACAGAATAAGCGGGTCCTGAAAAGAAATCTTCCCGATACGGAAACGTTGTTTCATAAGAAATTAAATATCCCGGCTGGGTCATAGCGGATGCCGTTGCAAAGCCATTCCAGGTGGAGATGTGCCCCGGTAGCCCGTCCGGTCTGCCCAACTGTCCCAATCGGCTCGCCTGCTTTGACGACTTCCCCCGTCCGGACATAAAGATACTGCATGTGAGCATAAAGCGTTTCTTCTCCCTTCGCATGAGAGAGGCGCAGGTAATTGCCATAACTCTGGCTGTGGCGTGCCGCTGCAACAATGCCGTCCGCCCCCGCCAGAACGATGGTTCCGGAGGCACAGGCAAGGTCTACCCCTTTATGAAATGCTTCTTTTCCGTTAAGCGGGTCTTTCCGCCACCCATATTCCTCTGAGATACGCCAGGCCGTCGTTCCCAGAGGAAACTGATACTGCTCCTTTGTGACTTTTGTACGGAGGGAGCACCCCGCCGGGGGCGTGTTCAATGCCCGGGCGGAAACACAGCATGCCATCATCAGACAGGCCACCAACATACACAAACAAACAGCCACTTGACAACCGGAATGGCGATTCCGAATCCATTTTCTCCGCATCTTTTCCCTCCATCGTTGCTTCCCGCGGTCAGAAAAAGATATGCACACCCTCCTGCCGAAAGAACAAAAATACCGCCAGCCCTTTCGGCCAGCGGCATTCAGCAAAAGTTTATCCTCTCTTATTTTCCAAAGATACTGAAGATACGAGAAAGCAGCCCCTGCTTCTTCGGTTTGGATTCTGTGATCACAATGGGCATTTCTTCTATTGGCTTTGTGGTCGCAGGTGCAGTTTTTTTCCGCGGTGGTTCAATCGGTGTAAACACAGCTTTCGGTGCCTCGCGCACAGGCTCCTGGTGTGTTTTGATATTCGATGTTTCCGCAGAGGCGGGCGTCTTCTTCGGGGCTGGTGCAGCTTTCCCCCAATCGTCTTTCAGAAGCTCATACATTCCCATCTGACCGTTGACGATTGGCTCACCCGGAGCGGGTTTCACTTTCTGGTAACTGCCATCGGCCCGCATCTCCCGGGCGTTGACATTATCATGAAGCTGCAGCTGTAAGATACTGCTGAGTTTTTCCACCAGAACAGGGTCTTCGATCCGCACACCGACTTCCACACGGCACTCCGTGTTGCGTGTGAGGAAATCACCAGACGCAATATAAATGCGGGTCTTCTGTCCATCATAGAAGCTGTAAATGCGGCCATGCTCCAGATATCGGCCCACCAGACTGCGGATGTGCAGGTTTTCGGTCTTGCCAGGCACCTCTGCGCGGACACAGCAGATACCACGGACGATCATATCAATGCGGACACCGGCGCAGCTGGCTTCCTGCAACTTGAGAATGATATCGCGGTCCGAGATGGAGTTGTTTTTCAGGATCATCGACGCCGGACGGCCCAGCCGTGCTGCGGTGATGACATGATCCATCTCGTCCAGCAACACGCTCTTGAACCGCAGCGGGGCCACCAGCATCTTTTCGCTGGTTTCGGTCAGCTTCTGAACGGCAAGATTCTGGAAGACATTGGAGGCTTCTTCGCCGATCTCCGGGTCTGCCGTAATGAACGAGTAATCCGTATAGAGTTCACTGGTTTTTTCGTTGTAGTTACCGGTGCCGATCTGGGTGATGTAGGCATAGCCATCCTGATTCTTTTTGGTAATGAGGGTCAGCTTGGAGTGGACCTTGTAATCATCAAAGCCATAAATGACGGTACAGCCTGCCTCTTCCAGCTGCTTGGACCAGTCGATATTGTTCTGCTCGTCAAAGCGGGCACGCAGCTCCACAAGAGCAACCACTTCCTTACCGTTTTCGGCGGCTTCCATCAGCGCCTGCACGATCTGCGATTCCCGCGCCATCCGGTAGAGCGTCATCTTGATGGAAATGACCTCCGGGTCCTGCGCCGCTTTTTTCAGCATGGTAATAAAAGGCCGGATGGACTGATACGGATAGCTGAGGAGCACATCGTGCTTTTCCACTTCTGCAGCCAGGTCATACTCCGGCGGCGGAAGCATGGGACGGGCCGCCGGATAGAACAGCTCTTGGTGGCCATCGGCTTCCATGCGGGAAGTCAGCTTATAAAAGAAACTCAGATCCAGAGGGCTGTTCTGCGCAAACACCCGCTTGTGGCTCAGTTCCAGACGGCTGCAGAGAATACGCGCCACTTCCTGCGGGGCCGTCGGCGTGACCAATGTCATGGTCCATCATGCCCTCTTTGACGTCGATATCCGCATTGCGAGTCACACGGAAAAGGCATTTTTCCTGAATGGTTTCCTTGCCGAAGATCATGGAGGCGTAATGCAGCACCAGCTCTTCCACCAGAGCAAACAGAGTCCGGCCATCTTTCTTAACAATGTGCATCCGCTCCATCTGGCTGGAAATGGGCACGATGCCAAGGCTCTGCTCATTGGAGTGCTTCTCCTTGAGCAGAACGCCCAGATAGATCTCTTTATTGCGCAGGAACGGGAACGGGTGGCGGTTATCGACCACCTGCGGGCTCAGAATCGGAAACAGCTCGCTCTGGAAATACTTTTTCCAGAAATGCTCTTCTTCCTTGCTCAGGTGGTCAAAATCCACTTTCTGGTAGCCGCAGGCCGCCAGATTTTCCAGTGCACGGGCATAGTATTTATCGCAGTCTTCCTGCAGCTGGGCCGTTTTGGGCATAATGGCCGTCAGCTGCTCCTCGGAGGTCATATTCGTCTTGTTTTCCCGCTTTTCCTTTTTGCCTCGCATCAGGTTGGCCCGCTCCTGCAGAGAGCCGACGCGCACCATGAAAAACTCATCCAGGTTAGAGCCGTAAATGGCCAAAAACTTTACCTGCTCGGCCAGCGGGACATTTTTGTCCTTGCCAAGGACCAGGACCCGGCGGTTAAAATCCAACCAGCTCAGTTCCCGGTTGATAAAGATGTTCTCCTCATTCATGTTGTTTCCCCTTTTCTCCAGCAGCGGCGGCTGCCGTTATCAACTAACATATGCAAGGTTTTGCCAGGACTCCACGATCCGGGAGGTAATCCCCGGAACATAGACCGCATCTTCCACATGCCGGAATGCACCGTTCTGCCGCCGGTAGTCCAGGATCGCCCGCGCCTTTTTCTCCCCGATGCCGGGCAGAGTGCAGAGCGCGTCCAGCCCGGCTGTATTCAAATCGACCCGGGCGGCCTGGATCATCGGTTCGGGCTGGGCTGTTTGCCCTGTGTGCCCCTTGAGCGGTACTGCAAACCAGAACACCAGTGCGGCACAGGCCGCCGCGGTAAGAAGCGTGAGCAAAACAAAGCGCTTTTCTTTCTGTGTGGAAGTGTGTTCTTTCATTGTAGTATAAACCTCCCAAAAAAGAAAGTCCCCTGCGGAAAATTTGCAGGAGACTTTACTTGAATTTTACGCCGTTGCCTCTGCGCCGCGCACAAGATTGTACAGATATTCTGCTGCCGCACCCGTATCATGGTCTGTCAGCGTTGTCTGCGCTGCCGCAAGGCGCAGTTCTGCCGCAGCGTCAGCCGGGACAACACTGTGGCCCGCCAGACGCATCAGCTCCAGCATCTGGGTGCAGTTGGCTACGACGGTCAATTCCTCAGCTGCACAGCCAACAGGCGGGCAGACCGCATTGAACATTGCCGTCCCCGAAACAGCACCCGGAGTCAACACCAGCAGATCCGGCGCGACACGCTCCGCCAGCAGAGAATCGGCTGCCTCCCCCAGTGCCTTATCCAGCAAAGGAACCAGTGGCATCTGCTTTTTGTCCTGATAGAGCAGGATGCGCAGCACATCCTCGCCCCGCACATCGGCAGCACTGCTGAGGACATAGGGCGTCCACTCCTGCCGCAGGCGAGCTTCCAGCGCCTCGCTCATCCGCAGCACACGGGTAGAACCGTCTGTCATCTGCAGTGCGATGCCAAGGCCCACGGCTGAGGGCAGCTTCTGCAACACGACTTCTTCCCGTCCGGCAAAGCTGCACAGTGGCTGCCCGGTGCCCGTGGCAAACTGGTAGGCCAGTGTACCACCGCAGACCAGTGCCGGTGCAGCCAGGCGCACACTGCCCAGAATGGTGCGTACCGCCTTGGGCGAGCGCTGCGAAAAGACCGTCAGCCGACCGCCGCGGCTGCTGAACAGCTGCATTACATCCCGGAGCACCTGGGGCAGGTTGCCGTCTGTTCCCAACAGAAGATGGTCGAGGTCACAGAGCACGAGGGATGTCTTTAACGTGTTATTCATGCTTTCCCCTCCTGAGCGTTGCAATAAAATGGGTAAAATATTCCGGCAGCTCAGAGTCAAACCGCAGCTGCTCCCCGGTAATGGGGTGAATAAAGCCCAGCGTTTTGGCATGCAGGCACTGGCCATGGAGGCTGGTGATGCAGTTGTGCGGCCCATAGACCGGGTCGCCTGCCACCGGATGATGGATGGAGGCCATGTGCACACGAATCTGATGGGTTCGGCCGGTTTTCAGGCGGCACTCCAGCATGGTAAACTCACCAAAGCGCTCCAATACCCGATAGCCCGTGTAGGCATACTTGGTGTGAGGCTCACTGGCCGGGTAAACCGCCATTTTTTTGCGATCCGTCTTGCTGCGGCCAAGGTTCGTTTCCACAAAGCCTTCGTCCTGTGCAAAGCCGCCGTAGACAATGGTATTGTAGGCTCGTTCCACACTGTGGACCGCCATCTGCTGCGAGAGGCCGATGTGCGTGGCATCGTCTTTGGCCACCACCAGCAGGCCGCTGGTGTCCTTATCAATGCGGTGGACGATGCCGGGCCGAATCTCACCGCCAATGCCGGAAAGACTGCCCTTGCAGTGCCACAGCAGGGCGTTGACCAGTGTCCCGTCTGGGTTGCCGGGGGCTGGGTGAACGACCATTCCTTTGGGCTTATTGACCACCAACAGGTGCTCGTCTTCATAGACGATATCCAGCGGGATATCCTGCGGCACTGCCTCAATGGGCTTTGCATCCGGGATCTCCAGCAAAACGGTATCGCCTGCTTTCAGCTTGAGGCTTTTGGCGATCTGTTTTCCGTTGCAGAGCACATGGCCCTCTGCTACAAGAGCCTGCAAAGCACTGCGGGAAAGGCCGGTATCCTCGCCGCTCAGAAAGCGGTCAATGCGCTGCCCGGCGGCTTCCGCCTCTACCATAAACTCACGCTGTTCCATCGGTCAGGACTCCTTTTGCTCCTGGACTTCTTCCAGGAAGATGACCAGCACCCACAGGGCCACACCCACACAGACACAGATGTCCGCAAAATTGAAGACGGCAAACCGCATGAACAGCACGTTGATATAGTCCACCACCTCGCCGTTGAGCACACGGTCGATCAGGTTGCCGATCCCGCCGCCCAGCACGAGGATGAGGGCCGCCTGCTGCAGGTACTTGCCACGGCTGCGGAAAAACAGCCAGTAAGCCACCAAAAGCAGTGCTGCGCTGGTGGCAAGAATGAGAAACAGCTGCTTGCCGCTGAGCAGGCTGAACGCCATGCCCTGGTTGAGCACAAAGCGCAGCTCCACCACATGCGGAATGAGCGGCATGGAGCCTACCGGTTCCAAAACCTGTACCGCCCAGAACTTGATGGCCTGGTCGGCCCCGACCAGTGCGGCCACGCAGAGCAGATTAAAAATGACAAACGCCATAGTTTTCTCCCATGGGCAGCCCTTTGTAAAAGCCGCCCGCGATTTTTACTAAAAAACGGCGCTCCCTTTCGAGCCGGGAGCGCCGCCCTCAAAAACAAGTTTGTTTCTGGTTTGGAAAATTATGCTTCCACAACGCTGGCGCAGCGTGCGCACAGGGTGGGATGAGCAGGGTGGCTGCCGATGGTATCAGAGTACTTCCAGCAGCGCTCGCACTTCTCGCCAACAGCGTGAGCAGCAGCAACGCCAAGACCCTCAACGGCAGAGGCAGAACCGCCCTCACCCTTGACCAGCTCCACATGGGAAACGATCATCAGGTCAGCCAGCTCGTCCATGGGGATGCTGTTCAGCAGGTCGTAGACGGCATCGTTGCAGTACAGGGTGACAGCAGCCTCCAGAGAAGCACCAATGGTCTTCTCGGCACGGGCCTGCTCCAGCACTTTCTTGACCTCATCACGCACGGCGATGAGCTGTGCCCACTTGGCCTTGAATGCCTCATCGGCCGCATACTGACCAGCCTTGGGCATATCCTCAAAGACAACGTACTTGTTCATACCCTCGGTCTTGGGCAGGAAGTCCCAGATCTCCTGGCTGGTGAAGCACAGGATCGGAGCAATGATCTTGTCCAGAGTCACGAGGATCTTGTACATGGCCGTCTGAGCAGCCTGACGAGCCACACCGTTGGTGCAGTACAGACGATCTTTCGTCACATCCAGATAGAAGTTGGACATTGCCACGACGCAGAAGTTGTACACAGCGTGATAGACTTTGTTGAAATCATACACGGCATAGCCTGCATTGGTGCTAACGATCAGGTCATCCAGAGCAGCCAGTGCCCAGCGGTCGATCTCCTGCAGCTGGTCATCTGCCACGCAATCAGTGTTGGGGTCAAAGCCATCCAGATTGCCCAGGATAAAGCGGGCGGTGTTGCGGATCTTACGGTAAGCCTCGCTGAGCTGCTTGAAGATGT
>OQVS01001583.1_pt1 | contig 15339 bp, 8 predicted proteins | sample 1691601 | NCBI WGS metagenome assembly OQVS01 (sample SAMN03418268, study PRJEB22391) | human gut metagenome | biome: human-gut; feature: organic feature; material: feces | host: Homo sapiens | place: Tanzania | collected 2013-01
CGCATGTTCGCACGGAGATAGTTGATGATCTTGTGAGGACCTGCAACGAATCCGCCGATGGAAGCCATTGACTTGGCGAATGCACCGATATAAAGGTCAACCTCGTCCATGCAGTGGAGAGCCTCTGAAGTTCCGCGGCCATGTTCGCCGAGAAGTCCGAATCCGTGTGCATCGTCAATCATGAAACGGAAGTTGTATTTCTTCTTGAGGGCAGCGATCTTGTCGAGGATACCGAGTGCACCGGTCATACCGTAAACGCCCTCTGTAATAAGGAGAACGCCACCGCCGTTAGCATCAGCCTCTTCACACGCACGTGCGAGAACTTTCTCACAATCCTCGATATTGTTGTGACGATATTTGTATTTGCTGCCGATATGCAGACGGATACCGTCGAGCAGACAAGCATGGCACTCTGCATCATAGACGATTACGTCGTGACGTGCAGTAAGAGCGTCGATTGTGGAAACGATTCCCTGATATCCGAAGTTGTAGAGGAAAGCATCTTCCTTCTTCTCGAACTCCGCGAACATCTTCTCAAGTTTCTCGTGATATCTGGTATTGCCCGACAGCATTCTGGCGCCCATAGGGTATGCAAGGCCCCATTTAGCCGCAGCTTCAGCATCTGCCTTGCGCACCTCAGGATGATTTGCAAGTCCGAGGTAGTTGTTCAGGCTCCAGTTCAGGACCTCTGTTCCGTTGAAAATCATGTGAGGTCCGAGCTCTCCCTCCAGACGTGGATACATGTAATAACCGTAAGCCTGGCTGAAATACTGGCCGATAGGGCCGCCTGAGTCTCTTTCAATTCTGTCAAAAATGTCTAACATATTGTCTAGATTTTAGAAAATTTCTATGCGTCAATGTTCGCGTAATGGGCATTTTCCTCAATGAACTGCCTGCGTGGCGGAACATCGTCGCCCATCAGCATTGAGAATGTCCTCTCCGCCTCAGCGGCATTGTCGATGGTGATACGGCGGAGCCTTCTCTTGGACGGATCCATTGTGGTGTCCCAAAGCTGGTGCTCGCTCATCTCACCAAGACCTTTATAACGCTGTACGGTGACACCCTTGTCGGAACCCTTGCCCAGTTTCTGGGTAGCTTCCGCGCGCTGTGCGTCTGTCCAGCAGTAGATTTCTTCCTTGCCCTTCTTCACGAGATAAAGCGGCGGGGTCGCAAGATATACATAGCCGTTCCTGATAAGGTCGAGCATATATCTGAAGAAGAATGTGAGGATCAATGTCGCGATATGGCTACCGTCGACATCGGCATCGGTCATGATGATGACCTTGTGGTAACGCAACTTGCTGAGGTCCATTCTCTTCTCGCCGTTCTCGTCTTCCTGCGCCACGGTCACGCCGAGCGCCGTGTAGATGTTACGGATTTCCTCGCTGTCGAATGCACGGTCTTCCGCAGCTTTCTCCACGTTAAGGATCTTACCTCTCAACGGAAGGATGGCCTGGATACGGCGGTCACGGCCCTGCTTGGCGGTACCGCCTGCGGAATCTCCCTCGACGAGGAACAATTCGCATTGCTCAGGATTACGCTCGGAGCAGTCTGCAAGCTTGCCCGGCATACCTGCACCGGACATGACGGTCTTGCGCTGCACCATTTCACGTGCCTTGCGGGCTGCAGTCCTGGCAGTAGCGGCGAGAATCACCTTCTCGATGATGATCTTGGCATATTTAGGATTCTCTTCCAGGTACTGGTCCATAGCGGCTGATGTAGCCTGCGATACGACAGATGTCACCTCGCTGTTTCCGAGCTTGGTCTTCGTCTGTCCTTCGAACTGAGGTTCAGCCACTTTCACTGAAACGACCGCCGTAAGACCTTCACGGAAGTCTTCCTGTGAGAGTTCCACCTTCACCTTCTCCAGAAGCTTGTTCTTGTCAGCATAGTTTCGGAGGGAACGTGAAAGTCCCATCTTGAAACCCTGGAGGTGAGTACCGCCCTCGATAGTGTGGATATTGTTCACATAAGAGAGAATCGTCTCTTTATATCCGGTGTTGTACTGGAGTGCGATGTCGATAGGGATAATCTTGTCCGAGGTCACGCAAACCGGCTCAGGGATAAGTTCTTCCGAGCTTGCATCCAGATATTTGATGAATTCTTTCAGACCTTCCTGTGAATAGAAGACATCACTCTTGTAGACCTGCTTTCCGGTAGGACTGTAATTTCCGTTCTCATCGGTCTTGTACTCGTCAATGAGCGTCCTCTTGTCGGTCAATGTTATCTTGATTCCCTTGTTCAGGAAGGCGAGTTCACGCATTCTCTTGGCAAGAGTGTCGTAATCATAGATAGTGGTGACAGTGAAGATTTCCGGGTCAGGATGGAAAGTGATGATGGTTCCGGTGTCATTGCACTCGCCGATAACCTCAACCGATGTAATCGGCTTGCCCTTGGAATATTTCTGCTCATAGATCTTGCCTTCTCTGTGGACTTCCGCTATAAGGCTGTCGGACAATGCGTTGACGCAGGATACACCGACGCCGTGGAGACCTCCGGAGACCTTGTAGCTGTCCTTGCTGAATTTACCGCCGGCATGGAGCACGGTGAGTACGACTTCAAGCGCAGACCTGTGTTCTTTCGGGTGCATTCCGGTAGGGATGCCTCGACCGTTATCCTGGACACGGATAGAATTATTTTCTGTTATGGTGACTTCGATATGGTCACAGTATCCGGCCATGGCCTCGTCGATACTGTTGTCAACGACCTCATATACAAGATGATGAAGACCTCGCACGCCGACGTCTCCAATATACATTGATGGCCTTTTCCTTACAGCCTCAAGTCCTTCAAGGACCTGGATACTGCCCGCCGAATACTGTTCTTCGGCTTCGCGCATCTTTTCGTTCTCTTCCATCCTAATAAATTTAATTGTTATCTCTCAAATTACGCAAGTTTGGCAACTTGCTGGGTTGCAACCTATATCAGGTGTCGGCTCCTGTCCGGAGGTGCGATGGCCCGCGCACGGGTTATCACGTTACCCCCTCCCTAAATCCCTCCCCTCGGGGTAGGGACTTACCATCGCCTTGCAGGCTCTAATCCCTAATAAATTTAATTGTTATCTCTCAATTTACGCAAGTTCGGTACTTGCTGGAGCTAAATATAAGCCTACAAATATAGTAAAAATTATAGATTCAGGCAAATTCCGACGGTGGCGCCGATTCCGCCTCCGGTATAGAGCGGAACGCGCTGGATATCGGCATTGAGCAAGTTGTCACCGCGAAGCCAGAACGACAATTTTCTGGTAAATGCGAACTCCGCATAGACACCTAGATTCATCCAGCCGGGTATGCGCGCAGCAGAGAAAGTAATATCAGGCATACCGGCAGCATCGTTATATATCAGCGTCATTCTTCCGTCACGCTTTGAAGCGAACTCCGCCGAAATACCGGCGAAAATCCTCTTCTTCCAATTATATTTTCCGGAAACGAACCCACTGAATTTTGCCGGCTCGAAACACAGATAATCCACATTTTTACGATTCTTCATTCTGGTATCATTGACACTGAATCTGGAATCCAGGACGAAGTCCTTCGACTCCCACTGAAGTCGGATTTCCGAGTACACGGCAGTACCGTCATAATAATCCAAACCAGTCGAATACAGATGTGGGCTATAAGACGTATCTCCCAGCACGACATCGAACGGCATAGCCTCGAAACTTCTGAAACCGGCACGGATATCATAACGGAAACGGCTGCAGATATTGCCGTTGAAACCGAACGCGAAGTCAGCCTGCATCACCGAATTGTTGGACATGCCGTAATACGGAAGCAGGAAATGGAATTTCTCCTTCATATCCTTGTACGGATTCCTGTAATCGCCGCCTTCAGCCTTGAAATACAGGTTCATATAGTTCCGCACTGCCTCGAATCCGATATAGACATCCGGATAAATGAGAATACCTTTATTGGTGTTGAGCGCATCCGCACCATCCCTGTCACTGATATTGAAACTGAATTTCGGTCCGGCATGGAGGCGCCAGCGGTTCTTGTTCAACACATACTTCGGAGTAATGTAAGCCGTCCCCACATCGGTCGCCAACGCCCCGCGGTAATACGACAGCCCCACGCCGAAATCCGCCACGATGCTATGATACTGATGCATCACAGGCCCCAAAGTCACATTGAAGTCTATGTCATTCATTCTCAACGAGCGTCCCCCCGCAGCAACGCCATCGCCAATACCCTGATTTGCACCATGATACCTAAAGTCCACATCGTAATAGAAATAGGTATCGGCATCATTCTCCGACTTTGCACGAAAGCCTGCTTCAGCAGCATTGTAACCGGTCGCATTGCCTCCGAATTTCGTATGAATCCCTACATAGCCAGCATCGAAAGACAACTTCGCCATATTCAGGTCCGCCTGCCCGTTTATTCCGGCATTGGAATACATATCATAACCATTACCGGCATTGCCCATACTCACGAGCTTATTGTCAGAATTTAGCTCAATGTTCTTATAATCACCGATATACGAATGATGCGACGCATAAACATCCATCTTGAATTTCGGCGTTTTCAGCTGCGGCTCCCACACGAAGTCCAGCATTGGCCTGAGCTGATATCCCGCACCCGCCTTCAGATACAGTTTCCTGCCTGAATACGGTTCCGCATCCGGACGCATTTCCAGCACGTAAGGCTTGAAATCGTATGCTCCCTTGTACGGATTCGCGAAAACGGAATAATCGAAATCCAGGTCGAATCTATGTAGGGAATCCGGCACGAACATGGCCATGGACGGCTTGTGCACCTCCATAAGTTTTCCCTCGTAATCCCTGGTTACCGAAACTGTCGGATTAAGGTTCTGTGCCCCGGCCGACAACGCAATGAAAAATACTGCTGAAAGATATATCTTTTTCATATTGATTCAGAATAAATTACTCTCCCCTTTCCTCGATTTTGCGCAGACGCATGTTCACATTGTCAAGAACCTCGTCAGACTTTCCTTCAGGTGTATAGCCGTCGCGGATGCTCTCGAACGTGGCCTTCGCCTGCTTCATCTCTCCCCTCTCGGCGAATGAGTCACCAAGCGCAATGAACGCCTTCGCAAGCCAATATGTCTGGTTCGTACCGGAATCCGAGAGTTTATATACCAATGTCTCCACTTCCTCGAACTTGCCCCGGTCATAGCTGTCCTGGATTATGAGGTATGCAGCCTCGGCGCCCTCCGGCGTAGCAGTTTCAGAGGAAAGTGACTTGAGTATCGTGAATGCCTTCTCACGCTGGCTCGTGGCAAGCAATGACTTGGCTTCCACATATTTGGCCCTGCGGACGTCATCCTTGTCGCTGCGATTGTCGGCTGCCACCTGCGCAGCACTGGAAATGGCTGACTGCCAGTCTTTTCCCGAATATGCGGAATTCATCATTCCGACGATGGCAGTATGCTTGTTTTTCTCAATCTTGGCATTGGCAAGCAGCGATTCATACCCTGCATACGCGTCCTTGTAACGCTCCAGGCTATATGAAAGTTTCGCGAAATTCAGTGAGGAAGCCTCGACGAAAGATCCCTCGCCGCTTTCAATCACCTTCTTGTACCAGTCGCATGCCTGTTCCTTCTTTCCGATGTTCTTATATGACTCAGCCATATAGAATTCCGCCAGGTTCACATCAGTGCCCTGAGGATATTCGTCAATGTATGCCTGCAATGAGGTAATGGCTTTCTGATAGTTCTCCGCCAGGAAAATCTGCTCGGCGGCATTGAAGAAAATGCTTTCCCTATCCTCTTCAGACGCCTGTTTTCCGGACAATGTCTTGAGGTAAGCGAAATATTGTTCCGGCTCCTGCCGCGTCTGGTAAATGGCCTCGATGGCACGCAGGGCATCCTCCGAATACTCCGATGTCGGCATCTCCGAAACCACTTTCTTATAGTAGCCCAATGCCTGGTCGTATTGGGATTCATTGGCCGAAATCATGCCCAGGCCGATAAGCGCGCGGGCGCGGTAAGTCGAGTCGCGGCCTTCATCGGCGATACGCGCGAAAACCTGCGAGGCTTGTGCATTGCTGCCGATATGCATGTAAGCGCGTCCGAGTTCATATTCCGTCTCGCACCAGAATGCGGCCGAAACCGGCGCAGCCAATGTCGACGCGAGCAGCTCCGCTTCTTCTTTCTGCTTGTCTGTCAATGCATAAGAGAGTCCGGCCTGGTAATATGGATAAAGGTCATCCAGCTGAGGATATTCCGCGATGACGGTTTCGTAAGACTTGATCGCCGCAGGATAGTCCTTGCGGATGAAATAGGTGTCTCCTTTTCTGGTCAATGCGTCCCTGCGTCCTTTCTTGTCTCCGGATTGAAGATAGATGTCGAACCATTTCTCCGCACTCGCATAATCTCCCGACTTATAGTAGCAATATGCCACGTCATAAGGGAGAAGTCCGCCTTCCTGACGGCCGTAAAGTGCTGATGCATTGTACAATACCTTGTATCCTTCTGCCGCTCCGGCATAGTCGTCAGACCTGTATAAGCTTTCGGCGAGCCAGTAACGGGAGAGCTGGTTGAAGGCAGAACGCTTGTCGGAATAATACGCAGCCGCCTTCAGGCACGGCACCGCCTTCCGATATGAGCCCGCTTCAATGAGCTGGTCAGCACGCAGATAGTTGGCCTTGATATAGTTGTTCTTCATGTCCTCATCCAGGACGTCTATCTTGTCGTAAGCTTCTACCGCACCGGCATAATCATGGTTATACAATGCTGCAAGGGCGATATAGCTGTAAATCTTGTCTCCTTTCGCCTTGCTCGGATATGTGCTGATGTAGCTGTCGAACACGGACGGGTCATTGTTCAGGTCAAATGCCAGCTTGGCGTAATTGAAATACGCATCTTCCTGAATCGCTTTGTCATAGCTGCCGGCTGAGGCATCCTTGAAGGCCTGCATTGCCGCAACCTTGTTCTTGGTCCGGATATAGCTGTAACCCATCTGGTAGTTGGCGATTTGGCCGAGAGAGTCGGTGCGGTCGGTCATGAGGCTGTAATTGTCGACGGCGCCCTTGAAATCCTCCAGCGCATACAACAATGAGCCCGCATAGAAATAGTCCTTCCTGGTCTTTCCCGCTACCACGTCGGTTCTGTCATAGTATTTCTTCGCGGATTCCGCATCTCCCTGTACCAGATAGGATTCCGAGATTATGCGGGCAAGGTGCGGGCGACGTTCTTCCGGCACGGAAGCATACATCTTGGCAGCATTGTCGGTAACATAACGGTAATCCTTGTTCATGAAACGGCACTCCATTATATAATAGGAAGAGATGTCGGCAAAACGAGGGTCCTTTTCAGACTTTTCGAACCAATTCATGGCTTCGCTGAAATTCTCCCATTCGTACCATATATATGCAATGGAATAAGCGGCCGGTGCCTGGTAGTCGTTTTTCTTCATTCCGGACACTTTCATAAAGCCCTGCAATGCGGCTTCTTCATGGCCGATTTCGAAATCCGAGTATGCCTTCTTGAATGTGTATGCTGCAAGCTGGTTCCTGTAAAGTCCTGAAAGATTGACAGATGCGAATTCCGCCGAAGCAGCTTTATAGTCAGCTTCGTCGAAGAGGTTCAATGCATATTCATATCGGAGCTGCGGAACGAGTCCGGAATAGGGAAACATTGAAATATATTTCGCGAGTTTGGTCTCATAGCCGTTGGATTTCATCTTGACATCGCACATGAGCGCATAACCGCCCGCGACGGGATCGGCAGGATATTCCGAGAAGATTTTCCGCGCCTCGGCATACATGCCATGCTCAAGCAGTTCCCTGGCATATTTCAGCTGTGACTTTTTCGTCTGTGAAATCTCATACGCCTCAGGGACATTGCCTGAAACCGCATTCGTCCCGCCTGCTGCGCAGAGAGATGTCGCCGACAAAAGGGCTGCGGCAAATGATAACGCAATATTCTTTTTATTCATAATTATGTCCAATTACCAAAAACACGTAAAATTACGAATTTTTTTTCGCATGGCATAATGCAATGTTTTCGCCAAACCGCATTTATAATATGGAAATTAAAAGTAAACGATATGAAAACAAGTAGAATTATCATTGCTGCAGTATTGGGCGCAGCAGTATCAATGCAGTCATGCACGAAGGATGACGGATTTTCATACGAAGATTTGATACCGAACGCCGTAGTTACGGTCAAGCCGGACGGCGACAAGTTTTATCTTCAATTGGATGACAAAACCGTTATTTATCCTTCCAACATGACCAAATCCCCGTATGGTGACAAGGAGGTACGCGCATTCACGAACTATAAGTTGGAAAGCGAGTCCAATGGAGTGCAGATCGGCAACGTCCTCTGGCTCAAGGCATTGCTTACCAAGCAGACCGTAGCTTCAGAGGGCGCGGAGAAAGATGCCGAGAAATATGGCAGCGATCCGGTGGAAATCATTGACGCCTTCCCTACCGTATGTGAAGACGGCTATCTGACATTGAGATTCAGGGCATTGTGGAGCAGGTTCAATTACATTCAGCACGAGGTGAATCTGGTCACAGGAGTCGACCCGTCCGACCCGTATGTGGTAGAGTTCAGGCACAACGACCATGGCGACATCAAGGAGATTCCGACAGAGGCATACGTCGCTTTCAGATTGAACCAACTTCCTGATACTGAGGGCAAGACAGTGAAGCTGAAAGTCAGGTACAATGCTTCTTCAGGCAAGACCAAGACCATCGAGTTCAATTACAAGACCCGCCCCGGAGACGGCAAATAATTTCTGGCAGAAGAATTGCAGCGTGATGGGGCATGAAATTGTTTGGACTCGGCAAATATTCTGAAAAGCAGATTGCAGAGGATATCCGGAATGGCAGCAATGCAGCTGTGAAGAAGCTGTATGATGAGTCGTCCGGGTATCTTTTGGCGTTGTGTTCCAGATACATAGCCGACCATGCCGCCGCTGAGGATGTTCTCCAGGACAGTTTCCTCAAGATACTTTCTTCAATAGGTTCTTTCACCTGGAAGGGCAATGGTTCCCTGAAGGCATGGATGAGCAGAATCACGGTAAATGAGGCGTTGCAATATCTCCGGAAGCAGAAAAAGAGCAGTTTCATCGATTATGGGGACCGGCTTCCTGACATGACGGACGAAGACGATGACCCGGAAGTGGAGTCTGTTCCTCCGGAGGTGATACAGAAGATGATACAAGAGCTCCCGGACGGTTACCGCACAATATTCAACCTGGTGGTTTTCGAGGAAAAACCGCACAAGGAAATAGCGGACCTGCTGGGCATCACGGAAAGCACTTCCGCTTCCCAGTTCCACAGGGCCAGAAAGATTCTGGCGAAGAAAATCAATGATTATGTAAAGCAGCACCAATGATGGATTGGACAAATAAACTGAAAGACAAGATGGAGGGCTACACGGAGCAGCCTTCGGACAGCGTGTGGGCGGGCATCAGTGCTGCGGCCGGTCTCACCGGAAACAAGCGCCGCGCAGTTCCATTGTGGCTTCTCGCCAGTTCCGCAATCGCAGCGGCGGCATTGTTCGGTGCAATGCTTATTTTCAATGCGAAAGAGGATGTTCCGGCAACAATGACGGCAGAGGCGGTGCAGGTCGGGCAGGAACCTGTCGTTTCGGCGCAAGTTGTTCAGGACAATGATATTACGAGTGTTCCTGAGGTCAGTCAGGCGAGGCGTTTTGTGGAGACTGAGGTAAGGGATTTCCGTGGCGCGGCGGTGTCTGGAGATTTTTCCGGTGAGCCGTCCGATGAGGTTGCCGGGGAGCCGTTTGGTGAGGTCGTCGGGGTGACAGCTGAGACCAGCGAAAAGAATGAAATTGAGGGCAACATTGAGCCTGACACGGAAGAGAGCATTGAGCCTGATGATGACGGCGGCAGATTCGCTGATGCGTGGAAGTGGGTTTTGGCGGAGCCTGAGTTGCAGAGGACAAAACGTGGCGGCAAGCTCGCGGCAGGATTATCCGTAAATGGTTCTGGTTCAGCATCTTCATTGAGCAGCAGACCGACTGCGGCTGCGCTAGGGGCGAACCCGTTGGATTGCGGCGTGTCGAGTGCGGACTGGGTAGACCGAAGGGTTGAGAGCGCTGCCGGCGTCATTGTCTACAACCAGCCGGAGGTAACCACGGAATATTCACACAAGATGCCTGTAAAAATCGGAGCATCAATAAGATACGATTTCAATAAATTTCTCGGCATCGAGTCCGGCCTCACTTATTCGTTCTTGTCGTCTGATTTGAAGACAGGTAAGGAGGGTGCCGTGAGCGGCTGGAGCAAAGGTGTCCAAAGCATGCATTATCTAGGCCTTCCGCTGAATCTTTCGTTCAACATCTTCTCTTCCAGGTATTTCAATGCGTATGTAACTGCCGGCGGTCTCATGGAAAAATGCGTAAGGGGTTCATTGAAGACGGATGAGTATCTTGACGGCAAGTATCATGGTTCTTCGTCTACAACCCTGAAGCAGAAAGGATTGCAGTGGTCCATAAACGGTGCTGCCGGCATTCAGGTAAATATCTTACCGCAGCTGGGTCTCTACATGGAGCCGGGTGTCAGCCACCATTTCAGCAACAATTCCAAGGTGCGTACCATTTATTCTGACAAGCCCACTGATTTCAGTTTGAGTTTCGGTCTGAGATATACCATCCGGTAGTCAGTACCCTGACAGCCGGCAAGTCGATAAGCCTTTCAGTCCCCAGCAGGTTCGGCGGGACGCGGCCACGCCTTGTTTTTGTGGACGTTGATTTTCAATGAGTTATAAAACGGAGCGTGGAAACGTGGCCAAAAAAAGGCCTGCGTTTCCACGCTACTGCTAAGATTGTACTTGATTATCAGCCAGTTACAAAACGCCCCGTGGCCGCGTCCCGACAACTTGCTCCGGAGGTAATCATAGTGATGTTAATGTCGCCCCGTGGCCGCGCCCTGCCGGGACTTCCGTTGCTACACAGCATGATCTATTTGTCCAGTTTATCAAGCCATTTGAATAGAGCCTCTGGCCAGTCAGGCCAATTGCCGGTGGCGTGAGAGTTATCGTTATAAACGTGCACCTCAAAATTAGGGTGATTAATGGCACGGAGCGCATCACCCATTGCCTTGCCGTTGTACTCCTGAGGGACAGTCGTGTCTCCGGTACTGTAGGAAACATAAGTCGGAGGCGTCTGGAGCGACACATGCTTTTCATTGCAATACTTGTCAATCTCCTCTTGCGAAGGATCACTGCCGAGCCAGTAAAGCAAGGTGCCCTCATGGGTCTTGCCCGGAACAAGCGTCACGACAGGATAGATAAGTATCTGGAAATCAACGTCATCATGCCGCGTCTGCCCGATGTATCCTGCGAGATGTCCTCCTGCCGAATTGCCGATAAGACCTACCTTCTCATATCCTCCCCACAAAGCCTTGTTCTTCCAAGCCAAGTCAAGCGCAGCATTGGCATCCTCAAGAGAACGGTCACGTAGCAAACCCTTGTTCGGAAGAGTGAAGTAGTCCACGATAAGGGTAACGTCAGAGCCGCGGAAATCCTCGATTACGCTGGCAATACCTCCGGCATGATGCACCGCATAGCCGCCGCCAGGATAGAGAATCACGCACTTGCTGTTCTTCTTGTTGGCAAAATACACCTCCAGATAGCCCTGTTCTGAAGTCTTCACAGTAGCACGTCCGTCATCATCCACCTCATATTCAGAACCCAGGCGACCGGCCGCAAGAACCTGTCCGGCCTGAACCGTATTCGACTTGGCTGTAGACTTTTCGACTACGACATCATTGGCATCAATAGTCTTGAACGAGAATCCTTTCTCGAAAGTCTGCGGAATGACAGGAATATAGTACGTACCGCTTTTGGATGCATTTACAGTGATCTTGTCCGAAGGATTCACGCTCTTCATCGACCACTTGCCTTCTGCATCAAAAGTAAGGCTAATAGACTCGGCGCAGACGCCGGTTCCGGCAAATTCAACTTTCCTTGCCCTGGCCAGTTCAAACTCGATGAAACCGAGAACATGATGATAGCGAAGTTCCGTATCGGAAGTCATACTGACCAGAATGTCTGACGAGGCGAAACTGCCGTCGAAACTGCTTCCCATCGGGAAATTCATCTGCTTTTCACCGGAATTGAAAGCCACGGCATCGACCACGCCTTTCGGGCCGGCTATGGAATAATAAGGACCTGCGCCCAATTTCTTGGTGGCGAATTCGAAATCATCACATCGCTCGTCAATGGTAAAGGAATCGCTTGCACCGGAGGCATCGAAAACCTTCACGACATCACCTTTGCTCCAGGAAACCGTAGTACCGCCGTCATAGACAGTTTTCGTCTCCACCATCGAGCACTTGAAAACAAGGGCTTCGGAATCAGGCCGGTTGTTTTCAACAGGCCCGATTTCACGACTGCAGGATAATGCGCTCAGCATCAATGCCGCAACGCCCAAAATATTTGTTATTCGTTTATTCATTTCCATCATTTTTTAACAGGACAATCTACCAATTGACATCTCCCCTGGAGACACCGTCAATGTTGTTTCCTCTGGTCACAGTGAAATCATCTACGAGGATTATTCCTGCCTTGGTCGAGCGAAGTTCGACCGCATCACCAGGCTTGAGTGTCGTCTTGAATATATGTACATGCCCGGTGAAATCGCATTTGTATTCAGATGCCGAAGCCCCTGGAGTGTACGGAAGCAAAGACTCGGACGAGACTATTCCTATAGTCTCCCATTTCTTGCTTTCCGCACGCCATACATTGACCTGAAGCGTGCCGGAGTAATTGTCCTGAGGACGGACACGTGCAACTGCAGAGAAGGAAATCGTGCATTCCGAACCGGCCTCATCAACTCTGCCGGCAGGAATCGCCGGAGTGCTGACTATCGTAGGTGCGCCGTCCAGACCTACCATTCCCATGAAAGGACGTGACCAGCGGCCGAAAATCCAGCCTGCCACATCACCTGTAATCGCATTTACAGAGCCTTTGGCACGACCTATCAGATAACCTCCTGTAACATTGCCTGAAGTACCATCCACATGTTTGCCGTCAGTCGTAAGATTCCAGGTGTTGGTCTGGTGCTGACCTTCTCCGTGAGGATAGAAGGCAAAACCGATGGACTTGTTGCGATTAGGATGATTCCATGGAATCCAACATCCTCCAAGAGCCGTACCTGCGATGCTTCCGGCAGGAACTGCGCCAGGCGCCCAGGCCTTGTAGTCTGACTGTACGCAGAAATCATTGAAACCGGTATAGAACACGGTCCTCTCATCCGGAGTTCTCTCATTGTCAGTTGCCATAGCGACAGGCTGCGACCATTCAGAGGTACCGAATGCATTGGTCAACGTCTTGAAGCCTGAGGTACTCTTCACATTTATGCTTTTCAGCGTTCTTACGCGCACGTAGTAAGTAGTCGCAGGATAAAGTCCACCGATCGACACTCTGGTAGGAGTCAGGTAATTCACACACTCTATTCCGTCCTGAAGCTGGGACGTATGACCGAAGTATGAACTATTGCCGAAGCATGGATACGGGAGCTTTTGTCCGTCATAAGGCACAAAGTCATAAACCAACTTGGTGCAGGCCTCATCCTCGAATATCTGTACCTGGTAAGCCTGCTCATAACCATCATTTCTGGTCCTGCAAATGGCATCCCAGTCAATGCAGAGGAATGTGGTACCGGTGCTGACATCATTCTTGCGCAAGCCCTTGGTCTTCACTTCCACGGTTGAAGAAGCAGATGAATAATCATTGTAAGCCTCAACTTTCAAACTGCATTCAGCGCCTTGCGGAAGTTCCTTGGCCGTGTAGCTGCATTCCTTGACATCACCGGCAAGTACGCCATTGACATAAACCTTATAGCCGTCGGCACTCTCGATGGTGTCCCAAGAAAGATGCGCATCAGTGAAGGCCGTAACCGTCTCTTTCAGAACCGGTGCAGTAACTTTCGGACTGAACACGCTGCCCAGTTCGACAATCTCTCCCGGATTGACCACAAAACCCGATGCGAAGGTGTTGGTGAAGGTCAAGTCACCCTCGAAGGCCAGTTCCACCTTGAAGCCGCCGTCGTAGGTGCCCGGAAGAACCTCCACGACATAGGTGCCGAGAGCAAAGATTTCGCCTTCCGGCGGAGTCATGACAATGACCTTCTCGCTGCCGTTGCCGACAACATCCCTGCTGAACACGTCCACGGAAGAAGCTCCGGCAATGACCTTGTCGTCAAGACTTGTAAGTTTCAATGACTTCACATCCTCTGCTACCATGTTGAACTTCAGGTATGAAGCTACCGGGCGGAAGGCCAGAGACGTCTCAAGTGCCTGGGCGAAAGCCACTTGCGGAGTAACAGGAAGCGCCTCACCCTCATCGGTACGGCAGACCTTCTGCTCCGCAGGAACCGTGCGGACCGCATGGCCTTCGGAGAAAGACTCGAAAGCGGCAGACGGATACAATGCGTAATACATGTCGCTCGGGTCATAGGACTGACCTGAAAGGACGGCTGAAACTCCATCCGAAGAAGTCGTCTTGAATACATTGGCCTCATGCTTTGCGACATTGTCATATATCGACACATCACCGTTCCATACGGAAGATAGCGATGCTCCAAGTTTCGCCTTGAACGTGCTCTCCACCAAAACCGTATCCAGCTTGACCTCCACTTCAGGACGCTTGTTCGGAACAGGAGCTGAAACCTCCTTGACACAGGCAACCAGCGAAACTGCCGTCAGCAACAATGCTGACACTTTCATAATCCTATTCATACATCATCTTGATTTCATAGTTATTCTTATTCTCCGTAGAGTATTTCCACGTATTCCGGCAACCGCAGGAATCACCTGTCTCGACCAGAGACTTGGAGCCGGAATTATCCACCGGTGCGGCAACAGCCTTGGAATCAGCAACTTTCTTCCATGTAGGACCTGCAACCTTGTTCTCTGACGGATAACCTGTCTTGGTAGACGGCCAGCCGTCGCCCCACACTATTTCATCCATTGACATGCAACGGCCGTTGTACTGGTTGCCTGCCCAATAGTTATGGTAGCACATCCAGTCCTTGCCCTTGTCATCAGTAACGATACCGGCATTGTGGCCAGTTCCTGCGAAATAACCTGAAACAGGACTTCTCAGAATCGTATTGTTATCATTGTCGAAAGCATTGTTCCTGGTAGACATGAGCTTGCCGTCCTTGCCCTCGTAAGGTCCGAGAATGTTCTTCGAGCGGCCCACTACGACATGGTAGGTACTATTGGCACCCTCACAGCAAGAACCCTTGGAACCGAAGCAGTAGTAATAACCGTTCTTGTAATGCATATAGGTTCCCTCGATTTCATAAGCGATGAAAGTCTTCTTCGCGCCCGGAGCAATCGCCAGACCGTCATTGGTAAGCTGGATGGCCCAGATTCCGGAATCACTTCCGAAACTGCCC
>OQVS01001586.1_pt1 | contig 15321 bp, 9 predicted proteins | sample 1691601 | NCBI WGS metagenome assembly OQVS01 (sample SAMN03418268, study PRJEB22391) | human gut metagenome | biome: human-gut; feature: organic feature; material: feces | host: Homo sapiens | place: Tanzania | collected 2013-01
GCGGGTAAGTTAGTTATCCAAAAGCTCATCAAACATTACCAGAAATCACAACTTGTTAATCAAATTAATTTAGCTAAAGAGCGCGTTTAGTTTAATCGCTTTGTTGGTTGCTATTGGCTGTTATTTGCTATTAAAGCGAATATATGCCCCCTATTTTTAAATTTATGACCCCAAACTTACGTTAAACCTAGGCTTAGATATAGAGTCCTTCTGTTTGCCTTAAATTTAAGCTTAACCAAAACTCATGTTTAAACTAGCTTAACTTAATGTGTTACTTAAGTGAGTTTTTGGGGATTAAGGAAAAAAAAGTATGTTACTTCTCATCGCTTTTATCGCGTCGGTATTAAGTTCTTTGGTATACTTGGTGAATACTAAGCCTAAGCGTCAACAATATCATTTAGGAGCTCTAAGTGTAATTTTTTGGAGTGCAACTTTGATGTGGTCCGTTGATGCTGTAGTGTTAGTAGTAGAAGAAGGCTGGCGCGCACTCTTCTTCCCTGATGCAGCTTCAGTAGTTGATGACGTTTTACTTGGTGCCAACGTAATTCTCTTGGCCCTTCTTTTATGGTTTGGGGTAAATCTTAAGGCTCGCTTATTTGCGCTTAAAGCTTAAAAGCTTAGGTAATTTTTAAAGCTAAAGGTAGAGCGCACAAAAAATAATTCACGCTTACAAAAGTAATAAGCAAAAGCCTGGCCTCATTCTTTTTTGGGTGAAGATACCAGGCTTTAAATTTTTGCGTCGATTTAGGTAATTTTAAGTTTTGGTAACTCTAAGTTTTGCTAATTTTAAGTATTTGGCAATTCTAAGTAATTGTTTTTACTTTATACCTAGAACTTTACTACCTACCTAAAACGGCAACACCACCTCAAAATCAACCCCGGCGTCGGTATATCCGCTCCGGCCCACGGTGCTACGCACGCTAGTGTTAAATTCAAGACCGCTTTGACTTGCAGCGCTGACCTTACCTTTAACTTCGAAGTAATTAGGGTCAGAAAAATCATCAAAACTCATGTTATGGCTAAGATTTAAGGTTCTAAAATCTACTTCATTATCGGTGCCAAATTCATGGTAGAAGGTGCCACCAACTTCAGCTTTGATTGTGAGGTCTTCTTTGGCTTTTGGTTTAAAAGTCTTACTTGCCTTTAAGCCCACATTAGCGCGGCTATATGTAAAATCGTTAGATTTTAACCATAAATTGAGGTGAACGCCCTTTTCTGAAAACTCTTCATTCATGCTATACGCAAGATCAAAACCAATGGATGGAGTGATGATGTAGTCGGCATCATTACGATAGGCAAAATTTAAATTAAGACTACCCACCCCTGAAAATGTGTAGTATTTAGCGTGGTAATTGCGTTCATAAATAGTGCCTTTAAGGCCGGCATTACGTTCCGTATTAAAGCGATCAAACGCCCCGAGAAGATGACCATCTAAATATAAACTATGGGCCGCATCCGTAAACCACAAGCCATTTTTACCGGCAAGGTTAATTTTAGCGCCCAGGCCGGCAAAAAGCCCGGTCCCTGATGCTTTAAATGAACTTGCGTCGCCATGGTCTTTAAAGCGCATATGGCTATAGCCGACATAAGGTTTTAAAGTAAAGCCGCCCCAATTTTTATTAGCCCCAAGGACAAACTCTGTGTCCGACATATGAAAAGAGTTGTAGTTACTTCTAGCATCTTGTTCGCGGTAATTCCCCAATACTTTACCAAAAGCTCCATCCGCAAGCTCTAAGTCACGTAGTTGATAAACCGTGCCTAAATGCTTTTCTAAGTTTGCCTTGTTAAGCATGAGATAATTAGTTGGGACTAAGGAGTCAGCCATGATTTTTAAAACATTAAGGTCTTCCTCAAAGATTAAATTAGTGAGTAATTCTTGCGTTTTTAAGCCGTAGAGTTCGGGATTTCTTACAGCCCGGTCTAGAATTGAGGCGTAGGTTTTGGTGTTACCACTAAAATTACGGGCAAAACCATTCGTAGGACGACTTAAAATCACTGTGCCATCGAGAGTGTCTGGATTAAGTGTACAGGAAATATCAAGCCCCGGCACCGTTACTAGTTCTAAATTAGAGACATCAACAACGCCACTTGCGGAAGTAATACCATTGCCTAAAGTAATGATGTCACTAAAGTTCCATTTAAGCCCGCCGTTGGTGAGGGCTTTACTTTTAGCGCTTAAAGAAAAACTCTTAGTTGGTTTAAACAACAAGCGGCCTAAAGCAAACATACCGCTATAACCGTAGAGGTCATCAACCCTAAGAATTAAATTACTCACATGGTCTTCATTAAAGTTAAAGACTAAGGTCCCGGCCCTACTATCAAGGCTGCCTTCAATTTCGACCTGCGCCACTTGATTGTTACCAAGATAAATCGTGCCTAGATTTTTAAAGCTACCAGTTTGATAGTTCGTTAAAATTGCTGGAGGTACGACATAAATACCTGAGTTATCGTTAAGGATCATGGTGGCATCGGCAGCAACTAAAGCGTTGTAGACATTAGCGCGGCCACTATAAGTAAGTTCGCCCCCAAAAACATTAAAGTTTATATTGGTATCATAGTAACGATTAGGGTCATTAAAGTCGCGGTTAATGTTCCCTTCAAAATAGCCTTTAAAGTTATGATCAATTTCAAGTCCCGGGCCTAGGCTAACGCCCATGGCATTTACAAGCTCGCCTGCTTGATTCGTGGCCGTCTTAAGTTGGTAGCTTCATTTACGGAAGATGCAACCGTGTTTGAAAGATTTGCTAAAGAGTCGGCGCCTAATTCATGAGTTCTAGCCTTAACGCCGAAGTTTAAGTCGGTATAGAGTTTTCCCTCGGCGTTTTTGATTCGTTCTTGTCGCGCTAAATTTGGACGCTCACCGGGTTTTATATCCCCCAATATGGCAGCGGTGCCACTTAAGTTGATATTTTCAAGTAGCTCGCCAGGAGCTACATCAATAGCTGCATACTTCCCGGATATGATACCTGTAAGGTTAATGTTTTTAACCGTTGACCCTTGGTGATCGGCTGAAGTTTGTTTCATTAAAGCCCAGTTAAGAGGATGAGTTGCAATAAAATCATTAGTATAATTTGGGGTAAAGTATGGACTTAAACCCGAACCACGGACATAAATCCCAACGCCCTGACCGCCACTTGCGATAAGAGTGCCGTCGATGTTTATGTTATGCCCGTGGCCATAATCTACGACTATGCCATACCCATATTCACCATTGCCGGTAATCAAAGCGTTTTTATCGAGAATAAAAGTATCATTAACGCCTGAAATCCTAACCCCGACGGCCATCTGTCCGGTTTGGTAGAGACTGCCTTGTTCTCTTAAGGTAAAGTTGTGTTTTAAAACATGGACTCCAGTAGATATAGAATTAGCGTTAGGACTTGTGAAGCTACCGAAATTATTAGTGCTAACCACGGAGTTTAAAACCGTATTGTCATCAAAAGTCTGCCCAATATAAGATTTACGGTTAATGTTTTCGCCAATATCTTGTAACACCGCTAAGTCAAGTTCAGTTAAAGCGCCGGCGCCATAGTAACTAGGTCTTAACAACTGATGCATATTATCAAAATGCCCTAATGCTTCGGTGTTTGTTATGCTGTAAGTGCCATCTTGGCTTTGGGTAGCCCCAAAGAGCTTTAGACCTTGATTTTTGGTTAATTTGTCAACTTCGGTCCCATGAAAAGTCGGTGCTTGGTCATTTTGATTAGTTGAAATCACAAAGACACTAGTATCGTTCGCATAAGCCTTAGGGGCATCAGTGAAGATAATTTTAGCGTAAGCTTTAGTAGTAGCGTTCCCATCAGGAGTTAAGCCGGTACTTTCAGCCCGGAGGTAATTACCATTACTGTCTTTAAGATGTTGGTTAAACGCAGAATCTGTAAGATATTGCTCGCCGTTATAGGTCACGATTTCTTGCTTAACCCCAAGGTCTTCAAAACTCTTATGTAGTAGATACCACATGTAATCGTTCGTTAAATGACGTACATCCCCTTCGACAGTTGAAGAGCTCGCGGTCTCTGCGGTCATTGGGGTAACAGCTTGCGCCTGATTTGTAAAAGAAGAGCGATTAAGATTAAAAGAGCTCACTTGATCTTGCGCATAAACAAGAGAAAAAGGAAGTGATATGGTCATTAAGCCTAGTTCAATGGCAAGTGCAAGTTTACTAGGTACTGGCTGCAGGCTTCGATAAAGATGCTTGAGGTTCATTCTTCCAAACGCACCTATTCGACAATCTTTTATGGCATGCTTTTACGTTCTAAGTTTTAATTCTAGCATCACTTTTAAGGATTAAATCTAAATAAGATCAAGCTTAGGCATAGCATCTTATGCATAGTTACTTATTGCATCGCAAAAGGGTTTTTCTAGTGCTTTTATGCTATTGCTTTAAAGTATTTGGTAACTACACGCTTTAGCTTAGGAGCAGCATTTCATACTGTTTCACGAACCTTGGGACTTGGCCTATCAAGCATTATAGTTTGGCCATAATGCCCTAATGGTTTACTTCCCTAATGGGGCTTAAACAGATGTTTAACTGATGTTACACCGTAGTTTAGCTTTACTGTTAAAGTAGCAGTGACGGCTTTTTACTGTAGTTGTTAAGACTATGGTAGTTTATTGTTTAGATTTAAAATTAGGTTTTGTCCTTAAGTCAATGCCCCTTTTAATCCGCCAAATAAAAGAATGTATCTAGATGCGGTTCCTTATGTAATCAATATTTACATTTATTGTTTATTATTGGTCCGTATGTTATGAGTTATTCTTGGGCTTTGGTAAATCTTTGAATTTTGCAATTAAAGTTTATTAGTATGTTTGGACATTTTAATTATATGGAAGAATTTGGGGAAGTTGAGACGGGGATTTTTGAGATACATCACTGTAAAAAGCGATATGCTACTTAGTTTTTTGAGCTACTTCATGGTAACGCCTAGGAACTTAGGAGCTGAGAAGTTTACGATCTTAGTTAGTTTGTAAAACTACTATGAAGTGCCTTTCATGGTTTGTGGTTTTTTAAACATAACTCTAAACAAAATGCTTAAACGCATAAAAATAGCCTCCCGCCGTAGCTTGTTTTGAGCATATTAGGCGAGAGGGCTACTTGGCTATTACCTAATTCTTGTCAGCCTGCTCCTCCGTTAGAGACGGAGTAGACACATAAAGTTCTTTTTCATGAGTGCCATAATAAAGGCGCAAGAAGACGCTCTTGGTATTAGGCAAAAAGTACACATGGCTAAATCTTTGGCTAAATGGCATGATTTCTGAGAATCCATCGCCGTAGTTTGCTTCCATGGTGATGTTTTCAAGATGTTCAGCCGGAGGAGTGTTTAGTTCATTAGTCTTAAGCGCAAAGATAACTTCCCCTTGTTCCCCTCTAATAGCCATGAGTTTAAGACTATTAAGCCACTTTAAGGTTTGAGCATCATTACCACTACCGCATTCTAATAAGTTGATTGCGGTTTCATAGCGTCGACTTTGAGTTCCTAAGCGTCCTTCTGCGACGACATTTACGGTAGTACCACACTTAAGGTTATCTAAAGTAATAACTCGGTCCGTTAGGCCATTAGTTTTAACTTCCTGGCCATTAATACGCCATACAGTCTTAGTTTGTGCATCCCAAGCATCGAAGTAATCGTAATTTATCTTGGCTGTAAACCCAGTTTCCGTCACATCTGAAAGCTGGAGTTTTAAAGTATCGAGTGGACCACAGAGGCCGGCTTTACGGTCACGAACTTCAGATAACGCAAAATTAAAGACTTCGCGGCCGGCAATAAGTTTAACTTTATAAAGCTGCCAATTTGCAGTAGCTTTCTTAAAATCAAGACGCATAGTATCAGCGGGTACGGCCATGGTAGCTGAGTTGCCGGTCTTAGTAATATTACCAAGTTCCCAAGTTAGACGTGGGTTTCTAAGTTCTTCGGCAAATTTTGGTTTATACGGATTTTCAAGCTTAAAGTAATAGGTGGAACGATCTCGACCGCAACCACCCGCTTGTATGGCCACAAGCTTAGTGCCTTGTGGGATAGCACTATGTTCCTTTAAGATCACAAAGTCAGTGTCATTTTTAGTGAAGTATTGGCCGTTGACCGAATTTTTTACAAAGGACATTACTGATAAGATTACGCGCTGTGAGCGTGGTCCAGGAGCGTAGGTATATACCACCTTTGCTTGCGAGTTCTTAAGGTAAACTGGAATGGTACGCCCGGAAGAATCACCAGGGTTTAGTTCCACGTTAAACATCTTATCAAGGGTATACCCTAAAGCAGGATCGGCGTAAACGGTAAATTCCACCACGGAAGAACCATCTTCTAAAGTTTTTAGAAGCCTATGGCTAATTCTAAAGGATGAGGCGTAGTTGGCGAGCATTTCATCAGAAATGATTTTATCGTCATAGATATTCGTGCTTAACGTATCTTCGGCACAAAGACTCCCAAAAGCGTCTTTAGTACAGACAAAGTTGTCGATATCGACGTGTCCAGTTTCCCCTGAACCATAGTTCATGGAAGTTTTTCGGCCGATAGCTTTTTGTCCATCTGGGAATAACCAAATGTAGTTATCATTGATATCTATATTACGTGGATCGCACGCTCCTTCGCGTTTGGATCTTAAAGAAGAGTTTTTATTATCAATACGGATACGTGAAGTTAGGGCAATTTCAGTGCCGTTAGTTTTAATAGCGCGATTATGGGTACTATTTTCAAATAGTGAGACGTAATTACCCAAGTGAGATGCCGGTGGGCGTAGGTTTTTGTTTTTATTAGCTTCGGCTTTAATAGTTTCCTTGCTTGGGAAGTTTGCTTTACTATTTTTACGTTTCACTGCGAGGACGATTTGATGCACCGGTACCCCTTCCATAATAAGAGCAGTGACTGTTGGAATCGAACCTTTAATATAAGAGTTTAAAATATTTAGGTTAAGACGGCGCTGCGGAAGGTTTAAAGCCCCTATTACGCGAGAATAAGTTATTGCAATATTGCTATTTAAGCGTAGTAGCCCTTCAAAATATTGCGGTGAGGTCTCAGCTGCATCCGCAATAGCTTCAATTGCTTGAGCGCGGGAACAGCGAGCGTGTTTCATGTAAAGGCGTACTAAATCGTGGAGCGGCTCAACTAAGATTTGATGAGTTTTGGTGGAACTTGGAGAGTCGAACACTTCTAACGGATCTAGTTTATAAGAGTCAGCGCTTGGGGAACTCCAGGTAGCTTCAGTTTTAGCTGCTTCAATTTTATTGGAACTTGCAATGAGTTCTTTAGGTGAAAACACATCAAACCCACCATAAAGTGGACTTTGTACGGTAATGCGGTAATCATCGACGATGTTGTGACTCATGCGAATTCTAGCCACACCATCAATATTGGTTCGCACTGACACCATGCTCCCACTACAATTAGCGGAGTTTTTATCAGGGGTAATGCATACGAGGGCATCCGGTATTGGATTACCCTCGATATTTAAAACTTTAAACTCAAAAGTTTCATCAGCGGGCACGTTATGGGTGCAAGCAGGTCCTAGTTTTACTTCTTCTTTTTGGGTGGTTTCTTGGGTCGCTACATTTGATGTTTCATCGTCACCACAGGCTGTAAGCATAAAAGGCGCACTAAGAATGGACATCATCGCTAAAGCTAAAGCGGTTTTACGCCCCCAAAATTTAAGCCTCAGAGACGAACTTGGCGCGGCTTTAGAGCACTTGGAAGCAGTCGGCGCTTTATAAAAGTTCGATGGTATAGTCTGCATAGTGGTATTTCTTACTAGATTTCGTAAATGTTGCGTAGAAGCTCTAGTGGAAGAGGCTAAATCTGCATTTATTCTTATTATTTCTTTAGGGGCCATTTAGTCATTCTCCATATTTACAGCAAAGTCGCGGAGTCCGATTGGTGGTTAAATTTATGCTTTTACCGGCAACTTGGTATCTTTAAATCCATGTAGCGCAGACAATTGGTCTTTATCAATTTATGAAACGTTAGAAAGCTTAAGGTTCTAACCCAAAGTATGTCTAAGGCTTTAAATGCTAGGCCGGCTTAGTGTGATACATTTTACCTTGTTTAGGGCTTAAATGTGCATTTTTAGGGCTTTTTAGGATAAATTTAGGCTTAAAATCGCGCAAATATCAAATCTAAGTCTAGTCGCTGCTTATTTTTCATGGTTTTTATTGTGGGTATTTAACTATTTTATATCGTTTTTAATATCGCCTTAAGCTCTACTTAAACCTTACTTTAAACACCGCCTATATATGGTCTCAAATATCGGTATTAGTTGCCAAATCGGCTTGAACCTCGAACTTTGTCTAAAAAGCCAGCTTGAACATTCCCCCTAAAAGTTATCCTAGCTCACAATCCGAGTATGCAATTTTTTGCTATCTCACATTTTGATAACCACATACCTCTTATTTAAGGAATAAGGCTTTAATTTGCGTTAAGGTGGTATTAATTATGAAAAATTACGACTGTAAACTTTTAGGTAGTTTAGGTAAATATTTAAACTGATACATTTAAAAGCAAAACGTAATTTAGCCCAATATATTTAAAGATTAGACTTAGGTAGAGACGTATCCTAAATAAAATTAGGAAGCTTGAATTATAGATGTAACCCCTCCTAAGCCCCATCAATTATATGAATCGCATTAATGGCAGGCATGATCCATGAAACGACTACATTACAGCGCTATTTTTGTTTCAACTGTAACCATTCTTGGTATTAGCTCTTTAGTGGGCGTGGTTGGCTATTTACAACACGAATTTACGCTTAACCAAGAGATGCATGAAGTTGAAAAACAAGCTTTAAACGTGCGCCAAGCCATTATTGATAACTTTAAAGCCGAAGATTTTGCGGAAATCAATACTAAAGAGGACATGGATAAACCAATTTATCCTGCCATGCAAAAACTTCTTAATACCATTCGTATTTCGGCGGGCCTACGCTATCTCTACACTGCTAAAATCAATTCCTTAGGCGAATATATCTACGTTATTGATGGGCTCGATTACAATGCCTCTGATTTTGCGAAACCTGGCACCCCTATTGAAAAAGAACTTTATGAATATATGCGTGCCGGCCTACGTGGTGAAGTTATGATCTCCGACCATATTATGGATACCGAATGGGGGCCTGTTGTCACGGCTTATTACCCTATTTCCGTTCCAGGTCAATCAGAAGTTTTAGGGATTTTATGCATGGAGTTCGATATGACAGTTCTCCAGCAAAATCTTCAAAAATCCGTTCTAACTACTATTGCAGTTGGGGTTTGCCCTAATATCCTAGGTTTGTCTTTGGTGTTGTTCTTCTTTATGCGCAATCGAAAACGTATTGTCACCAAAATGAAACAAACGGAGCGCCAAGCTGATGAATCAGCCTCCGTCCTGCTTCATATGACTGAGCGCTCAGGAGTTGGGATTTTTGCTCTTAGCTTAGACGAAGATCGTGTCTTAATTTGTAATCAAGAATTTAAGCGCATTTATGGCATTACAGATGATGAATCTTTTAATTTTGAAAGATTCTTGCGTTTTTCAGACCGTTTAATGCCACCTAGTGAATATCGCGAACTTTGTGAAAAAATTCGTAATTTAGATTCTGCCCCTTCTGACGACATTAAATATGAATACCATTTACAGCCTGAAGGTACACAAAACTACATAGCGATTAATGGTATTTTTAGGCATGTAATAACCACGAGTGGTGAACGTATATTAGTAATTTCGGCGATTGATGTAACAGAACAAAATTTAAAGATAAATATCAATAACTTTGAGCGTGGCATGTTTAAGGAAGCATTGATTGCAAGTTCTTCCACTGCTGTTTTGGTGGACTTGCATTCCGGCAAAATTGAAAAATCATCCGTCTTTAAAGCCTCACCATATACCCAATCATTCTTCCAAAGTTCTGATTTCCCAATTGATTTGGATGCCTTCTTAGATAAGTTTTGCCGGGAAACCCAGCCGCTTGAAGTAACTAATGGTATACGTGCGGAAGCGTCAGTTTCATCCCTTTTAGGGGCCTGGAAACGAGGTGTTACCAATATAACTCGACGCTACACCTATGTAAAAGAACAGGTAAACTTTACCCTATTGATTCTTTTTTCGGAAAACAAAACCGATGGACACGTCTATGTGTGCATGATGACACATAGTTTGTCTAAAACCGCAGAAGAGCCAAGCAAGCTTTCAGCAAACGGTAATGCAGCAACTGAAAATTGCATGGTAAACAAGTCCATCTTTTCTCCAAATTTTACTGAACGAGTTTTCCAAGAAATCAATTCGCCATTAAATGGACTGTTAAACATGCTTGAACTAGTTGAGCATTCCCATGTCACCCCGCAGCAGTTCTCTCAAACCTGTGTCACTATGAAGCATACGGCGAATCGTATTGTGAACTTTGTGAACAATACTATCTATATCGAGCAAATAAAGAGCAATTCAGTAATACTAAGCCGTGAACTGGTTGATATCGTCGCCCTATTTAAAGAATGCGTTAATACTATTCAACCTCGCGCTCAGCGCCAAAATATAACCTGCATCTTTAATAACGAAGCGAACTTAAAATACCCTATTGTTTATGCTAGTCGTCATCATTTACACCAGATTATCATGAACTTAGCGGAAAATGCGCTTAACTACAATAAAGAAAATGGGCTCATAATTTTTGAATTACATTCCGAAGACAGCGCTGAACCAAATATGCAAAGTTGCCGCTTTACCATTAAAGATACTGGTAATGGCATGAGCGAAGAGTTTATGGAACATATCTTCGAGGGAGGAGAAGACTCAGAATCAGAACTTTCTGCTAAAGGTATAATTGGTTTAGGATTACCGGTTGTTCGTGGATTGCTTGCAGCTATGCATGGGCATTTGCGTTTAGTCAGCACCCCAGGTGATGGAGCTATCGCTGAATTTACCTTAAGCTTTGAAGGAGCGCTCAATAAGGAAATCCAAATTAATCCAGCAACTTCTTATCCATTAAAGGGTTTAAGTATTTTATTGGCAGAAGACAATATGTTAGGTGCCGAAATTCTCTCTTACATGCTAAATAATGCTGGAGCTAAAGTAAAGGTTTGTGCTAACGGTTCGGCAGCTCTTGAGGCATTCCATGAATCTAGTGTGGGCGATTTCGATTTAGTGCTTACAGAAATCAAAATGCCAGTAATGGACGGTCTACTTGAAGCTAGAAGTATTCGTAATTCTGGGCATGCCCAACACAATTCCATTCCTATAATTGCATTAACTTCCTCGGCTTCAAGCAGTGCACTCCAAAAACTCGAAAAGATGGGAATTAACGATTATTTAGTTAAACCTGTTGAATGCACCTACTTAATTCAAAAGTTAAGCTACTGGGCACAGCACAAAGCTGACGAAGTGACTAATAAGCAGGATGCTAAAAATTCATCTTCGGCTACTGCTCTCGATCCTAAAAACGATCCAGGTTTTACAGAAGAAGGCCATCGCGTGGTTAATTTCGAGGCCCCTTTAACTTGGGAACCTAAAAAGAAGAAAGCGCCTAAAAAAACTAGAAAATCAGGCAAAAGCCTCAATGAACAAAACTGAAGTTAAGCCTAACGCCACAAAAGTAAATGGTGGTGCGCCTAAAAAAGCAGCTGCAAACCAAGCTAAGAATTCAGGTTTAAATGAAGCCCCTAATGCTCCTAAGCCTCAAGGAACAAAAGAGGAATCTAAAAAACAGGATGAGCCTATGCCCGATAGCGAGTCGTACGTTTAATTAAGAAGCGGAGTGTTCAGCGCCAAGAGCAAGGAGCGCAAAAGAGTATAAGAGCAAAGAGCGTAAAGAATGCACCAAAGCACGAAAAGTAAAGAGATAAAATAAGGTGTGTGGCAACCACTTATTTAACAGCGCTTGAAATCAAATTTTAACCGCCCTAGTAAAATTATGAGGCCTGTGTGGTCAAATTCTACTAGGAATTTTTATACTCTTAAATCGCTACGCCAGGGTTCTTCTGAAATTTAATATTTTGCTTCTTATGGCTTTTTAAGTGAGACTTAGAATGATTGTTAAGGATTGTTGCTTAGTTAGACTTTAAAAGATTGTTAATGATTGTTTTTTAACGTTTGGTTTATACCTGGCTTTTAATGGTTGCTTTTTAAGGTTGGGTTTTGTTTACACAAAAAATACCCAGCCGAAGCCGGGTATTTGTCCAGTCATTAGTTTATTTAATATTATTATGATTTCTTGGAATCTTTTTTTTGCTTTATTTAGTAGCGCTTGGACATAATGATTCAGCGATCTTTTGACCATTGTATTCCATTCTATAACCTAAAGTTTCAACCTTAGGCAAAAGTTCTTGGTTACTAGCAGACTGGCACACCGAACCAGTTAAGCTATTGAGATAACTTTGCATTTCTGCGGGGATTACGGCTTTACGATTACGTGGATGGTAGTCGAGCACGTAAAAGAGCTTACGGCCATCAGCATCAAGTCTAGTAATGCTCATGTCTTCATCAATTTTAATCGGTGCAGTTTCTTTAAAAGCAGGAATGAGTTTTTGTTGAATAAATTCAGCAGTGTATTCAACAGGCTTTTGTTCATCAGCAGCTACTACAGTTGCTGGAGCTACCTTCTGAGTTGGAGCCTTAGTAACTTCATCAGTTGGGGTATTCACAGAGCTTGCTTGAGTGTTGTTATCACCGCAGGCGGCGGTAAGCAATGTTACGGCAGCTGCTGCTGATACTCTGATGGTACGCATTATATTCACTTTTAATCTTCCTTAAATATGGTTTGGATAAGCCATATATGTAATCAGTTATGAGGCGTCCTTTTGGACTCAAAATAAGATCATAGCTAATTGTGGCACAAAGTGCTATTAAATCTAAAAAATTTGACTAAATTTTGTTAGCTAAGTTCACCATTGCCCCAAATATTTCATAAAACCTTTATGAAATAAAGCTCTAAAAGCCAATTATGGAGTTTTTATCTTTGGGCTTGCTCTTAGCGAACTAACCTTTAATTTTTTCGAGTCAACGTATCTGACTGCTCCCACGGGCAAGCCCGTGGGGTTCTGATTGAAGTGTAGCTTGTAATCGTACACCATTTTCAGGCTTTGGAGTTACAAGTGTAAATCTGTTTGAATCAGGACTTTCATTACCAAAGAGTCCTACGACCACATTAGCGGTAAATTTCTGATTTCTGAAGTGGGATTTGGTCCAATTGTCTAGGTCCATTTGGTCGAGGTACAAATTTAGGATATGATTTTTAAAAGGTTAAAGCTTAAAGCTTTTAATTTTAAAACCAAAAATCCAAGGGGATAACTCAAAAACTAAGACTCTGAACTTCAACTTCGTAAAGAAAGGTTTTTTGGTAACTAAAGCGCCGTTAAGGCCTTAAATAATTCTTCAAGCTCTAAAGATATTTCCTCACGGGCTTTATTACTAGTTAAAGCTGATGCTTGGCGCGCTAAAACTATAATGCGTTCATATAGCTGCACTTCCCGTGGATTATCAAAGTTAATAGCCCGATATGGGATGGTAGATAAAGGTTTTTCCGCAAAAACTACTACCCCGCCTTTAACTACGCCCACGTTTTTAATCCATGTAAAAACCATGTGGCTTGAGAGCCACGCTAAGATATACCAAATATCTTCACGGCAGTCGTCGTTAGGCACTAAAGCTACGATATCTTGCACTGGCATAATGTCGCTTGGCGCTACACAAAATCTAATGTAGTTACGGGCCGTAATACGTTCCTTGCAAGGCACTAGTAACCGAGGTTTGGGTCTTTTAAAGAGCTTTTGGCTACGCGGAAAGGCAAATTCCCACAACTTCAATTCTTGACCGTAATCATAGCGCCCTTCTAATTCCGTCTTGTGCGCTTTGAATCTTTTCCAGGCCGTAGGAAACTTGGCTTGAAATTTAGCTTGAGTTAACTTTTCTTGTAGGAAGAAGTAGCGCGCTTCTTTCGTGTAACCATAACGGACTAGGTCTTTTGATTTAATTACTCTAATCAAAGCCTCTTGTTCTTGAGGTGGTAAATCATAGTCGGTAAAGTTAAACGTGGCATCATGTCCTGAGACCATGCCACTTCCAATATCTAAGACATCGCCTAGCGTCGTGATTAAACCATTTTTTGGGGTGCAGGCTTTTTTTAATCGATCTAATTCGCTTTGGGTTTTCTTACTTATAAGGCGCCATAGACCATCAGCAGTAAATTGCGTAATAGCTTCCGTAGTAAAGTGCGAAAGTTGTAGCCCTTCTGGAAGTTTGACCCATCTTTTAGGGAACGTATGCACTAATAACGGAATTTCTTTGGCGTCCTGCGGGGTTAATATGGGCTTATAGTTTAGGGCCTTGTTTTGCTTGTATGCTTGATTAGAGCTATCTATGTTACATGTTCTATCTAAGTTATCAGGTTTATCTAAGTTACTATAGGTATTAGAACTATTAGAATTAGTAACATCTTCCTCGAGCTGAGATTCACTTTCTTTAGACTCAGAGTTTTGTTTTACTCCAAACTTAACATAATGAAAAATTACCACAGAGGTGTTGACGTCTTCAAAGATATCATTTTCTTGAAAGGTAAAGATTTGTTTTAAGTAACCATGTTCGGCCATATAGCGTCTCATACCTTGAGCATGCATATTGTTTAACCAATAATCGCTCACGATAAAGATTAGCTCCCCACCTGGCTTTAAATGGGCAATGGCTTTTAAAATAAAGGCAAAAGAGTAATCACAGTAGTGATTACAGTACTTACTCCATAATGGATCTGCCTCGAGCAGTTCTTGTTCAGCTTTAGGGATATGGCGCCATTTAACGTAAGGTGGATTACCAATAATTAAATCGTAAGTAAATTCTTGGGGCTCAAGTGGAACTTCTAAAAAGTCTTGCTTCTTTATTTTGGTGTTTCGTTTTATTAACGCGGGGTCTATTTCATAAGCCGTAATATGCCTAAAGCCAGCCTTACTTAAAGCTTGTACAAATACCCCTTCACCGGCGCATGGTTCTAACACTTTTGCGCTAGTAGAAACAGAGGTTAAGGAGAGCATGAATCTTGCGAGATCAGGGGGAGTAAAATATTGCCCTAAATCGCTATTTGTGGAATTAGCTTTAAGTTTGCGAGGTGCAGGTTTGGCAGTACTTTTAAGAAAAGATGGCATAAAAATCCTAAAATGCGGCTTAAAACGTTTTTAGAGTCCAAAGTTTGGACTGTATTTTACACGTTTTAATGAAGGTTTAGCACTATTTAACCTAGAGCATGGCGCTTTTAAGGTTTCCAACCTTATTCTAGCTTGTGGTTTTTAAAAACCAAAGCTTACTGTGCTTAGTAGCCTAATTGTGTTTTTCATAAATTTAATTAGGTTGCGGAAACCCACTACCTTTAGGTGGTGGGAGG
>OQVS01001587.1_pt1 | contig 15316 bp, 10 predicted proteins | sample 1691601 | NCBI WGS metagenome assembly OQVS01 (sample SAMN03418268, study PRJEB22391) | human gut metagenome | biome: human-gut; feature: organic feature; material: feces | host: Homo sapiens | place: Tanzania | collected 2013-01
ATGAACACGACCCTGGGTTTCAGTTTCAGGAACACGCTGTACACGGTGCCCGCCTGATTCAAACTTCATGATCCCATAAACCCCATCACCAGAGATTTTACAGATCATTTCCTTATAGCCACCATGTTCGCCTTCAGAGCAGTTCATGATTTCAACGCTCCAATTACGCCTTTCAGCGTACTTAGAGTACATTCTAAATAAGTCACCAGCAAAAATTGCAGCTTCATCCCCACCGGTACCAGCGCGAATTTCAACGAAAGCGTTGTTATCGTCTTTAGGGTCTTTTGGTAAAAGTAGAATCTGGATGTCTTTTTCAGATTTGGCAATATTTTCACGGATGCCATCGATTTCTTCCGCTGCCATCTCGCGCATTTCTTCGTCATCACCATTTATCATCGCTTCAGCTTCAGTAAGATCTGATTCAAGCTGACGATAACCTCTAAAAGCTTTAACGATTGTATCGAGTTGCGCATATTCCTTGTTGAGATCACGGAACTTGTTTTGATCATTGGCAATTTCTGGATCAGCCAACAAAGCCTGTACTTCCTCAAATCTTTCTTCGAGAGTTTCAAGCTTGGTGATAATTGATTGCTTTAACATTTATTTTCCTCTTCACGCACGAGCTAAATTCGTGGTGGCACAATATCTCGGTAGAGCGCGAACAAGTCTTTTAACCACATCAAGATTCAGTTTCTACCTATGTGGCATTTTAAATTGTTAGGCTTTCACGCTAGTCACAGTTAAAAACTGTGGCTCTAATATATTTTTAAGCTAGCAATTGAGCTGGCCTCAATCTGGCTAGGCCAAATGTAATTGCGCGTATTCTATCATAAAGAAGCGTTTTTTTAAATAAGCTGACAGATGCGATTTTGGCCTTATTATGAGGGGCTTTTTCTTGTATTTTTTAGTATTTCTTAAGTACGCCCAAGGTTTTTCATAAAGCCTTGTTCATAGATGTTTCATCTTTAAAGCCGTTAACGTAAAAACCCGGCTAGGCCGGGTTTTGATTACAAGCTTACAAATTACAAATCAGTTTTCCTAATCGAACTGGTAACTAGAGTTCGTAGGTGCTGTCATTTTTCACATAAGTGAAATTATACTTTTTGGTAAACGGTGGAAGTGAATTAAGACCGCTTAACTTATTAAATAACTTTTTCATTTTACTGTACCCTTATTGTCTGTTTAGCACCTAGTTCTTAGTGAACTTTAGTTCTTGATGAACTTTTTTCCGTTTTATTATATTGTTCGGTGCTTTTTTTTATTTTTTGTCTTGTTTGTACAAGGCTTTATGCGTTAGGACTAAAACTATAGACTCTCAAGCCTTATGAAGCATCCGTTATCGTTAAACCTACTTAACGTAAGTGAAATGATAGCTACGGGTGTATGGTGGAAGAGTCTTTTCTGCCTTTTCGCTTACCATAAACATGTTAATTAAGTTCTTCATACTGTCATCCTCCTAAAGAATCGCTAGCACTTAGTTTTGCCTTGGGCTTAACTTCGTTTTACAACTGCAACTCTTTTTAAAATCTTATTCGTGTAAGCTTATCTGCTTTCCACAGTTGTCATAATACCACATCTTGATTTAATTACAACTATCTTTGTAATTATTTTTCATAAAAATGTCATGAAAACATTTTCTTAACCTTGAAAATATTTTCAGAAAACGCTATCAAAAATTATTTGGTTAAATTCTAGCCAGTTTTTTGCAAAATAAATCACGTTTTTGTGGATTTTTAGGTATACAGTTCATATTTTATTCGCAAAATACCGTGTAACTTTATTACAGTTTTTGAATTTTAACTTTCACATTCTCATGCATTTTTGTGATCGTTTTCATGATCGACATGTATCTCAATCTTTCTCCCCCATTATATATGGATATATTGAAGATATATTGATTGAGAGAGCGCCCACATCTTCTAGCACTTACATAATATTTAAGTAGTCTTTATCGAGGCCAACCAAATTTTCGTCCTCGTTATCAGCTATTAACCACTTGCTATTAGCCACCTGCTATCACCCACCTACGGTTACGCATCTACTGCTTCTATTGACTATGCTCTATGCTTTTTCTTGTAACGAACCTTTTTCTTGGTTCCAAATACAGCAAATATAAACAACTCATACGTTCCTTTATTACCAAAAGAAACACGACAGGTTATAATTTTGTTAAACGGTCGTCTTGTCTTATACCTAATGCAAGCTTAGCCACCTAAAATTAGGTAAAACTAAGTGAAGACTTATATTACTTCAATGACTTCGTTAAACATTTTCGCCCTGACCATGCGTTGACTTTAACTTTAGTTTTTTACAAAACTTTTAGTTAATGGTGAGTTTTAGGTTCTTAAGTAACCAAACCCCAAAAACATAAGCATAGTCAATAGACCGCCCCATTCCTTAATTTATGATGCAAAGAGGCTTTTATGACAGAATCAATTCCTAAAAAATTGGAACCTACCGCCGCTCAACTCAGCGCCATGAATCTACAAGTTCCAAGCAATATTCCAGAAGGCACTCTAACGGCAAGAATTCACTCTATTGAAACAGGTGGGGCTGTAGACGGCCCAGGGATTCGTTTTATCGTGTTCTTCCAAGGTTGTAACATGAAGTGTTTATACTGTCACAACCGCGACACTTGGGACCTCAAAGCTGGCAATATCGTGACCGTAAAATCACTTATGGATGAAATCGTCACCTACGCTCCATTCTTTAATGCTACCGGTGGTGGCGTTACTGCATCTGGCGGGGAAGCTTCTATTCAAGCAAAATTCGTCACTGAATTATTTAAAGAAGTGCATAAAGCTGGCTTTACCACCTGCTTAGACACCAACGGGTACATTAGAAACTACACTGATGACACTGTGGCCCTCTTAAATGAAACCGATACTTTCCTCCTAGACTTAAAATGCATGGACGACGAAGTACATAAAAAACTTACGGGGCGCACTAATCAATACACTCTCGAATTAGCCCGTTACATTAAAAAGATCGGTAAAAAGATTTGGGCCCGTTTAGTCGTAGTTCCGACCTGGACCGATAGCGACGAAAACGCACATGCCATGGGGGCTTTTATTAAGGAACTAGGCGATTGCGTCGAACGAGTAGAACTTTTACCATACCACGAAATGGGCAAACATAAGTGGGCTTATTTCAACGATCCATATCAGCTTGAAGGCATCGAACCGCCAACTCATGAATCACTAATTAGAATCAAGAATATTTTGTTACAGTATCATCCAGAAGTGCACTAATTAGTAAGCCTCTAGCTTTAAATAAATTTGTTTTTAAATCTCATCTAAAAATGAACGATCAACTTGTTCTTGTTTTAAAACTTTAGCAACCGTTTGCGCCATAACTAAATAAGTAGGCTTAGCCACAGGTTCTAAACTAAAACGTTTACACACCAAATGGTACCAAGCTAAATGTTTGTCATTTAAAGTTTCTAGGGCAAAACCCCGGAAGTTCGACAGTTAGTTTTCTCAAATAATCGCAAGGTGCTTATGCACCTTATTTTTCGCCTAAAATTAGTTATAAATATATTGTTGTAATGCCTATAATGCGTTATTATATAAGCATTGTAATTTTTCGGTGGTTTAGACTTATGCGCTTATCTGTTTCTAGAACTAAAAATGCTTGCAGTTATTACATTATCGACTCCTTCCGTGGTTTAGATGGCAAGGTTAAGACTAAGGTAATTGAAAAACTTGGTACTGAAAAACATATTAAAGAAACTTATGGTGTCGAGGATGCCGAACTGTGGTGCAGACAGTACCTTGAAACAAAGAAAGCTGAAGAGGAAAGGATTAAAAGTAAAAGCTGCAGAACCATCTCCATTAAGCTTGCAGAAAACTTACCCAAGGATGAAAAAGCTCTTTCCTATAATGCAGGGTATTTAGTTTTAGAAAAAATTTACCATGAGTTTGGTATTGCTAATATTTGTAGTGAAATTCAAGCTAAACACCCTCATGTAAAGGGTTTCTCTTTAAATAAGGTGCTTAAAGCTATGCTTTTTGGCAGAGTGCTTTCACCTAGTTCTAAATTAAGTCTTAGTAATAAAGTTCAACACCAAATGCTTGAGTGTCCTAATGTTCAAGTTCAACATATATACAGAGCTATGGATTTAATTGCAGAGCATTATGATCTAATTCAAGATAGGCTCTATTACTACTCAAATAAGACTTTAAAAAGAAATGTTAATAGACTCTACTATGACTGCACCAACTTCTTTACTGAAAAAGAGCTTGAGGATTGCGATGTAAAGGGAAAATCGGAAGAATGGTACCAAGAGCATACCCTACGCAAGTATGGTAAATCTAAGGAAAACAGACCTAATCCTATTGTGCAATTAGGTTTATTCATGGATGGAGATGGTGTTCCTCTAGGTATTAATGTTTTTGCTGGTAATGAAAGCGAAAAACCTTCTATGAAACCTCTTGAAAAAAAGCTTATAAAAAACTTTTCTAAAACAGATATTGTTGTATGCGCAGATTGTGGTCTATCAACCTTTGATAATCGACAATTCAATAACTGCACCATTGAAACAGATCCTTTAGTTCAATTTGGTCTTAGAGGTCAAAGACATTACGTCTATGTGCAATCTATTAAGCAACTAAAAGCTAACCTTCAAGAATGGGCTCTTGATCCTAATGCTTGGACTTATATTGATCGCAGTTCAGGCAAACCTGTAACTGTAAATAATTTCTCTTTAGATAATTTAAACGAGGATAATCGCGACGAGTTTTATAATGTGAGTTTCTATAAGGAAAGAACCATAGCTGAAAACGGTTTAGATCAACGATTGATTGTAACCTTTTCTCTCAAATATCAAGACTACATGAGAGCACTTCGTGAACGAAAGATTAAACGTGCTCAAAAGATGATTGAAACAAGCTCTTACAAGCAAGAACATGAGAATTCCCCTAGAAGCTTATTAACACAAGAACATCAAACCAAGGATGGTAAAAAAGCTACCAAAACTACTGCAAAAATCAATCAAGAAAAGATTGATAAGGATACTAAGTTTGATGGCTTTTACTGTAATGCAACCAACCTCTTTAAAGAGGAGTGTTCAACACAGCAAATTGCTGCTATTGGAGCAAGACGTTGGGAGATTAAAGAGTACTTTAGAATTATGAAAACAAACCTAAAGTCTCGCCCTTTCTATCACAATAAGGACTCCCGTATTATTGCTCATTTTATTATCTGTTTTATGACTTTAGTTCTTATTAGAGGTCTTGAACGAAAAATCGCTCTACAAGCAGGACCGCATGATAGATATCCTAATGGAAAGTACACCGTTGATGAGTTATTACAAGCAATAAAAGACATTGAACTAGTGAGTGTATCACAAGGTCAGGCTTTTATGCCTAGCTACAACAATAGTGAAATCATTAGCGAGCTTCTTAAGATCTTTGATATGGAGCAATTCGGTCAGCAGGTAGTAATGAAAGATACCCTAAAAAATATTTTAAAAAAAATTAAAGAAGCCCCTGAAATGTATCAAGAGGATAAAAAAGCATCATAACCGCTAACCGTTTACCGATAAGGCTTAGCGGTATTAGACATTACAACAACTGTCGAAAATCGGATATTATCATGTATTTAAGCTCAAAAGAAGTAAGAGCCAAAAACCAATTCATCTCCCACCTAAAGAGGAAGGAGTCTTCTTGGAGATTTTAGATAAATTTGTTTTTAAATCTCATCTAAAAATGAACGATCAACTTGTTCTTGTTTTAAAACTTTAGCAACCGTTTGCGCCATAACTAAATAAGTAGGCTTAGCCACAGGTTCTAAACTAAAACGTTTACACACCAAATGGTACCAAGCTAAATGTTTGTCATTTAAAGTTTCTAGGGCAAAAACCCCTAACTTAAAATACCCCAAAAGAGGCAAAAACAAGAGAAACAAAACACAAGCTACACTAGCTGGCCACGCAATAAGACGCGGAGCTTCTGGGTAATAACGATACATAAGAAAGTACCATACCCCTAAAAACGCAACTGCCATCGGCACGGCGCGATTCGCAAATTCAAGCACCTTTACTAAATATCCCGCCGCAAAAACCATGTTTAATTTAGCTTCGCGTGGCCACACTTGAAAAAGTTTACGTCCCGCTACAAGTTGCTTGTACATCTTTATTAACGTCCTTTTTTAACACTATTTAACCATAAACGTCTAAAGCTATTATTCGCTAAAACATCACGTCTTAATATAGCTAGCGATAAAACCTCCCGATCCAGCTCTAAAGGACGCAACTCCTTTACTGTTAAATACCCTAAGCGACATGAATAAATAGCTGCTGCCACCCCTTGACCAAGCTGAGCCGAGAGTTTTCCGGCAACTCCCGCTCCAAGCCAATCTGCAGCTGCGTCCGTAAGTAATTCGGAAGCGCCAATAAATATGAGATTTTTTAGGACACGGCGATACAATCTAATTCGTCCTGCAAAACCTAATCTCATCCCATAGACTTCAGATATCCGGCGCACCATTCTTACGGTCCGAAAAAGAGCAGTTAGCATATCAAACCAAGCTAAAGGACTTAGTGCTACCACCACCGCTGTCTCAGCAGCCGTACGCACAATAATACGCCGTGCCGCCTCATCTTGGGCCCGTAAAATCATGCGTTCATAAAGCTTAAAGACACTTAAAGCATCATAATGGTCTTGCACTTTGGTCCTAAATCGTTCCCATTCAGAGCTACCATAAACTCCTGATACTTTAGCCATCGAGGCCACCATTTTTAAAGCTTGCGCCCCGGTACCACTTGCCACTATACGTTGGTATTCAAGGCGATTAGCGTCTGTTCTTTTAAAGAACATGACCGCTCTAAGATCACGCCACATCACGCCGATAAGCCACACGATAATAACAGTTGAAAGCGCAACCGCAACTAACCCTAAGATGGGGGTTGATTGCCATAAAGCAGAAACAAAAAGCCAGGCCTCAAGCCCGCCGATAAGCACCACCCCTAAAAGCAACCAAAAGAGCCACCCCAAACCAGTTTTGGCGACTACTTCTTCCCGAGTTTCGTTATATGTAGTTTCATCAAGTAAGTCTAAAGTTGAATCCCCACCTAATTCATCCTGCGCATCAAGCTCTCGCCACTTAGCAGATGTATCATCCTTAACCTCAAAACCTGCTTGCATCAATGGATCAAGTCCAGTGGCCATATTAGGCTTAAACTCTTTGACCCCAAAAACCTTAGACTCAGGCTTAAAATCACCATCCTCGTTAGTCTTATCTTGAGCTTTTGAAGATTGAGTCTGACTTTGAAAAGAACTAGCTCCCGTCCCTAAAGTAGGGCCATTATTTTTATCCTTAGAACTCTCGCTAAGCTCAACTGTTGAAAACTCCATCCCAGGACGCAATTCATCTATTTTTTTCATAGTTTGTCTCCTAGTATGTAATCAAGCACTAAATCCATATTCATGCATGGAATAGCCTCACCTGGCATAATCTTAGGCGGACGCAAAGCTCTTAATTTAAAATTCTCCTGAAAGAAGGTCATATTTTGGGGAGTCCAAATTGCAGGCACCGTCCCTGGGAAATACGCGCCATCGTCGGCGTAATCAGTGGTCAATACTTGCCCTTTAAAATCCCGATTCTCAAAATACATGCATTTAGTTGATTTAATCGCTGAAATCACGGCATATTCGCACCGACTACCTTCACCTCTCACTTTAGTAACGGCTTGACCAACAATGGATTTTAGAAGTGAGAGCATATTAGCGTGCATATCGTTTGTTACTAAATCAGCTTTAGTCGCTGCAAACAAAACTCTATCAATCCTTGGGGCAAATAAGCGCGACAAGAACCCACTATCCCCATAATTAAAGTTGCGTAATAAAATTTCTAAGGCCGAATTGATATCCGCATACGTTTCTTTACCACCTCTTAAAGCTTGTAAGCAATCGAGCAATACAATTTGGCGGTCAAGCTTTGAAAAACAATCTTCATAAAACTTCCCGACTACTTGCTTGCGATAAGCTTCATATCTGGTCCGCATTTCCCCATATAAGGAGTGGTGATTAGTTGGATCTTTAGGTTCCTTACCAAGCCATGGGACAAACTCCAAAACTGGCGCCCCGGCTAAATTCCCCGGTAACACAAATCTCCCAGGAACTACGTAAGCTAACCCCTGGTCCTTACAACGCATCAACCATTTGGTATATAAGCTTACGGTGTGTTTTAACGTGTCCGTAATCAATGGCCCATCTGGATCCATTGCCGCCACAGCGTTAATCCAATCAGTAGCCATAGCCGCTGTACCGGCGATGGTTAAATGTTCCTTTACGCTTTTAGAAAACGCTTCATAATCAAGATTTAAAAGCATCAAATCCATGAGCCATTCACCTGGATAATCCCAAATATCCAAGTATAGGCTCTTCATTTTATTGCCCCCAAAAGTACCGTGTGTGCGCCGTCTTAACTCAAGACGAATCTCAGAAACACCGGAGGTCGCTGCCGGCCAGGCAGGAGGATCTTTTAATAAAGATCCCATAGCTTCGCTATAAGGAAATGAACCGATTGATAAATCACGTTGGCGCGCCACGCCACCACAAATCAAATCGCCATCAGCATAAGACTGTAATCTAGTTAAATACGGAGCTGCGCTTTCTTGGCCAAAATGAGAAACTAAGCTAACTAAAGAGGTGATAAAAGTAGATTTTCCCCCACGAGATAGCCCCGTGACCCCAAGACGAACTTCTTGGTCTGTCAACACTTTCCACCCGTAGTCTAAACCATCTGTAATGCTATCAAAAATGCTCACCCAACCGCTCCTTTCTCCTTAAGTTACCTTAGGCTTTGATTGTTTTTGGGGCTTTTATCAAATCTAAAACAATCTAATCAAAAACTTTTTAGTTTCTGCCCCAAAACTCAAGTTCTAGCTCGAATATAGTCGCAACTATATTTTCTCATTTAACCTTTAAACAAGTAAAGACCTAGGTAAGTATAAAAGCCAACAGCAAAATTGAGCAAATATTCTCAACATTCGATTAGGTTGATATTCTCAACATTCAACTGTCTCGATATTCTCAGCTAGCGAGTATTAAATTAAGAAGATGCTTAGCCAATGCCCCCAAAACACCTTTAAGTTCACAATCATGACACTTGGAGCTTTTTAGGTCTAAACATTCAATCATAATAATCCTAACAACCATGAAAAATCTCCGCACTTTAAACACTAAAAAACAAGTTTTCTTGTGGGCAATAGAATTACATTTAACGCAGTACACTTCATTAAAATTTAGTCAGTTTGTGGTTTGGATATGCATTTTTAAAAACTAAAAATGCAAATGTAAGTGCCGTGATTTCACTATGGAAAAATTGAAATGAAAAAAAAAAGGAGAAATTGAACCAAAAATAAAAAATGAATCGAAAATAACTTCTTAGCTCTTCAAGTCACATCCCAACTCAAAATAAGCCCAAAGCATTTAGATAAATCAGAAAGTAAGCGTCATCCTTGACGCACTTTGTTTCAACCAAAGTGGCATCCTGCCACAAGCTCCACCCAACATCCTTTGCTAGTATGGATTGAAGCATCCTTGCTTCATGAAACAAACAAAAAAAATAGAAAAGAAGAGGCATCCCTGCCTAAATATGCATCCTGCGCATTATTTCATGTTTGCATCCTTGCAACTTTAGACATCCTTGTCCTTGTGGAATATGATATCCGCAAGTCAAACAAAATATTGTTAAGTTTATCACTCATTAAGTCTTTTTCAAGTTGTAAGAGTTAATTAAACCCTTGTAAAACAAGGGTTTAATAAAATATTTTTCTAAATTTTCCGACATACTTTCTCACAAGAGGCTTACACATGATATGGCAAATATCTCACAAGGCTATTTTCATCCCCTTTGAATTCGTGAACCGAGTCAAACTTTGCATATACCCCAATTTTTAAGCTTTTAACAGAAGTCGGCAAGAAGTCCCCCACCTCTATAGATGGGGGAGGATGTCACATTAAACGCTACTTCATTACCAAAGTCCCATTTTACCTGCCTTTATGTTTGCCGTTTACGGACGGCAGGAGTAAAATGACAACGGTTCGGACGCACACTCCTACCGGAGCGCACGCCCATCATTCAAGTTTTCTGTTTAAAACCATTTGAATAAACCATTCTTAATGGTCATAACAGCAACTGCTCACCATAAGCAGTTGATTTATTTTTCTGAATCTATTCTACACATCTACAAAAAGTAGAAAGGGGTTACCGAAAGTGGCACACACAATAATGCTTATCCCGATTGGCACCGGGGTTGGAGTTACCTCCATCAGCTTAGGTCTCGTAAGAGCCATTGCCCGCGAAGGCGTAAAAGTTAGTTTCTTCAAACCAGTTGCTCAGCCTAAGCCTTCATACAACGGCCCAGAAGCTAGCACCGCAGTAATCAAGGCCGCTGCAGGTCTCGACCTTCCAGAACCAATTGCCGCATCTCATATGGAAAGCCTTATGAGCGCAGGCGATAAGTCTACTCTTCTTGAAGAAATCATTGCTAACTACGAAAAGCACGCTCAGTCTAGCGAAGCTGATGTAATTGTAGTTGAAGGTCTCGTACCAATCGAAAAGCATCCATTTGCTGACTCTATCAACACTGATATCGCAAGTGGTATTGACGCTGATATTATTTTTGTAACCCAACCTGGTAACGGTAGCACTACTGACCTTCGTGACCGTCTTGAACTTGCTTGCAATAGCGTTTCTGATGCTATCAAAAAGCGTGTTATCGGTTGCATCATCAACAAGGTTGGCGCTAACGTTGACGCTCATGGTGTTCCTACTCAGCTTGAAATCGGCGTTCCAACTGCTGATCTTAAGGAACTCAACCTCGATGGCGTAACTAAAGTATTAGCTACTATCCCATGGAATCCACAGCTCAATGCTGCTAGAGCAAGCGACTTAGCTACTTATTTAGGCGCTAAAGTAATTAACGCAGGCGAAATCAACACCCGTCGTCTTAACGAAGTTGTTTTCTGTGCTCGTGATGTACAAAACATGGTTGAATACATCAAGCCATCTGCTCTTCTCGTAACTTCTGGCGACCGTTCTGATATCATCATTTCAATCGCTCTTGCAGCTATGAACGGGACTAAGATTGGGGCTTTGCTCTTAACTGGTGGCTACAATCTCAACGAACAAGTTGCAGAGCTTTGTAAGCAAGCTTTTGCTACTGGCCTTCCAATCATGCAAACTGAAGATCACACTTGGCAGACTGCTATCGATCTTCAGCACTTCAACATTGAAATCCCAGCCGACGACGTTGAACGTATCAACAACATCGCTGACTACGTAGCTGGTAACATCGACCAGTCTTGGATCAAGTCTCTTTCTGAAACCACTTCTCGCGTACGTCTCCTCAGCCCAGCAGCTTTCCGTTACAAGCTCACTGAAATGGCTCGTGCGGCTAAGAAGCGTATTGTGCTTCCAGAAGGCAATGAACCACGTACCATTAAGGCTGCTTCTATCTGTGCTGCTCGTGGCATCGCTACCCCAGTTCTTCTTGGTAACCCAGAAGAAATCCAACGTATCGCTACTCAGCAAGGCGTAGTTCTTGGTGAAAACGTACAGATCATCGATCCAGTTTCTACCCGTGAAAACTATGTTCCACGTCTCGTTGAACTTCGTAAGTCTAAGGGCCTCACTGAAGAAGCAGCCCGTGAACTCCTCGAAGACAACGTTTACCTTGGCACCATGATGATCGAAAACAATGAAGTTGACGGTTTGGTTTCAGGCGCTGTACATACTACCGCTAACACTATTCGTCCTCCATTCCAGATTCTAAAGACTGCTCCAGGTTCATCCCTCGTATCTTCAATCTTCTTCATGTTGCTTCCAGATCAGGTTCTCGTTTACGGTGACTGTGCGGTAAACCCAGATCCAACCGCTGAACAACTTGCAGAAATTGCTATCCAGTCTTCAGACACTGCTAAGGCTTTCGGTATTGAACCACGCGTAGCTATGATCTCTTACTCTACCGGCACTTCTGGTAAAGGTGCAGACGTAGATAAGGTACGTGAAGCAACCGCTATCGCTAAAGAAAAGCGTCCAGACCTCGTTATCGACGGTCCGCTTCAGTACGACGCTGCTATTATGGCTAACGTTGCTGCTTCTAAGGCTCCTAACTCACCAGTTGCAGGTAAGGCTACCGTATTCGTATTCCCTGACCTTAACACTGGTAACACTACCTACAAGGCAGTACAGCGTTCAGCTAACCTCGTATCTATCGGCCCTATGCTCCAGGGTATGAGAAAGCCTGTAAACGACTTGTCTCGTGGTGCGCTTGTTGACGATATCGTATACACCATCGCCATCACTGCTATCCAGGCGGCTCAGGCTTAAGCCTTAGGTCTAAAGCTTAAATAGTTAGGCTTATAACTTAATTTGTTTTTAAAGGCTGTTTACCTAGTAAACAGCCTTTTTGCTAACTTAAAAAACTTTTTCCGGCACCTTGCCATATTCTTCCTGTTTTGGTCGGTCCTATCTTTTTCAGTTTTTCAGTTTTTCAGTTTTTTATCCTTTTAGTCTTTTCTTTTTTCTATTTTATTTTTCTTATCAATTTTGAATTGGCCAAACACACGACTTCTCAGCAAGATGTGCGCCGATTATGCTTTAAAATTTAGTACATAGCACAATATAGAATGACAAAATTAGCAACTTTATCATGCATACTGTAGAATTAGGAAACGTCATGCCTTATTTATTAAAGCGTTGCTTCCTGTAAGCCACTTAAAAAATAAACGTTTACCATAATTACAAATTAAGCTCATTTTGCTCTAACGTATAAATACACCTTAAGGAACCGCTATGAACGTACTATTAACAGGAAGCACAGGTTGCATTGCCCGTCACTTTGTACATAGCATGCTTAAGAGCAATAAAAATCTTACCTTCACCTTATTGACGACTCATCCTAAAACTGCAGCGCATATTTACAGTAAATTTAAAAAATCCATTACGATACTGTCTTATATCGATGAGCACACGCCAAAACCAGATATCATCCTAAACTTAGCCGGCGCTCCTATCATCTCTGGCCCTATTTCCCTACGTCTTTACGGGGAGATCGAAAGTTCCCGCCTTGAATACACCAAAAACCTTTGTGGGCAATTAAAGAAATATAATCTCTTCCCCCACATTTTTATCAGTGCTTCCGCAAGTGGGATCTATCGCGCCTCCCCTGAAAGTCATTCCGAGAATTCACCTCAACTAGGTGGCGACTACATTGCTAATCTCGCCATGAACTGGGAAAACGCAGTGTGGGAAGGCTGTAAGACTGCGCCTACGAGAACCGTGCTTTTAAGACTGGGGAACGTCATCGCTCCTGATAGTAACTTCTTTACCCAAATGGCCAAAATATTTAAACGTGGTTTAGGCTTTACCATTAAAGGGGAACCTATCGAGATGCCATGGATTGACATCAATGATGTCTTAGGAGCTATTGCCCATATTATTCGGACCCCCGAAATAAAAGGTCCTGTCAATTTAACTTCGCCTGAAGGTTGCGCCTTTAATGATTTTGCTAAAAACTTAGCTAAAGCCTTAGGTAAAAAAACACCTCTTAAACTCTCACCTAGGATCTTCACCTTAACCCAAGGAAAGTTAGCCCCTGCCATCACCAAAAGTTTGCAAGTTATCCCTGAAGTGCTCATTAAAACCGGATACAGGTTTTGTTGCCCGGATATTGAAACAGCGCTCAAAGAGGCTTTACACGCAACTAAACATAAGCCCTCTAAAAGCTAATAGCAACATAGTTTCACCTAAACGCACGCCTAAAAAAATAGGTCTAAAGATCTAGCTAACACTACATATTTAGACCTAACTTTAACCGCTTATGCTTAACTGCGCGGGCTTAATCTTGTCACTAAAATCCCATCAGCTAAAGCGCGCCAATGTACATCGTAGTCGTAAAGCTCTGTGCCATACTCCCTAGCATCAACCGTTTCCCGACCTTCTTGTTCCCTTCTGCCTTTATAGGCGGGACGTGGGTCTTGCGCTAAAATCTCCACAATAAATTCCTTAAATTTAGGGATTTTTATTTGGCTAAGCTCAAGTTCCGCTTGCGCCGAAAATTGAACTGACACGCGCGGAGGTTCTTCTTGCGCAAAGCCACTATCGGCGTCAGGAATAGAATCAGTAAAGGCGATATATGGTCTTAAGTCCACTATCGGGGTCCCATTGACTAAATCAGCCCCCGCAATATCAAGCCTAATAACTCCTTGTTCCTGGCGCACTCCTAAAAGCCGAACTGAAGATAAACCTAAACGGTTAGGTCTAAAAGGAGAACGAGTAGCAAAGACCCCAAGCTTGGCATCCCCACCAAGTCTAGGTGGACGCACCATGGGGGCAAAAGGTCGATTACCGTCAACTTCATGAAACACAAAGGTCACCCATAAATGTGAATATTGCGTTATCCCTTCAACCGCTTGCATCGTATCGTATGGTGGCAACAGCCGAATATTAAATTGGCCATTTTTAACCAAAGCACTTTGTCTAGGCACGGAAAACTTTGTTCTAAAAGGACTTTCCATAACCGCAATCGGTTTAATGAGATATTCGGAGGCAAATTCTTTCATGTAGAACCTTAATCTTCCTGCACATAGACCATACGGCCATAGCAACTTACAGATTGAGCACAAGCTGGAGTATTTTCAAAATGCACACATTTGGAGTAAACAATCCCATTAGCCCCTTTGGCTGCTGCTTGTTTGCGCGCATCTTCTTTAGCGTCAGCAGTACGTGGGGTTCCTGCATTAGCATCAATACGGCAATCTAACCCTTCAACTGTACCTAATTCTTCATAGTTTAAATTCATCAATTCTTCATCAGTGTAGGACTTAACTTCGGCCACTTTAAAATATTGGGCAATACCACTAGGGTCAAGATTTGATTCAAAAGAAAAAGAGGCACAACCCACAAGGAATAAAGTCCCTATAACCCCACAGACCAACAATTTACCTCTAGCGTGGCGTTTGATATTTTTTAATGGGTTCATAACCATTCTCCTAATGTTTTGATATGTTTTAAGTTACAAGTCCACTTGTAACTTAAAACTTAATGAACTTTTTTAAAACTTGTTTTGAGAAATGTTCTATTAACTTTGTTTGTTGGTTTTGATTAAATTCTAAAATCTTGTTGCTTGCGGTCTACTAAAAATAAGCCAAACAAACACCTAAAGCTAAAATAAAGAAGAACTCTCACTTTATACATAAAAACAAATTATAGCTAAAACTTTGAGTTAATTCACTCAAAGCGCTCAATTCTTAGCAGTTACGCACGAAAATATAGGACTTTAATACCATATCCCCATCCTAATGTC
>OQVS01001588.1_pt1 | contig 15315 bp, 10 predicted proteins | sample 1691601 | NCBI WGS metagenome assembly OQVS01 (sample SAMN03418268, study PRJEB22391) | human gut metagenome | biome: human-gut; feature: organic feature; material: feces | host: Homo sapiens | place: Tanzania | collected 2013-01
GATCCGCTTGGGGCTCGAACCCAAGACCCCAACATTAAAAGTGTTGTGCTCTACCAACTGAGCTAGCGGATCTGCCCATAAAATAGCTTTATGTCCAAAAGCGAGTGCAAAGGTACATACTTTATGTGAAACATCCAAATGTTTTGAGTTTTTTTTTGTTTTTCTGCTATTATTTGCCAGAAATCCTTTGCAGTGTGGTTTGTTTGTACTATATTCGCACGATTTTTTTTGTTAACACATATTTTCTATAACGAAACATTCTTATGAAGACCACACATTCGAAAAACTTTCTGCGTATCCCGAGCGGTGTATGGTGCCTGCTTGCGGTGGTAATCGTGTTTGGCTATCTCGGCAGCGTAATGGGGCTGCCTAATATGCTCAACACCATCATGAAAACGGCGCACGACCTGCTGCTTAACACCGTGTTCTATCTTATGAGTATCTGCGTGATAACGGGTGCCATCGGCAAGATGTTCGTGGAGTTCGGCGTCGTGAATCTGTTGGAACGTGCCCTGCGTCCGCTGATGCGCCCTGTGTTCAACCTGCCGGGTGTAACATCGCTTGGAGCCGTGATGACATTCCTCTCCGACAACCCAGCAATCATCTCGCTTGCCCACGACAAGCGCTTTGCAAGCTATTTTAAGAAATACCAGTTCATATCACTCACCAACTTCGGTACGGCGTTCGGTATGGGTCTGCTCGTTATGGTGTTTATGGCGGGCCAGGGGTTCTATGCCGCTCCTGCAATCGGACTGCTCGGCGCGTGTTTCGGCTGTGTGTGCTCCACACGTCTGATGCAGCGCTTCGTGCTGAAGGCGTATCCGCAGTATGCCACGGAGGATGCCGTGGACAAGGCTGAGATTGAAGAGGAGGATGCGGAGGATGGCAAGACGAAGAAGACGGTGTTCATCCGTCTGCTCGATGCCCTGCTCGACGGCGGACGCAGCGGTGTTGAGGTGGGCGTGGCCATTATTCCCGGTGTGCTCATCATTTCGACTTTCGTTATGGTGTTCACCTTCGGCACGGCAGCCGACGGCACCTACAACGGTGGAGCTTACCAGGGAGTGGAGCTGCTGCCGTGGTTGGCAAACAAGGTGGATTTCGTGTTCGAATGGCTGTTCGGCTTCCATGATCCGCATTTGGTGGCATTCCCTATCACTGCGCTCGGTGCGGTGGGGGCTGCTCTTAGCCTGGTGCCAAACTTTATGGAGCACGGATGGATTGACGGCAATGCCATCGCCGTGTTCACGGCTATCGGTATGTGCTGGAGTGGATTCCTCAGCACCCATACTGCGATGCTCGACTCTCTCGGCTACCGCGACCTCACGCCCAAGGCAATACTTGCTCACACCTGCGGCGGTATAGTGGCGGCAATAGCTGCTCACTGGATGTATATGCTCTATATGTTGTTTGCATAGGAGGGAGGTATGAAGAAAAAAGAACCGCTCGCCAAGTTCTCGCTTGCCGGCGGTTCTTTCCGTGATATTGCCTTGCTGGCATCTTTGTTTATTCGGAAGCTGAATGGCGCGCTTAGGCTGCGTTATTCAGCTTTCTTCGTTTCCTTGCAGTCCGTTGCAACTGCAGCGGTAGGCTGTTTCTTGTCCTTCGTCACGTATCTCTGGTAGTAGGCAATGAGAATGGTGGTCAGCGGCAGGGCGATTATCAGTCCGATGAATCCGAGCAGCGTGCCCCACACCGAGAGGGCGAGCAGCAGTATGGCGGGGTTGAGCCCCATTGCTTTGCCCATTACCTTGGGCGTTACCGCCATGTCGATGATTATCTGTACCACGCAGAACACGGCGAAGGCTCCGGCAAAGATAACCCAGAAGTTCTGGCCCGTGTCGGCAGCCTTGAGCAGGGCGAGGAATGCTGTGGGTATGAGTGCGAAAGTGTGCAGATACGGCACGAGGTCCATTATTCCGATCAAAATACCCAGTCCGATAGCCATCGGGAAGTCGATAATAGTGAATCCGATGCAGAATAGAATGCCCATGATGAGCGCCACGAGCGACTGTCCGCGTATGTAGTTGTTCAGTTCCTTTTCCACGTCCTGCATCAGCGACTGCCAGAATGGGCGCACGCTCTTCGGGAAAATCTTTATCCAGTTTGTGGTGAGATATTCGTAGTCGAGCAGTATGAAGAACATATATAATAAGGTGATAAGCGATGCCGCGATGCTTATTATCACGCTTGCCGTTTGTCCGAGCACGCTGAATATCTTTGGCATGGCCGACTTGATGGCGTCGGTCACGTCTTTCCTGCGGAATATCTGTTCTATCGTTTCCTTGTTCTGGTGTAGCCATTGCTGCACCACAGCCTGGAAATTCTCGCCGTTCGTTCCCTGTCTGATATACTGCGATGCCACGCTTGCGAGTTTTTCGAACTGTTCGAGCATCGGCGGCACTATGAGATAGAACACTCCTGCCGCCACGGCGAGCACGAACACCAGTGTGACGATTATCGAGAGGGCGCGTGTAGGCACGTGCAGCTTGTATTGCACGAATTTCACGATGGGGTAGAGCAGATAGGCGAACAGCCACGCCACGAAAAATGGCAGCAGCACATTGCTCAGATAGTTGAGCATATACAGCACTCCGCCTGTTATCAGCACCACTCCCATGATACGTATGAACCTGTCGAAGGTTATTTCCTTTTCAAGCATAGGCATTGTCTTTTGTTTTTATTTTTCCTTGTTCATTGCTTTCTGGTAGCATTCCCTGCATAGCGGTTCGTATTCCTGCTGTTCGCCGAGTAGCACTCGCTTGTCGTTGTCCACGAGACGGTGGCTCACGTAGGCGAGCGCGCCGCACTTCACGCAGATGGCATGCACCTTCGTCACCTCGTCGGCAATGGCACACAGGGCAGGGATGGGGCCGAAGGGTTTCCCCTTGAAGTCCATGTCGAGTCCTGCCACGATAACCCTTATGCCCCGGTTGGCAAGGTCGTTGCACACATCCACCAGTCCCTCGTCGAGAAACTGTGCCTCGTCAATCCCCACCACCTCGATGTCGGTGGAGAGCAGTGCTATCGACGACGATGTGTCTATCGGCGTGCTCGGTATCGAGTGCTGGTCGTGGCTCACCACGTCGATTTCGGAGTATCGCGTGTCGAGCGCTGGCTTGAATATCTCAACCCTCTGCTTTGCAAACTTGGCGCGTTTCATTCGCCTTATCAGTTCCTCGGTCTTGCCTGAGAACATAGAACCGCACACCACTTCTATTCTTCCGGGACGGTGTGTCTCCCCTGTCAAATTATTGTTCATTTCAGCGCAAAATTACAAAGTCCGTGCAAGAAATGCAAAGAAACATTTTAAAAAATGCAAAGAAGCGGTGTGATTTTTTGCCACACATAATTAAATACCTATATTTGTGGCTAAGTATGGGAACATTATACATTGTGCCGACCCCCGTCGGCAATATGGAGGATATTACGCTTCGTGCCATCCGCATCCTGAAGGAGGCGGATCTGGTGCTTGCCGAGGACACCCGCACTTCGGGCATCCTGCTGAAGCATTTCGAGATAAAGAACCAGCTGATGGCTCACCACAAGTTCAACGAGCACGGCACCACAGCCGGCATAGTGGAACGCCTGCGCGGCGGCCAGACCGTTGCCCTCATCAGCGATGCCGGCACTCCCGGCATCAGCGATCCCGGGTTCTATCTTGCCCGCGAGGCAGTGGCGGCAGGCGTCACGGTGCAGTGTCTGCCCGGAGCCACGGCGTTTGTGCCGGCTCTCGTGTCGTCAGGTCTGCCTTGCGACCGCTTTGTGTTCGAGGGCTTCCTGCCGCAGAAAAAAGGGCGCGCCACGAGGCTTGAGAGCCTGAAAGCGGAAACGCGCACTATGATATTCTATGAGTCGCCCTACCGCGTGGTGAAGACACTCAAGCAGTTTGCCGAGTATTATGGCGGCGACCGCCAGGTGAGCGCGTGCCGCGAGATTTCGAAGATTCACGAGGAGAGCGTGCGCGGAACCATTGATGAGGTGGTTGCACATTTTGAGCAGACACCGCCCAAGGGGGAGTTCGTGATAGTGCTTGCCGGAGCCGAGGAGGAGAAGAAGGAAAAGAAAGAGAAGAAGGCAAGGGCGCCAAGGGGCGAAGAGGAAGAGTGAAAAGGAAAAGAATAACGTTGTTAAAATAATAAATCGAACAAAAGATTATGAAAAAGATTCTGTTAATGGCTTTCTGCATGGCAGCGATAGTTGCCTGCAAAAACGAGAAACCGCAACAGCAGCAGTTGGGCGTACTGCAGAACGATTCGCTGCAGAAGATAATAGAGCAGCGCGACAATGAGATAAACGACATGATGTCGATTCTTAACGATGTGGAAGAAGGCTTCCGTGCCATAAACAAGGCAGAAGACCGAGTGACCATAGCCAAGGAGGGTGAGGGAGAGAATAAGAGGACTCTGATACGCGAGAATGTGCAGTTCATACAGCAGCGTATGGACGAGAACCGCGCCCTTATCGCCAAGCTGCAGCAGCAGATGCGCGAGAGTTCGTTCAAGAGCAGTGAACTGAAGCGCACCGTTGACAATCTGATACACCAGATGGAGGAGAAAGACGAGCAGCTGAAGCGCCTGCGTGAGGAACTTGCCGCTAAGGATATCCACATCGCCGAGCTTGATGCCACCATAAACACGCTGAACAGCAACGTGACCGACCTGAAGAGCGAGACAGCCCAGAAGTCGCAGACCATCGATTCGCAGGACAAACAGCTGAACACGGCATGGTTCGCCTTCGGTACGAAGAAGGAGCTGAAGAAGCAGAATGTGCTGGTGAAGGGTAAGGTGCTGCAGGGCAACTTCAACAAGAACTACTTCACGAAGATTGACATACGCGTGGACAAGGAGATAAAACTCTACTCCAAGTCGGCAAAGCTCCTGACGATGCATCCGTCGAGCAGCTACACGCTTGCCACCGATGCAAAGGACCAGTATGTACTGCGCATCACCAATCCGCAGCTCTTCTGGAGCACAAGCAAGTATCTTGTGATTCAGGTGAAATAGTTTGATAGCGTATAGCTTTATATTATATAGGGGTGTATAGCTTTATACGATTTAACGGCATATAGCTCTATTTTATACAAATGTAGCCGTGGGGGATTTTCTCTCACGGTTTTTTGTTGTCCGTCGTTTCCGTGACAATAGATAAATCCAAATGACCGGTTGGGGATTTATAACAGATTGCACGAAGATTGTGATACAATTAAAATGTTCATTAAGGCTTGCTTGGATTAAACACATGCACACACATTAAACGTCCTGATGACCGGTTCGTGATAAAAGGGTAGTGTAAAAGCAAAGACAGCCCGGGGCGGAAGTGTTTGCCCCGGGCTGTCTCTATGCTTGTTTGTTTTTCAATGGTATCAGAGGTGCGGATTTTATAAATCTAAATTATCTAACTATACTCTTTACAACTTTTCCGTTAGAATATCTGATGATGTTGATACCCTTCACGCTGTTCTGCACCTTCCTTCCGTCGATGGTATAGCGCTCAGCCTCTACGGCGTTTCCGTCGGCATCGTTGTTTCTGATGGCAGTTTCGCCGCTGCACACAACCTTGCACTTGTTGGCATTTACAACCTTGCCGCTCTTAGTGTCGAGGAGCACAGCCACAGCGTTGAGCTTCGTCTTGTCCTGGATGATCTTGTTTTCAGTCAGGTCGAATGTCTGCTTGTTTGTCTGTGTCTCGCCGAGTTTGATTGATGGAGAGATGCTCTTCTCAACTCCCGTCTTTAGTCCCATTATTGCTACCACCACGTCGTCGTAAACCAATCCGGTCAGTTCTGCTTTGCCGTTGATGTATTCTTCGAACATAGGCTCCACGCTTTCGTATCCCTTGCCTTTATACTGGCCCATTCCGTTCGTCTGCACCCAAGAGTCGTTGTGCATGCCGTCTTCCGTGAGCAGATAGAACAGTGCGTAGTTGTCTTTCTCGCCGTCGAACGCGAATTTCACCTTTGCTTCCACATCGACAGAGTTTCCGTCTTCGCTGACCTTTCCGTCTACATCCACAGAGGCAACAGACACCTGTGTCAGTGCGAGGGCAACATCGTCGGCATATCCGTATCTCAGGTATTTGCCCATATTTGAACCCAGGTATGGATAGATATTGAAATATGTGCGGTCGATGACCGTGGATGGAATCGACTTGATGCCGATCTTGTATGAATAGCTGTCATACTCTTTTATGTACATCGGGTCTTTCGCGCCATTGTGCGAAGAAACCACCAGAACCTGGTCGCCATACAGCTCGTTCAGCTTGATCTTGTTTATGAATCCGAATGGTGCGCCTTTTCCCCATGTGCCGGTGTAATCCTCGATGAATACCTTGCGTGTCGGTGCGTTGTCCACCACGATGGCTTCGCCATTTGACTCCATATAGCGTCCCTCGTTGGCAACGCCGTTCACTTCTGTAATCTTGATGTTTGTGTTGTACACACCCTGTTTGTCGGCAGATTTGATAGGGAATTCGTAGGTGTATTTTCCACCCACCATATCGATTGGCTCGTCGAGTGTTACGGTTTTCTCATCGGTCACCTTGTCGTTGCTCGTGACCACATACTTGAAGCTCTTCAGTCCATTCTTGCCGATGGATGTCAGCAGCAGCGGCTGTGTCGCCGTAGAGTTCTTATTCATCGCCACGTCGGTGAAGCTTTCCGTTATGTTCACGGCATTGCTCTTCATGTCTTCGCTGCTGAGCAATACCTGCATGGCGAGGATACCGCTAGTAGTGTAGTTTTCCCATTCCGGGTCGCTGTCGTATCTCTTGTAGAGTGCGCCCTTGGTGCTGAGGATATTTTCGCTTCTGTTTTCTATAACTAGCGGACACTCGTCGAATGTGTCGTCCACTTTTGTCACGCGGAACGTGTATCCTACATAAACGTCTTTGTCGCCGATTGTATAAGGGGTGTTGAATCTGATTTCGTTTGTGAAGTTATCCGGTGTACTGTTGAGAGCCTGCACCAGATTGGCTTTGTCGATGCTCTGAACGCAGACGTCGCAGTCGCTCATGTCGAGTTTTTCCGACAGAGTTGTGGATATCCATATCTTTACGTCTTCGATGTTCTTCAGGTCGGGTACGACAAACTTTATTCCTTCAATGGTCTTTCCCTTACCCATGTCGTAGTCGTTTTGGGCAAAAATCTTTATGCCTGCAGCATACGTCAGTGCGTCTCCCCAGCCGGATTTCAGCAGCTTTTCCGGGTCGTTGCTTTTGTACTCACCGTTGAAGTATCCCCACCACACCTCGTTGGCGTTCAGATCGAGATGAGCTTTCGCGATTGCCGGGGCAGCTGTCTTGACCGGCTCTTCAATGCGGTTCAGGTTCTGGGCACATACGTCGGCAGAATACATTCCGACGAGGGTTGAAGCGCAAAGTAATAATTTCTTCACCATAGTAGTTAAATTTGAAGTGTTAGACATTTTTGTTTATTTTTTAGGAGGCCTGCTGACGGAGCCTGTTGTTAGGAGCCCGGGGCTTGCCTGTGTCTGGAACAGCATCTGTCTTTATGCAGCTGAGGCTCTGGGGATGTGTGTTCTTGTCACGGTGGCAAAGGTAATAATTGTATTTGAAAAACAAGAGAAATGGTGATGTGAGGCGTTTCAAATTCTTGAATTTGCAACAAAAAGTGGTAGAATGGGTGTATTTTGTGGCTTTATGTTGTTTTGTTTTGATTTTATTGTCATACTGTTTCTCTGCTTCCGTATGATGAAAAAAGGAAATCAAAAGAATCTCCAGCCTTGATGCCGGATCGAAAAATAAATCATTAGCTCTGTTCTGGATAAAAAGTGTGTATCCCCAAGGTCATTGAAAAAATAGATTGCCTAAGAGTTGATAATAAAAAATCGCCCCGGGATTGTCATGCCGACAACCACGGGGCTCGTGTTAACCATTTTACTTATGAGAATTATCTTATTACGGGAATCTTTATCGTAGACTTGCTGCCATCGGCGTAGTTTACATTCAGAATGTAGAGAGAACCGTTAACACCACCTACTGTAGTGTTGACGACTGTTCCGCCCACCTTTATTCTATTGGCGAGTTTTCCTGCCATATCGAATATCTGTATGTTGTCGATAGTCTTTTCAGAGCTGATGCTGAGTTCGTTGCCGCTGAATCTCACGTTTGCACCGCCGGTGTTCTCCTTGGCGATGATGCCGGTAGCTTTGCCGTTTACTATATAAACCGGGAGGTAGATAGTAGAGCGCAGCTCATCATTGCTCTTGATTTCGATCTTTGCCTCATAGAGAGTAGATGCGTTGAGTTTCGAGGCGTCTGCGCTTACGGTCAGTTTCTCGCTCTTTCCGCCCTCCACATTGATGTGCTTCTTGTCGACAGAGAGCCAGTTGATGGCTGCTGTGCGCTCGCCGGTCACGTTGGTGCGGATACAGTAGTTGTTGTTCATGCCGAGGTCAACCATCGACCACCAGTAGTCGTTCACATACACCATGTCGCCGAATCCGATAATACCGTCGCCGTTGTCAATACCTATGCAGAAGCCGTCGTTCTTGATGCCTTTCACCTTGTAGCCGATCCAGAGGTCCTTGTCGCCGATTGTGACCGGGTTGTCGAGCACTATGTGGTTCCATGCGTTGCTCTGTGGCGTGAATGCCTGCTCGGTGATAATGTCGCCGCTGTTGTTCTGGTCCTTCTCGCCGTAGATGACGATACTGTTCTCTCGTGCCGGGTTTGCCACATATATGTCGATGCTGCTGACCTTCATTCCCTTCAGGCTTGAGAGCATCTGTCCTGGATAGTAGGTTGCGTATACGGCTGTCGGAGCGTTTGTGATACCGATGATGTCATACTGTCCGTTGTCGTATCTCAGAACATACTGTGTCGCTTCGTCGGTGTTGTTGTTGTCAGAAGCCTTTGCAGTTGTCTTTCTCACGATTCTGTTCTTCAGTTCGTTCGGCACGTTCGATTTCTTCATCGAGTAGTTCGATGTAGGGGCGTTCGGCAGGATATAGCTGAAGTTCACGTCGGCAGAGAGGGTTCCCTTGCCATTGTTCGTAATGTCGAGCCCCACGCTCTGCTTGTCGCCGTTAGCCTCCATGATAACATCCTCTGCGCCCATTCCTACAGTGGGAGTTCCTGGTGTATTCTTCACTACGATAGTGTAGTCCTCTGTCTCGCCGCAGAAGTATGTGCCTTCCGGTTTTGGCTTGTCGATAGAGAGCACGATGCGCAGTCTCTTCTCGCCCGGCTGTATGTCGGCGCCTGCCGGTATTTCGATGATGCCCTTGCCGTCCTTGAAGGTAACAGCCTCGGTTTCGTCGAACTTGCCGTTGCTGTTCCAGTCCACCCATGCTCCGATAAAGCTCTTGTCATCGTTGGCTCCCACTTCGAGCGAAAGCTGCTGACCCGGGTAGATGACGGTTGTCATATATGAATAGTCGGTGTATTTTGACGCAGCAGTCTCGTTGGTGATGTCGCCCACCTGTACGCGAGTGATGAATGACCTTGAGGTCTGTGATTTCGAATTTGCATACGTAATCTCATTGCTGTTCTCCACCTCGATGGATATGTTGTCCTCTGCGATGAATTCGCTGTTCGGTGTGACGTTCTTTATCACGATGTTGTGTTTGCCCTGCTCCGAGCAGTCAATGCGTGCGTTGAATGTATATTTATAGGTGTCGAGCGACTTGATGGTTGCCTGCACCTTTTCCGTAGCAATCAGCTTGTTGTCCTGCCATAGCTGCAGTTCCACGTTGTCGATGTCGCTTGCACCGATGTTCGTGAGTTCCACCTGCACCTTGCCGAACTTGCTCTTCTCCACGACGCCAGGCGACAGTATTCTGTTGAATTTCACAGCCTTGTCTGCGATGAAGCTGCCGTCGCCGTCGAAGCAGTATACGCATGACATCTGCTGCATCCACTGTGGCTTGTCGCCGTCGTGGAAGTCCATGCTCACCATGCTGTGGCCCGGTGATGTGCTTGTTGTGAAGAGCGAAAAGAAGCAGTCTACCGGTTCGCCTTCCACATTTACTGCACATATCTGCATATATCCGTGCTCCATGCATATTTCCTCGCCGAGGTCTGTGGTGAATGCGTAGACATCTGTTATGCCTTCAAGCTCGTTTCCGATTTTCACGCCGGTCTTCTCGCCGACGAGGTCGAATTCCTTGCTGTATACCATGTCGCCTGGCAGTCCGTCCTCGCCATTGTCCTTGTAGAAGCCCACTCTGAACTTCACCGGCTTTGTCATTTCGCCCTTGTCATTTATTCCGCCTCTGTCTGAGCAGTATATCCATCTCATCTCTTCAGCGTTGTAGTAGTTGAACATGCCGAGGAAGCGTACGCCGTGGAACTTGTAGTAGCAGTCTGTGAAGTGCTGGTAGAAGCATGTTCCGATTTCTGCTCTTCCTTCGTCGGCGTTGGAATATCCGGTCCAGCCACCCATCGACTCTTTATGTTCGCCTCCGAATACGGTTCCTTCCGGACAGCCCAGCTTTTCGTCAATCGATGTTTTTGCCATCGCCCTGTTCGTGTTGTTTCCGGTGCACTGGATTATCTGGTTCTTCGTCATCATTCCAGCTGCATCCTGGTGGGTTTGTGCTGATGTCGTCATAGCCATTGCCATGGCAAAGACAGACAGTAACATAGATCTTTTCATTAGTTTAAATTTTAGGATACTTTGTTTGATTAATTGAACATGTAAGGTTGAAGTTAATTTCCGGCTGCAAAATTATTATGTATTCAGCAAAGTGCCAAAACGCAGTGTTACAAATTCTTGAATTTGCAACGGAAATTCAAGAATTTGTAACATGAAGCCTTGAAAACAAGTGTTTTATGGCTGAATGAGATTTTGTTGGCGATGTTTTTCCTGCCTTTTCTTTAAACGGCAGTTTCCTGACTGTCCTCGTCTTTTCTTGCCATGTTCTGATACATTGACGGTGTGAGGCCGACCATCTTTTTGAACACGTTGATGAACGTGGTGGGCGATTTGAAGCCCACGCTTTCAGAGATGCCCTTGATGGTGAAGTTGCCGTAGTTCTCCACATCGATGAGCCTTTCGCGTGCCGTCTGTATGCGGTATGTGTTTATGAATGCATTGAAGTTCTTCTTGAACGAGTCGTTGATTACCTGCGACACGTATTTGCTGTTCGACCCTACGAGTTCTGCGAGTCGGTCGAGCGAGAAGTCGGTGCTGCAGAATTCTGTCGTTTCTTCCATCACGTTGATAATCCTGCGCTCGATTATCTTGCGTCCTTCCTCGTTCAGGTTGCTCGTCTGGTATTTCTCCGCAGTTTCGTCGGCAGTCGGCTTCTGTTTCGGCTCTTCCTTCTCCTTTTCCTGTTCCTTTTCCTCCTTCTGCTTTTCCGTTTCCTGCTTGCTTGACAGTTCCTCCTGCAGCTTGCGTATCTGTTCGCTTTTCTCGTTGAGTTCGGCAGTGTTGTCCTTGTACAGCTGTTCCAGTTTTTTCTGCATGTTCAGGTTGTCCTTGTTCTGCCGGAACAGGCTGTGGTAGCTTTCGTGCAGCTGTTTCTTCTGCTTTTGCACCACGGTCAGGAAAACGGCGATGCAGACAGTGAAGAGCAGCACCACGCCCATGACGATCCACTGCACGCGTATCGTGCGCACCCTGTCCTGTTCCTTCTCGTGCAGGGCTTCTATTTCCTTGGTGGTTTTCTCCACTTCGTAGAGGAATAGCTTGTTCTTCGTCATGTCGAACTGCCTTGTGTTCTGCAGCGAGTCCTTTATGTTGATGTATATACTTTGGTATTTGTTTGCGTTCTTCGTGTCGCCCAGTTCCTCATACAGGTTGACGAGCGATTTTATCGTAGCGATGAAGCGGAACAGCACGTTGTGTTTCTTTGCCTCGTCGTAGCACACGTGCAGATACTTTCTTGCTGAGTCCGGCTGGTGCATTCTGTCGTATGCTATATACATTTCCTGGTATGCGTAGCAAACGAACCGCGGTCCGAGCTTTTTCTCTTTTGCGTATTTTGCCAGCTGTGTGTATCTGTTTATCTGTTTGGGGTATATGCCTTCTTTGATTTCAATCAGTCCCTGCATATAGCTGCTCATGAAAGTGTAGAGGTTTTCTTTCCTGTCTCTGACGCGTTCCGTTTTTTCATAGTATTTCTTTGCCTCTCTGATGTTGTTTATATTGATGTAGAGGTTCGTCAGATTGGCGAGAATTTTGTATTCAATCTTCTTGTCGGGATATTTCCTGCAGTATTCGTGTGCTTTCTTGTAGTAGTTTATAGCCTTTTCGTAGTCAAGGAAATAGGTGTAGATGCTGCCGATGACATTGTATAGCTGCGAACTGTATTTCTGCTCCTTGCATTGTTCGCTCAGCTTCACTCCTTCCACCTCAATGTCGAGAGCCTTTATATAGTCGCCGCAGTTGATGTACAGTTTTCCAGCCTCTACGTGGGCAAGTACCGACTGCTGCTTTTCCTTCTCCGGCAGGTCGTCGTTGAATCTGTTCCCCACGAGAGTATAGAGCACAATGGCTTTGTCCGTGTCCTCGGCGTTGGCAAGCTTCTGTGCCGCTGCCATAATCTTCTCGCTCGGCATCTTGTCGTATTTCTTTGCCAGGGCGGAGTATTTTGTGTGTGCCGCTGATGATGCCGCCGCGTTCATTGGTGTTGACGCAACGAGCAGTATTGCAAAACACAGGCGGAATATAAGGTTTGTCATATTGTTGTGCTATGTAAAAGTGTTTATATCATCTTTTCCCTGTCCCCCTTCTCTTCGGCTAATCCTCGCTCTCCAGGGCCTTTATCTTTTTCTTCGGTGTAACGCCGAGCGACTTCAGACTTTCCACTCGCCGCATCACGTTGCCCGTGCCGTCGTAGAGCTGGCTTTTCGCTTTGGCGTATGATGCAGAGAGGCGTGCCAACAGGTCGCCCACGGCAGTGAACGTGTCTTCGAACGTAGCCACCTTGTCGTAGAGGTCGGCGGCAGTCTTCACAATCTTTTCCACGTTCTTGTTCTGTCGGTCGTATTGCCACAGGTTGTAGGCTAGTTGTAGTGCCATGAGCAGATTGCTCGGTGATATTATTATCACTTTCTTCTGATAGGCGTATCGGCTGAGGTCCGGCTGCTGCTTCATTGCCGCTATATAGCTTGTTTCGTTGGGTATGAACATCAGCACGAAGCCGATGGCGTCGCCCACGAGTTTGCTGTAGTCCTTTTCTGCCAGTTCGTCGATGTGCTTCTTCACGCTTTGCGCGTGCGCCTTCATCAACCTGTCGCGTTCCGCCTCGTCGTCGGTGGCAAGCGCGTCGGCGTATGCCGTGAGCGACACCTTAGAGTCGATCACCACTGAGCGCCCTTCGGGGAAACGCACGACCACGTCCGGGCGGTAGTTCCTGCCGTCCTCGTCCTTTGTGTTCTCCTGTATGAAGAACTCCTCGTCCTTGCGCAGTCCGCTGTTTTCCAGAATGCTTTCCAGCACCATCTCTCCCCAGTCGCCCTGCATCTTGCTGTCGCCCTTCAGGGCGCGTGTCAGGTTTGCCGCGTCCGAACCGATGCGCTGTGTCTGTTCCTTTAGCTGCGACACGGCCAGTGTCTGTTCCTGCTGAAACAGCTTCATCGTTGCCTCGAAGGTGCTCTGCAGCTCCTTCTTGTTCACCTCGTTCTGCGTCTTGCTCTCTTCCACCGAGCGTTTGAATTCGGCAAACTGCTCCTTGATGGGCTTCAGCAGTTCGTCCATCTGCGTGCGGTTGCTGTTCTGCAGGTCGCGCTGTTTGGCGGCGAGCTGTTCTGCGGCGTTCTTTTGCATTTCTTGCCGCAGTGCTTCCAGCTTCTGCTCCCATTGCAGGTCGCTCTCGTGGCGCAGCCGTTCGGCGTTCAGCCTCTCGTCTTCGATCTGTGCCCTGGCTTCAGCTCTGGCGTGTTCGAGTTGTGCGTTTGCTTCGTTTCTTGCCTGTGTAGTCTGCTTTTCGGCATCGTCGCGTGTCTGCTGCAGCATCTGTTCCAGCATTGCTGCCTTTGATGCTTCGGCTGCCGCCTTGGCTGCTTCCGCAGCAATTTTGGCCTTGTTTGCGAGCAGTCCGATTATGATGCCAGCGATGATACCGGCAATCAATGCCGCTATAATTTCCATTGTGTTTTTTCTCGTTAAAAGTAATAATCGTTCGAAATTCTGATGCAAAAATAGTGTTTATAACGGATAACTCAAAATTTGTTGAAGCTTTTCATCAAACTTTTCTTTCATTCTTGCAATTCCGACTTTGTGGCTCGTAGATATCCGGGGTTCAGTTGATTCGCGCAGATGGCACTCGCTTCAGTCGGAGTCTTCCGTGCAGTCACCGCGGCAGGGGATTGTGTTGATTCTTTTTTTTGTGTTTTTAATAAGCGTTTACATATAGGCGTGGTATTTTTAACACTCGCAATTCAAAATTGTTTACATCGTTATTTGCTGTTATCGCCCGTTGAATACGGTTGGCTGCTTTGCTGCTGGATTTTTTTGGGGATGATTATGTGGTGTGTGGTGTAATAGTTGACGAAAACACTCGAAAAACGCCTCCAAAACGATATGTGCCCGATGTTTTTCAGCACAAACTCTTTAACCGTTCGATATGAACGGTTAAAGAGTTTGTGCTGAATGATACCAATTTTCTGGGTGTTTCAAAATGCTGAATAACACAACTTATTGAAAAACAATGTATTGCGCAGACTGCTGAAAAATCCGATTTTTGCGTACAATTTTTCTGAAGCTCGGAAATATTCGATTCTCAGAGCGTAGGTATCTCGCGATTTTAACATTTGGGTGGTCCCTTTGTGTTAAAATATGTATCGGCGATTGGCGGCGGTGCTGGAATTTGAGATTTGTTGCTACCTTATTATAACCCACGGCACTCGCCAACGATACAGTAGACACCACAGAGACCGCAACACCGGTTGAGCCGGCAACAACTACCGACGAACCGGCTACAAACTCGGCAGTGCCTGCGGCAAGCACCGTTGAACCGGTAGCAGGCAACACGGCAGGCGACGGAATGTATCTCATGGAACCGACAGACACCACCAAGACCGACACTGCCTCTACAGCAGAGTGATGCTCCACGAAAGGTAGAAGGCTGGAAAGTGTATTTCAATTTCAAACATAAGTAAAAATAATACAGCAAACAGAAACGCATAAGAAAGTTGTGTAGATTACCTCTCCTGTGTCGGCTTGTTGAAAGTCGGCACAGGCTTTTTTATACACTATGTTACACGGCGAATGAGAAAGCCCCCCATGAGATTCTTTTTTTATATAAACTAATAAAAATTTAATTATTTTTGGGTACGGGGTGCAAACGGGCGGATTCCAGAAGCAAGTGCAAAGTTAATAGGAATATCCTAAAACCACTTCTG
>OQVS01001592.1_pt1 | contig 15305 bp, 12 predicted proteins | sample 1691601 | NCBI WGS metagenome assembly OQVS01 (sample SAMN03418268, study PRJEB22391) | human gut metagenome | biome: human-gut; feature: organic feature; material: feces | host: Homo sapiens | place: Tanzania | collected 2013-01
GATGTGGTAACAGCATAAAATCCGTCGAATCTTGCTTCGTTAGTGATATAGTCTTATTTGTCTTGAGTAATACGGGAAATTACCGCACCCTTTTGGTTTTTGTATTTGGAATTTTCACGTAAATTGTATGGACTCAAGCAAGCTGAATTTAAGCGTTCAAAATTCAAAGCCCCAATACACATCTTAGGTCTTAACGCTAACGGTAAGCGTCCAGCGTTATAAAATTCAAGCACGATCTTGCCACTCCAACCCGGATCGATACGATGCGCAGTTGCATGCACCATCAAACCAACGCGAGCCAAAGAGCTACGACCATCAAGCCACCCTACCAAATCAGGAGAAAGAGTTACGGATTCGTAGGTTACTGAAATAGCAAAATCATTAGGGTGAAGAATAAATACTTCTCCGTCCGGAATATAGATTTCATCGCTCATCACTTGGTTTAGGGTTTCGGCCATTTCTTCCTTATTCCCACCAAGATCTAGATAAGGAGCATTATATGGTTGAAATACTCTAAATTCATTTCCAAGTAAGAGATCAACAGATACCCCAGAAACTCTAGTACGTTCCGGATTTGGAGTAATTACAATTTCACCAGCTTCCATGGCAGCAAATATATCTCTGTCATTCAAACGCATTTTAGTTACCTTATCCTTTATACCGATATACAGACATCTTGATGCATCTTTTGTTTTATGCATCCTTATATATAAGTTAAAGATATCTTTATATTACAGATAGAGCCAATTAAGTTTAGCTAGTAAAGCTTTTACCAGCCATTCTTAAGACCGAGAATTTTGCTCGAAACAAAAAGCCAAATCGAGCCTTGAGCTCAAAACTTTGAGCTTAGCTTTTTATTTAAAGCGTGACAAAACATGGTCATGTTATCACGCTAAGCTTAAAGCGCAACAAAAACGTATACTTAGGCCTTGTTTACGCCACAAAATAAAGTTAGCAAATGTTAATTTTAGCCCGCTTAGCCTCAGAGTTAAAAGTAACTCCAACGCAACAAATGCTACTTTTTAGTAAAAACTTTGCTAAAAATGTATTTTTATTTATTAAAAATATTGAATATTCCCTACTAGATCACAAAATTGTACAAAAATGCATCAATTACACTTTTTTCTACAAAAACCAACCAATCTCACAATTTGAAAAGATAAAACTTTACACCTTTAAATCACACCAAAAATTTTACTTCGATTTATCTTTATTGTCCGCATCACAAAAAAACTCGTACACCCATTGCCAAACTCCCTCTAAAACGTGATTTTCTAAACAAAATGATTTTGAAGAAAAACCTTGATACAACATAAGTTATAGCATTTTTTTATAGCTCTATGGCCCTATTAATCTCACAAACGCTCTTTGTTTATGAAAAAGTTTTCATGAAAGTTTTTGTCTAAATCACAATTTTTACAGTAAAAATATTTTAGTCAATCATACGCGCAAACGCCGGTGGGATATACGTTTTTTTAACAATTCATTCACATTTTTTTCATTTTTGACAGAGGGGCTAATTTGCAAAACAAATTCAGACCATCTACAATTAGCTCACAACATTTGAGAATTAAAAGCCAAATTTAAGAAAAAGGCTTACCCTTTACTGATTGTAAAGCTCAAACTTATCATAAAAAACTATAACAAAAGCCGGGATAGTCCTTAGGCTAGGAGCAAACCAATTATGAGTTACCTATCAAGAAGAGTCCGCGTCGTTAAAAACGCCGACGGTACTACCAAGTCTGAAGTTGAACAGTATTACGCCATCACTTCTTTTTGGGTTAAGGAACAAAAGAAACGTTCTAAGAGTCAAGTTTACATCGGCAGAAAAAGTTCTAAGGATGGTTATTCTTTCAACGAAAACGCTCTTCTCTGGGCTGAACTCTTTAAGGGTACAGATATTGAACAAGCTTACAATGAATTTGCCAAAAGCCACTCTCTTTAGAAGTAGCTTGCGCTAAAAGTAACTTGTGAGTTATAGGAAAAACGAAGCTTTTATGCTTGATTTAAAGCCATAAGTACCAATAAATGAATTTGGGCTTTTAAGGTTTCGGAACTAGAATTTAGGATCTAAATTTAGTTTCTAAAGACCATTACTAAAAAAACTATGTAAATTAGCACCACAAAAAGGCAGTAGGTCACTTGACTCCCACTGCCTTTTCTATATAATGCCGAGTTTTCCTGGATGTTTTTCGGGGTTAATTCCCAAACCTGTGAAAATTCGCTAATTGAACTTTTGTAAGGCCAAAACTAAGTTATCCTTTTGGCCTTAGAACCAAATTCGCTCCGTCCTACCTTAATCTAAGCTTTCAAAAACCTTCTTCTTTAATGTGCATGCTTAGGTGGTAACTTTATTAAATACTTCCAAGTTTGCTGTTTCTATCTGTTAATTTTACTTATTACTTTTGCTTGCTACTTTTATCTGCAATTTTACCACGTTGTATTTTTGACTTTTGGTAGCTTAACGTAGCCATTTTAGATTTGGCGCTCAGCTAATTTTCTTTTGGGCTTTTTAACTTTTATGATTAAAAGCCACTAAATCTCTTAGAACGATTGACAGAAGAAGCACCTGTGCCACGCGCATCCATCATTTTCCAAAAGCTAACTTTTCGGCAGACATTGCCTAAGAATTCAACTTCATTACGTAAAACATCGAGACATTTTTCAGTTTCGACAAGCAATGTTCTTAACCAAGGCACGATATCTAACGCAGTCCCGACCAAACCTGAAACGTAGTTATCTGGTAAATAGGCATTTTTGCGTGAGTCATACCACTGAACTACTGGTAAACCAAATTCATCGTGTTCGAGTATGAGTTTAAGGGTGATTTTGCTGCCCCCCTTATGAGCAGTCACCTGCTTACTAAAATCGGTAATAATTTCATGAGCTTCTGCAATGAGCTCAAAGGACCGGCGATTAAGATCTTGTTCAACATCTTGATAAAATACAGATTTATTTGTAGTCATTGTTTGTCCCTGGTCAGCTTTTATTTTCTCACGCTGACTCATAGTTTTAATTGTTTTTGGTTGGCCTCGCGCCAACTAGCTTCTTAAAAAATCAATGAAGCGAATTGTACATGTTCTGTGTTAAAAAATTGTGAAGTCATATAAAATTTGCATAATATTCTACCCTCACCCTATAAATATTTCTGTATCTGCCTATGAGGTCACACTTTATTCAAAGCATGTATTTTGATGGCTATCACAACTATTTAGACCATGTGCCCGCAGTGGCTTGCACCCAGGCGTTTTGCGAGCACAAAAAAAGCCTAAGATACCAAAACGAATCCTAGGCTTCACGACAATATGAAAAGATTAGCAATTGCCCCCTTTTACTTTTATTACTCGGGTCACTTTTTAGCTTTTAGGAGAGGCGAGTAATCTTAAAAGTACGGCTTACTGCTGTAATAACGAAAGGGCGATCTGCGGGCGCTGATTGGCCTGACTTAAAATGGTCTGCGAGGCCTGCTGCAAAATGTTTTGCTGTGACATATTGGCAGTTTCTACCGCAAAGTCGGTATCACGGATACGGCTACGGGCGTCACTTACGTTTTCATTAATGTTTGATTGGTTACGAATAGTTGATTCCAAACGGTTTTGAACCGCACCTAATTCAGCACGTTTTGAATCTACTGTCTGCACATACTTATCGATAACTGCAAGTACGTTTTGCGCACTGTCTGCCGTGGTTACGTCAAAGGCCACGTTAGCTTTACCAGTACTACTATCAGCGGCACTTATTTCAATAAAGGTCCCGGTCCCGTCATCTGTAATATCAGCGGCAGCGTAAGCAGTTTTCCCGTCAGCTTTTGTAATATTACTAGTAAGCCCCGCAATATCAAAACCAGCCCCGTTTTTAAGACCAAGATCCACCCCAATGGTTTGGTTAGCATCAGCCCCTACCTGGAAGACTATATCTTTATCTCCAATTGCATTCCCTGTGGCCTTAAAAGCATCGCCACCGGCAACATCTACGGATACGGAAATCCCACCGTCACCATTTAAAATCTTAGTCCCACCAAAAGTGGTACTTACAGACACACGGTTGATTTCATCGCACAGCTGAGTTACTTCCTGCTGAATAGCTATACGGTCTTTTGCGTTATTAGTACCGTTTGCAGACTGGAGGGCCAAAGTACGTACACGCTGCAACATGTTGGTAATTTCATCCATGGCGCCTTCAGCAGTCTGAGAATAAGAAATCCCGTCTTGTGCATTACGATTCCCCTGTTCAAGGCCATTAATCTGTGAAGTTAAACGGTTAGAAATCTGCAAGCCTGCGGCGTCATCTTTAGCACTATTGATACGAAGACCAGAAGCTAAGCGCTTATAGGTAGTATCAAGAGAAGAAGTTGAGTTCGAAAGGTTACGTTTCGCATTAAGTGAGGAAACGTTGGTATTTACGTATAAAGCCATAACAAAATTCTCCTAAGCTCGGTTCGTTCCTATAGCGCGGTACTTAATTATTAGTGGCCGATTTTTAACCCCTAATAAAATATGGTTTTAAAAACCCTTAATGCCGTTTATGTGTACGCGCTTTCATTGCTACCTTCAAAGCTAGTTTTTAATTTTTACCACCAGTGACAACTAATATTTAAATATCTGTGTGATTGCCAATTGCAGTAAAACTAGAGACTAAATTTGCTAAAAGCTTGTAGCAACACTTCTATATATGAAAGATACGTGCCAACTAGTTAACTATTGCTAAACTAAATTACGCTTTAAAAGATATATCTGCTTTATCAATGCTCGCTAACACTTGTATTTAAAAGGTTGGCACGCCTTTTTAGCAAATTTTACATTAATGAAAATTTATTTATTTTTAAGAAAATCCTATGAGATAATTTTATAAAATCACCTATGTTTTGACGAAAAAACCTCAGGTGCCAAAAATTCCACAGTGAACTGGCGTCACTTTCTTTTAAAAGACGTTTTTTCGACAACAATATCCAAAAAAAACCGGAGCCAGGCTCCGGAAAAGGATCGAGCGAAACGCTCTAGAGAGAAAACTTGTAAAGCTAAAAACTTATTGTTGTAATAATGAAAGGGCGATCTGCGGACGCTGATTAGCCTGACTTAAAATAGTCTGTGATGCCTGCTGCAAAATGTTTTGCTGGGACATATTGGCAGTTTCTACCGCAAAGTCGGTATCACGGATACGGCTACGGGCGTCACTTACGTTTTCATTAATGTTTGATTGGTTACGAATAGTTGATTCCAAACGGTTTTGAACCGCACCTAATTCAGCACGTTTTGAATCTACTGTCTGCACATACTTATCGATGACTGCAAGTACATTTTGCGCACTGTCCGCCGTGGTTACGTCAAAGGCCACGTTAGCTTTACCAGTGCTACTATCAGCGGCACTAATCGCAATAAAGGTCCCTGTCCCGTCAGCAGTAATATCATCTTTATCGAACGCCGTTTGTCCGTCAGCCTTAGTTAAATTACTAGTAAGCCCCACAATATCAAAACCAGCCCCGTTTTTAAGACCAAGATCCACCCCTATGGTTTGGTTAGCATCAGCCCCTACCTGGAAGACTATATCTTTATCTCCAGTTGCATTCCCGGTAGCAGTAAAAGCGTTATTGCCTGAAGCTGCCACCGTGATCCCACCATCGCCATTTAAAATCTTAGTCCCACCAAAAGTGGTACTTACAGACACACGGTTGATTTCATCGCACAGCTGAGTTACTTCCTGCTGAATAGCTATACGGTCTTTTGCGTTATTAGTACCGTTTGCAGACTGGAGGGCCAAAGTACGTACACGCTGCAACATGTTGGTAATTTCATCCATGGCGCCTTCAGCAGTCTGAGAATAAGAAATCCCGTCTTGTGCATTACGATTCCCCTGTTCAAGGCCATTAATCTGTGAAGTTAAACGGTTAGAAATCTGCAAGCCTGCGGCGTCATCTTTAGCACTATTGATACGAAGACCAGAAGCTAAGCGCTTATAGGTAGTATCAAGAGAAGAAGTTGAGTTCGAAAGGTTACGTTTCGCATTAAGTGAAGAAACGTTGGTATTTACGTATAAAGCCATAACAAAATTCTCCTAAGCTCTGTTCGTTCCATCATGCCCGAAGTGTTTTTAGTAATAGTTATACGACCTTTCATTGCGTTTTAGGTCCATGGGCATTGATACTCTTTAGTCTTTCGTTTATGCGCTAAGCTTAGTTAGCAAGTAAAAACGTCGACTTTTTTTCATACATAATTACTTATGAAAGAACCGTGCCAATTCCAAGAATTTTAAGATTTTTGTTTTAAACCGCTCATTATTGTGACTTTTATCATCATTTACCCCTAAAAAACACTTTTAAAGCTAAATTTATGACACCTATAAAAGCTGTTTTTCTTGGGGCGGCAACATTAAGCCCCTAAAACGGCAAAATCTTGACACTATCCCTCCCCCCAAGGAAGAATAGACACAAGACCGAAATAAATAAAGAAAGAACTAAGCGAGAAAAAAAGATGAATGTAAGGATGGAGGTATAAGTGGAAAAAGAAATAAAGGAGGGCGTAAACCTACTAGCATGAATGCTAGATCCCCCATAAAACCCAAAACAAAACCTTCATTTTTTTGGATTGACCCATTTTTAGGCCTTGCTTAGCTTTAAAAATGAAGGTTTTCTAAGTTAAAGTTACTTAAAGCTCACTATGAAAGGTGGCATTTTCGTAATTATAATTTTGTCTATTAACCATTACGTCATGTAGTCATAATTATCGGAGAAGAATCTAAAACAATTACGCCCAGATGATTTACAAGCGTACAAGGCTTCATCAGCATGCTTATATAGTTCTTCAAACGTACTACCGTCGCGAGGCACTTCCACTACCCCGATACAGCTTGAAATTTTTACACTTTGTCCGTTAACTTCAACTACTCGTTCTAAGCGTCGTTTCAAGTTTTGTAACAACTGTTCAATACGAGCATTGCGTTCTGTATTTAAGAGATAGATAATAAATTCATCCCCACCTAAACGGCATGCCACATCGCTAGCACGGCAATTTTGCTGCAAGATAGTAGCTGTTTCAATTAAGATCCGGTCGCCTTCTTGATGACCAAAGGTATCATTAACCTTTTTAAAATGGTCCAAATCAAGCAGTAACATGACCCCACGACCAGGGGCGTTTCGTTTAATGTCATTTTCAATGAAGCCCTTCGTATAGCTTCGATTAAACAAGCCGGTTAAACCGTCACGTTGAGCACGGTAATTCTTACTGCGCGCATATAAACCAAGCGCCCCTAACATTATAATTACCAAAGCTATAACATACCAATAGCGAGCCAAAATTTGCAGATGGGTCATCTTATATGGCATCCCTGTGGTGTAGCGGATAACAATTTCTTGGAATTCTTCTGGAGAAATATGATTAAAGCTTTTATTCAAAATACTTACAAAAGTCTGGTCTTCAACTAATGGGTTATTCCTAGAATTAGCTGTCTTTAAACAAATTGAGTATGGGAACGTGGCTTTTGACAAGATGGTTAAATTTTCATATTTAGGCATTGCCAAATACCAGCTAATGGCAAATTGATTAATTAAACAACCATCTATTTGACTTGTTCTTACAGCTTCTAAACACTGCACAGTTTTATCGTAAACTTTCCAGCTGATATTAGGTATTAGCTTGCGCACGATCCCAGGTCTAAACTTATTAAATGAAGCCCGGCCTAAGGTTAAATGTTGGCCGTGTACAAAAAACAAATCAGACCTGCCCACTAACACCATTTGGCTCTCGATAATATTGTTAGTAAAGATATTACCATCTCTAATTTTTGGTAACGGTGAAAGCCCACTTTCAACCAATAAATGTAAGGAAGCTTCGCTAGTAATTTCATGCCTAGTAGATGGAATAAAGCGAAACTTAAGTCCGACTGCATCGCCAGCTAAATTCAAATAATCGACAAGAATCCCAGTTACTTCCCCAGTTTCCGGATCTAAGTATGCAACAGGTCTTTCATCCTTAGGCATGGCAATTCTAATTTCAGGTAGTTCTTTGATATAGTCTAATTCCGCCCGGCTTAAAGGGACACTTTCAAAAAATGGAAAATTGATGCGGTTAAGTTCATTACCAAGATTTGGTTCATTGGAAGAAATTAAATCTAAAGCCTCAGTTAGACCTTCTTTTAAGTAGGTATCTTCTTTGCGATGCATGAAATAGTAAATTGCCGTTCCTACTCGTCCGATTTGACGCATATCAGGCTCGGCGCGCATCACATTACAGATAATAGCGTCAACTTCACCTTGATTTAAGGCGGTCACTAATGCTTGGTGATTAGGGTAAGTTTTTATGTTTTTAGGGGTAAAATGTTTTTTCTGAGCGTATTCTAGGAACATTTTATAATATGTGTTCCCTTCTTCCACCCCAAAGGTCATTTTATTAAAGACCGCAAAATCCTCAAACACAAATGAACTGTCTTTTAAAGTCATAACCACGCAATAGACTTTCCCAATAGGGAAAATACTAAAGTTAAATTCTTCCATTCTTTTCGCGGTCATTTGAGCCGGAGATATAAGGTCAACCTTCTTTTCTTTAAGCATCACCAAAAGGTCTGACCAACTTGGAGCCGGCACATAATCATATTCCCAACCGGTCACGTTTGAAATGCGGTTTAAGTAGTCGATTTCATAGCCCGTACATGCGCCGGAAACATCACAAGAGTGGTAACCAGGTAAATCATAAACACCTACTCTAACTACGCGGTGATCTAAAGTTTTTGCCTGACCATTAGGATCTTGTTGCTGCTTGTGATATGGGCAATCTTTAACTTCGGGGGCAAGAGGATCATGGTTACAAGATAAAGCATTTGCTTCTACAGTTTGGGAAACTGCATTGTTAGTAGAAGTCATCTTAGTGTTTGTGGCTTCTTGGTTCTTTACTTCATCTTCGGCCAAAGCTTGGTTAGAAAAACCAAGCATTAACACCACCACGAAAGCACATAGCATCCCTAGCAATCTACGCATGTATATCACCTTGACTTATATTCTTATTATTACTTAGGCACACAATCTTAGAGTTGTGTCGGCAGCCAAATACCGTTGCCTTTTATAAAGGTTAAAAGCTATGATTCTTTTAAATAATACGAGTACCTAATGTCGCTAAAAAACAAACCTTTACACGCATTAATCATAACATAGCAATTATTTTTCCCCCTTAAAAACCGTAGGGTTATTCCTGAATTTGCCAATTTGGTGACAAATTTTTTACCATAATAAATGGCGTTACAAAGCATTTTCATCTTAAAGCTTAATTGTATCTATATTTAAATTCTGCCAATAAAAAAACCGGAGCTAGGCTCCGGAAAAGGATCGAGCGAAACGCTCAAGAGAGAAAACTGTAAAAATTTGTAATTATCTTATTGTTGAAGTAATGAAAGTGCCATTTGAGGACGCTGATTAGCCTGACTCAAAATGCTTTGTGAAGCCTGCTGAATTATGTTCTGTTGAGACATATTAGCAGTTTCTACAGCAAAGTCAGTATCACGAATACGGCTACGAGCGTCGCTTACATTTTCACTAATGTTTGATTGGTTACGAATAGTAGATTCCAAACGATTCTGTACGGCCCCAAGTTCGGCGCGTTTTGAGTCGATTGTAGCCACAAACTTATCCACGTTAGCTAACACATTCTGTGCCGCCCCGGCAGTTGATACGTCAAAACTTAAGCCGCCATCGTTCACCACAAAACCAGATACCTTCGCATCTTGTGCTGTGGTATCAGCTAAAATGGCATCAGTAGGATTTTTATAGGCCGTACCATTAGCCTGTTTAATGTCTAAACTCCCAGAAAGAGACATAAACATACTTGCCATATCAAAGCCAAGTTTAGCCCCAGTCACGTTTGCCCCTTTATCATCGACTAAATTTGCTTTACCAGAGGATAAGGAAATGCCAATAGTCTGATTAGCGTCAGCCCCGACCTGGAACACAATGTCCTTCTTTGAGGTGGTGTAAGTTGAAACTGCTTTAATCGTACCAGCAGTTACAGTTAATTTTGCTTCACCATCTAAAATATTTTGCCCACCGAAGGTAGTATCTTTAGAAATACGGTCAATTTCAGAACAAAGTTGACTTACTTCCTGCTGAATTGCCACACGGTCTTTGTCAGAGTTGGTGCCGTTAGCAGACTGCAAAGCCAAAGTACGCACACGCTGTAACATGTTAGTAATTTCATCCATGGCGCCTTCAGCAGTCTGAGAAAATGAAATCCCATCTTGAGCATTACGGTTACCCTGTTCAAGGCCGTTGATCTGAGAAGTCAAACGGTTTGAAATCTGAAGACCGGCAGCGTCATCCTTTGCGCTATTGATACGCAAGCCGGAAGCTAAACGCTTATAAGTAGTGTCAAGAGAAGAAGTTGAATTAGAAAGATTACGTTTCGCATTAAGTGACGAAACATTAGTATTTACGTATAAAGCCATAACAAAATCTCCAAAGCTCGGTTCGTTCCTTTTGCACTGCACTTATTTTTTTATTATTTTTATTGAATTTAGGTGTGCAGGCACCAGTACTTTAAGGAGGTTTGACGGAGGAGGCGTTTATGCCCCTCAGACTAAAAAAGTTAATCCACCTTCCGTCAACAACCTTTTCTGCCTCAGCAGTACAACTTGATATAAGAAAGAAGCGTGCCAAAATTTAATAAATTTTGTTATGCATTTTTAAAACCCTTATTTTACAACGGTTTTAACACATATTTTTATTTAAACATCATTTAATCGACCCCCAAAATTCGCCCTAATCTTCCAAATAACGACGCTATAATTTCGTCAAAAAAATTAGTTCCACCAAATTACCGGCAAGATTTAGCCGAAGTCGGCAAATTTTCGACAACGTGTCATAAAGGCTGTTAGTCAATTTTGGGGCCGATTAAGCCCAAGCGTTTCACTAGTAACGTTTACTGATGAGTTGAGGCCAATGGTCGATATTGGTATATGGGAAGGATTCCTTTAGGAAATGGTAATTGTTTTAGTGGCACTTGTTTTAAAGCTACTTTTTTAATACTTAAACAATTAAATCCTAAAGAAGTTAATCCTCAAGGTATTACGCTAAAGACCAAGCTACAGGATATTACGCTAAAGATAAGCTACAAGGTAAAGCGAGGTTCAAAGAAAAGAAAAGAAAAGAAAAGAAAAGAAAAGAAAAGAAAAGAAAAGGATAAGACCAAAGCAAACGCTAGAAAGCACGAAAACTTTCAATAACCAAAAACTAGGCTACGCAATCAACAAATCAAAGCCACACCATCAGCAAAAACTTTACTTTAGCTCATTGCAGCTTGAGCGCATAACCTCGTAATTTTGCGCAAAGTTTTTTAAACTTAGGTCAATGCGTTCCCGGTGACGGTTTTGGACAAAGAACAAAGATACATTGTCCGTTCCCGCTTTGGATCTACTCAACATTAAACGGTAAGCTTCTTCAAGTTTGGCGCTTTGTTCGGCATTACCTGTCGGAACCATGACGATATCTCCGGTTTCAACTCTAACCGACAACACAATCCCCGACACGTACTTATGGGGATCATCAGGTTCATCCGTAAAAAAGACTACAGCCTTGTTTTCAGGTTCCATAATATCAGTAGATAACGCAGGCATTCTTAGAACTATCCCCGGCACAGGAACAGAATGACGACAACCTATACGCATTTCAAAGGATCTAACTAAGCCTTTTTGACGCCATACAAGTTCTGAGATTAGCATACCTTTTTCGCTAACTTGAGACGAGGCTGCTTCTAAAGTCCAGCCCTCAATAACCTCAGAGTGGGCAATTCCTATGCCGCCCCCAAAGCTTCCAACTAAAACCATCCCCCAAAGAACTAGTTTGAAATGAGCTAAACAGCTTTTAAGCTTTGGAGTGTTGGTTACTTTAGTTACTTTTGTTACCTTTGTGGCTTTGGTAATTTTAGTAGTTTTAGTGGCTTTAGCTCTAACACTATAAGAAAGCCTCTTCAAAGCTATCAAATTTAAAGCTTGTAAATTCTTCTGGAGAATTGTTTTTAATCGCTTACAACCTTGCATCGAAATAGCCGGCTCCAATTAGCGCAAATATAAAACAGTCAATGACCTAATAAGATCTCGTTTACGCATAAACTTACATAAACTTATGAACTACCTAAAATCCTAATATCTTCCTAAAAATTTAATCCCAAATTACTTAGAAATTTGCTTAAGTTTACGAACGTTACCATCTAGGCTACGACAAAAAGTTTCTTTTTCGCCAGCCGTTAACACTACCGCACACTTTTCCCCTAAGGCGTTTACATAATCTTCTGCCCACACGCAATCATCTAAAGCTGTATCTTTACAAGTTACCGGAGCAATAGAATCATAGTTTACAGCTTCATAGTTTTCAGGTTGCTTCTCGCTGTGAGTAGCACATCCCATAAGTAATCCCAACCCAAGCCCCAAGGTGGCTGCTTGACGAACAAAAACACAGCATAGGCTAGATTTTTTCATGTAAAACTCCATCGCTAACGCGTAAAACTAATAAAAACCCCAAAATAAGAACTAAAATCCAACGTTTAAATAATTCAATTTGTTAGCTCTAATTAAATCTCACTAGCCAAAAGAACTAGAACTAGAACCATAAATAAACCATTTTACAGCAGGCAAGCTTGGCAAACGATTAAACTTAACCATGATTAAAAATCGTTCTACCATTGATTTCACCACGGCCAAGCCAAACGTTGATGTTCAAGCAAAAATGTTCAAACGAAACGTATTTTTAATTATACAAAAGCCACACCACATAAACAATGTGATAGTAATAATCAGCAATTTTAAGGAAATAGGAAAAAAATAGAAATGGAAAAAGATAGGAAAAAAAAGTAAAAATGAAAAAAATTAGGAAACCCCCACACAAAAAATTCAAAGTAAAGCGTATGTGAAAAACATTTAGGCCGACTCCAGCAACTACTAAGCAATGTTCCCCCAAATAATCAAAAAAGCCTTAGAAAAATCTATTTCCTAAGGCTTTGAATTTTAGTTTTGTGGTTAGAAATACAACGAGTTCTAACCTGTTCTAACTTTTAATTTCCTAGTACAAGCGAATCCAACTTGCTCTACGCATATTTGGAGTTCTCTTATCTGGAATTGCAATAGCAGCGACCCCTGATGTAGTGGTTTTGTCACCACTCCCATCGTAAGGCACTTGTACAATTAACTGTCCATCATGCACAGTAGCCACCATTTCGTTAGCCAAACCTTTAATTTCTTGTTGTAGGACGGTAGTACCATTATCCACATTCATGGTATATAGGTAAGATCTACCCCCGGTTTCACAAGAATCAGAAACATTTGGTATAGCACTGACAACATAGACAGTTTTATTGATAACTAATGGACTACGGTAGATACGTTCGCCAGTCAAATCTTTAGCCTCCTCGCCAGAGAACGCATTAAGGTCCATGTACCAACCATTTTTAAGCTTTGGTTTATCAGCAGAAGTGGTTGATGCCAACCAATTACCTGTACATTCCCCCTCAGCATAGCCATTTAACTTGTTTCGTTTGCACGTATTATCTCCCACGTGCTTAATTGGCATCAACATGCTTCTATCCATGGTATTAGTTCCAGTTGAAGAACCATTGTCGCGATTTAAACAATACATAGTCTGTACTTGCTTAAGCGAATCTGGCGTATCATCAAACGGAGTCCAATAAGAACCAGTCCCAAAGAGTACTGCATAACCACCTGATGCTAACGCAGCCACAGCTGGACGAGCAGTGATCTTTTGTGGCTTACCATCTTTATCTTTATCTTTGGCTTCAAAGGCAACTATAGGTTGATAATCTGTAGCCTGTTCATCGGTAATTCCCGAACATTCGTTAGTAAAACCCCAACAATCAGGTCTACCACTAACAGCTCCATTAAGCTTGATTTGATAGAGTCTACCTAAGGTATCCCCCACAAACATAGAGATTGGTTCCAAGCCCTTAGAGGATTGGCGAGCATAGATTTCAATCGGTGAAATCGCACGATTAGCCTCTTTACCTAAAAGAATTTCTGCTTTTACATTAAGTTCTGGCTTCTTGCCATCATCGCTAAACCCTTGAACTACAAGCACCCCTGGTTTAACAGCATTATAGCCACTTGAGTAAATGAAGTAGTCTTTATTATTAACTGAATAATAAATTGGAGCTTCACGAGATTGGCCTACCAACTTAGAATCCGAAGATTTTAATTCCCATCCATAAAGGTCATCTTTGATAGCCTTAAATCTACCTTCAACACTAGAGTTTTGAGTACCAAAAATTTTAGTTAAATCAAGTAAATAACCACCCTTAAAATTAAGGCCTAAAGTGCCATAAAGATAAGTGTGTACTGTACCATCAATAGTTTTACTAAAGGTTTTTGGTGTAGAATCAACAAAGAACTTATGGTTAGTTTCATACAAAACTTCAGCTGTACGCAAGATTTCAGTTCGCACTTCAGTTGGAATGAATGATACTAGTGGTTTACCAGTAGCTTCATCTAAGATATGTAGCATCCCATCATTTGCTCCTACTGCAAGTAAGAATTGGTTGCCAGCTTGAACCACCGCCACGTCAGAATTAACGATATCACCTAATACAAAGTGTCTTTCGCCTTCTTTGCGTTCACGTAAAACGTTAAAATCGTCTGTAGCTACAGCTTGTTCATATTCTTCAATTGAGCCTTCATGTTTTGCTTCGCCTCCTAGCCAGCGTATAATGTATTTTAAACGAGTGCCTGTTGGATGCTCAATTCCATCCGTGCCAAATATATCAAGCCCCAAATCTGCCAAAGTAGATTCATCGTCAGCATCATTTGAACTCACATAAACTCGTTTAAGCCCGTTGTCATAAGTTACAATTAAACGATCTTCCGGCGTCATCTTAGAAAATTCATACGCTGCATTCCACCACCCATTCTGTTCATAGGCTTCACACCCGCTTTCCCAACAACCTTTAAGATCGTTTAAAATTGCAAAGTTATAACTTCCTGTAGCCCCATCAACTGGTGACTTATAAATCGTACCAAACCAATTCATTGGGTTATAAGATGTAGCATAAACTGCAGTTCCATTAGTGGTGTTTGTAGTTTGAACTGCAAACGAAGAAGCCGAATGATAACTAGATAACAAGAGATTGATGAGCTTTCTGATGTTTTTACGGAATTCTGCCGGGTTAGTTACATATGAAAAGTTAACCGGGTCAGCATTGTCGTTACCATCACGTTGGTCAAAGGTATAGCCAGCTTTTGCGGCATACCATAAAGGACTCTTTAACCAAACGTCTCCACTCTCACTCTTACTTACTTTAAAAATACGACTTGAGTATGTTATACCCACG
>OQVS01001593.1_pt1 | contig 15305 bp, 13 predicted proteins | sample 1691601 | NCBI WGS metagenome assembly OQVS01 (sample SAMN03418268, study PRJEB22391) | human gut metagenome | biome: human-gut; feature: organic feature; material: feces | host: Homo sapiens | place: Tanzania | collected 2013-01
AACTGTATCGCTGCGCCTATGCAGAGTCCACGGGACGAGCTTGATGTAAGGCTTCCGCAGCATCTTCATGTAGTCATTCAGCCGTTCCGCGTGCGTCGTCAGTATCTCCGCCATGGTCAACTCCCTCCTTCGCTTATTCCGCCAAAGTGATTTCCTTGATAGCCACCGTGAAGGCGGCGCTCGTCTTGCAGATCACGCCGATGCCGTTCGGGATCTCGCACATGGCGATCGGGCTGAGCGCATCCAGCGAATACACTCTTCCGTACTCTCCGTCTTCGTTGACGTAGATTTTTGCATTCCCGTCAGCGTCCGCAAAGACCGCGACGGCATAGCCCCCAATCGCCCCAACGCCCAGAATCGTGCTGTTTTGTGGCGCGAAATCATCGGTGTATCTGATTTGCCCATCACCGTATCTGCTCACGAGACGGTATCCCGTCTCCGTGGACTCTGCATAGGCGCAGCGATACAGTTTATTGTCATCCGCAGGGATGAGACCGATCTTCACCGCAGCCGGTGCGTCGATTGTCCAATCGTTGTGGTCAACTGGTCCGGATGCGCTCAGCGTCCCTTCAAGCAATTTCCCTTGCGCCGTAAGCACCGCCAGACGATTTGTGCCGCTGGAATCCTTGCAGGAGGCAATGTCAATGATCTCACCATCCGTCGCAAGAATCTGCTGCGCGGGGTTTGTGGATACGTCCGCCGATTTAGAAACGTAGAGTATAACAGGCTTTCCCGCCGCGTCCTTGCCGCCAGAATAAATGTAGCCGTTGCCGCCACCAGCGATGCAGTTCATGCGCACGCCGGCCTCGGATGTGATTTGGAAGACCTGATTTTTTGCAATAAAGTCTTCCGTCGTTATCATCATTTTGCATCTGTTCTTGTAGAGAGTACCGCCGTCCCTGTCCGTCAGCGGGATGTCAATGCGAGCGTTGCTTACAATCATTCCAGCGGCAGGGTACGTACCTGTTACGTTCATTTTATACTTGCTAGCCTGCCCGCTCGCGGGAGATATCGTCCCGAAGATATTCCAGTCCTCATCGTTTCCGACCATCAGATACTGGTCGTTGTGCTTTCCGCATCCCTTCATGTTGTCGGTATACGCGAACTGTCTCAAATCCGCGATAGAGATGGGCGAGACCACGCTTACATCGCAGGTTTTGCTCGCCGGTGCGGTGTAGTTCGTCCCCGCCGCCACGCTCACCGTGATCTTCGCGCTGCCGCTGGACCTGCTCGTCACTGTCACCGTGTTTCCGCTTACGCTCACCTCGGCCGCCGCAGGATTATCGCTCACAGCGCTGATTTCCCCGTCGCCGCTGCGCGTCACCGTAATGGTCCTGCTCCTTGTCGTGTCGTACATCTTTATGCTGCTGGGAGAAATGCTGAGGCTCCCCGCCGCCTTGTTGATTTTCCACACAACGTTCTTTGCCGCCGTAGCTCCATCCGCCCACTGGTAGTTGCTGCCCAGCGAGAATGTCGCCGTATAGCTTCCTGCATTCGTTCCGGAGGTCGCTCCGCTTAGCGTCATTTTACCGCTGTCGTAGTTGCTCCAATCAGGCGATTGCGCTTCGCCCGTGTACGTCAGCGTCCCTAACTGTGCCGGAGTTGCGACGCTCATTTTCCCGATGCTCCAAGTCACCGTTTTCGCTTCGGTCGTCCCGTCTTCCCAGCAATAGTTGTTTGTGTTTTTCAGCCGCACGAGAACGCTGTATGTCCCTGCGTTTACCTCTCCATCTACCGCCTGCATCTCCTGCGTGTTCGGGTCGTAGTTTTCCCACGAAGGGACCTGCGGCTCTCCGTTGTACGTCAGGCTGCCGAGCTGTGACGGGACGGTGACGGGAATCCTCGATACGGAAATTGCAACGTTAGCTGTTCTGGTATTCTCTCCGTAGGAGTAGAATATCTGGACGAATTCGTCGTTGATCGTGAGCGCTGCATTAGGCACATAACGGTAGTTTTGCACAACCTCCCTTGTGCCGTTCGAGAAGATCGCGGTAACGACCATTCCCTTTGGCGAAAAGAATTCGTTTACGAGATACGCTGTTTTTTCAGGCGGCGCGGTAATTCTGATATCCTGTAGCACCACAGGCGGCATAGGCATCAGGGCGTCTCCCTGCGCCAGAATGATTTTCGCCGCCTCCGCGCTTGCCGTCTCTACCCACGGGAGCGACACGATCTGCGCCTGCTCCCTCGTTCCGTCCGCCGTGCTCATGCTTACCGCATCGCTCGTTCGGATTTGCCAGATATCGCCCTTCCGGTTTTTCAGAAATAGCGTCCGCTGTGTCACGCTCAGCGCATAGATGCGGTCGCGCAGCTCCGTCGTGTCGCTGTAATTGCCCTCGCGGTCAATACTGCCGATCAGGCTCGTCAGCGTCCCGCTCCTGTAGTTCGAAGGGGACGGCTGCACCGTCGGATACGGCGTAAAGTTTTGCAGCACTCCCGGCTGGTTGTTGTTGCTGATAGCGCCGCTTGCAAGGTTCTTTCCAAAGCGGAAGATGCTTTCCGGGCGGTACGCGCCGTTCTCGTCCTTCGTGCACTCGAGCACCGACCAGTCCCAGAAAACCGGCATGATTTCTTCGCTGATGATCGGCGTGGTCGTATAAGTGTCCGCGCCGATTCCGAACATATAGTACCGCACCGCAACCTGCGACCTTGCCCCGCAGTCTACGACCGCCAGTTTCTCAAGCGGAACATCGGCAACGTGCCTGAGCGTCTGCGCTCCCGTCTCGTACCTGTAAATGGAAAAGCCTTGCAAGCCGCTGCCAAATATGCCGTTCAGATTTCCCGCTTGCAGTCCATCTGTAAAGTTCGCCAGCAAAAGCGTGCTTTCGTCAAAGTTCGGGATAAATGTACCATCTCCAAAAAGGTCCTCCATCTGCTGCGCCGTCAGGCTCTGTGCGCTCACCCACAAATAGCTCGTTGACTGCGCCCCAGCTACCACCAGTCCCGTGATCGTCGCGTTTCCAACGGCGACAGAGCCCGCCCGTTGCGTCAGTTTCTCACCCGTCGATTGGCGCGGGCGCAGCCCCACCATCGGATGAAGCCCCACGTCCGGATAAAGCCCGTTCGACCGGCTCACCTGCCGGAAGTAGACCGTATTCGGCGTCAACGCCACAAGAAATTCCGTCCCGATTCGCAGTATCCCGTAATTCTGGTAAATGACAGTGTTCCCGCGCTTGATAGTCAGCGAATTGGCCGCCGCGTTGATCGTAATATCGCCCTGATCCGTCTTCACCGTCACGACCGTTGCCGCCTGCGCTATTTTCCCCTTCCACACCACGGTCCACGGCGCTTCGTATTTCATCGGCTTGCCCGTCACGCTGTCCCACGTGACCTTGCTCCCCGCCGGGAGTTCCAGCGTCCCCCCGCTGATCTCATAGCTCCCGCTCGGAGTCCCCTCAATGCTTGCAAGGCGCGGCCACGTGATGTATACGCCGCTCACCGCCCTTTTGCAGCACACCTGAACCGCCGCCGTGGAGGACGCCATCTCGTAGCTCACTGTAAAATAGACCCATCCCGTATCGGCCTGCGCACCGTTTTCCGTCTGTACCTGTAGCCGAACGCCGTAAGTCTCCCCGCTGAAAAGTCCATCGTACTTAAATTGCAGCTCGCCCGTTCCATAGATGCGTTCCGTGTCATAGAGCGGCTCGTTTTCCGACCCTTTCGCGCACAGCCTCCACCGCAGCCAGTTCAGTGTGTCTCCCTGCGCTTGAGAATACGAGCCTGTAAAGGTATGCTCCTTCGCAGAAAGCGGCGCAGGAATATCCTCAATTGAGAGCATCGGGTCGGTGCGTGTGACGAATGCGCTCGCGCTCATTTGCGTCACACTTTCGTTTTCGCCCCAATACTGCGTGATGGAGAGCTTGTAGTTTTCTCCGTTTTTGACACCTGCGCCGGAAAGCGCGCTCGCAGGAATCGTATAACTGAAAAGCTGCGATTCTCCTGCGTAATTCGTCCCGTAAAACGGGCATCCGTCCGTGCGTTTCCCGGTCGTATAGAGCTGCGTGCTCGCAGCATCGTTTCGATAGATCGTGATAGAAAACGCCGTCAGCGCGCTCGTGCCGTTTACCTGCCACGTCACCGGCAGCGCCTTCGTCGCATCCACCACGCCGTTGCCCAGCTCGCCCCACAGCGAAGGGGAAATATTCGTCGGCTGATAAATTGCCATGCCTTCTTCCTCCCTCACATATTGTTGTAGTTTCCAAGGCTTCCGCCCAACTGCGTCATACGGAGCAGCACTTCTTCAAACGAAAGCGACCTTGCATCCTGTGCGCTGATGCGCACTCCGTTTACGGTATAGGAGGTATTCGTCACGTTGGAATTCGTCACCGTTCCACCTGCCGTCACCGGCGTTCTGTCCGTAACGCCGTACAGGAAGCCAAGCTCACTCATGCGTTTCTTGAATGTTGCATCTGCCTCCGGGGAAAGGAGCTTTTCCGTCAGGCTCGGCGGCAGCACCGTCTCCGGCCTGTCAGTCTCCTTGATGCCGCCCGTGCCGTGGAGCCATCCACCCTGATCGTATACGTCGTATCTCCCCGTGTAGCTCTCTGTGGTCATGCTTCGGTCGATCAGCACCGACTGGTACGACCCGTCAGGGTTTACCGCCGTGATCTGATACGCTCCCGCCGCCGTCACTACCCAGTCACCCACATTGAGCCCCGGAGGGGCGCTGCCGTTGCTTCTTACCTTGGCGATCCTGCGGGACGGGTTTGGCGTCCCGTAATTATACTCGCCGTTGTAATTGCCGGTCGTCTGGTTTTTGTCTACCAGCTTGGATTCGTAGCTTCCGTCCGGTCGTACCCCCGTGATCTCGTAGGTCCCGCCTCCCGTAACCACGCGGTCGCCCACTCCCAGCCCGCCGGGCGCGCTGCCGTTTGCGAGCACCTTGACAAGCCGGTTCGCCGTCTGCTCCACGCGGTCGCCGAAAATGCTCAGGTCGATGCCCAGTGCTTCAAAGAGATCGCGGTTTTTGAGGATCTGCTCTCTCAGCGCCGGTGTCGCGTTTTCTGCAATGTCCTTGAGAATGTCGTTGATCTCGCGCACTGGGTCGTTGAGCGAATCCATGATGCGATTCCACGCGTTTTCCAGCGCATCATAGTGAGCGTTGATCTGCTTCTTTTTCTCTTCCAGCGCCGCGATCTCCGCGTCCCTGTCCAGCTTTTTGTTGTAGTCTGCAAGATCGTCCTTTGCCTTCTCCAGCGCATCCTGCGCGCTCTTGAGGGCATCCTCGGCGTTCTTTACATTTTTCTCATCCGCGATCCATTCCCACTGGTTTGTCTTTGCGTTGTAGGTGCGCACGGTTCGCTCGTTGCGCGCCTCAAGCAGCGCCTTCTGCTTTTCGAGCAGGTCGTTCTGCCTTTCCGTGATGGCCGCGCGCTTTTCCTCAATGGCAAGCGCCGTGTCCTCGGCTTCGTTCTTTTCCTTCAGCGCGTCGATCTGTGCCTGAATCGCGTCCAGTTCTGCGTCTCGGTTCGCTTTCGCTTCGTCCAGTTTCTTCTGCACCGCGCTGTCCAGCTCGGAAAGAAGGCTTTTTTGCAGCTCTGCGATCTTCTCCTGCCAGTCGTACCATCCAGCGGAAAGGGCGTTGATCTCGTCCTGACTTGCGCCGATGGAGCGCATATATTCCGCCTGCCGGTGCAGCGCGTTCTGGATGGCCTTGATCTTCTCCACCTGCTCGCCCACGCTCTTGCCCTGCTTTTCCATCAGGGTAAGCTCGCTTTTGAGCAGTGAAACATTTTCCTTGTGCGCCTCAAGCTGCTTGTCCGTCTGGCTCTTGGTGCTCCCGGAGGAAGGCTTTTCTCTGCTCGGTGGCCCTCCGCTTGGGATTCCGCTGGATTCCGGCGTGTAGAAGTTGGTCAGGCTGCCCCACAGGGCGTTCATGTAGTTCTGCTTCGCCTTGAGCATAGCGTCATGGCTATCCTCGGCAAGCCCCGCCTGTAGCAACCCCTTTGCCGCCGCGCGGATCTGGTTGCTCATGCTGTTCTCGTCCATGCCGAAAACGGCGGCGATTGCGCTGGCCGCATAGCCCGCCTGCGTCGCCAGTGTCCGCAGCGCCGCGATCTGCTGTGAGAAGTTCAGGTTCTGGTTGTTTGCCGCCACCATCTCTGCGGACAGATCATAAAGGCTTTTAGTGGCGTTTTTTTCTTCCGCGGCCTGTTTCAGAAGGCCATCAACATAGTTGTTAATGTAACCGACAGCCCCATCATAGGCTTTCTCCATGGCCAGAAGGGCGTTGTACATCGCCTTCTGCTCGTCGGTTGCTTTGTCGTACCCAATGATGTCAATAGCAGCCGCTAAGCGGATCGCCTCCGAGCGAGACCGTTCAAATCCCTTGATGTTTTCATCGGAAACCTTCTTGTTCTTTTGTAGCTCGGATGTGTAGTTTTGCAGCTCGCCAGTCAGCAGACGGTAGTAGTCACCATCGGCAGTAATTGTGGTGCTTGGCGTGGAAACGAGTTTCCCCCTCACACGCTGCTGGCTATATGTAGTCGTGACGCGCGAAGCGTTGTCGAGCTGATCCTGCGCCTTTGTTTTTTTCAGCTCCTTGTAGTTTTCGATCTGGTTCCGAATCTCGGCATTTTCTCGTTCAAGAGCATCCCGCTCCGCAAGAATCTCAGTCGTTCGCTCGTTCCATGGGATATTATTGATTTCTTCCAGTCTGCTCTTATTGTCATCCAGTTTTTTATTATTGGACTGAATGTCGCCATTTAGGTCATCAATAGACTTCCTTGCATCTTCTGTCGCATCCAAAAGAATCTTTAAGGTTGCCGCCGCCGCAGCGATTCCGAGTATCCACGGATTAAGTGTTGCGATGTTCAGAGCAACAGCTGCCTTTTTTGCTGCGCTCGCAGCTCCCGCTATTCCATAAAGCCCTGCGGCAACCGCGCCAAATGTCACAACCGCTCTTCCAAAATCCGTATTTAGCAGATTTACCGTTGCGATTAACCCATCCAAGGAGACCTTGATTTGATCGGTCTCAACGAGGTTGGAAACGAATTCAGCCCAGCTGTTTTTCAGGATGTTGGTCTTGCGTGTCCAGCTGTCCAGCGCATTCTCAACTTCTTTGTCTGCGCTTCCGATGGCATTCCCGTAGTCGGCCAGCATGGACTCGTACATGTCCCAGTTCTGGATCAGCGCGAGCAGCTGCGAGGTGCGCAGCTTTCCGCCGATGTCGCTGACCATTTCCATCAGCTTCTGCTCGGTCAGCAGCCCGTCCTTCATGCTCTGCGCAAGACCACCGATGGCCTTCATCGGGTCAATGACCTCACCGGTCGCCTGCGCCGCATCGTAGGCATCCTTTGCGTAAATCTTGATGACATCGCGCAAACCCGCGATCTCGCCGGTCGTCCACGTCACGCCCTCGTCGATCTCCGTCTTGGTGTCACCCACGATGTTGAGAACCAAAGCGCGGAACGCGCGGGCGGCCTCTGTTCCGCTTCTCTGCGTTACCGCCGTGATCGTACCGATGGCAGCGGTCAGCTCGTCGATGCCGACGTGCGCCTGTGCCGCGATGGGCGCCACCGTGCCAAGTCCTTCCGCAATCTTGGATAATGAGGTGGCGTACCTGTTATCAATCTGGTTTGAGCCGTCCAGCACCTTGCTCAGTGCTTCGATGTTGCCCTTGTACTGGTACGCTGCATCAACGGAAAGGAGGAACTGCTGCGCCGTTTCTGCATTGGTGTCGCCAACGAGTTTTGTCTTCGTCGCCAGCTCGGCAAGGTCTGCCGCCTGACTTCCGTAGCCCGCGCGGGCAAATGCCGAAACGGAGCTGAGATATTCGTACGCGACTTCTCCGTAAGCGGAAGCGACCTTATAAGCCTTCTCGCTCAGTGCGTCCAGCTCCGCCGCCGTCGCCCCCGTGACCTTGCGCACGGTCACAAGCTCGTCGTCGACCTTCTTCATCATGTCCAGCGCATCGGTGATAGATCTGATGCTCGATGCCACAAGAGCGTTTAGAATCTGCCATTTACCGATTTCACCCATCAACTGGGCGATGCTTTTTTGAGCTTCATTCGCGCCCTCAGATAGTTTCTGAAAGCTTCTCCCTGCACCCTTCCCAACTTCCTGCGCGGCACCACCGACTTCGCCAAGTTGTTTTTTTACATCCCCAAGGCCGGCCGCCTTTATATTTATTTTTACGTCCGCGCCCTTTTGCTGTAAACTGATGACCGCTTTTTCGATCTTCTCAATCTTTGCAGCAGACTCTTTCTCGCCACTTACATTTACTTTAATCTGGATAACTTCCATCAGTTCACCGTCTTTCCGCAAAATTACCTTGCCTTTTTCTGGTTTTTTTCATATAATCAAGAAAGAAAGGAGTGCTGTTTATGGGTATTTTTAACGCCATGTGTTTAGGTGCCGCGATATCGGACTCTCTCGGTTATGACCCTGCTCGAAAGGCGGGAATGCAGGCTATGTTTGCAGAGTTTGATCGTCAGGTTCAGGAAAGAAAAGTTGTTGAAAACGCGGGAAATGCAATGGATAGCGACACTCGTTCTGCTTTGGAAATTATTCTGTCGTTGTCCTCTGATGACGAATTGTCCTAATTGTCCAGCGTGTGTTGTACGGGAAACCCATTCTTTCTCAGCCCTTGCGCAAGCGCCCATCCCGCATTGACAGATTTTTCTGACATTTCAATAAACGGACGCGCAAACGGCATATGGTACGCTTCGTTTCCTTCTTCCACGATTTCTACGAGGTTCGCCCCATTCGGGTTTTGCATTGGCGTGTTGTTCTCCACGACCAAAACATGTCCCTCTTCCAAGTGCGCATCATAGTTGGTTGTGTCGGAAAGGCCGCCATTGTCCATTCGTCTCGCCCCCGGATTCTGCGGCGCATAAGCGTCATAAACCCGTTTATGCACCTGCTCGCTCATCTCCACTCGCACAGCGTCAGCCACATCTTCCGAAAGTGCGTTATCTATTGCGTTGTCAAGTCGTGACATGATTGCTTGATATTCCGCTAATACGCTCACGCATCCGCACCCCCGTTCCGCTCAAAAAAAGAAAGGCTGAGTTCCCGGAATCTCCGGTTACTCAGCCCCTCTTGGCTCTTCTGGCCGCCCGCTTGCGGTCAGGCATTTATCCACTTCTTCGTCCTCCAACCATTCCGGTGCCTTCACCGCATTGGTCGTCTTTATCAAGCGCCAAGGCGCGATCTCCCTCGTGCCCTCGCGCTCGCCCCCTCTTGCGAGGGGGCTTTTTTTAGCCGCTCACTACCGCGAGATTCGCCGTGCAGGTGAACTGTGCAGCACCCGCCGCAGGATAGGTGACGGTGATCTTTCCGCTGCTTCCGGCGGTCGCGCCCGCCGTGATCACTCCGTCCGGCGAAACGCTCGTGCCGCTCGGTCCGCCCGTCAGCTCGTACTTCACCTGATTGGCGGGAACGATGTCGACGAGCTGTCCGTTTGCCATCACGAACTTGGCGTTGACCTTCGCCGTACCGCTCACGGGGACATTCACCACGCCGCCCACGATGGCAAGGCCCTTGATGTCGGCTCCCGCCTCATCAGGAACGTAGAGGTAGTGCGCCAGAACGCTTTCGCCGCAGTTGTCGCAGGTGCCGGAAACCACGTCCTCGTCCGCGGTCAGGGCCTGTCCGGTGTAGCTCGTGGTGTCGGGCGTCGTCTGGTCGCCAACAATGCCGCCGCCGTCTCCGTTGAGCTTCAGCGTCGGCACAATAGCGTACAGCCAACCGACGCGCGTTCCTCCGTTGCTCTCGCTGTTCGCGTTGGCGTAAACGGCCATTTGCAGCGTCCAGTGCAGCACCTTCGGGTTCATCATCGAGGTGATGGTGCCGAGCTGTGCATTCGCCTTGTTGACGAAGTACCACACCTTGTACTGCTCGCCGCTCTTCGCGGTGAATCCGGTCACAGTTCCGTCCGCAGTAATGGGATAGGGGATGCCGTCCTGCGCGATCAGCGAGCTTTCGCCCACAGTCTGCACGTAGCACAGCACCTTGCTCATGCCCACCTGTGCGACCGGTGCGCCGGAGGCAACGCTCACCTTCAGCACCGCGCTTTCTGCGGTCACGACCTGACACACGGGCGCGGGCGCGTTATAGCGCAGCGTACCGCCCACCTGTGCCATCTTCATGGCGAGGTTGAATGCAGCGGAGATGCCGTTCACGGTCACGGCGCTGTCGCTGCCCAGCATCGTGGCGATGGCGTTGCCCAGTCCTGCGCGGATCTCGCCCATCGTCAGGCTCGTCTGGAAGTTCGCGGTCTGGAACTTGTTGTCATAGAAAAGGATCTGTCCGGTCTTCGGGTCTGCGCCAATGCCGAGGCACGTTCCCTTGAGGTAAAGTTTCGGATCGGTAAACTGGATCATACTCTCAACTCCTTTGAAATTTGTCGTCTGTTGTTATCCTTGCGCCTGCTGCTCGGCAACGGCTTTCGCGCCCGCGCCGCCTGCAAAGCGGTCGAGTGCGATCAGGGCGCCGCTGCCCTGCTGCATTCTGCTGAAAAACGGGCTGGGATACGGGTTTCCACCCTTCCACTTTGCGCCGTTCGCTTCGCTCACGCCGCACAGAAGGTATCCCAGCACACGCGCGTAAGTATCCTTTCGGTCCATCAATTTCTTAATGGGCCATTCCATGATGGTTTTCTCGTCCTCGCGGCTCAGCGCCGCCACGGTACTGAAAAGCTCTCCGAAATCACCGCTCAGCTTCGCGCTCCTTTGCTCTGCAATGTCGCGCTCCGCCTCCACAAGCTCGGGATTCGCATCCGCGCTCACCAACTCCACGCCGTTTTGCGCCGCAATGATCTCCCGCAGTCTTGAAAACTGCACCGGCGTGATGCTCTGCATCGTTTCTCCGTCCTGCGAAAATTCCACCGCCCGCAGTGTCGACGGGTCGCTTTCATCCACCCGCAGTCGGAACCGTTTCAGCGTTTGCTCCGCTTCCTCGTCTGCCCGCCCAAGCCGCAGGGCGAGTGACAGGAGCAGGAGCGAGCGCGCAAACAGCCCCGTCGGCAGGCCGTCGCTGTCTTTGGTTACAGCCTCGTAGTCCATTGCGTAATACGCGCTGAGCAGCGGCATGGAGAGATACCTTACAGGGAGTGTCTGCTGCATCAGCTCGAGCGCCGGCCGCGCCAGCACAAATTCATCCCATCTGGATACAGGGATCGGGTACAGGGTAATGCCGTCCGTTTCGATCTTGCTGTACGTCCGCACGGCTTTTTTGATAGCAAGAGAAAGTTCCATTTTTTTATTTTCTCCTTCCTCGCATATCCGGAATTTTTATAAGGCGATTCCCGCCTGAGCGAAAAATGCGATGATCGCGGCGCCCGCCAGAAGCCAGATGACCTTGTCCACCATGTTCTCCCAGCGCTCGGCAGGTCTCCCCTCCACCGCCGTCATCTTCTTGTCGATCTTATCGACTTTTTCCGAAATGTTTTTCTGCTCCTCCGCCACCAGCTTCACGCTCGTGGTCAGCTCGTTCATTGCCTTTTGGCTTTCTTCCACCGCAACCATGCGGTGCTTGAGCGACTTGATCTCATGCTCGTGCCCTTCCAGGGCGATAGCTACATCCTGCATTTCCATACTCATGTGGCTGTCCTCCGTGATCGTATTTCTTCTATCTCAAAAAGCGGTCACGGCGCCGTCCGCTGCATCGTCGCTCTCCGCCCATTGGATGCTCATCTTGACCTCGCGTCCCACCAGTGTGCCCGTCTGGTCATAAATTGACCTGCTCCCGTTGTCCCCGTGCGCCATGCGTGAAAAATCACATACGCCGATGCCCGCCATGTTTACGCCGTGCAGCGCCTCGATGATGCACTGCTCGATGTCGTATGCGCGGGAATATGCGTCCGTCCTCGTCGTTGTCTCCTGATTCACGTTGCAGGTGATGATGAATGTCACGCCGATGCGCGCCTTGTAGGAGTTCTCCGCAAAAACGCGCCCCAAAAAGCAGCGGATCGTCGTCTGCGCTTCGGTCTGCGCCTGCCCGTCAAAGCGCTGGGCGTAGAGCCGGTAGCCCTTCGGGTGCTTTTTCTTCATCTCTGCGCTGTCCACCACGGGCTGTTCGCCGTCAAAAAGCATACTGCGCTTTTCTGCCGCCGTCGGAAGCGAGCTTGCGAGCGGTCTTGCCCCGTCATACCACAGATACTTGGCAAGCCGCACGCGCGGCCTTGCGTTGTCATCCTGCGGCATATATCCCGCCGCATCGGGCAGGTCGAGCAGGTAAAGGAGCAGCTTTTTCGGCAGCTCCTCCGCCCCCTTGAACGTCAGGTACGAAGGGTGTACGCGCTCGTAGGGGTAGGTCGCGCTTTCAAAGTTCGCGCTCATTTTCCTTCACGCTTCTTTCGAAATGCTTCCAGCTCGTCCCTGATCTCTCCGGTCTGCTCAGCAAGCTTCTGCACCGCCTCCGGCGTCATGCTCTGCATCGCCATCTGCTGCATCCGCGAAACAGGGTCGTTCATCCCCTGAAGCATCGCGTATACCTCTGCGTTGAAGCGCTTTTCCAGCTCCTTGTAGTCGGCGATCAGGTTGTTTGCCTTTTCTCCCGTCTGGCCGCCGCGCGCCTTCATCGCTTTCAGCTGTCCGAGGATGTGTCCGCCTGCCCACCGGTCGTAGTCATCCGCCGCCAGCAGGAACTTCGTTCCCTCCGCCGGTTCGATCTCCTGCATCAGATAGAGCTTTACCAGCGCGCCCATCATGTAGCGGCTCTTGCGCTCTCCGTTTTCCTTGAAGAACGGAAGAACGGTGTCGTCCGTCAGCCGCATTTCCATGCGTTCAAAGCAGTCCGACGCGCAGGCGCGCAGAAACGCCATCTTTTCCATCAACGGCACATAATCGCGCGCTGCTTCCATCATTTCGTCTGTCAGTTTTTTGTATTCCATAATTTAAGTTCCTTTCAGATATTTATGGATTTTTGCATTCCTTCAGCGGGCATCGTGCCCCGTCGGGAGATACCTCGCACCGCCCCGTATCGGGGCAGAAAAACTGATGCGCGCACCAGTCGCTTTCGCTGTTGTGCTCGTCCGCGCAGCAATGCAGACTCACATCTCCGATCTTTCGGTAAGCGTATGGGCAGTGCTCCATTTTATATTCCCTCCAGTCGGATGCTCGCGCTCGCGCTTGCATCGCCGCATTTTGCCGTCACCGTCAGCGGCGTTTCGCTGCCGCCCCAGTTCTGTATCGTCACCTGATTTCCGAGCACTGCGGCGGTATAAGCGTCCTCGCTCGCACCGGAAATTTCCCATGTCACGGCGTTGTCCTTCTTTTCCCCACCTTCGTAGTAGGCCGCCCGCAGCGTCGCCGCGTCGTAAGCGCCGATCATTTCAGGCGGTTCGGTGAGGAATCTGACCTCCGCGCCGCTCTTTTCGTCTGCAACGCTCAGTGTGATCCTGCTTTCGATCTCCTGGTTCTGTGCCAGCCGCGCCGTGATCGTGCAGCTGCCAGCGCTTACGGCAGTCACAAGTCCTCCCGCATCCACGCGCGCCACCGTTTCGTCGCTCGTCTCCCAGAAATACGAAACCGGATGCTTTTCGTCTCCGCCCGCCACCGCTTCGCCGCAGCGGATGGATTCTGCCGCCATCTGCGCGATTTCTCCCGCGCGCAGCACCGTCGCGCCCGAGATTCGGATTTCCCACGAAAAGGTTTTCCCGCCCGCAACTCTGCGTGCAAGGTCGTCTATCGTTTCGTCCGGTTCCTGGATCCGCGCCGCAAAGTATAAAAGATGCGTGCTCTCGTCTTCGCCGGTGAATTCCTGTGTCACGTCGCTGTATCCTGTGATCTGGAACGCCCTGCGCCCAAGAATCAGGCGGCTGTTCTGGTCCAGCTCGTCCGTCTCGGGGTTTTTCTGGCAGATGATGTTGAAGTATCCCTGCATGATGAGCGAAACGCCTTGAAAATCGTTTGCCGTCGCCATCGCCTGCTGTTTTTCCACAAGGATGGGTTCCTTGCGCACCCTCCCGTACCAGTCCAGATGGTTCCATGTTGCGTTGCATCGGCGCATGATACCGCTTCCTGCCACGCTTGAAAGATTGGATGGGTTCGTCGCAAGCCACGTTGACCCCATCGTTTCGATCTTTGCCCCCTCTGGGATATAGTCGACGCCGCGGTCTGCCAGCAGGTATTCCTTCTGGTCATCCGTCTTTCTTGTCAGGCTTGCACCCTGCTTGATCGTGTCGCTGATGCGCATTTTCTGCCCGCGCCATGCGTAAAAGTCGCCTGGCACCAGTCCCTGCACCTGCGCGTCCACAAAATCTGTTGCGTACTTTGCGCGCTCTGCGTAAAAGAGCGCCGCCGCGTCGCCGCCGTATTGCTTTTGCCGGCCGTTGTATTGCTTCGGCGCATTGGTGCGACGTGCCGCCGTGCCGCCGAGCAGCGTCACGTTTCGGATGGCGTCGTTCTCGCTCATACGAATCCCTCCCTGCGGTTTCCTGCGCGGAAAGCGTTGTAGTACGCGCAGTCCTGCTCGTATTTGCGCAGCTCTTCGTTGAGGAGGCTTCGGTTCGCCATCTTTTTCTTTATGCTTTTTTCCATGTATTGCGACTCGTTCGGCGCTTCAAAGCTTCGGTCATGCGCCTTGGCAACGTCAGCCAGCCAGTCGCGGAAGAAATGTTCGTCCCACGTGCTCGCCACGCACAGTCCGAGAATGCGCTTTTGCGTCGCCGTCAGTTCCTTTGCAAATGCGCCGTCGCGGTAAAAATCCATTGAATACTCCACGCCTGCCGCATCCTGCGCCGCAAATGTCACGATCCCCGTTTCCGCGTCGTAGCTCGCGCCGTGATACGTTGTTTCTGCCGCCTCGCCGTTGTCGAGCCATTCAACCTTCACGCAGGAAAAAACGCTGTATCCGGTCTTCCCGGTCGCCACCTGCGTTTCCTCCATCGTGCTTTCGCCGGTCGATACCCAACTTGCTTCGTCCCACGAAGGGAGCGTCATATCCAGCTCCAACCACTGCCGGATCTCGGGAGGTCGGTTGAAGATGGGGATCGCATTTTTCATGTAAAGCGCCATTTTTCGGAAAAACCGCGCAGGGTTTTCTTGCGCCAGCTCGATCAGCCGCACATCGTTAATATCCGTCATTGCGTTTTCGCTGATGATCTCGCTCCACTTCGTTCCCATCGTGTTATCCTTTCTTGCTGTGCCCCTTTTCGCAGCCCCAGCAGATCATCCGTCCCTCCGGTATGATCTCGCCGCAGCATACGCAGCGGTTATCCGCTTCCGGAATCCCGCGCGCCTCTGCGCCGCAGTTCATGTCCTGCTTGCTCATAGCGCTCACTCCTTCCCGATCTTCGTGCCCGTCTCCACCCCATACCGCTCAAACATTGCGCGGATGACTGGATTGCGCAGCAGCTTTTT